>Ga0163144_10001127_pt1 | contig 63201 bp, 69 predicted proteins | sample OliLak19BULKMAT1_FD_123175 | JGI IMG/M metagenome (GOLD analysis project Ga0163144, IMG submission 123175) | Freshwater microbial mat bacterial communities from Lake Vanda, McMurdo Dry Valleys, Antarctica - Oligotrophic Lake LV.19.BULKMAT1 | ecosystem: Environmental > Aquatic > Freshwater >...
CGCGCGGACAGCGTGCCGTCATCGACCACGGTGACGCCTTCGGAGGCGACGCGCTCGCCGACTCGGCCGCTGAACGCGGACGTGCCCTTGCGGTTGAAGTCACCCTCGAGGCCGTGGCCGATCGCCTCGTGCAGCAGGATGCCGGGCCAGCCCGGACCGAGCACGACGGTCATCGCGCCGGCGGGCGCGGGCACCGCATCGAGGTTCACCATCGCCTGGCGCGCGGCCTCGCGGCCGAGCGCGAGCGGGCGATCCCCGGCCATCAGCTCGGACAGCGAGATGCGGCCGCCCATGCCGGAATAGCCGACTTCGCGACGGCCATCCTTTTCCGCGATCACCGAGACATTGAAGCGCACCAGCGGCCGCACGTCGGCGGCGAGCCTTCCGGCGCTGGTGGCGATCAGGATCACTTCGAACGACGAGGACACCGAGGCCATCACCTGCACGATGCGCGGGTCGATCTTGCGGGTCTCGCGATCGACACGCTCGAGCCAGGCCACCTTGTCGTCGTCCGACAGCGAGCCGACCGGATCGATCGGCAGGTACAGGCTGTGGCCGGTGGCGCGCGCCAGCGCCGGCACGCGGCCGTTCGCACCCTTCGAGGCGATCGCGCGTGCGGCGCGCGCCGCTTCCTCGAGCGCGGGCAGCACGATCTCGTCCGAATAGGCGAAGCCGGTCTTCTCGCCGGCCAGCGCGCGCACGCCGACGCCCTGCTCGATGCTGGCGCTGCCTTCCTTGACGATGCCGTCCTCGAGCGCCCAGGACTCGTCGCGCGACAGCTGGAAATAGATGTCGGCAAAGTCGACGGCGGCGCCGAGCACGGTGCCGAGCGCAGCATCGATGCGCGTCTCGTCAAGGCCGGCGGGCCGCAGTATCAGGTCGCGGGCCAGCGCCAGGCTGTCGTTCGCATTCAGGGTCGAGTTCATCCGTGAAACCTCGGGGCAAGGGATGCGCAGGAGAGGACCAGTGTAGCCGGCCGGGTCAGAGGCGTCGGTGTCCCAGCGCCGGAAACTGGCGGCGGGCCTGGGCCTGGGCCTCGAGGTCGAGCTCGGCCGTCACCACGCCCTCGCCGGCCGGCAGCCGGGCCAGCACCGCACCCCAGTGGTCGACGATCAGGCTGTCGCCCCAGGTTTCGCGGCCGTTCTGGTGCAGTCCGGACTGGGCCGCCGCGACCACGCAGGCCAGGTTCTCGATCGCGCGGGCCCGCAACAGCGTTTCCCAGTGTGCGCGGCCGGTGGGCACCGTGAATGCCGAGGGCAGCACGAACCACTGGGCGCCGGCGGCGCTCATCGCGCGGAACAGCTCCGGGAAGCGTATGTCGTAGCAGACCGCGAGGCCGAGCCGGCCGGCCGGCGTGTCGAGCACGCGCGGCGTGTCGCCGGGCGCCACGAACGCCGATTCGCGGTAGGTCTCGTTGCGCGCCGGGATGTCGACGTCGAACAGGTGGATCTTGTCGTAACGCGCCACGCGCTCCCCGGCGGCGTCGAACACCAGGCAGGACGCCGCGACGCGCTGGCCGCCGGGAGCCGCCAGCGGCACGGTGCCGGCGACGATCCACAGCCTGAGGCGCGCGGCGAGCGCTGCGAGCGCATCCTGGATCGGCCCGCGACCTTCGGGCTCGGCGACGCCGAGCTTGTCGGCGTCCTTCAGCCCCATGAACGCGAAGTTCTCGGGCAGCACGACGACCCTGGCACCGCGCGCGGCGGCCTCATCCGCGAGACGCGACGCGGTGGCGAGATTGGCGCCGACATTGGCGCCGGAAGTCATCTGCAGGGCGGCCACGATCATCGCGCAGAGTCTAGCAGCGGCAGCCGCTCCACCTGCGGCGCCGCCAGCGGTCCGGACAGCGCAAAGCGCTCCGGCGCGCCGCCGCCGGCGCTGCTGCGGATCGCGGCGGCGTTCGGCGTGCCGCGTCCGGCGGCCAGCTCGCGCAGCGTGCGCAGCGTGGCGGCGAGCGGCGAACGCGGATCCAGGCGCTCGACCGCGCCGGCGACGCCCGGGGCAATCCAGGTCCAGCGCGCCTGCTGGTCAAGCGTGTCGCGGACGAAATCGAAGCGGCCTGCGACGCTGAGCCGCGCCTCGCGGCCAGTCACTTCGTAGCGCTCGATCTCGCCGATGCCTTCGCGGATCGAGAGCCGCAACTCCAGCGCATCGAAGTCCGACGGCGAGGGCTCCACGTCGACGGCGGCCACCGGACGATCGGGCGCGATCCGGCTCGCCGCCGCCGCCAGCGCCGCCGCCTTCAGGTCGGCGGCCTGTCGCGACGTCACCGCCAGCAACGGCGCGAGCAGCCGCCACGGCCGTGCCTCAGCCCGCGACGAATCCTCGTCGCGCCAAGCGGCATCCGCCGGTGTCGCGCCGGCCTCGAGCCGCGCGGCGAAATCCAGCTCGCCCTGCAGACTGGCGGCCAAGCCCGCACCCGGCTGCATCGACCAGCCGAGCTTCGCGCCCAGGCTCGCCGCGCGACCGCGCAGCACCGCGGGCGAGCCGAGGTCCTGCAACAGTTCGCCGAGGTCGGCATCGGCGACCTGCAACTCGAGGTTGCAGGCCAGCGTCGCGCGCTCGCAGCGGCCGCTGGCGATCGCGCGTTGCGCGCCGCGGCGCAGCGCCAGCTCGCGCAGCGACAGCGTCATGCCGTCGGATTCGAACGTGCCCTCGAACCCGCCGAGCGAACGCCCGGCGTGCTGCAGGTCGGCAACCTGCAGCACCAGGCGCGTGCGCATCGACAGCAGGGCCGTGGACAGCGACCCGAGCGGCGTCGCGTCGGCGAGCCGCAACCGCGCGAAACGGCCCTGCAGGCGGCCGGGCTCGGCGTGCACCTGGCGCAGCTCGCCGGCAAGCGCTTCGCCGAACAGGTCGACGGCGGTACTCTCGCGTGAACCGGCGAGCCGCACCCGCACCTTGCCGAGCGCGGCTGCGCCGAGCCGCAGTTCTTCGACGGCCACCTCGCCGACCAGCGGACGCTGCCAGCCACCGCTGCCGCCAAAGCGCGCGACGGCGCCGGCGAGGCCCGCGAGCTCGAGGCGCTCGAGCGTCCCGCCGACCACCACCGCGCCGGGAATGCCGGCCACTGCCGCGCCATCACCCAGCGTCACCGTGCCGCGATCGATCCGCCAGGGCGCGGCGTCGTTCGCGCCCGGCTGCCAGCGCAGGTCGGCCCGCGCGCTGCCCGGCAACGCGACGCGCAGGCGCCAGGACGGTGCTTCCGCGACGACCGGCGAGGCGCGCCGCGGCGAGTCGCGCGCCGCGCCCCGGCGCGGGCGCGGGCGGCGGCCGACACCTGACTCGACCGACTCGACGTCTTCATCGGTGTCGCGACGCAGCTCCGCGGTCCACGCCAGTTCGCCATTGCGGGCGCGATCGACCAGGTCGATCCATGCCCACTCGCGCTCCAGCGACGTCACCGGCAACCGCCCGCTCGCGACAAGCTGCAACTGCGACAGGTTTCCACCCGCAAGCCGCAGCTGCACCGGGCCATCGAGCCAGCGGCCGTCGAGCCGTCCATCGCGCAGGCCGCGCGCGTCGGCGCGCAGGCGCCCGCGCAGTTCCGTCAGCGGCGCGGCATCGGCCACGGGCTGCCAGCGCGCGCCGTCGACGTCGATCGCGAGTTCGAACGCGCGCCCTGCCGCTTCGCTCGCAGGCCACCGCAGCCGCGCGTCGAGTCGCGCCTCCCCTGCGAGATCGAGCAACGGCAGGCCCCGGCCTGCACCAGCAGCAGCGAGCCGCAACGCCGCCTGCAGCGGACCGGCGAGCTGCGCCTCGATCGCGAGTTGTGCCGCCCCGCCGTCGCGCGGCGCGCGCAGCGTGCGGACTCGCCCGCCGGTGAGCGTCAGCTCGCCGAAGCGCGCCGCCAGCAGGCGCCCGTCGATCCGCTCGCCATCCCAGGCGAGATCCGCGTCGAGTGATTCGGTCGGCGGCAAGTCGTCTGCAGCAGCGGCGAAATTCGCGCCGCGCACGCTCAGCTCGGCCCCGCGCCACTGGCCGTCCACGAGCTCGGCACTTGCCGCCTCGACCCGGCCGTCGGTGAAGGACGTCCAGAACGAATCCGGGGCCCAGCGCCCGAGCGCCGCCTGCAGCAGCGCCATGCGCGCGCGCGGCAGCGGTGCGAGCAGCACGACTCGCCAGGCGCTCGTTGCGGCACCGCCCTGGAGCGCGCCGGCCGAGCCTTCGAGCCGCAACGCCGGGCCATTTGCCACCTCGAGCTGCAGCGCTGGCGCCGCGAGCGACCAGCCGCCCGGTGCCGTGACGACATCGATGCGCCCTGCAAGACTGGCGCGCGCATCGTCCGCGAGCACGGCGAACCAGGGCGTGCGCAGCGGCAAGTCGCTGCCGTCGAGATCGATCTGCAGGCGCGTGCCCTCGGCCGCCAGCGATGCGTCGAGCCCTTCCACTCGCCACGCGCCATCGCCGCTGGCGACCTGCAGGTCGGCCAGCGTCGCGCGCAGTGTCGGTGCGACGCTGGCGCCGGCGGCGCCCCATCGCGCCTCGAGCTGCCGCAGCTCGCCACCGGCAACACGCAGCGACGGCGCCAGCGCCACGGTCTCGTCCGTGGCGGACTTCGCCAGCCGCAGCAGCAGCGCGCCGGCCTCGACCGGCAGGCGCTGCGCCCGCAGGCTGCCCGCGCCGCTGCGCGGATCCAGCACGACCTCGAGCGAGCCGCGCTCGCCCAGCGCCACCGCCTCGGCGCCGATCGGCGCCAGCTCGACCTGCTGCAGCTGGTAACGCAACGAAGTCGGCGTGCGCGCGAACCTGAACTGCGCGGCCGCGAGGCGGAAGCGCCGTGCGATCACCGGCGCCGGCGCGATCAGGCCGAGGCCCGCCAGACGCAGCTCGCCCTCGGCCTGCTGCACGCGGCCGTCGCGCAGCTGCACCGCCAGGCTCAGATCGCCGCTGCCACCCGCCACGGCACGCGGCAGCCAGCCCAGTTCGCGCCAGCTCGAGAGCACCAGGCCGCGGCCCGAGATGCGCAGCCGCCCGTCGAGGCCCCTGCCACCGCCGGCGACAGCGGCGCCGGGGGCGCGCGCAGCGTGCGCTGCGCTGCGCAGCTGCGCGACGACGAACAGCGTGCGCCCGAGTCGCGACGGCAGCAGCAGCGTGCCCGAGAGCTGCGCGCCATCGGCGCCCCGGCTCGCGTACAGGCGCGGCGCACGCAGCTGCAGCGGCTCGGTGGGCCGCGACTCGTCGGTCCAGACCAGGGTCACGGCCTCGAAGTCGAGGCTGCCCTCGGGAATTCCGGCCAGCAACGCCGGCAGGCGCGATTCGAGCCGTTCGAGCAGCGTGGCCGCATCGGAGCGCGGATCTTCCGTCACCGCCTCGCTGCGCGACGCTGGCGCCGGCGAGGCGCGGCGCAGCGTCGCCAGCTGCCGCAGGTCGATCTCCGCCCCGCTGACCAGTACTCGGCCGGGGCGCAGCTGTCCGCCGCGCAGCAGCCGCCAGCTCTCGAAGCGTGCCACCATGCGCGGCGCGCGCAGCAACGGTGCCTCGGCCCCGGGCCGGCGCATCTCGACGTCGCTGAATTCCGCCTCGGGACCGTAGAAACCGAGCCGCACGACCAGCCTGCCGTAGCTGACGTCGAGCCCGGTCTGCGCACGCAGCAGCCGCTCGACGGCGGCGCGCTGCTGCGGCACGCGCGCCAGCGCGGCGGTCCAGGTCGTGACGAGCGCCAGCAGCGCCACGGCCGCGAGACCTGCGAGCCATGCGCCATTGCGCCATCCGGGTTGGATCGACTGCGGCATCCGTCCTCCGTTGCCGTGGCGGGCGGCGGCGCCCGCGAGCCTGCTAGACCAGCACGACGTCGTACTGGTCCACTTCGTACAGCGATTCGGCCTGCAGCCGGATCGGGCGCCCGGTCAGCGCCTCGAGTTCGGCGAGCACCGGCGAATCCTCGCCGAGCAGCCGCTCGACCGCGTCCTGGTGCGCGAGGATCAGCAGCTCGCGGCTGCCGAACTGACGCGCCTGGCGCAGGATGTCACGGAAGATGTCCTGGCAGACCGTCTCTACCGAGCGAATGAAGCCACGGCCCTCGCAGCTCGAGCAGGCCTGGCACAGCAGGTGCTCGAGGCTGTCGCGGGTACGCTTGCGCGTCATCTCGACGAGGCCGAGCGGCGAGAGGCTGGCGATCTGAGTCTGCGCGCGGTCGCCCGCCAGCGCCCGCTGCAGCGCCTCGACCACCTGGCGCCGGTGCGCCTCGTCTTCCATGTCGATGAAGTCGATGATGATGATGCCGCCGAGGTTGCGCAGGCGCAGCTGGCGCGCGATCGCCACCGCCGCCTCGAGGTTGGTGCGGAAGATAGTGTCCTCGAGGTTGCGATAGCCGACGTAGCCGCCGGTGTTGACGTCGATCGTCGTCATCGACTCAGTCTGGTCGATCACGAGGTAGCCGCCGGACTTGAGGGTCACCTTGCGGTCGAGCGCGCGGTTGATGTCCTCGTCCACGGCGTGCAGGTCGAAGATCGGCCGCGCGCCCGCATACAACTCGATGCGCGACTCCGCGTCGGGGATGAAGTTGCGCGCGAACTGCAGCATCCGCGCATGCTCGTCCGCATCGTCGACCAGCACGCGCTTCACGCCTGGCGCCAGCTCGTCGCGCAGCACGCGCAGCGGCAGCGCCAGATCCGCGTGGATCAGCTGTCCGGCGCTCGAATGCAGCGACGTGTCGCGCACGTGCGCCCACAGGCGCTCGAGATAAGCGAGGTCGGCGGCGAGCTGCTCGGCGCTCGCCCCCTCGGCGGCCGTGCGCACGATGTAGCCGCCCGGGTGGCCCTCGCGCACGATCGCACCGAGTGCGTCGCGCAGCCGCGAGCGTTCGGCCTCGGATTCGATCCGTGCCGAGATGCCGAGGCCCTTGCCGCGCGGCATGAACACCAGGAAACGCGACGGCAGCGAGACGAAGGTGGTCAATCGCGCGCCCTTGCCGCCGATCAGATCCTTCAGCACCTGCACGACGATCTCGTCGCCGGCGTTGATCAGACGCCGGATGTCGGGCGCGGCGGCGCCGTTTGCGGGTTCGTTGGCACGGACTCCGCCCGCCGACGCACCGTCGCCCGCGATCACGCGCTGCGCGTCGATCGCGACGTGCGCGGCGGCGATGTCGTCGACGTGCAGGAAGGCGGTGCGCTCCAGGCCCGCGTCGACGAAGGCGGCCTGCATGCCGGGCAGCACGCGCGACACGCGCCCCTTGTAGACGTTGCCCACCAGCCCGCGCCGGCTCGCGCGCTCGATGTAGATCTCCTGCAGCACGCCGTTCTCGAGCAGCGCGGCGCGCGACTCGCGCGGGCCGATGTTGACCAGGATCTCGGCGGTCACGCGACGCTCCGCCAGGGCGCGAGCCCCGCCTGCGCGAGCAGCGCGGCAGTCTCGTAAAGTGGCAGGCCGACGACGCCCGAATAGCTGCCCGAGATCGACTCCACGAACGCCGCCGCGCGGCCCTGGATCGCATAGCCGCCGGCCTTGTCGCGCGGCTCGCCGCTCGCCCAGTAGGCCGCGGCCTCCGCCGCGCCGATGCGGCGGAAGCGCACCTCGGTGCGCGCCAGGCGCGAAGCGCCGCCGAGCGGCCCGAGCAGAGTGACCGCCGACAGCACCTCGTGACTGCGGCCGGAGAGCCCCTCAAGCATCTCGCAGGCCTGCGCTGCGTCGGCGGGCTTGCCGAGCACGCGGCCCTGCAGCACGACCGAAGTGTCGGCGCCGAGCACCGCGAGACCACGCGACCTGCGCGGATCCGCGGCGATGACGCCGGCCTTCTCCTGCGACATCCGCAGCACGTAGGCCTCCGGCGCTTCGCCGTGGCGGAGCCGCTCGTCGATATCGGCCGGCTCGACGACGTGCACGATGCCGAGCTGGGCCAGCAGCTCGCGTCGCCGCGGCGACGCCGAGGCGAGACAGAGACAGGGTACGTCGGTCATGGGGTGGCGGCGGTCCTGTCGATCAGTCGCGATGATAGGGGTGGTTCAGCAACAGACTCTGCGCGCGGTACAGCTGCTCGGCAAGCAACACCCGCGCCAAGCCGTGCGGCAGGGTCAGCCGCGACAGCGACCAGCATTCGATCGCGCGCTGCCGCACCGGCGGCGCGTGGCCGTCCGGGCCGCCGACCAGCAGTGCGAGGTCGTGGCCCTCGCGTTCGCCGACCGCGAGCCGCGCCGCGAGTTCGCGCGTCGTCATCGCCTGGCCGCGCTCGTCGAGTGCGATCGCCCGTTCCTGCGGCCGCAGCGCCGCCAGCACCCGCTCGCCCTCGGCTGCGATCGCGCGCTCGGCCGGCTGCGAAGCGCTGCGCTTGCCCGCCGGAATTTCCAGCAGCTCGAATTTCCAGTGCGCGCGCAGGCGTCGCGCGTAGTCGTCGACGCCCGCGTCGACCCACTGCGGCATCTTCGTGCCGACAGCGATGATCCTCAGGCGCATCGCGCCGCGCGAGTGCCCGCCCCCGGGCGGGGCGATTCCTCAGCCCGCGCGCGGCGGGCGACGCCGGGCGCCGCTGCGCGCGCCACCGCTGCCGCTGGCTTTGCGCGGCGCGGCGCCGCGGGCAGCCGGGGCGCGGCGCGGCTTGGCGCCGACAGCCGCCACCGGTTTCGGCGCGGGCGCTTCCCACAGCTGCTCCAGCGCATAGAACTCGCGCACGCGCGGCAGCATCACATGGACCATCACGTCGGGCAGGTCCACCAGCACCCACTCGCCATCGCCCGCGCCCTCGACGCCGAAGGGGCGCACGCCGGAGGCCTTCGCCTGCTGCACCACGCGCTGGGCGATCGAGCGCACGTGGCGGTCGGAAGTGCCGCTGGCGACGACCATGAAGTCGGCGATGTCGGTCAGGCCGCGCACGTCGAGCACGCGCGCGTCGACGGCCTTCATGTCCTCGAGCACGTCGCGCACGAGCTTCAGCTGCGGCGGCGGTTTGGGCGGCGGCGCGGCGGGCGACGCGGCGCGCGGCGCGGCCGGCTTCGGGGCCCTGGATGAAACCTTTGATGCGGCGGAGGGAGCGGACGCGGACCGGGCCTTGGCCGGGTTGCGAGTGGCGGCCGGACGGACGGCGCGCCGGGCAGGTTTGCGGGTCGTCATGCGGCTGTGATGGACCTCGTGTGGAAGGCGGAATCAGCGAACAGGACGAGCATAACACCCCGTGTCCAGGATGATCTCGCGCACCGCTTCCGGCACCAGGAAACGCGGGTCGCGCCCCGAAGTGATGATGTTGCGAAGATCGGTCGAGGAGATCTCGAGTTGCGTGACCGCATGCACGTAGATCCGCCCGGCGCGGGTGGTGTGCAGGTCGCGCACGCCACCAGTGCCATGGTCGACCATCAGCTCGCCGAGCGGCCCGCTGGTCGGCGCCTTCCAGCCGGGCCGATGCGCCACGACCACGTGCGCGAGCTGCACGATCTCGCGCCAACGATGCCAGTTCGGCAACCCGAGGAACGCATCCATGCCGAGGATCAGGCACAGCGAACGGTCCGGAAACTCGGCGCGCACCTCCGTCAGGGTATCCACCGAATACGACACGCCGGTGCGGCGGACCTCGCGGTCATCGACGGTGAACCCGGGCTGGTCGGCGACCGCCGCGCGCACCATCGCGAGCCGCAGGCCGGGATCGGCGATCGGCTGCTCGCGATGTCCCGGATTGCCGGTGGGCACCCAGCGCAGCTCGGCGAGCTTCAGTTCCTGCCAGAGCTCGAAGCCCGTGCGCAGGTGCCCGTAGTGGATCGGGTCAAACGTACCGCCAAAGAGACCGATGGGTTGCATGGATGAATGAGGCCGGTTCGAAGGTTGAAGGATTCAGGCGCCGCGCGGCGGCGGCAGCGTGCGCAGGCCGCAGAACTCGGCGGCCAGCAGCAGGATCTCGTCCCAGGGTTCGCCGCGCAGGCGCCCCTTGATCATGCGGTCCGCACGCAGGGCGCGCGAGGCGAGGCGCGCGAACGGCAGGCGCGCGGCGCGATGGCGCCCGCGCTCGGCGGCCGCCACGTAGGCGGGCGGCATGCGCGGCCCGGGGCGCGAAGCCGGATCGCCGCCCTGGCGCAGCGTCCACATCAGGCGCAGTTCCCGCAGCAGCGCCCACAGCACCAGGGTCGGCTCGACACCTTCGCCGCGCAGCCCCTCGACCACGCGCAGCGCGCGCGCCGCATCCCCGACCAGCACCGCCTCGCTGAGGCGATTCACGTCGAAGCGCGAATTGTCGGCCACTGCGGCCAGCACATCGTCGACGTCGAGCCGCTCGCCGGCCACCAGCAGCCGCAGTTTGTCGATCTCCTGCTGACCCGCGAGCAGGTTGCCCTCGACGCGCGCCGCCAGCAGTTCCAGCGCCGCGTCGCTCGGCTCGAGTCCGGCGCGGCGCGCGCGCTGGCCGAGCCAGGCCGGCAGCCTCGCGGCGTCGATCTCCCAGATCGCGAGCCACTCGCCGGATTCGGTCAGGGTCTTGAACCAGGCCGACGACTGCGCGTCGCGATCGAGCCGCGGCGCGGTGATCAGCACCAGCGTTTCAGCGCCGACCGTGCGGGCGAGAGAGGCCAGCACCGCGCCGCCCTCCTTGCCGGGACGCGCGGTCGCCAGCCGGATCTCCAGCACGCGCCGGTCCCCGAACAGCGACATCGTGCCCATCGACCCCTGGATGGCCGCCCAGTCGCCGACGCGCTCGATGAAGTGAACCTCGCGCTCGGTGAAGCCCTCGGCCCGCGCGCGGGCACGGATCGCGTCGCCCGCCTCGGCCACGAGCAGGGCCTCGTCACCGGTTACGAGATAGAGCGGCGCAAGCCGACCCTTCAGGTGGGCGGCGAGGTTCTCGAGGGTCAGCTTCATCTGGGCTCGATTATCCGCCAGCCGCTCCCCGGCTGTCCCGAATCAAGATTGGTATGTTATATAGTAACTTTACAAGATTCGGAGCGACACCCATGCCTCACCACCGCACCCCCCACACCGTCCTCGCCTCTGCGCGGCGTACTCTCCGGTTCGCCGCGTCGGCGTCGTGCGCGGCCGTCGCCCTGAGCGCCAATGCCGCCCCGCCGACGAGCGCGCCTGCGGCGTCGGTCAGCGCCGCGGCAGCGACCGTCGCGAACGACGGGGCGGCCCGGCTCGCGGAAGTCGTCGTGACCGCGACACCGCTGCGACGCACCGCGCTCGAATCGGTCCAGCCGGTATTCGTGCTCGGCGGCGACGCACTGGTCGTGGCGCGCGGCCAGAGCCTCGGCGAGACACTCGCCAGCACGCCCGGCGTCAGCGCCACGTCCTTCGGCCCGCAGGCGAGCCGTCCGGTGATTCGCGGCCTCGGCGGCGAACGCGTGCAGATGTACCAGGATGGCGGCGACGCGCTCGACGTCTCGGCGCTCTCCGACGACCACGCGGTGACCATCGAGTCGCTGCTGGCCGAGCAGATCGAGGTGGTGCGGGGGCCGGCGACGCTGGCTTTCGGTAATAGCGCCTCGGCCGGCCTGGTCAACGTGCTGACCGGCCGACTGCCGACACGGCGCGATGCGGCACCGTTCGCGGCATCGATGGAGTTGCGCGCCGACGATGCCTCGGGCGAACGCGCGGCAGCCGCGCGCGCCGACGGCGGTACCGGTCCCTGGCGTTTCCACGGCGACCTGCACCGCCGCAGCAGCGCCGAGCTGCGTATCCCGGGTTTCGCGCAATCGGCCGCCCTGCGCGAACAACTGGGCGCGGACGCCGACGCGACCCGCGGCGTGCTGCCCGATTCCGACGGGCAGTCCGAGGGCGGCGCCGGCGGCATCTCCTACATCGGCGATCGGGGCCGCCTCAGCCTCGCCGCCAGCCGCTACGATGCCAACTACGGGATTCCCGGTGGCGAGGCCGTGCGCATCGACATGGGCCAGGAGCGCTACGACCTCGAGGGTGAGTGGCGCGCGCAGACCGGCGTGCTCGAGACACTGCGGCTGCGCGCCTCGTGGAACGATTACGCACACGCCGAACTGGAGCCGGATGGCGCGGTCGGCACGCAGTTCGCGCAGACCGGTCGCGAGGCGCGACTGAGCGGCGAGCACCGACCGCTCGCCGGCTGGCGCGGGCTGCTGGGACTGCAGTGGCGCGACGTCGATTTCGATGCGCGCGGCGCGGAAGCCTTCGTTCCGCCTTCGAATACACGCAATGTCGGGGTGTACCTGGTCGAGGAGCGCAGCGTCGGCCCGCTGGTGCTCGAGGGCGGCCTGCGTCTCGAGCAACAGACCATCGCCGCCGCGGCCACGGCCGGCTTCGACGATTACGACGACGATGCGTTCAGCGCCTCGGCCGGCGCGTTGTGGAAGTTCACCGGCTCGACCAGTCTCGCGCTGAACCTGACCTCGACAGAACGACACCCCACGTCCACCGAGCTCTATGCCGACGGGCCCCACCTCGCCGTGCAGCGTTTCGAGCTCGGCGATGCGGCGCTCGGCACCGAACTGGCGCGCACGGCGGACCTCGCGCTGCGGAGCGGCTTCGACGGCTGGCAGGCGAATGTATCGCTGTTCCTCAGCGACTACCGCGACTTCATCTACGCCAGAGCGACCGGAATGATCGAGGACGACCTGCCGGTCGTGGCGTTCACGACGACGGACGCCCGTTTCTCGGGCGCCGAGTTCGAGCTGCGTACCCCTAACGTCGAGAGCGGCGCCGGCCGGGTCTCGGCCCGGCTGTTCGGCGACTACGTCCGCGCCGAGGACGGCGCCGGCGAACCGCTGCCGCAGGTGCCGCCGCTGCGCCTGGGCGCGGCGCTCGGCCTCGAACGCGGCCGGCTGCAGCTCGGCGTGGAGGCGCTCTGGCACGATGCCCAGGACCGCCTCGCCGTCAACGAGTTGCCGACCGACGGCTTCACGCTGCTGTCCGCCGACCTCGCCTACCGCTTGCCGGCCTGGGGTCGCGGTATGCTGTGGTTCGTCCGCGGCAGCAACCTCCTCGACGAGGATGCGCGCCGCCACGTCTCGCCGCTGAAGGATCGAGCACCGCTCGCCGGCCGCTCGGTGTCCGCCGGCGTGCGGCTGGAGTTCTGATGTACCCGCGCAACGGAGGATTCCGCATGTCCCGCTCGTCGCTCGCGCTGCTCGCCGGCGCCGCCCTCGGTCTCGCCGCTCCCCTGCTGCCTGCGCAGGGCGCCGCCGTCAACGCCAGAGGGGACGCTACCTTCACCCAGCGCGGCGCGCACCTGCACGGCAAGGTGGTGGTGAACATCGCCCTCGAAGGCAAGGTGCTGTCGGTGGAGCTCGATGCGCCTGCCATGAACGTGATCGGCTTCGAACATGCGCCTCGCACCGACGCGCAGAAGCGTGAGGTCGCCGCCGCAGACCGCTGGCTTGCCTCGGGCGTCGGCGTGATCGGCGTGTCGGCAGCCGCAGGCTGCGCGCGCCAGCAGGTCGACTATACGCCGCCGAGTTTCGACGGCGATGATCACGACCACGACGCCGCCGGCAAGGGCGAGGACGAGGACGAGGACGAGACCCATGCGGACTATCGCGCCCGCTTCACCTACACCTGCGCCAACCCTACTGCGTTGCCGTGGGCAGACCTGTGGCTCGTGCGCCGCCTGAAGAACGTCGCCGAGATCGAGGTGAACCTCGTGACCGCGCAGGCGCAGACCCAGCGTACGCTGGGCGCGGATGCGACCCGCATCGAGTTGAGGTAGGTCGTTGACGAGCCCACGGGCGACGCCCGCGACCCCGGGCGAACCGCCGCCCGGATCCGCCGCCCCGGAAGCTGCGATCGAGGTTCGCGACCTCACGTTTGCCTGGCCCGGCAAGCCGCCGTTGCTGCGGATCGACCGCTTCAGCGTCGCGCGGGGTGAGCGCGTGTTCCTGCGCGGGCCGAGCGGCAGCGGCAAGAGCACCCTGCTCGGCCTCGTCGGCGGGGTGCTGCAACCGGCGAGCGGCAGCGTCCGCCTGCTCGGCACCGAGATCAGTGGCCTCTCGGCGAGCGCGCGCGACCGCTTCCGCGGCGAGCATCTCGGCTTCGTGTTCCAGATGTTCAACCTGATCCCCTACCTCGGCGTGCTGCAGAACGTGATGCTGCCGGTGCTGTTCTCGCCGTCGCGCGCGCGGCGCATCGGCGCTCCCGTCGAACTGCGCGCCGAGGCGGTGCGGTTGCTGTCGGCGCTCGGACTGTCGAGCCCGGCGATGCTGGAAAGCGAGGTCACGCAGCTGTCGATCGGCCAGCAGCAGCGCGTCGCCGCGGCGCGCGCCCTGCTCGGCCGCCCCGGGATCATCGTCGCCGACGAGCCGACGTCATCGCTCGATCACGACGCGCGCGAGAACTTCCTGCGCCTGCTGATGAACGAGTGCCGCGCGCAAGGCACGACCCTGCTGTTCGTCAGCCACGACACCTCGCTGGGCGGGCTGTTCGATCGCGTCGATTCGCTCGCCGACCTGAACGAGGCGCGGCTGTCGAGCGCCGAAGTGGCCTGATGGCCCCGATCCTCGGACTTGCGCTGCGCTCGATCTGGAACCGCCGCCTCACCGCGATGCTGACCATCGCGGCGATCGCGATCAGCGTCGCGCTGCTGCTCGGCGTGCAGAAGCTGCGCACCGCCGCCAAGGATGGCTTCGCCAACACGGTCTCGGGCGTCGACCTGATCGTCGGTGCGCGTTCGGGCCAGCTGAACCTGCTGCTTTATTCGGTGTTTCGCGTCGGCGACGCGACCTCGAACGTCAGCTGGGCGAGCTACCGCAGGATCGCGCAGCACCCCGACGTGGCGTGGACGATCCCGATCTCCCTCGGCGACTCCTATCGCGGCTTCCGGGTCATGGGCACCACCAACGACTACTTCCAGCACTACCGTTTCGCCGCCACGCGCGAACTGCGCTTCGCCGCCGGCAAGCAGTTCTCGGATCTCTACGACGCGGTGCTCGGCGCCGACGTCGCGCGCCAGCTCGGGCTCGCGCTCGGCGCGCCGCTGGTGATCGCGCACGGCGTCGGCAAGGTCAGCTTCGCCAACCACGAGGACAAGCCGTTTCGCGTGGCCGGCATCCTCGCGCGCACCGGTACGCCGGTCGATCGCACGGTGCACGTGGGGCTCGAGGCCATCACCGCCATCCACGCCGACTGGCAGGGCGGCACGCCCGCGCCGCGCGGCGCGCGGCTCAGCGCCGAGCAGGCGCGCAAGCTCGATCTCACGCCCGATTCGATCACCGCGTTCATGGTCGGCATGCGCTCGAAGGTGATGACCTTCACGATGCAGCGCGCGATCAACGAATACCGGCAGGAGCCACTGCTCGCGATCCTGCCCGGCGTCGCACTGAGCCAGCTGTGGAACCTGGTCGGCATCGCAGACACTGCGCTGATGATCGTCGCCGGCTTCGTCGTGCTCGCCGGCCTGCTCGGCATGCTGACCGCGATCCTGACGAGCCTGAATGAGCGCCGCCGCGAAATGGCGATCCTGCGTTCCGTCGGCGCCCAGCCGCGCCACATCTTCACGCTGCTGATCGCCGAGGCCGGCACCCTCGCGGCCTGCGGCGTGCTGGCCGGCATCGCTCTCACCTACGCGATCGTGGCCGTCGCCCGGCCGCTGCTCGAGTCCCGTTTCGGAATCTTTCTGGAGATCGGGGGCCTGACCCGCTACGATTTCGGCCTGCTCGGGGCCATCATTGGCGCCGCCTTCCTGATGGGTGCGCTGCCCGCCTGGCGCGGCTACCGCAACACCCTCAGCGACGGCCTGACCATTCGAGTCTGACTGCGAACCGACGAGGTAGCTCACGACATGACGAACAAGACGCCTTCCCCTGCAGGTTCAACCGTCGCGTTTGCCGCCGGCATGCTAATGCTGCTCGCCGTGCAATCGGCCGTTGCGGTGACGAAGCCGGCGCCGGCCGCTCCGGCGAGCGCGACCAGCGCTCCGGCCGTCGGCACACCCGTGCCCGCGGCAGCCGCCAAGGGCAGCGCCGGCGCCGCCAAGGCCGGTTCGGCCGCGATCCTCGAGCTCGACTGGGAAGAACTCGTCCCGCAGGACGCGCGCTCGAAGTTCGCCGGCGCCGGCCCGCCGCCGGCTGCGCACGACTATCTCGGCGAGGGCGGCATGGCGGCCCAGCAGCCGATGGATTTCAGCGTCAACCAGCAGCTCGACGGCGTCGGCGTCAGGCTGCCGGGCTTCATCGTGCCGCTCGACGTCGGCAAGGACGGCTTGGTCTCGGAGTTCTTCCTCGTGCCCTATTTCGGCGCCTGCATCCACGTGCCGCCGCCGCCGCCGAACCAGATCGTCTACGTCAAGATGGCCAAGGGCATCGCGCTCGACTCCATCTACGAGGCGTACTGGGTCACCGGCAGGATGTCGATCTCGAAGAAGAACACCCAGCTCGGCGCGGCGGCCTATTCGCTCGCCGCGTCGAAGGTCGAGATCTACAAGTACTGATCACGGCAGGCGTGTTCCGTTGCCGAGCCCGGATCGAGGTTCCGATGCCCACGCTGTTTGAAAGAATCGTCTCCGGCGAGCTGCCGGCCAATGTCGTCCACCAGGACGAGCGTGTCACGGCCTTCCGCGACATCCACCCGCGGGCGCCGACCCACATCCTCGTGGTCCCGAACAAGCCGATCCCGACGGCCGACGACATCGCCGACGAGGACGCCGCCCTGGTCGGGCACATGTTCGTCGTCGCCCGCGACCTCGCGCGGCGCGAGGGGATCGCGGCCAACGGCTACCGGCTGATCATCAATTGCAGGGAACACGGCGGGCAGGAAGTGCCCCACCTGCACGTGCACCTGGTCGGCGGCGAACCGCTCGGACCGATGCTCTCGCAACGTCGCTGACGCGAGGCCCCCAGGATGCCCATGAGAATTCCTTTCGGCGCCCATCTGAGTGCCCAGTTCGGCAATGACGGTGGCAGCGGATCGGGCGGCGCCAATGACCGCCTGCGCAGCCTCTATCCGGCGCTCGAGTCGCGACGTTCCGGCTTCCTGCGCGTCTCCGACCTGCACGAACTCTACTGGGAGGAAAGCGGCAACCCCGACGGCAAGCCGGTGGTGTTCCTGCATGGCGGTCCGGGCGGCGGCACCGATCCGCGCATGCGTCGCTTCTTCGATCCGAAGCGCTATCGCATCGTGCTGTTCGACCAGCGCGGCTGCGGCCGCAGCCGGCCGCACTCCTCGCTGGTCGACAACACCACCTGGCACCTGGTCGCCGACATCGAGTCGCTGCGCGAGCACCTCGGCATCGATCGCTGGCAGGTGTTCGGCGGCTCCTGGGGCTCGACGCTCGCGCTCGCCTATGCGCAGGCCCATCCCGCGCGCGTCACCGAACTGGTGTTGCGCGGGATCTTCCTGGTGCGGCCGTGGGAGTTCCGCTGGTTCTACGAATCGGCGGACGGCACCGCCGCGCTGTTCCCGGACCTCTACGAGGAATACTTGCGGCCGATCCCGCTCGCCGAGCGCGGCCAGATGATGCAGGCCTACTACAAGCGCCTGACCAGCGACGACGTGCGGCTGCGCGCCGAGGCGGCGCGGGCCTGGTCGATCTGGGAAGGCGCGACCAGCTTCCTGCGACTGAACCCGGACTACGTCGCCAAGTTCAGGGAAGACGCGTACGCGGAAGCGTTCGCGCGCATCGAATGCCACTACTTCGTCAACGGCGGCTTCCTGCGCGCGCCGACGCAGCTGCTCGACGACGTGCCGAAGATGCGCCACATCCCGGGCACGATCGTGCAGGGTCGCTACGACGTGGTCTGCCCGATGAAGAGCGCCTGGGACCTGCACCGCGCCTGGCCGGAATCCGACCTGCGCATCGTCTCCGACGCCGGGCACTCGGCGTTCGAGACCGGCATCGCCCACGAGCTCGTCAGCGCGACGGACCGCTACGCGCGCTGACGAAGCGTTCGATCGCGGCGAGCACCGGCGCCCGGCCTCGTCCGGGCACCGACAGCGCCGCGACCGTATCGGCGTGGCGCCGCCCCGGATAGATCTCGAGCTCGACCTCGGCGCCGGCGCCGCGCAGCGCAGCCGCGAACTGCTGCGCCTGCGCCGGCCAGACGACGCCGTCGTCGGCGCCGTGCAGCAGCAGCGCCGGCGGCGCCCCGCGCCGCACCAGCGCCACGGGTTGCCAGTCTGCCGGCCGGAACGGCGGCGCGAAGATCGCGTTCAGTGCGGCGGAATCCGGCTCCAGCGCATAGGGCCCCGAGAGACCGATCAGGCCGCGGATCGCGGACTGCGGCACTCCGGCTTGCTGCAACCAGCGCGGCTGCACCGCGAGCATCGCGGCGAGGTGTGCGCCGGCGGAATGTCCGGCGAGGAACAGCTTCGCCGGATCGCCGCCGTAGTCGCGCGCGTGCGCACTCGCCCAGCCGACCGCGCGGGCGCCGTCCTCGAGGAAGTCCGGGAACTTCGCCTGCGGATACAGCCGGTAGTCGGCCAGCACCACGACGTAGCCGGCCTCGGCGAGCGCCGCGCCGACGAATCGGTAATCCTCCTTGCTGCCCTTGACCCAGGCGCCGCCGTACCAGAACACGACCACCGGCGCGCCGCGCGCTGCGCGCGGCGCGTAGACGTCGAGACGCTGGCGCGGCCCGGACCCATAGGGCAGGTCCGGCGTGCGGGTGATCTCGCCGGAGCCCGCCGACAGGTTGGCGAGCGTGAAGGCAAGGTCGCTGCAGCCCGCGCCGAGCAGCGCGCAGGCGGCGAAGAAGGCAGCGGCGAACCTCGCACCTCGCACCCGCCTCGGCACCGGCCTCAGCACCGGCATTCGCCGGTCAGCGCACCCGCCGCATCGATCACGCCTTCGCGCTGCAGCCACCCGCGCGCTTCGGCAGCGTCCTGCTCGAGCCAGGCGCGCGCCGAACCGAGCCGAAAGCTGTAGCCCCAGGCATCCATGTCGGCGAGCAGCCGGTCGCGACCGACGCCCCGCAAAGCATCGGCGAACAGCAACTGCAGGTAGCAGACGGCGCACTCCTCGGGATCGTCGCCGCCGGCGTCGCGATCGAGCGCCGCACGCCGCTCCGCGCTCATGCAGACGTAGTGGCCCGCCTCGTGCAGCACCGAATGCAGCGGCGTGTCGAGACGCGCAAGCAGCACGCTGCCGATCAGGCCGGCCTCGCTCTCGCCCCAGTAGGAGCCGGGGATCAGCTCGTCGGGCGCCACCAGACGCAGCTCGAGCCGGTAGCGCGCCAGCAGCAGTGCGAGCGGCAGCCGCTCCAGGCTGTTGAGGCGCAGCACCGAATCTGGATCGGCGCTCACGGCAGGCTCGAAAGTCGCCGCATCACCACGCCGACGAGGTCGCGAGCCAGCGCGGCGCGCAGCACTTCCTGCTCACGCTCCTTCGCCAGCAGCTGCGACTCGTTGAAGCTCAGTTCGCGCGAGACCACGAACTGCTCGTCGGGCAGCAGCGTCCTGCCGCCGCCCTGCACTTCGAGCCGCACGGTGTAGATCAGCTCGATCTCGCGCGGGACGTTGCGCCCCGACACCGACAGCACGCTCTCCGTCAGCGTGTCGCGCCCGATCCGCAGCACCGAGGTCGCCTCCTCGCGGCGCGTCGCCAGTTGCGCTCCCGAGGCGCGCAGCGCCCGGCGCAGGTCGATGACGAAGTCGGTCTGGTCGTCGTCGGTGTCGATCCAGGTCGAATTCAGCGTGGCGGGCAGCGGCACCCGGCCCTGCAGCTGGAAGCCGCAGCCCTGCAGCAGCACCGCCAGCGCCAGTAGCGGCGCCATCGAGACCAGCGCGCGACGGCGCGAGTGGCCGGTGGCGCGCATCGCTCAGACCACCACGTTGACGAGCTTGCGCGGCACGATCACCACCTTGCGCGGCGTGGCGCCGGCGACGAAGCGCTGCACCGACTCCTCGCCGAGCGCCGCGGCACGGATCGCCGCCTCGCTCGCATCGACCGCCACGCTGATCTGGCCGCGCAGCTTGCCGTTGACCTGCACCACCATCGTCACCGTGTCCAGCTGAACCGCGGCCGGATCCGGCTGCGGCCAGCGCAGGTCGATCAGCGCCCCGGCGTGGCCGAGCGCCTGCCACAGCGCATGGCAGACGTGCGGCACGATCGGCGAGAGCGAGATCGTGGCGACCTCGAAGGCCTCCTGCACGACCGCGCGGCCCTGCGGCGAGGCGTCCTCGAAACGCCCGATCGCGTTCAGCAGTTCCATGACAGCGGCGATCGCGGTGTTGAACGTGCGGCGGCGTCCGATGTCGTCGGTCACCTTGGCGAGCGTCTGGTGCACCGTGCGGCGCAGCGCCTTCTGTCCGGCGTCGAGCGCCGCGGTGTCGAGACGCGGCGCCGGGCCGGACGCGACGTGATCGTGCACCGCCTTCCAGAGCCGGCGAATGAAGCGGAACGAGCCCTGCACGCCCTCGTCGGACCATTCCAGCGTCTGCTCGGGCGGCGCGGCGAACATCATGAACAGGCGCGCCGTGTCGGCGCCGTACTTCTCGACCAGGCCCTGCGGATCGACGCCGTTGTTCTTCGACTTCGACATCGTGCCGAGGCCGTCGTACTGCACTTCCACCCGCGAGCCGTCCTCGCGAGTCGCGAACCACCCCTCGCCGGTGGGCGTTTCTTCCTCGTCGACATCCACCGGGTTGAACCAGACGCGGCGGCCTTCGGCCGGCTGCTGCCAGTAGGCCTGGTTCAGCACCATGCCCTGGGTCAGCAACTGCTTGAACGGCTCCCCGACCTTCACCAGGCCGAGGTCGCGCATCACCTTGGTCCAGAAGCGCGAGTACAGCAGGTGCAGGATCGCGTGCTCGATGCCGCCGATGTACTGGTCCACCGGCAGCCAGTAGTCCACCCGCGGATCGACCATCGACTGCGAGGCATCCGCGCAAGCGAAGCGCAGGAAGTACCACGAAGAATCGACGAACGTGTCCATCGTGTCGGTCTCGCGCCGCGCCGGCTTGCCGCATCTCGGGCAGGCGCAGTCGCGGAACGCGGCGCTCCTGGCGAGCGGGTTGCCGCTGCCATCCGGCACCAGGTCCTCGGGCAGCACCACCGGCAGCTGCTCATCCGGCACCGGCACCTCGCCGCACCCGGCGCAGTGCACCAGCGGGATTGGGCAGCCCCAGTAGCGCTGGCGAGAGATGCCCCAGTCGCGCAGCCGGAACTGGACGCGCTTGCGGCCGAGTCCCTTGCGCTCGAGCGCCGCCGCGATCGCATCGACGGCCGCGCCGTAGTCGAGCCCGGAAAACTCGCCCGAGCCGACCGTGATGCCGCGCTCGCCATAGGCCGGGGTCCAGGGCGCGACGACCTGCTCGTAGGCGCCGGTAGCGGATTTCACGACGCTGCGGATCTCGAGGCCCTGCTGGGTCGCGAACGCGAAGTCCCGCTCGTCGTGCGCGGGCACGCCCATCACCGCGCCCTCGCCATAACCCATCAGCACGTAGTTCGCGACCCAGACCTCGATCGGCTGGCCGGTGAACGGATGCAGCACGTGCAGCCCGGTGCGCTGGCCCTTCTTCTCCATCGTCGCGACATCCGCTTCCATTGTGCTGCCGCGGCGGCATGCATCGATGAAGGCCTGCAGCGCCGCGTCCCTCGCGCCGGCGGCCAGCGCGAGCGGATGCTCGGCCGCGATCGCCATGAAGGTGACGCCGAACAGCGTGTCGGCGCGGGTCGTGAACACCTTCATCGCGCCACCGGCGCCGAGCAGCGCGCGCACGTCGTCGCCATACGGGAAGCCGACCTCGACGCCTTCGCTGCGCCCGATCCAGTTCGCCTGCATCACCTTCACGCGCTCCGGCCAGCCGGACAACTGCTCGAGGTCGCCGAGCAGCTCGTCGGCATGGCGCGTGATGTTCAGGTAGTACATCGGGATCTCGCGCTTCTCCACCGGCGCGCCGGTGCGCCAGCCGCGCCCGTCGATCACCTGCTCGTTGGCGAGCACGGTCTGGTCGACGGGATCCCAGTTCACGACGCCGGTCTTCTTGTAGGCGATGCCGGCCTCGCGCATCCGCAGGAACAGCCACTGGTTCCAGCGGTAGTAATCCGGGTCGCAGGTCGCGATCTCGCGGCTCCAGTCGATCGCGAAACCGAGCGCCTGCAGCTGGCGCTTCATGTAGGCGATGTTGTCGCGGGTCCACTTCGCCGGCGCGACCCCGTTGGCGATCGCCGCGTTCTCGGCCGGAAGGCCGAACGCATCCCAACCCATCGGCTGCAGTACGTTACGGCCCTGCATCCGCGCGAAGCGCGACAGCACGTCGCCGATGGTGTAGTTGCGCACGTGCCCCATGTGCAGCCGGCCCGACGGATAGGGGAACATCGACAGGCAATAGAACTTCTCGCGCGCGGCGTCCTCGCGCGCCTCGAAGCTGCGGTTGTCGTTCCAGTGGGCCTGGGCCGCGCGTTCGATCGCGGCCGGCTCGTAGCGCTCGTCCATCTGAAAAACCTGGGATTTCCGGGCCCAAAGCGGCCGACGAGGATACACCAGCATGCTGCGGGCTGCAGGCGCGGCACGGGCCGCGGGGAGTCACTCGACGAAGGCGAGCACGGCGCCGCAGGCGAGCGCTGCGGGAACCACCAGCGCGGCGCCGTGGCGCTCGCAGGCCACGCGTTGCGATGCGAGCCACGCGGCGGTCTCGGCGAGCCGCTGCACGCGCAGCTGCAGCGCGGCGAAGCGCTCGCTCGGCAGGCCGGCGACGGCCGCCGCGCCAAAGCGCGCCTGCATCGCCGCGGGCGTCAGCAGCGCCAGCCCACCCGCGTCGGCGAGATCGAGACGCAGCGACTCGCCCCCAGCGCCATCGGCCGCTCGCGGCTCGGCGCCCGTCACCCGCGCGTACCGCGCCGCGGTGTCCTGCGGCGTTGCGGTCTGCAGGATCACCTCGCAGAGGGCCACGGTGCCATTGGCATGGCGCGTCACTTCGGGCTGGAACACGAGCTCCGGAGTCTCGTTGCGCGCGAAGCAGAGCAGTCCCTCGGGCGAGGCCGGCGGCTGCAGCATGAACCAGCGGAAGCGCGCCTCGCCGTGGCGGCTGCCGTATTCGATTCGGCGCGAGGCGCCGGCTGGCCTGGTGCATGGCAGCCCTGCCGCGTCGCAGCGGCGCCAGTCGGCGTCCGGATCGGCGCTGCCGAGCGCCAGGATGTGCAGACCGTCGCCGCGGGCACGGTAGGCCGCGAGGTGATGCGTGGGATCGTCGGTCAGCACTGCGGAGAGCTCGATGTAGCCGGCGCCGAACACGGCGTGGCAGCTCTGCTGCTGCAGCGAAACCGTCGCACCGCTCGCCGCATCGGTGCGCATCAGCTCCTTCGGCTCCGTGGTGGAGAAGCCGAGCCGGCGCATGCTCGCGACCAGGCCTGCGAGGTCGGCGCCGAAGAATCCGACGTGATCCAGCGTCGGCAGCGGCGAACCCGGGGTCGCCGCGTTCATTGCGTCTCGGCCAGCTCGAGCGGCAGAGCCGTCGTCGACTTTACCGCCGACAGCGCGATCGTCGAGGTGATGTCGCGCACGCCGGGGATCGGTGCCAGCGTCTGGCGCAGGAAGCGCTCGTAGCTCTGCACGTCGCGCGTGACCACGCGCAGCATGAAGTCGACGTCGCCCATCAGCATGTAGCACTCGACAACCTCTGGCGCGGCGCGAATCGCATCCTCGAATTTCTCGATCGTCGCGCCGCCCTCGCGCGAGAAGCGCACCTGCACGAACACTTCGAGCGTGAAGCCGAGCCGGTGGCGGTCGAGGATCGCGACGCGCTCGCGGATGTAGCCGTCCTGCTCGAGTCGCTGGATGCGGCGCCAGCACGGCGACTGCGAGAGGCCGACCGTCTCGGCGATCTCGCCCACCGACGCGGAACTGTCGCGCTGAAGCCGCATCAGGATGGCGAGATCGATGGCATCGAGCTTGCTCTGCATATTCCTGCCCCTCAATTACCGCCTTGCGAAAGATTCTCGCTGATCGTCGCGGGTATAAGCAAATAACGAATATCGAGGTGCGTTGACAGGGTAGAAACTTGTCCGTAAAACCCCTCGCATCAGCCTCCCAAGGATCGGCCCACATGAACACGCCCCGCCTGGCCAGCCTGCTGGTCGCTTCCGCCGTCGCTGGCGCGCTCCCGCTTCGAGTCGCGCAAGCGCAGCAGCCCGGCGCCGAAGGCGCCCTGCAGGAAATCGTCGTCACCGCGCAGAAGCGCGCCGAGAACCTGCAGGACACGCCGATCGCGATCTACGCGGTCACCGGCAAAGCCCTCGAGCAGATGAACATCGCCAACATCGGCTCGCTGGCGACCTTCAGCCCTGCGCTCGTCTACAGCGAGGCCGGCGGCGAGTCGCAACTCTACATCCGCGGTATCGGCAGCAACATCTTCAGCATCGGCGTCGACCAGAGCGTCGCGACGCACATCGACGGCGTCTACGTCGGCCGCGCCAACATGGGCCTGACGCAGTTCCTCGACGTCGAGCGCGTCGAGGTCCTGCGCGGCCCGCAGGGCACGCTGTACGGCCGCAACGCCACCGGCGGCGCGATCAACCTGATCTCGCGCCAGCCGACGGACGAGGTCGAGGGCTATGGCTCGATCCTCTTCGGCAGCTTCGATCGGCGCGAGATCAAGGCCGCACTCTCCGGCCCGCTCGGCGCCGGCTGGTCGGCACGCGTAGCACTGCGCGGCGTGAAGGACAACGGCTATACCGAGGACCTCGACCCCCGGGGCTCCAACAAGATCGACGACACCGACCTGCAGGCGATCCGCGGCACGTTGAAGTGGACCAACGACACCGTCACCGCGACGCTGTCGGGCGACTACAGCGAGTTCCAGAACGGCAACACCAGCATCTACCCGATCGACAACGTCGGCCTCGCCCAGAGCTTCGGCGCCGTGTCCACCGGCGACATCCACAAGACGCGCAACAACACCCCGAGCTTCCACGACTGGCAGACCGGCGGCCTGACGCTGAACCTGGACTGGAAGATCAACGACAACCTGACGCTGACCTCGCTCACCGGCTACCGCGAGTGGGACAGCGACTTCCTGTTCAACACCGACGGCACCGAGATCGAGATCACGCGCTCGACGTTCGTCTACAGCACCTCGCAGAAGTCCACCGAGCTGCGCCTCGCGGGCGAGCAGGGCTGGGGCAACTGGCTCATCGGCGCCTACTGGTTCGACGAGGACAAGTTCGGCGCCCTCGGCCTGGCGCGCGCCGGCTTCACGCCGCCGACCGTGCTGGCGCCGCGCTCCTTCATCTTCCTCGCCGACGGCTCGGGCACCGCCAGCGCCGTGTTCGGCCAGGCGACCTGGAAGCTCACCGACCAGTGGTCCCTCACCGGCGGCCTGCGCTACAACGACGAAGAAAAAGACGGCCTGCTGCGCAACTCGACGCTGCTGCCGGACACCGAGCTGCTCGGCCTGTTCTCGCCGCGGCCATTGCCGGCCGCCACGCCGGGCACCACGCGCAACGCCTCGCGCAGTTGGACCGCCTGGACGCCGAAGCTCGGTATCGACTGGCGCCCGGCCGACGACCAGCTCTACTACGCCTCCTACAGCGAGGGCTTCAAGTCCGGCGGCTTCAACGACCTCTCGGTCATCAACCCGCCGTTCGATCCGGAGTTCGTCAAGAGCTACGAGATCGGCGCGAAGACCGAGTGGCTCGACAACACCCTGCGCCTGAACGCCAGCGCGTTCTACTACGACTACTCCGACCTGCAGGTCTCGGTGTTCGCCAACCTCGGCAACATCACGACCACGTTCACGACCAACGCCGCGGAGGCGACGGTGCAGGGCCTGGAGCTCGAGCTGCAGGCGCGTCCGGTCGCGAACCTCGACCTCGCCGCGGCGATCAGCTATCTCGACGCGACCTACGACAGCTTCGTCACGCCTTATGGCACCTGCACGGTTGCGAACGCAGCGGCCGACGCGCGCTGCGCCGGCCGCCCCGGCCTGCCGCGCCTGATCGACGCGAGCGGCAACCGCCTGAACAACGCGCCCGAGATCAAGGCCACCTTGTCCGCGGGCTATGGAATCGACCTCGCCTCGGGCGGGCGCGTGTCGCTGTTCGCGCAGGTCGCGCACCAGGGCCGTGTCTACTTCCTGCCGGCCAACACCGACGTGATGTCGCAGAAGGCCTATACGCTGGTCGATGCGCGCGTGTCCTACACCGCCGAGGGCGGCGCGCTCGAGTTGTCGGCCTTCGGCAGGAACCTCGGCGACGAGGACTACTTCCACAACATCGTGCAGTTCACCTCGACCAGCGACGCGCGTCGCGACCCGTTCAACATCGGCAGCGCGCTCGGTTACCCCGCGCCCGGCCGCCAGTGGGGCGTCGAGCTGACCTACCGCTTCGGCAACTGAGCGGGCCGCAACATGGCACGCCCGCACATCCTGTTCGTCCAGGCCCAGATGATCCCCTGGGCCTGCGGACTGCACGGCGACGCGCGCCATGACGTCGAGTCGAAGCTGCTGAGCCGCGACGACACCGACCACAGTTCGACCTGCATCGTGCGCTATCCGGCAGGCTGGACGCGCGCCGCCGCCGAGTATCTGTCGACGCACGAGGAGTTCCTGGTGCTCGACGGCTCGATCACGATCGGCGCACGCACCTACGACAAGCACAGTTTCGGCTTCCTGCCGGCCGGCTTCGTGCGCGAGCGCGCCGCGTCGCAGCACGGCGCCGTGCTGCTGACAATGTTCCACGGCGAGCCGCTGCTCGGCCACGGCGCATCGCGCGGTTTCGACCAGAAGCTGCTGGTCGAATACATAAATCCGCTCGAGATGCCGTGGGACCCGGGGCTCGTCGACCCGCAGCTCGCCGCCGGCGTGATGATCAAGCCGCTGCGCACCGATCCCTACACCGGCGAGACCTCCTTCCTCTACTGCTCGCCGCCGCACCGAGTGCCGCCCGGCATGTCCAAGCCGCAGTGGACCCATCCGATGGTCGAGGAGCTCTACACCCTCGAGGGCGATTATGTCTGGGGCGACGTCGGACGCATGCAGCGCGGCGGCTATTGCTGGTGGCGCGAGGACGTCTATCACGGCCCCGCCGGCACGGACACCGGCTACAACCTGTTCGTGCGCACGGTCAACGGGCCGCTGGTGAACCACTTCGACACGGCCAAGAAGCCGTTCACCTGGAATCCCGAGCACCGGCCGATCCTGCCCCCGGAGCTGCAGCCCTACGGCCAGCCGCTGCCTTACGCGCCGAACTACTGACTTGGAACCGGCGCCCCACAGGCCGTGGCCGGCGCCGCGCGAGGCCTGGTACGCGGTGCTCGTGCTGATGGTCGCGTACCTGTTCTCGTACGTCGATCGCCAGATACTCTCGATGCTGGTCGGCCCGATTCGCGCCGACCTCGGCCTGACCGACACACAGGTGACACTGCTGCACGGCCTGGCGTTCGCGGTCTGCTACACGCTGCTCGGCGTCTGGCCGATCGGCAAGTGGGCCGACACCGGCAACCGCCGCAACGTGATCGCCGGCGGCGTGTTCCTGTGGTCGCTGATGACCGCGCTCTGCGGCCGCGCCTCCAGCTACGGCGCGCTGTTCGCGGCGCGCATCGGCGTCGGCGTCGGCGAGGCCGCGTTGACGCCTTCCGCCTATTCGATGATCGCCGATTACTTCCCGCCCGAGCGGCGCGGTCGCGCGCTCAGCCTGTTCGCGACCGGGGTCTACTTCGGCATCGGCGCGGCCGTGATGATCACGGGTCTGGTCGTACAGCAGGTCTCGGCATCGCCGGTCGTGCAGCTGCCGCTGCTCGGCGAGGTTCGTTCCTGGCAGGTCGCGTTCCTCCTGCTCGGTCCGCCCGGCATGCTGGTCGCACTGTGGCTGCTCAGCGTGCGCGAGCCGCAACGTCGCGGCCGCATCGAGGCCGTGCAGCCGGCCTTCGGCGACGTGCTGCGCTACATGCTCGGGCACGCGCGCTTCTTCGCCTGCCTGACCTTCGGCGTCTCGCTGCTGACGATGCTGTTCAACGCGGTCGCGTTCTGGGTGCCGGCGCACATGATCCGGGTCCATGGCTTCGAGCCGCTGCGGATCGCGTTCACCTACGGTCCGATCATGTTCGTGTTCGGCGCGCTCGGCATCGTGACCGGCGGCTGGCTCGCCGATCGCCTGCGCGCCCGCGGACGGCTCGACGCCGAGCTGCGCGTCGGCATCTGGAGCGCGCTGGCACTCTGGCCCGTGGCGCTGTTCACTTTCCAGGTGCGCGACGCGAACCTGATGGTCGCGAGTCTCGCGCCACTGCTGTTCCTGTCTAGTTTCCCGTTCGGCGCCGCCGCCGCCGCGATCCAGCTCGTCACGCCGAACCAGTTCCGCGCCCGCACCTCGGCGCTCTACCTGCTGGTGATCAACCTGACCGGCATCGGCATCGGCGCAACCGCGGCGGCCGCGGTCAGCGACTACCTGCTGCAGGACGACCAGCGCATCGGCGACGGCGTCTCGCTGGTCGCCGCGATCGCCGCGCCGCTGGCGGCGCTGCTGCTGTGGTATGGGCTGCGGCCCTACCGCGAGATGCAGGATGGCGCGGTGGACCACCGTAGCTGATTTCCTCGACCTCACGCCGCAGCCAGGATCTCCCGCGCCACGCGCTCGCCCGATTCCAGCGCCGCCTCGATCCCGCGCTCGAGCGTGCCGGTGTGCTCGCCGGCGAAATGCAGCCGGCCTTCCGCGGCCGTCATTGGCGCGAGATAGCGCTGCACCTGGCCCGACCGCCACACGACCCAGTCGCCACCGGAGAACGGATCGAGCTGCCAGGACTTGAAGCCGGCGAGCTTCAGCGCGCCGCCGCGCGCCGCGCGCCGCCGGGCGCAGCCGCTCGATCTCGGCGATCACCCGCCGGCCCGCCGGCTCGCGCCCCAGTGCGTCGTAGTACTCCGCGAGGCGCGCGCGGCCCCAGTCCAGGAAGCTCGTCACCTCCTTCGGATCGCGCCCCAGGCGCGGCGCCGACACGACGCCCGCGGGACCGTCAGTCCACATCGAACTGCCGAGCCCGGCCGCCATCGCCTCGGGCAGGCCGCTGTTGCCGCCGCGCACGACCGCTTCGGCCGCGACCGCCTCGCGCTGACGCGCGGTCGCGCCCCAGGACTTCAGCGTCTCGTACATCGAGGCGTCGGATTTCGCCGCGGCTGGATCGAGCCATTCGGCGGCGAGTTTCAGCGGATTGTGGCGCTTCACCTGCGCCATCGCGTAGCTGCCGGGCTGAATCGCACGATCGCATTCGGCGAACGGGTTCAGCGGCGAGGCCGCCCAGTCGGCCGCGTTGATCAGGCGATCGCAGATCGCAAGCGTGGCCGTGTCGTGCACGCGGCGCGGCGCGGCGCGGCGAGAGGTCGACCGTCTCGAGCTTCAGCGTGCGGCACAGGTCGAGCGCGCGGGAGCCCATGAGGGGACGCTACCCTCACGCGCTAGAGGGGATGCTACCTTTGCGCGTGCGCGCATGAGGGTAGCGTCTCCTCTAGCGCTATGCCCTCATGGCAGCCGCAGGGGCACGAAGATCTGCGCCTGCTGGCGCTGGACCAGCAGCGCGACCGTCTTGCCGGCCTTCGCCGTCGCCTCGCGCAGGTCCTTCATCGTCTTCACGTTGCGGCCGTTGACGCCGAGGATCACGTCGCCCGACTGGATGCCTGCATCTTCGGCCGGGCCTTCGGCATCCTCGACGACGAGGCTGCCCGCGGTCTCGGCCTGCTTCTGCTCGGCTGCGCTCAGCTCGCGCACGACCAGGCCGAGCTTGTCGGCCGGATTCGCCGCCTCGGGGGCCCCGCGCGCCGCGGTCTTCTCCGTGTTCTCCTGCAGCTCGGCGACCTTCACGTCGAGCTTGCGCACGCCGCGATCGCGCCACAGCTCGAGCGTGGTCGCGGTGCCCGGGCGCACCGCCGCGATCACCGCCGGCAGCTCGCTCGAGCGCTCGATCGGACGACCGTTGGCGGAGAGGATGATGTCGCCGGCCTTCACGCCCGCCTTGTCGGCCGGGCCACCGCCCTCGACCGAACCGACCAGCGCGCCGCGCGGACGATCGAGACCGAAGCTCTCGGCGAACTGCGCGTTCACTTCCTGGATGCTGACGCCGATGCGGCCGCGCGAGACCTTGCCGCTGCCGATCAGCTGGTCCTTGATGTTGCTCGCGATGTCGATCGGGATCGCGAACGAGAGGCCCATGTAGCCACCGGTGCGGCTGTAGATCTGCGAATTGATGCCGACAACCTCGCCGTCGAGGTTGAACAGCGGGCCGCCTGAATTGCCGGGATTGACCGCCACGTCGGTCTGTATGAACGGCACGTAGTTGCTGTCCTCGCCGGGCAGCGAGCGCGACTTCGCGCTGACGATGCCGGCGGTGACGCTGTTGTCGAAGCCGAACGGCGAGCCGATCGCGATCACCCACTCGCCGGGGCGCAGTTCGTCGGGGTTGCCGAGCGTGACGACCGGCAGGTTCTTGCCCTCGATCTTCAGCACCGCGACGTCGCTGCGCTTGTCGAGGCCCACGACTTTGGCAGTGTATTCGCGCCGATCGGTCATGCGCACCGTGACTTCATCGGCTTCGTCGACCACGTGCGCGTTGGTGAGGATGTAGCCGTCGGGGCTGACGATGAAGCCCGAGCCCTCGCCGCGCGGCGGCGGCGCATTGCCGCGCGGCGCGCCCTGCTGCGGGACGCCGAAGCGGCGGAAGAACTCGTAGAACGGGTCGTCGGGGGAGATGCCGCCGGGCGCGCCGGCGACGTTCTGGCGCTTGCCGACCACCGCGATGTTGACCACGGCGGGGCCGAACCGATCGACGAGACCCACGAAATCGGGCAGTACCCGCCCCGCAAGGCCGGCACGCGGCATCGTGGTGGCCGGCGCGGCCGCGGGGACGGGCTGCACCTGCGCGATCTTCGGCATGCCCGCTTCCGACTCCGCGGCATTCGCCGCGGTCGAGGATTGCGGCGAGCAGGCAGACAGGCAAAGGACGAGCAGTGCGGTGCCGGCGGTGCGCCGGACCACGGGTTCATTCGACATTTCGAGGACCTCGCGGAGGAAGCGATTTGCGGTGAGGGTCAATCGCATGGTTGTGCTCCTAGACAGTCGGGATCGGCGGAAGTTCATGACGGGGAATCGCGGGGGGTACCGGCGGCTGCCGCCACCGGGCCGCCGGCGCCGACGCCTTGCAGTGACGGACGGGCGACACGCAGGATCGCCAGCGCAGCGAGCAACAGCGCCAGCAGAACCACAGGCCAGTTGCCGACCCGCGCATAGGGCGGCAGGCCGGTGCGCGGCACGATCGTGGCACGCAGCACGGTCGGCAGGTATTCGGGAGCCCGCGCGAGCACCTCGCCGCGCGGGCCGATGACCGCCGAAACGCCGTCGTTCGCGGCGCGCACCATGTAGCGCTGCGCCTCGATCGCACGCATGCGCGAGATCTGCAGGTGCTGGTAGCGCGCCGTGGAGCGCCCGAACCAGGCATCGTTGGTCACGTTGACCAAAGCGTCGGCGCTGGCGAGCGCGGGCAGCTGCGAGCTGCCGTAGGCATCTTCGTAGCAGATCGTGGTCGCGAGCTTCAGGCCCGCCGCGGGCAATGGCGCCTGCAGCGCCGCGCCACGCTTGAAATCGGAGTACGGCAGGCTCATCAGCCGCAGCCAGCCGCGCACGAACCCCGGCACCGGAAAGAACTCGGCGAACGGCACGAGGTGATGCTTGTCGTAGAACGCGAACTCGGCGCCGAGCGCGAGCACCGAGTTGAAGTACTGCGTCTCGCCGCTGCCCTCCGGCCGATCCGCGCGCACCACGCCCATCACCAGGGAGGAACCGCGCTCCCCAACGAGCGTCGCCATCTGCTGCAGGTACGGGACGATGTTATTGGCGAGATCCGGTGCCGCCGCCTCGGGCCAGACAATCAGCGGCACGCCGAGCACGCGCGTGGTCAGGTCGCGATACAGGTCGAGCGTCGTCTCGCGGTTCGCATCGAGCCATTTCTGGTCCTGCGGAATCGCGCCCTGCACGATCGCGACGCCGACCGGCGCGCCGGATTGCCGGGTCCAGTCGATGCGGCCCGCGGCGAGGCCGAGCGGCCAGGGCAGCAGCAGCGCGAACAGTGCCGCCACCCGCTCGCGCCGTGAGACACCCGGACGCAGCAGCGTGACCACGCTGCCCGCCGCGAGCAGCAACAGGGCCGAGAGGAAGTACGTGCCGCCGATCGGCGCGAGACCGGCAAGCCAGGTGTCGGTCTGCGAATAGCCGAGCGAGAGCCACGCGAAGCCCGACAGGAACCAGCCGCGGAACCATTCCATCAACAGCCACAGCGCCGGGATGCCGACCATCCAGCGCCACGCGCCCGCGCGCGGCAGCCAGCGCGCGACCAGCCAGCCGAGCAGGGCGTGATAGGCGCCCATGATCGAGACCAGGCCGAGCATCAGCAGCAACGCGACCCACAGCGGCGCCTGCCCGAAACCGTGGATGCTGACGTAGAGCCAGTAGGTGCCGGCGGCAAAAGTGCCGAAGCTGAACGCGAAGCCGAGCCACGCGGCCTCGCGCGGCCTCGCCTCCTGCCACAGCCACAGCAGCACCGCCGGACAGGCGATCGCCAGCGGCCAGAGGCCGACCGGGGCGAACGCGAGCGACAGCAGGGCGCCGGCGAGCAGCGCTACGGCGACGGGCAGCAGGCGAGGTCGCTGCGACCGCGCGTTCAGTCGGTGACCTCGCGCTCCTCGGGGGGCACGACGTCGTGCGGCGGGATCACCTTGAGGCTGTCGACGCGGCGCCGGTCGGCGCGCGTGACGCGGAATTCGATTTCGCCGATGTTCAGCGAGTCGCCGCGCCGCGGCAACCGGCCGAGCTGCTTCATCACCAGGCCGGCGACCGTGTCGAATTCCTGGTCGGAGAACTCGACCCCGAAGTATTCGTTGAACTCCTCGATCGGCGTGGCGCCGCGGACATTGAACGCACGCTCGCCTTCCTTGCGGATGTTCTGGTCGTCCTCGACGTCGAACTCGTCGTCGATGTCGCCGACGATCTGCTCGATCGCGTCCTCGATCGTGACCAGCCCCGCGACCCCGCCGTACTCGTCGACGACGATCGCCATGTGATTGCGGTTGCGGCGGAATTCCTTCAGCAGCACGTTGACGCGCTTGGACTCCGGCACGACCACCGCCGGACGCATGCACTCGCGGATGTCGAACTCGCCTTCGCGGCCGTCGGCGAACACGCGCAGCACGTCTTTCGCGAGCAGGATGCCGACGACGTCGTCGCGGTCGGCATCGAGCACCGGGAAGCGCGAGTGACCAGATTCGACGATGACCGGCAACAGCGACTTCGAAGGGTCGTCGCGCTGCACCGTGACCATCTGCGCGCGCGGCACCATGATGTCGCGCACATGGATGTCGGCGACGCCGAGCACGCCCTCCAGCATCGCCAGTGCCTCGGAGTCGATCAGGCCGCGTTCGCGAGCCTCGCGCAGCTGCACGATCAGGTCCTCGCGGTCCTGCGCTTCGCCCGAGATCGCCCGGGCGAGCTTGCCGACCCAGGTGCGTGATGCCTTGCGGCGCGTGGTCGTCATGCCTGGTCCTGCAGCGGTGCGGCGTAGGGATCGGGGAAGCCGAGCGCGGCCAGGATGCGCCGCTCGCGGCGCTCCATCCGGCGTGCCTCCGTGTCGTGTTCGTGATCGAAGCCGAGCAGGTGCAGGCTGCCGTGCACGATCAGGTGCGCCCAGTGCGCCGCCTGCGTCTTGCCCTGCTCGCGCGCCTCGCGGACCAGCACCGGGGCGCAGATCACCAGGTCACCGAGGCTGCGGCGCGGCGCCGCACCCGTGGCGCGCGCCGCAGCCTCGGCGGGCGCCGCAGCCTCGGCGGGCGCCGGAAAGGACAGCACGTTGGTCGCATAGTCGCGGCGCCGCCAGCCGCGGTTCAGCCGGCGGCTCTCGGCCGCGCCGACGACGCGCACCGTGATCTCGGCGCCGGCGCCGCGCGCGCCGACCGCGGTGCTGACCCAGCGACCAATGCGCGCCTTGGACGGCGCCCAGCTGCGCACCGCGCGCTGCACCTCGACCGCGAGCCCGGCAGCACCGGTGGCCGCCGTGCCCGCGGCCAACGCAGCCGACCTGGCCAACGCAGCCGCCGCCGGCGAGCGCGTGCGCGCCCGGCGCAGCTCAGGCCGGGCCACGGTAGCCGTTCTCATTGGTCTCGCCCGAGCGCGCCTCGTAGGCCAGCACGATCCGCTGCACCAGCGGGTGGCGGACCACGTCACGAGCCTCGAAGAACTGGAACCCGACGCCCTCGACGCCGCGCAGCACGTCGACCACGTGGCGCAGGCCCGAGGGGCGCCCGGCCGGCAGGTCGGTCTGCGTCACGTCGCCGGTGACGACTGCCTGCGAGCCGAAGCCGATGCGCGTCAGGAACATCTTCATCTGCTCGATGGTCGTGTTCTGCGCCTCGTCGAGGATGATGAAGGAGTCGTTCAGCGAACGACCGCGCATGAACGCCAGCGGCGCGACTTCGATCACGTTGCGTTCGATGAATTTGGCGACGCGGTCGAAACCCATCATCTCGTAGAGCGCGTCGTACATCGGACGCAGGTAGGGATCGACCTTCTGCGAGAGGTCGCCGGGCAGGAAGCCGAGCCGCTCGCCCGCCTCGACCGCCGGACGCACCAGCACGATCCGCCGCACGCGGTCGGCCTGCAGCGCCTCGACCGCACAGGCGACCGCGAGATAGGTCTTGCCGGTGCCGGCGGGCCCAACGCCGAAGGTGAGGTCGTTGGCGTGCATGCGGCGCAGGTATTCGCGCTGGTTCGGCCCGCGGGCGCGGATCACGCCGCGCACCACGCGGACGCCCGAATCGTCAGGCTCGCCCGCGGCGACCGGCGCGCCGCCCGCCCCCGCGACCACCGACGGTGCGGGCGCGTCGCCCTGGTGGTCACGCAGCGCGAGGTGGACGATGTCGGGCGTGACCTCGCCTGAGCGGGTCATGTGGAACAGCTCGCGCAGCAGATCTTCGGCGACGCCCGCCTTCGCGCCGCTGACCCGGAAGGTGCTGCCGCGGCGGCGCAGCTGCACGCCGAGACGCGATTCGATCAGCCGCAGGTTCTCTTCGAGCGGCCCGCAGAGCGTCGCGAGACGCTCGTTGTCGGCAGGCTCGAGTTCGAATTCGCGCTCCGCGGCGACGGCGCCGCCCTCGGGTTCAGGCATGGGCGGGCACCGCTGGAATGGACATGGGGATGGCGGAACCGGACGCGCCGACCAGCCGCCCGCGCAGCGAATGCGGCCGCGTCTCGGTGATCTCGACATCGGCGAAACGGCCGATCAGGGATTCGGGCGCCGGGAAATTGACCCAGCGGTTGTTCTCGGTGCGCCCCGCGAGCTCCGCCGCATCCTTGCGCGAGGTCCTCACGACCAGGATGCGCTGCCGGCTGCCGACCATCGTTCGGTTGATCGCCCGCGACTGTTCCTCCAGCAGCGCCTGCAGCGCCATCAGCCGGCGGGTCTTCTCTGCCGGCTCGACCTCGTCGGGCAACGCGGCGGCAGGCGTGCCGGGACGACGGCTGTAGAGGAAGCTGAACGAGAGGTCGAAGCCGATTTCGCGCACCAGGCGCATCGTCGCCTCGAAGTCCCGCTCCGTCTCGCCGGGGAAGCCGACGATGAAATCGGAGGTGATCGTGATGTCCGGACGCACCGCCCGCAGGCGCCGGATCTTGTCCTTGAACTCCAGCACGGTGTAGCCGCGCTTCATCAGCGCGAGGATCCGGTCGGAACCGGACTGCACCGGCAGGTGCAGGTGGTTCGCGAGCTGCGGCACGTTCGCGTAGGCCTCGATCAGGCTGTCGTCGAACTCCAGCGGATGGGAGGTCGTGAAGCGAATGCGCTCGACGCCGGGGATCGCAGCCACGAAGTGGATCAGCGTGGCGAGATCGACCTCGACGCCGTCGTCCATCGGCCCGCGATACGCGTTGACGTTCTGGCCCAGCAGCGTGATCTCGCTGACGCGCTGCGCAGCCAGCGCCCGCACTTCCCGCAGCACCGAGTCGACCGGGCGGTTGATCTCGTCGCCGCGGGTGTAGGGCACGACGCAGAAGCTGCAGTACTTGCTGCAGCCTTCCATGATCGATACGAAGGCGCTCGCGCCCTCGGCCCGCGGCTCGGGCAGACGGTCGAACTTCTCGATCTCCGGGAAGCTGATGTCGACGACCGGGCGACCGGTGCGACGCCACTCAGTGATCATCTCCGGCAGCCGGTGCAGCGTCTGGGGGCCGAACACGAGATCGACCTGCGGCGCGCGCGCGACGATCGCCTCGCCTTCCTGGCTGGCCACGCAGCCACCGACCCCGATCAGCAGCCCGGGCCGCGCCTGCTTCAGCAGCCGCCATTCGCCGAGCAGCGAGAACACCTTTTCCTGCGCCTTCTCGCGCACCGAGCAGGTGTTCATCAGCAGCACGTCAGCCAGCGCCGGATCGTCGGTCGGCAACAGACCCGCATGCGCGGCCAGCACGTCTCCCATGCGGGCAGAGTCGTACTCGTTCATCTGGCAACCGAAGGACTTGATGAAGTAGCGGCCGGGCATAAAAACGCGGAAAGACGGTGAGCAAGGGTACCGGGTTTGGCTCCCCTGCGGTACCGCAGTCGCGAGTCAGTCTCGACCTACCGCACCGAGTGAATCTTTGTATTTCAGGAAGTTATGCCAACTTCCTGTGAAAGACATCAGAACGGGATATCGTCGTCGAAGTCGTTCTCGGTGCTGGTGCGCACCGGCTCGCCCTGGGGCTCGCCGCCACTGCGGCTGCCGCCGGACGGGCGGCTCCGGCTGCCGGCCTCGCCGTATTCGGCACCGCCACCGCCACCGCCACCGCCGCCGCCCATGCCGCCCCCGCGGCCCCCGAGCATCTGCATCTCGTTGGCGACGATCTCGGTGGTGTAGCGATCGTTCCCCTGCTTGTCCTGCCACTTGCGGGTACGCAGCCGGCCTTCGATGTAGACCTGCGAGCCCTTCTTCAGGTATTCGCCAGCGATCTCGGCGAGGCGACCGAACATCGCCACGCTGTGCCACTCGGTCTGTTCCTTCATTTCGCCCGAGGTCTTGTCCTTCCAGCTCTCACTGGTGGCGATGCGGATGTTGCAGACCGTCATGCCCGAGGGCATGGCCTTGGTGTCAGGGTCCTGGCCGAGGTTGCCGACGAGGATGACTTTGTTGATGCCGCGCGCCATGTCGCCGCCTTTTCTGTGACTGGGAAGGTGCTTTCCATTCTAGTCGCGCAGGGCCTCCCCCGCATCGCCGATTCGCGGTCCATAACTGACGCAGTCAGCCGGATTTAGGCGCATCCGCAGCGGCCGGGTACACTATCCGGCTGTTTTCCCGGGACCACGGCGCCATGCAGTTCATCAAGATCCGGGGTGCGCGCACGCACAACCTGCGCAACCTCGATCTCGACATTCCCCGCGACCGGCTGGTCGTCATGACCGGCCTTTCCGGCTCGGGCAAGTCTTCGCTTGCCTTCGACACGCTCTATGCCGAGGGCCAGCGCCGCTACGTCGAGTCGCTGTCGGCCTATGCCCGGCAGTTCCTCTCGATGATGGACAAGCCCGACGTCGACCACATCGAGGGGCTCTCGCCGGCGATCGCGATCGAGCAGAAGGCGACTTCGCACAACCCGCGCTCGACGGTCGGCACCGTCACCGAGATCTACGATTACCTGCGTCTGCTGTTCGCCCGCACCGGCGTGCCGCGCTGCCCCGACCACGGCGTCGAGCTCGCCGCCCAGGCGGTCAGCCAGATGGTCGACCAGGTGATGAAGCTGCCCGAGGGCACCGCCGCGCTGCTGCTCGCGCCGATGATCGCCGACCGCAAGGGCGAGCACGCCGAGGTGTTCGAAGACCTGCAGGCCCAGGGCTTCGTACGCGCGCGGGTCGATGGGCGCGTCCACGAGCTCGACGCGCTGCCGAAGATCGATCCCAAGCGCAAGCACACGATCGAGGCGGTCGTGGACCGATTCCGGGTGCGGCCTGACGCCGCCCAGCGCCTCGCCGAGTCGTTCGAGACCGCGCTGCGACTCTCGGGCGGCACCGCGCGCGTGGTCCTCACCGAGCCGGCGGAGAGCGCTGCCAAGTGCGCCGAGGGCGGGGCCAGGTCGAGCGCGGCCGCGAAGGCCGCCGCCGCCAGGACGGAGACACCCGCCGAGCCAATGCTGTTTTCCAACCGTCACGCCTGCCCCGTCTGCGGCTACAGCGTCCCGCTGCTCGAGCCGAAGATGTTCTCGTTCAACAACCCGGCAGGTGCCTGCGCCACCTGCGACGGCTTGGGCTTCCAGGAGTTCTTCGACCCGGCACGCGTGGTGGCGCATCCGCACCTCTCGCTGGCCGGCGGCGCGGTGCGCGGCTGGGACCGTCGGAACGCTCATTATTTCCAGATGATCCAGTCACTTGCCAAGCATTTCAAATTTGATATCGAGGCTCCGTGGAGCGAGCTGGCCGCCGCCATCCAGCAGGTGCTGCTCTACGGCAGCGGCGAGGATGAAGTCGAGTTCCGCTACCCGGAAGGCGGCGGCAAGCTCGGCAAGCGCAAGCACAAGTTCGAGGGCATCCTGCCGAACCTCGAGCGCCGTCACCGCGAGACTGAGTCCGCGACGGTGCGCGAGGAACTCGCGAAATACCTCGGGCTGCGCGCTTGCCCGGACTGCGAAGGCACCCGCCTGAACCGCACCGCGCGCCACGTGTTCGTCGGCGAGCGCAACCTGCCGTCGATCACGAAGCTTCCGGTGGCACGGGCGCTGGCCTTCTTCGACGGGCTCCAGGTCGCCGGCTGGCGCGGCGAAGTCGCCTCGCGGATCGTCAAGGAAGTCGGCGACCGGCTGCGCTTCCTCGACGACGTCGGCCTCGACTACCTTGCCCTCGACCGCAGCGCCGACACCCTCTCGGGCGGCGAGGCGCAACGCATCCGCCTCGCCAGCCAGATCGGCTCCGGCCTGACGGGCGTCATGTACATCCTCGACGAGCCCTCGATCGGCCTGCACCAGCGCGACAACGCACGCCTGCTCGGTACGCTGCGGCGGCTGCGCGACCTCGGCAACACCGTGATCGTGGTCGAGCACGACGAGGACGCAATCCTCGCCGCCGACCATGTGGTCGATCTCGGCCCGGGCGCCGGCGTGCACGGCGGCGAGATCGTCGCCCAGGGCACGCCGCAGCAGATACAGGCGACGGCCGGGTCGCTGACCGGCCAGTATCTCAGCGGCCGCAAGCGCATCGCGGTGCCGCCGCTGCGCGCGCCCCGCCAGCGCAACATGGCGCTGAAGATCGTCGGCGCCACCGGCAACAACCTGCAGAACGTCACGGTGGAGATCCCGCTGCGGCTGATGACCTGCGTCACCGGCGTGTCGGGCTCGGGCAAGAGCACGCTGATCAACGACACGCTGTACAAGGCGGTCGCCACCCACCTGAACGGCGCCGCGCCCGACGGTGCGCCGGTCGAATCCATCGAGGGGCTCGGCCACATCGACCGCGTGATCGAGATCGACCAGAGCCCGATCGGCCGCACGCCGCGCTCCAACCCGGCCACCTACACGGGCCTCTTCTCCGGCCTGCGCGAGATGTTCGCCCAGGTGCCCGAGGCGCGCACCCGCGGCTACGACGCCGGGCGCTTCAGCTTCAACGTCAAGGGCGGCCGCTGCGAGGCCTGCCAGGGCGACGGCGTGATCAAGGTCGAGATGCACTTTCTGCCCGACGTCTACGTTCCCTGCGACGTCTGCAAGGGCCAGCGCTACAACCGCGAGACGCTCGAGATCCGCTACCGCGGCAAGAACATCCACGAAGTGCTCGAGATGACGGTCGAGGACGCGCTGAAGTTCTTCCAGAACCTGCCGCTGGTGCAACCGAAACTGCAGACCCTGATGGACGTGGGCCTCGCCTACCTCAAGCTCGGCCAGAACGCGACCACGCTCTCCGGCGGCGAGGCGCAGCGCGTCAAGCTCGCGAAGGAGCTCGCCAAGCGCGCCACCGGGCGCACGCTCTACATCCTCGACGAACCGACCACCGGCCTGCACTTCCACGACGTCGCGCAGCTGCTCGCGGTGTTGCATCGCCTGCGCGACGAGGGCAACACGATCGTCGTGATCGAGCACAATCTCGACGTGATCAAGACCGCCGACTGGGTCATCGACCTGGGGCCGGAAGGCGGCGACGGCGGCGGCCGCATCGTCGCCGCGGGCACACCGGAACAGGTGGCGGCCACTGCCGGCTCCTACACCGGGCAATACCTCGCTCCGCTGCTGCAGCGCAGCGCCTAGCGATCGCGCAGCGCCCGGGGCACGCTCAGGGCGCGGGCTTCACCTGCAGGCGCGCCATCAGGTCGGTCGCACGGCGCCGCGCCGCATTCGCCTTGCTGGCCGCCGCGGTGAAATTGCCGGTGGCGAAGTCGCCCTGCGCGGCCGTCCATCCCGCCGACATCTCGTCGTAGCCCTTGCGCGAGTAGTCGAGATTCGCCGCATCCATGCCCGGCGGCAGCGCCTTCATCTTGCCGAGCGCATCGAGCCGGGCCTTCAGCGCATCCGCCATCTTCGGCAGGTCGGCGCTGATCGACGGCCACAGATCCTTGGCCTCCGCCATCGCCGACTCCATCCGCGCCTTGCCTTCGTTCGCCGCGGTCTGCAGCGCGCCGATCTGCTGCGCCAGCATCGGCGCCGAGGTCAGCACGTCGGAGAACTTGCCCGCGGCCAGCTGGCCCTTGACGCGCCCCAGCGCCTCGTCCACCGCCTTGAGCTGGTCGGGCGCGTACTGGCTGGCTGACTCGCGCACCGCGGCGAGCGCCGCCTGCGTGGCCTCGACCGCCTTGGTCGCCGGCTCCTGCTGGTTCGCGCAGCCGACCGTCACTAGCCCGGCCGCAAGCGCGAGGATCCACGTGGTTCGAATGGACATGATCAACACCCCTCTTTGATGTCGTTCTGGACCGGGCGCGCGGCCGCCACTGGTTCGGCGGCCAGGCCACGTGCCCTGCCGGGCAGCATAGCCGACCCGGCGGCTAGCGATCGAACCGGGCGGCCGGCCCCTGCAACGCCGCCACCGGATCGGCGGCGATCTGCGGCGCCACTTCGGCGAGCATCGCCCGCCAGTTCGCCGGCATTGCCTCGAAGCCCGCGACCTTGGCGCCGCTCGAGCGCGAGGTCAGGTTGCCCGGACGATCCCCCATGCCCATCCAGCGCTGCCAGCCGGTGACCTCGGCGAACGACACCCTGGCGGCGCCCATCGTCACCTGCGGATCGGTGAGGTTGCGCAGGCTGCCGTGATAGGTCGACAGGTCGTTGACCTCGAACGGCGTGCTGCGGCCCGGCGTGTAGACCCGTGCGGTGGATTCGTCGCGCACGAAGACGTCGTCGCCGACCACCAGCGGAGCGCTGGTCTTCGCGCTCGCTTCGAGACGCGCGCCACCGATCTCGGTCGGCAGCACCCGGGAATTGTCGGCGCGGTACTGCACGGTGCTCGGCCCGAGCGGCGCGAACTTCACCGGCAGGGTCTCGCCGGTATAGGGATTGCGCCACTGCGTGAGCCGCGCGCCGGTCTCCGGATCGGCGAGGAACACCATCTCGAGCGAGCTGAGGTCGAAGCCGCCGTCGGCGCGCGGCGTCACGCGCTGCAGCGTGCCTACCAGTATCGAGAACAGCGGCGTCAGCGTGGTGCCAACCTGGCCATACTTCGGGCCCTGCAACCACCACCAGACGAGCCCCGCGTCGGTGCGAAAATGCAGCTTGCGATAGAGCTGGACCGGATCGAACGCGGCCGCGGCGGTGCCCGCGCGCGGCGTCGCGGCGGCGCTGGCGCCGCCGATCACGCCCAAGCGTGCGGCTGCCGCGCCGGCCGGGGTCGTGGCCGCACTGAGCGCCAAGCCGGAGGCCGCACCGGCGGCGGTCTTGATCCAGGTTCGCCGCGCCGGACTCGCCGGCGCCATTCTTGTCGTCATCGCATCCCTCCTCCGTGCAATTGCCCCGACTCTACGCCTCGCCCGCTTGCCGGGACGCACCGGCTGCACCGCTGACCGCCACGTCGCCGATCTGGCAAGGTGCATGCAGCCATCACCGCAGGAAGTCTCCATGCCGCTTCACCCCTCGCGCCTCGGTCGCCGCCAGTTCCTGATCGCCGCCGCCACCGCTGCCGCCGCCACCACAGCGCCCGGCGTCCTTGCCGCGACCGCAGCTGCGGTCGATGCGATCCCCGCGGCCGGCGCCGCCGCGCCGGTTGCCCGGCCCCGCGGCGCCGGAGGCCGCCGCGCCACGACGGCGGCCGACACCGACGTCCTGGTAATCGGCGCCGGCCTCTCGGGCCTGCATTCGGCGCTGCTGCTCGAGGAGAACGGCGCGCGCGTGCAGGTGATCGAGGCGCGCGAGCGCGTCGGCGGTCGGGTGCATTCGCTCTATCACCTGCCCGGCGCTCCCGAGGTCGGCGGCAACACGTTCGGCGGCGCTTACGGACGCATCCTCGACCGGGTACGCCGGCTGCAGCTGCCGCTGCTCGACTACTCACCGCGTCGCGCGCTCTCGCCTGGGATGGAGCTGGTGCTGGGGGGCGAACTGATCGCCCGCGAGCGCTGGGCCGATCATCCGCGCAATCCGTTCCAGGGCGCATTGCGCGCGCGCCTGCCGTGGGAAGCCTCCGGCGGCCTGATCGCGCGCAACAACCCGCTCGAGTCGCCGGAAGAGTGGCTGGCGCCCGCCAACGCGGCGCTCGACGTTTCGGCCCACGAATACGCCCGCAAGCTGGGCCTCGACGATGCCGCCGCGACGCTGGCCTTCTCGGTGAACCCGTACTTCGGTTCTTCGGGCCACGACGTGTCAGTGCTGATGCAGCTGTTCAACGACAGCTACATCAAGCAGAACATCGCCATATCGATGCAGCAGCTGAGCGTGCTCGGCGGCAACCAGAAGCTGCCGGAAGCGATGGCCGCGACGCTCGGGCGCGAAGTGCACCTCGGCCGCGAGGTGGTGCGGATCGTCACCGACGGGCAGGGCGTGAGCGCCACCTGCCTCGACGGCACGATCTACCGCGCCCGTGCCTGCATCTGCTCGCTGCCGGTCTCCGTGCTGCGCGGCATCGCGCTCGAGCCGGGCCTGACCGGCGCGCAGGACCTCGGCCTGAAGACGTTGCCCTACATGATCAACACGCTGGTGTTCCTCGTGCCGCGGCGCCCGTTCTGGGAGAGCGACAGCCTCGCGCCGAACATGTTTACCGACGGCGTGTTCGGCACGCTGTCGGCGCAGCGCTTCGACGCCGATCCGAAGCGGGTGACCGGCCTGGTCGCGAATCCGCGCGGCATCGCCGCCGCCTATCTCGACCGGCTGCCGCCGGCGGAAGCGATGGCGCGCGTCGTAGCCGAGATCGAGCGGCTGCGCCCGGCCGCGAAGGGCGCGCTGAAGGCCGTCGCGATCCACTCCTGGGCCAGCGACCGTCATGCCGCCGGCGACTGGGCGGTCTACCGGCCGGGCCAGGTCAGCGCCTTCGGCAACGTGATCGGCACGGCTGCGGGCCGGCTGCATTTCTGCGGCGAACACAGCGCGCGCGCGAATCGCGGCATGGAAGGCGCGATGGAATCCGGCGAGCGCGCCGCGATCGAGACGCTGCAGCAGCTCTGAGGTCGGGCGATGGCGCCGGCGGCGGGCCTCAGGCCGGCGCACCGGGCGCCGCGGCCGAATCCTCGATGATCGAGGCCGCGAGCCGCTTCAGCGAATCGGCCCAGTCGCGGCAATCGCGCGGCGCAGCGATCGTCTCCGGCAGGCAGCGCATGATCACGCAGCCGACGTATTCCTCGTTCAGCAGCAGCGGCACGCCGAGCCGCGCGCCGGTGTGACAGGCGGTCGCGGCGGCGTAATAGCCCTGGCGACGCACCGCGCGCAGTTCCGCCGCCGGGAAGCCGCTCTCGCCATCCCGGCTCGCCACGCCGTTCAGGGTGCAGGCGGCGCGCGCCGCCGCCGACCAGGCGCATTGCAGTGCCCCGGCCGCGCTGCCGGCGAGCGGCATCGGCTCGCCGGGCACGAAGCGATCGACCGAGATCGGGCTGTCGTGATCGGTCGAGACGCGCACGGTCGGCACGCCGGCGTCGAGGAAATACTGGTGGCTGGCCGGATCGAGGCGCAGCAGCCCGAGCTCGACCAGCACGCTGAGGATGCGATGCGTGGTCGAGCGGGCCAGGCGCAGTGCGCGGGCGATCTGGCCGCTGCGGCCGCCCGCCATTGCGATTCAGCCAGGCCAGCACCTCGAGGTCGCGCTCGAGTGACTGCAGCCGCTCCGCCGGACGCCGTGCCGGCGCGGTCGATGCCGCCCTGGTAGCCATGCGCTGCGCCTGCTGAACGCGCGCGGGACGATCTCGACCGTCGACCTCGTCGCGTCTCTCGGCATCTCGCGCGGCACCGCCTACCGCGTCATCAACATCCTGCATGGCCTCGACTACGTCGTCCGCGTCAACGAGCGCCGCGGCAGCCGCTACCGGCCCTCGGTGCACATCCGCCGGCTGTCCGACGGCGTCGACGGCGGCCGGCGACCGCTTCTTCGTCCGCTACACGAACGACCACACCACGCAGCGCGTGCTGCGCCGCTATCGCGCCGGCTTCTATCGCGCTGTGCTGCTGGCCGGCTCCGGGCTGGTCTGCCTCGCGCACCAGCCCGAACCTGTGCTGTCCGCGACGATCCGCGAACTGCGACGCTCCTACGACCCGAAGGTGCCGGTGATGCGCGATCCCGCGGTGCCGCTGCCCGACGACGAGCCGGCGTTGCGAGCGCTGCTGGCGCGCGTTCGCGAACAGGGCTACGCACGCTACGGCGAGGCCGGCGACCGCGAAACCAGCATCTCGATTCCGTTGCGGCATGACGGCCATTTCGTCGGCACGCTCGCGATGCGCGTGATGAACGTGGCGGTGCGCGGCGAGGCTAGCCTGCGCGAGCACCTGCAGCTGGTACGCCGCCTCGGGGCGCGGATCGAGGCCGGGCTGGCGGCCGTGGCCGCCGCGCCGGCAACCCCGGCAGCTCCGACAGCAGGGGCGGCTCAGCGCGGCGATTGAAGCGCGGGGCCGCGACGCGTGGTGCCGGACACGAAGGTCTGCCGCACCTCGCCGTTGGCGACCCGCTCTTCGTAGTGGCCGCGCGTGTAGTGCGCGACCACCCGGCGCCAGAAATTCACTGCGCCCGGATTGCGCTGGTATTCCGTGATTTCCCAGCTGCCGGCGAATCGATCGAGGATCAGCGGCACGGCCAGCCGCCCGACGCCGAGGCGCCGCTGCGGCCGCGAGATGAAGAACTCGGCCATCCGGTAGTCGACCGGGGGACGGCTGCCCGCTGGGCCGCCGCGGGCCACCATCGCGAAACCCGCCGGCACGCCGGACTTCAGGATCACCAGCAGGTGCGCGGAAGAATCCGCATACCAGCGCGCGAGCTGGTCCGGTTCGGAATGGCCCACTTCGCCGAGGATCGGGAACACGCCGGTGTTCAGCGGCGCGAGGTCGTCGAGATAGTCGCGATACACGCTCTCGAGCCAGCGCCGGTCCGCCGCCTGGTCGCGCGCGTCGCGCACGCTGACCGTCACTGAGTCACTCGCATCGGACCGGCGCCACGCACGTTGCGCCAGGCCAGGTGGATCGGTCCGCTCGGCTCGATCCGGTCACTGCTGTTGCCTCGGTCACCCGTCACGGCAGCCCCTCGCTCGAACGGCCCGTCGGGCCGGTCTTCAGTGCATCGGCAGATACGACCAAAAACGAAGCCCGGGGAAGTGCCTCTCGACACCGCACCCGGGCCCGTCTGGAGCCAGAGGCTCCTGAAGTCGCAATTCTCTGGCGAGAATTACTTCTTCACTTCTTCCGTCACGGCAGCGCCGGCCGAAGCAGCGGCGTCGCCAGAGGCGGCGGCGGCGTCGCCAGCGGCAGCGGCGGCGTCGGTCGCAGCGGCGCCAGCGGCGTCCGTGGCGGCAGCGGCAGCGTCGCCAGCGGCCATCGCAGAGTCGCCAGCGGCCGTGGCAGCGTCACCGGCGGCAGCAGCGGCCTCGGCGGTCGGAGCGGCAGCCGCGGGAGCAGCAGCTTCCTGCTTGGCGCAGGCGGTCAGCACGAGCGCCGCAAGAACGGCGCTGAGAACGAGCTTCTTCTTCATTTGGTGGATACCCCAGAATTTGAGAGATGCATGAGTGGAATCAAACAACCTAGCTAGTTTGTCTGGCGACGCGAATCGCGCGCGAATTGTAGTGGCTCCCGAGACGTTTTGAAACTTTTGCGAAGACCCACTGTCGTGTCCAGACGACAGGCCACGCAAGCGGCCCTAGAATCCGCCTCCAAACCCGACGCAGGAACGCCCGCCATGCCAGATCCCGACTCCGCAGGGCTGTTCTTCCCGCATCTTCACGACATAAGCGGGCGCACCGCGAAGGCGCTTGCCGCCTGCCACTTCGACGGGTTGCTGCTGCAGGCCGGCGAGCCGCCCACCTGCTTCCTCGACGATCAGCACTACCCGTTCCGCGCCCACCCGCCGTTCAAGGCCTGGGTGCCGCTGGCGGACGTCGCCGGCTCGTTCGTCTATTTCGAGCCGGGCCAGCGGCCACGACTGCTGTTCCACCAGGCCTCCGACTACTGGCACAAGCCGGCGGAACTGCCCTCCGAAGCCTGGGTCGAGTGTTTCGACGTGCACGTGGTCGATTCTCGCGCCGCGGCGCGCGCCGCGTTGCCGACCGCGCTCGCGCGCGTCGCCTACGTCGGCCAGCCGTTTCCCGAACTGCTCCGCTGGGGCCTGGGCGCGATCAACCCGGAACATCTCGGCCAGCGGCTGGATTTCGACCGCGCCCGCAAGACCGCGTACGAGATTGCCTGCCTGCGCGAGGCGAGCCGGCTCGGCGCCCTCGGCCATCGCGCCGCCGAAGCAGCGTTCCGTTACGGCGCGTCCGAGTACGGCATCCACCAGGCCTTCCTGCAGGCCTGCGGACAGCGCGAGCACGAACTACCCTACAACGCGATCGTGGCGCTGAACGAAGCCGGCGCCACCCTGCACTATCAGCAGCTCGCGCGGCGCCCGCCCGCGCGCCATCGCTCGCTGCTGATCGACGCCGGTGCCAGCCACGCCGGCTACGGCAGCGACATCACGCGCACCTGGTCGTACGAGGACCGCGACTTCGCCGCCCTGGTCGATGCGATGCACCAGCTGCAGCGGCGCCTGTGCGATCGGGTGCGCGCGGGCGTCGACTGGCGCGACATCCACCTCGACTCGGTCGTGCAGCTCGCGCGCCTGCTGCAGTCCTGCGGCGTATTGCGCTGCACCGCCGAGGAGGCGGTCGAGACCGGGCTCGCGGCGCGCTTCTATCCGCACGGCATCGGCCACCTGCTGGGCCTGCAGGTGCACGACGTTGGCGGCACGCAGGCCGGGCCCGACGGTGGCGAGATCCCGCGGCCGCCGGGCCATCCGGCCTTGCGGCTCACGCGCCGGCTCGAGGCCGGCTTCGTCGTGACGATGGAACCCGGACTCTATTTCATCGACGCGCTGCTGCAGCCGCTGCGCGACGGGCCGCAGGCGTCGAAGCTCGACTGGGCCCGCGTCGATGCGCTGCGCCCGTTCGGTGGCATCCGGATCGAGGACGATCTGGTCGTGACCGCGGACGGCTGCGAGAACCTGACGCGCGACGCCTTCGCCGCGGCGCCGGCCACGACCACGATCATGGTCACGACCCCGGCCTGAACGGCGTGCTGCCGGGCTGACCGGCAGCGGACACCGCCCCGGCGCTGCCGCCCGGGCGGAGCCGCGTCAGCGCTGCTGCTTAAGCAGGTCGCGGATCTCGGCGAGCAGCACTTCGTTCGCCGGCGGCGCGGGCGGCGCAGCCGCGGGCTGCTTGAGCTCGTTGATGCCCCGCAACGCGATGAACAGCACGATCGCGATGATCAGGAAGTCGAACATCGTCTGCAGGAAGGCACCCCACTTGAGGATCACCTCGGTCTTGCCGTCGGGCCCGAAGCCGAGGCTCGTGCCGAGGTCGCCGAAACTGACGCCACCGATCGCCTTGCCGAGCGGCGGCATCACGACGTCGCCGACGAACGAAGAAATGATCTTGCCGAACGCGCCGCCCACGATGATGCCCACCGCCATGTCGACGACGTTGCCCTTCATCGCGAATTCCTTGAATTCGGAACCAACGCTCATGAGCTGTCTCCCGACCCTGTCCTCGCTATTGGAATTACTGATTGCGAGGGCGACTACAAGCTACGCCGTCGACCTGCACAAAATTATGTCAGGCGCCGGGGTTGCCCGGAAATGAAACGGCCGGCGCAACCTGGGGCTGCGCCGGCCTCCTCGTGGTCCGGAAACCGACCGGACGATGCGTCAGGCGGCCGCAGCCTTCTTCCTGCGTGGCGCGCCCTTGGCCGGGGCGGCGGCATCGCCTGCGCCTGCAGCCGGCTTGGCGGCCTTCTTGCGCGGCTTCTTCTTCGCCGGCGCATCATCGACCGCGGAAGCTTCGACCGAAGCCGCCCGGTCGACCAGCTGCATCAGCGCCATCGGGGCAGAGTCGCCGGCGCGCGGCATCATCCGCAGGATGCGCGTATAGCCGCCGGCACGTGCCTTGAAGCGCGGACCGAGATCGCCGAACAGCTTCTCGACCACGGCCGTATCGCGCAGCCGCGAGAAAGCCAGGCGACGATGCGCATCCGTGTCGGACTTGGCCAGCGTGATCAAGGGCTCGACCACGCGGCGCAGCTCCTTCGCCTTCGGCAGCGTGGTGCGGATCGTCTCGTGACGCAGCAGCGAAACGCTCATGTTGCGGAGCATGGCGTGGCGGTGCGGCGCATTGCGCGAGAGCTGCCGCCCTGAAAGTCTATGACGCATAACAAACCTCGATTCGAACGATGACGCACGGCCCTCCGGGTGGAGGCCCGCGCGCGGCAGTGCCGGATGCTTACATCAACCCGCTGCTGCGCTCTTCCTCGTGCCGCAGGCCCGCGGGCGGCCAGCCGTCCAGGCGCATGCCCAGCATCAGGCCGTGGCTCTGCAGCACTTCCTTGATCTCGGTGAGCGACTTCTTACCGAGGTTCGGCGTGCGCAGCAGCTCGACCTCGGTGCGCTGCACCAGGTCGCCGATGTAGTGGATGTTCTCGGCCTTCAGGCAGTTCGCGCTGCGGACCGTGAGCTCGAGCTCGTCGACGGGGCGCAGCAGGATCGGATCGAACTGCATTGCTTCGGTCTTCTGGCCGGCTTCTTCCTCGCCCTGCAGGTCGACGAACACCGAGAGCTGGTCCTTCAGGATCGAGCCGGCGCGGCGGATCGCCTCTTCCGAATCGATCGTGCCGTTGGTCTCGATGTCGAGGATCAGCTTGTCGAGGTCGGTGCGCTGCTCGACGCGTGCGGCATCCACGGAATACGTGACGCGGCGGATCGGGCTGAACGAGGCATCGAGCTGCAGGCGGCCGATCGGCCGAGTCTGCTCCTCGAACGCGGCCCGCTGCGAGGCCGGGCGGTAGCCACGGCCGCGCTCGACGCGCAGCACCATGTTCAGTTCACCAGCCTTGGTCAGGTTCGCGATGACCAGCTCCGGGTTCACGACTTCGACGTCGTGGTCGGTCTGGATGTCGCCGGCCGTGACCGGGCCCGGACCCTTCTTCGAGAGGCGTAACTCCGCTGTATCGCGCGTGTGCATGCGGATCGCGACCTGCTTCAGGTTCAGCAGGATGTCGACGACGTCTTCCTGCACGCCCTCGATGCTCGTGTACTCGTGAAGCACGCCGTCGATCTCCGCCTCGGTGATCGCGGCACCCGGCATCGACGAGAGCAGCACTCGACGCAGCGCATTGCCGAGCGTGTGGCCGAAACCGCGTTCGAACGGCTCGATGATGACCCGCGCCTGGCGTGGCGCGACCGGCGTCACCTTGACGACGCGGGGCTTGAGGAACTCCGTGACTGAACCTTGCATATACGTTTCCTCTGAATCTCTTTCCCGGGCCGGAAAATTCCGGCGCCCGGCAAACCCCTGAGCCCTTGCCGCGGGAACTCCCGCGGGGACGGACGGGGCAAAAAACCGCTCCGGCTTACTTCGAGTACAACTCGACGACGAGGTTCTCGTTGATGTCCGGCAGGATGTCGTCGCGGGCCGGGACCTGCTTGAAGACGCCCTTGAAGTCCTTGTCGTTCACTTCCACCCAGTCCGGCAGGCCCACCTGCGAGGCGATCTGCAGCGCGCTCTGGATACGCAGCTGCTTGCGGGCCTTTTCACGGATCGAGACGGCGTCGCCGGCCTTCACCTGGTAGGAGGCGATCGTGACCACGTCGCCGTTCACTTCGATCCCCTTGTGGCTGACGAGCTGGCGGGCCTCGGCGCGCGTCGAGGCGAAGCCCATGCGATAGACGACGTTGTCGAGACGGCACTCGAGCAGCTTCAGCAGGTTCTCGCCGGTCGCGCCGGCGCGCCTCGCCGCCTCGGTGTAGTAGTTGGCGAACTGGCGCTCGAGCACGCCGTACATGCGGCGCAGCTTCTGCTTCTCGCGCAGCTGCGTGCCGTACTCGGACAGGCGCGTGCGGCGCTCGCCCTTGATGCCACCCGGCGGCACCTGGAACTTGCACTTGCTTTCGAGGGGCTTCACGCCGCTCTTGAGGAACAGATCGGTGCCCTCGCGACGAGCGAGCTTGCACTTGGGACCGGTGTACTTGGCCATGGAATATCCTCTTGCGTCTGCGCGTCAGACGCGACGCTTCTTCGGCGGACGGCAGCCGTTGTGCGGGATCGGCGTGACGTCGGAAATGCTGGTGATCTTCAGGCCGCAGTTGTTGAGCGCGCGGACCGCTGATTCGCGACCCGGGCCCGGACCTGCGACGCGGACCTCGACGTTACGCACGCCGTGTTCCTGGGCAGCATTGCCGGCCTTCTCGGCCGCGACCTGGGCCGCGAACGGCGTCGACTTGCGCGAGCCGCGGAAGCCGCACCCGCCCGACGTTGCCCACGACAGCGTGTTGCCCTGGCGGTCGGTGATCGTGATCACCGTGTTGTTGAACGACGCATGCACGTGCGCGATGCCGTCGAGCACGTTCTTGCGCGCCTTCTTCGGCTTCTTCGCGCCGCCTTCCGAGGACTGCGCCGACTGTTTCTGTTCTGCCATTTACTGGATTCCTGTCCTGACCTGATGCCCGGGCTCGATGCCCTGGACTTAAGCCTTGCCCGGGGGCGCGTTGAGCTTCACTGCCTGCTTGCGCGGGCCCTTACGGGTGCGGGCGTTGGTGCGCGTGCGCTGGCCCCGGACCGGCAGGCCCTTGCGATGCCGCAGGCCGCGATAGGTGCCGAGATCCATCAGGCGCTTGATGTTCATCGAGACTTCGCGACGCAGGTCGCCCTCGACGAGGCCGCGGGCGACCTGGGCACGCAACGCGTTGACCTCGGGCTCGGTGAGATCCTTGACCTTGGTGGTCGGATCGACGCCCGCCGCCTCGCAGGCCACCTTGGCGCGCGTACGGCCGATGCCGTAGATGTGCGTGAGTCCGATGACCACGTGCTTGTTCATCGGGATGTTGATGCCGGCAATACGTGCCATGTTTAACGCTCTTTTTTAACGGCCAGAGGTCCGCTGGCCAGAGACCGCGGAAAAGCGCAGCATTCTAACCAGAAAACCTTGAAATTCAATGCCCTGCCAAAACAACGCGGTCAGCCCTGCCGCTGCTTGTGCCGGGGATCCTTGCAGATGACGTAGACGATGCGCTTGCGGCGCACGATCTTGCAGTCCTTGCAGATCTTCTTGACGGACGGACGAACTTTCATGATCCAGGCCCTTTTCCATGTCGCGCCACTGCGTGCCGCGAGAATCTCGAATCCTTACTGCGGCGCCCCGCCGCGCCCATAACCCATCAGGTTGGCCTTCTTCAGCAGCCCCGGATACTGGTGGGACATCATGTGCGCCTGCAGCTGGGACATGAAATCCATGGCCACCACGACGACGATCAGCAGCGATGTCCCGCCGAACTGGAACGGCACGCCGCCCTGGGAAATCATGATCTCGGGCAGCAGGCAAACGCTGGCGACATAGAGCGCGCCCCAAAGCGTCAGGCGCGTCAGCACCTTGTCGATGTACTCGCCCGTCTGCTGGCCCGGACGGATGCCCGGGATGAAGGCTCCGGACTTCTTGAGGTTCTCTGCGGTGTCGCGGGCGTTGAACACCAGCGCCGTGTAGAAGAAGCAGAAGAACAGGATCAGCGCCGTGTAGAGCACGAGGTGCAGCGGCTGGCCGTAGCCGAGCGCGGCGGCGACGTTCTGCAGCGCTTCCGCGGCCCGGCCCTCGCCGGTGCCGAAGAACTGGGCGATCGTCGCCGGGAACAGCAGCAGGCTCGAGGCGAAAATCGGCGGGATCACGCCGGCCATGTTGAGCTTGAACGGCAGGTGGCTGGCCTGGCCGGCCATGATGCGGCGTCCGACCTGGCGCTTGGCGTAGTTGACGGTGATGCGGCGCTGGGCGCGCTCGACGTAGACGACGAAGGACGTGACGCCGAGTACCAGCACGATCAGCAGCAGCGCGAACGGCCCGGACATTTCACCGGTGCTGACCGACTCGGCCGTGCGACCGATCGCGCCTGGCAGGCCCGCGATGATGCCGCCAAGGATGATCATCGAGATGCCGTTGCCGATGCCGCGCTCGGTGATCTGCTCGCCGAGCCACATCAGGAACATCGTCCCGGTGGTCATCGTGATCGTCGCGGTGAACAGGAACGGCCAGCCCGCCATGTTGACCATGCCGCCGTTCTGCAACGCGATCGCGGCACCGAGCGACTGGAAGATGCCGAGCCCGAGGGTGCCGTAGCGGGTGATCTGTGTCAGCTTGCGACGGCCCGACTCGCCTTCCTTGCGGTACTCCTCCCACGGCGGATAAACCATGGACATCATCTGCACGATGATCGAGGCGGAGATGTACGGCATCACGCCCATCGCGAAGATCGACAGGCGCTCGAGCGCACCACCCGAGAACATGTTGACGATGCCGAGGATGGTGCTCTGCTGGTCCTGGAAGAACTGCGCGACCTTCGCCGGGTCGATGCCCGGCACCGGGATGAACGTGCCGACCCGGTAGACGATCAACGCGCCGAACAGGAACAGCAGGCGACCGCGCACTTCCGCGAAGCGCGTGGCGTCCGCGAGAGTCGCTGCCGGATTGCCGGGTGAAGTTGCCAACGTGTTTCCTGGTCGTTCCGTTAGTTCGCTATTTAGTTCGGGCTAGGGCGGGCTCGCGTTCGCGGGGCGCCGCTAAGGCCTCGATGCTGCCGCCGGCGGCTTCGATCGCCGCCCTCGCGCCCTTGGTCACGCCGATGCCCTTGAGCTTGACGGCCTTCTTGATCTCGCCCGAGAGCACGACCTTCGCCAGTTCCGCATGCTGCGGAACGACGTTGGCGGCCTTCAGCGCGGCGAGGTCGATGACCTCCGCCGACACCTTCGCGAGCTCGTCGAGCCGCACTTCGGCGCGCGTGGCCTTCATGGCCGAGCGGAAGCCGACCTTCGGCATCCGGCGCTGCAGCGGCATCTGGCCGCCCTCGAAGCCGACCTTGTGGTAGCCGCCCTTGCGCGCGCGTTGACCCTTGACGCCGCGGCCGCAGGTCTTGCCCTGGCCCGCGGAGGCGCCGCGGCCGACCCGCAGGCGGTTGCGCTTCGCGCCGGGTGCCGGCTTCATCGTGTTCAGACGCATTGTTTCAGTCTCCGTATTCGTAGCGTCAGGCTTCGCTGACCGAGACCAGGTGGCGCGCCGCGCGGACCATGCCGCGATTCTCCGGCGTGTCGGCAACCGTCACGGTCTGGTGGCGGCGACGCAGCCCGAGGCCGCGCACCGAACTCGCGATGCTCGCGAGCTGCCCGAAGATCGAGCGCTCGAGGGTTACCTTGATCTGCTTGGTGCCTGCCTTGCTCATGACCATCAACCCAGGATTTCTTCGACCGACTTGCCACGCTTCGCCGCAATGTCCTGCGGGGAGCGGATCGCCGCCAGCGCGTTGACCGTGGCGCGCACGACGTTGATCGGATTGCGCGAGCCGTAGCTCTTGGCGAGCACGTTGCGCACGCCGGCGCACTCGAGCACCGCACGCATGCCGCCGCCGGCGATGACGCCAGTACCGTCGGACGCCGGCTGCATGAACACTCGCGTGGCGCCATGGGTGCCGCGAATCGCGTAGTGCAGCGTCTCGCGACGCAGCGAGACGTTGACCATGTTCTTGCGCGCCGAGGCCATCGCCTTCGAGATCGCGACCGGCACTTCGCGTGCCTTGCCGAAGCCGAACCCGACGCGGCCGGCGCCGTCGCCGACGACCGTCAGCGCGGTAAAGCCGAACTGCTTGCCGCCCTTGACGACCTTGGCGGTGCGGTTCACTGCGACGAGCTTCTCGAGGAATTCGTCAGCGGACTGTGATCTTTCGACTCGTGCCATATCGATGGTTCCTGGTGAAATCCGGCGCTTCGGGCTGCCGGTGACGGGCGACGGGGTTCCAGCGCTACCGCTAGAACTCCAGCCCACCCTCGCGGGCTGCATCGGCAAGAGCCTTGATGCGCCCGTGGTACATGAATCCCGCGCGATCGAACGCGACCTTGGTGACGCCGGCGGCCTTGGCACGCTCGGCGATCGCCCGGCCGACGGCCTTCGCGGCCTCGACGTTGCCGGTCGTCGACAGCGAGCCCTTGACGGCGTCCTGCACGGTCGAGGCGGCGGCGATGACCTTGCTGCCGGCGGCGTCGAACACCTGGGCATAGATGTGCCGCGGCGTGCGGTGCACGGTCAGCCGCGGAGCCCCGAGCTCGCGGATCTTGGCGCGGGCGCGAATCGCGCGGCGCTGGCGTCGGTCTTTCTTGGTGATCTGCATCGATGAATCCTCTTCCCCCGCGGCGGCTAGACGGCCCCGGCTGGAAATCCAGCTACAGGGATTACTTCTTCTTGCCTTCCTTCAGTTCGATCTTCTCGCCGGCATAGCGCACGCCCTTGCCCTTGTAGGGCTCGGGCGGCCGGAAGCCGCGAATCTCGGCGGCCACCTGGCCGACCTTCTGCTTATCGACGCCCTTGATCAGCACTTCCGTCTGGGTCGGCGACTCGATCGTGATGCCTTCCGGCATCTCGTAGGTGACCGGGTGCGAGAAGCCCAGCGTCAGGTTCAGCGCCTTGCCCTGCACGGCGGCTCGGTAGCCGACGCCGACCAGCTCCAGCTTGCGCTCGTAGCCCGTCGTCACGCCCTTGACCATGTTCGCCAGGTGCGAACGCGTCGCGCCGGCCTGCATGCGGTTCGACTCGTCGTACTTGACGCTCAGCTGGTCGGTCTCCTGGACCACGGCGACGCCGGCGACAAGCGGCACGCTCAGCGTGCCCTTGGCGCCCTTCAGGGTCACCGACTGCGGCGTGATCGTGGCGGTGACGCCCTTCGGCAGGTCCACCGGTTGCTTGGCTATGCGGCTCATATTCTTGCTCGGTTGCTTCTTGCCCGAATGCTCGTGGTTGGTCGGCAGCGTCCGTGCATCGTCAGGCGACGACGCACAGGACCTCGCCGCCCTGGCCAATGGCGCGCGCCTGCTTGTCGGTCATTACGCCCTTCGGCGTGGACACGATCACGGTGCCGAGGCCGTTGAGCACCTTCGGCAGATCGTCCTTGCCACGGTAGATGCGCAGGCCTGGACGCGAGATGCGCTCGATGCGGTCGATCACCGGCCGGCCCTCGTAATACTTCAGTGCGATGGTCATCGTGCCCTTGCCCGAATCGTCGACGATCCGGTAGTCGGCCACGTAGCCCTCGTCCTTCAGCACCTTCACGACGGCCTGCTTCAACTTCGAGGCTCCGATGCTCACTTCAGGCTTGCGGGCCATCTGGGCGTTGCGGATGCGCGTCAGCAGGTCGGCAATGGGATCAGTCATGCTCATGCGTGGGGCTCCTTACCAGCTCGCCTTCGACACGCCGGGCAGTTCGCCGCGGTTGAGGGTCTCGCGAATCTTCACGCGCGCGAGACCGAACTTGCGATACACGCCCCGCGAACGGCCCGTGATGGCGCAGCGGTTGCGGCCGCGGGACGGACTCGCGTCGCGCGGCATCTTCTGCAACGCGACTTGGGCGGCGGCGCGGTCGTCCGGCGAGCCGTTGGGGTCGCGGATCGCTTCCTTGAGCTTCGCGCGCTTTCCCGCGTATCGCTTCACGATCTTCGCGCGACGCTTTTCGCGCTCCACCATGCTGGTCTTGGCCATTGCTTGATGCTCTCGATTACTGCTGTGGGTACAACAGGGTCTGGTTCGGTGTTCTTGAGTGTCCGGGCAGTCTTCGCAGCCGCTTCACTTGCGGAACGGAAACTTGAAGGCATCGAGCAGGGCCTTGCCGGCCTTGTCGTCCTTCGCGGTGGTCGTGATCGTGATGTCCATACCCCGGATCTGGTCGATCTGGTCGTACTGGACCTCGGGGAAGATGATCTGTTCCTTGACGCCCATGTTGTAGTTGCCGCGGCCGTCGAAGGCGCGCGACGAGACACCACGGAAATCGCGGATGCGAGGCATAGCGACGCTGATCAGGCGGTCGAGGAATTCGTACATGCGGGTGCCGCGCAGCGTGACCTTGCAGCCGATCACCTGCCCCTCGCGCACCTTGAAGGTGGCGACGGACTTGCGCGCCTTGCACAGCAGCGGCTTCTGGCCGCTGATCTTCGCGAGATCGGCCGCGGCCGCGTCCATGACCTTCTTGTCGGACACCGCCTCGCCCACGCCCATGTTGATCGTGATCTTCACGATCTTGGGCACTTCCATCACGTTCGCGATGCCGAGCTCGCTGCGCAGATGCGGAACGATCTGGTCGCGGTAAATCTGCTGAAGCCTTGCCATGGTGGTTACCAGGAGAACGACGCTTACGCGTCGATCATCTCTCCATTGGACTTGAAGTAACGAACGCGCTTGCCATCGGCGAGCGTCTTGATGCCGATCCGGTCGGCCTTCTGGGTGCCCGGATTGAACAGCGCCACCTTCGAGATGTGCAGCGGCGCCTCCTTCTCGACGATGCCGCCCGTGCGGTTCATCTGCGGGTTGCCCTTGGTGTGCCGCTTGACGCGGTTGCAGTTCTCGACGAGCACCTTCTCGTCATCGAGCACGGCGATCACGGCGCCCTTGCGCCCCTTGTCGCGGCCGGCGATGACGATCACGTTGTCGCCCTTGCGGATTTTCTTCATGTCCCGAACCTCGTCCTGTTCCGGCCGTCAGAGCACTTCGGGGGCCAGAGAGATGATCTTCATGAACTGCGCGGTGCGCAGCTCGCGCGTCACGGGCCCGAAGATGCGGGTGCCGATCGGCTCGAGCTTGTTCGTCAGCAGCACGGCGGCGTTGCCGTCGAACTTGATCAGCGAGCCGTCGGCGCGGCGCACGCCGCGGCGGGTGCGCACGACCACGGCGTCGTAGACCTCGCCCTTCTTGACCTTGCCGCGCGGGATCGCGTCCTTGACGCTAACCTTGATGACGTCGCCGACGCTCGCGTAGCGGCGCTTGGAACCACCAAGAACCTTGATGCACATCACCGTCTTGGCGCCACTGTTGTCGGCCGCCTGGAGCATGCTCTGCAGCTGGATCACGACGCGCGCTCCACGACCGACACCAGGCGCCAGGACTTGCTGCGCGACAGCGGGCGGCACTCCGCGATCGTGACCGTGTCGCCCTCGCGGGAGTCGTTGGTCTCGTCGTGCGCGAGCAGCTTGGTCGTGCGGCGGATGTACTTGCCGTAGCGCGGATGCTTGACGAGACGCTCGACCTCGACCGCGATGGTCTTGTTCATCTTGCTGCTGACGACCCGACCCGTGAGGGTGCGCAGGCGTTTCGTGGCCGCGGGGGCGGCAGCCGGGGCGGCGGCGGGGGTGGCGGAAACCGTTTCGGTGCTCATCGTTGCTTACTTCCGTTTCTCGTTGCTGCCCGACTTGGCGTCGCGCGGCGAGACACTGCCGACGGCGACACTGCCGACGGCGACCCGATGCTCGCGCACGATCGTCTTCAGCCTGGCGACGTCCTTGCGGACGCGGCTGAAATCGGTCGGCTTCACCGTCTGGCCGGTGGCGCGCTGCATGCGCAGCGAAAACTGTTCCTTGCGCAGCTTGAGAAGCTCGTCGCCGAGTTCGGCGGCCGACTTGCTGCGGAGATCCTTGGCGTTCATGTACTTTTTCCTGTCAGATCCGTGGGCCTGTACGCTTCCGAGCGCGCTCAGCGGACCTGGCGCTTGACGAAGGACGTGGACACCGAGAGCTTCGCGCCGGCGAGTCGAAACGCCTCGCGCGCCGTCTTCTCGTCGACCCCTTCCATCTCGAAAAGAACCTTGCCGGGCTTGACCTTGGCGATCCAGTACTCGACGTTGCCCTTGCCACTGCCCATGCGGACCTCGAGCGGCTTGCGCGTGATTGGCACGTCCGGGAACACGCGGATCCAGATCTGGCCACCGCGCTTGACGTGCCGTGCCATCGCGCGACGCGCGGCCTCGATCTCGCGCGCCGTCATGCGGGTGCGCGCGGTAGCCTTCAGGCCGAATTCGCCGAACGCGACACTGTTGCCGCGGGTCGCGAGGCCGGCATTGTGGCCCTTGAACTGCTTGCGATACTTGGTTCGCTTGGGCTGCATCATCGGTGCAAATCCTCAGAGTACGGGCCGGAGCGTCAGGCTGCCGGCACGGCAGCGGGAGCGGGAGCGGCGACTTCGACCTGCGCCTGCGGGGCGTCGGCTTCGGGGGCGCGGGCCACCTCGTCCTTGTCGAACACTTCGCCCTTGAAGATCCATACCTTCACGCCGATCACGCCGTAGGTCGTACGCGCCTCGCCGAACCCGTAGTCGATGTCGGCACGCAGCGTGTGCAGCGGGATACGGCCTTCGCGCGAAGTTTCGGTGCGGGCGATCTCGGCGCCGTTCAGGCGGCCCGACAGGCGCACCTTGATGCCGAGCGCGCCGCTGCGCATCGTGCTCATCACGGCGCGCTTCATCGCGCGGCGGAACATCACGCGCTTCTCGATCTGCTGCGCGATGCCGTCGGCGACCAGCTGGGCGTCCAGTTCCGGCTTGCGGATCTCGGCGATGTTGATGCGGATGTCGCCCATCGGGCGGCCAACCAGCTTCGCCGTCTCCTGGCGCAGCTTCTCGATGTCCTCGCCCTTCTTGCCGATCACGATGCCCGGACGCGCGGTCTGGATCGTGATGTTGACCCTGTTGGCGGCGCGCTCGATCAGGATGCGCGAGACCGAGGCCTCGGCCAGCTTCTTGCGCAGGAACTCGCGGACGCGGAAATCGGCGTGCACGAGCACCGGAAACTGCTTCTTGCCGGCGTACCAGCGCGAAGTCCAGTCACGGGTGATGCCGAGACGGATGCCGATCGGATTGACTTTCTGACCCATGGAATCAGTCCTTCCTGCCGTCGCTGACCACGACGGTGATGTGGCTGTTGCGCTTCACGATGCGTGCACCGCGGCCCTTGGCGCGCGCGGCGAAACGCTTCAGCACCGGCGCGGTGTCGACCATGATGCGGTGGACCTTGAGCTCGTCGATGTCCGCGCCATTGTTGTTCTCGGCGTTAGCGACCGCCGACTCGATGACCTTGCGGACGATCTCCGCGGCCTTCTTCGGCATGAAACGCAGGGTAGCGATAGCATTGCCGACCGGCGCGCCCCGCACGACGTCCGCGACCAGGCGGCATTTCTGCGGCGAGATGCGCGCGTACTTGAGTTTGGCTGTGACTTCCATGGCGTGTGTCCGTGTCGGGCTTCGGTGTGCTTCTGGTCTCGGACCGGGCGGCGCGTGCTGCGGGGTGAGGCCTCTGGCCTCAGCCCGAAACCCGCTTGTCGCCCGAATGGGACCTGAACGTGCGCGTCGGCGCGAACTCGCCGAGCTTGTGCCCGACCATGTTCTCGGACACGAGCACCGGGATGTGCTGCTTGCCGTTGTGGACGGCGATGGTCAGGCCGACCATCTCCGGCAAAACCATCGAACGACGCGACCAGGTCTTGATCGGCTTGCGGTCGCTTTTCGCAGCGGCGGTCTGCACCTTCTTGGCGAGGTGCAGGTCGACGAAAGGACCCTTCTTGAGGGAACGAGGCACTGTGCTGGCTCCTTGAATCTGTGCTGGGCGAATCTGTACTGGCGCTGGTCGGATTCGGTCAGCGGATCTTGTTCTGGCGACGCTGCACGATCATGTGCGTCGTGCGCTTGTTCTTGCGCGTCTTCAGGCCCTTGGTGTTCCAGCCCCACGGCGACACCGGATGCGGGTTGCCCTGGCTGGGCTTGCCCTCACCGCCGCCGTGCGGGTGATCGACCGGGTTCATCACTACGCCGCGCACCGTCGGACGGATGCCACGCCAGCGCTTCGCGCCGGCCTTGCCGTACTTGCGCAGGCTGTGCTCGTCATTGCTCACCTCGCCGATCGTGGCGCGGCAGTCGATGTGCACCTTGCGGGTCTCGCCGGACTTCAGGCGGATGTAGGCGTAGGTACCTTCGCGCGCCGTGAACTGGACCGAGCTGCCCGCGCTGCGCGCGAGCTGGCCGCCCTTGCCGGGCTTCATCTCGACGTTGTGCACCGTGGTGCCGATCGGGACGTGGCGCAGCTGCATCGAGTTGCCGGACTTGATCGGCGAGTCCGCGCCGGAGCGCACTTCGTCACCGGGGGCCATGCCCTTGGGCGCCAGGATGTAGCGGCGCTCGCCGTCGGAATACTTGATCAGCGCGATGTGGGCCGTGCGGTTCGGGTCGTGCTCGACCCGCTCGACGACGCCCTTGATGCCGTCCTTGTCACGCTTGGTGTCGATGATCCGGTACTTCTGGCTGGCACCACCGCCCTTGTGCCGCGTGGTTATGCGGCCATGGGCATTTCGGCCACCGGTCTTGCTCTGGACGGCAGTCAGCGGTTCCCAGGGGCCGCCCTTCCAGAGGTGCGACTTGTTGACGCGTACGACGAAGCGGGTACCCGGCGACGTCGGCTTGAGCTTGATGAGTGACATCAGGCCTTCCTCGAGGCTTCGTAATCGATCGACTGGCCCGGCGCGAGCTTCACGTAGGCCTTCTTCCAGTCCTGCGTGCGGCCTGGCGTCTTGCCGAAGCGGCGCGTCTTGCCGGTCTCGTTGACGACGTTCACGTCGGCGACCTTGACCTCGAACATCAGCTCGACGGCAGCCCTGATGTCCGGCTTGCTCGCGTCGCGACGCACGCGGAACGTGTACTGGTTGGCGTTCTGCATCGCCAGTGAGGTCTTCTCGGTGACGTGCGGCGCGAGCAGCACGTTCATCAGTCGTTCCTTGCTCAGGGACGTGGTGGCGACGATGCTCACTGCAGGCGCTCCTCGATCAGTTTGACGGCGGCGACCGTCATCAGGACCTTGTCGTAGCTCGCCAGCGCGAGCGGGTTCAGCGCGGCGGCCGGCAGCACGTCGACGTGCGGCAGGTTGCGCGCAGCCAGCATCAGCTTCTCGTCGATCGCCTCGACGACGATCAGCACGTTCTCCAGCGCCAACTGCTTCAGGCGCGTGGTCAGCAGCTTGGTCTTCGGCGCCTCGAGTGCGAGCGAATCGGCCACGACCAGGCGGTCCTGGCGGACCAACTCGGAGAGCATCGCGCGGATCGCGCCGCGATACATCTTGCGGTTGACCTTCTGCTCGAAGTCGCGCGGGCGTGCGGCGAACGCGCGGCCACCGCCGACCCAGATCGGGCTGCGGATCGAGCCGGCGCGCGCCTGGCCCGTGCCCTTCTGGCTCCACGGCTTCTTGCCGCCGCCGCGCACTTCGGCGCGCGACTTCTGCCGCTTGGTGCCGGCCCGGCCGGCATTGCGGTAGGCCGTTACGACCTGGTGGACCAGGGCTTCGTTGTATTCGTGGCCAAAGGTCGCTTCAGACACCTGAAGCTCGCTCGAGCCGCCTGCAATCTTGAGTGTGAGTGGCATGGGCGTCCCCGCTTATTTCTTGACGGGAGCCGGCTTGCCGGGAGCCGGCTTGCCGGGAGCCGGCTTGGCGCCCTTGGCGGGAGGCGCCGCCTTGGTCGGGACGATCCGCTTTCGGTTCGCGAGGCGCTCGGCCTTGAGGGACGGGCGCACGATGACCTGGCCGCCCTCGGCACCCGGAACCGCGCCGCGCACCAGGATCAGGTTGCGCTCGGCATCCACCTCGACGACCTTCAGGTTCTCGGTTGTGCGGCGCACGACGCCCATGTGGCCCGACATGCGTTTGCCCTGGAACACACGGCCCGGCGTCTGGCGCTGGCCGATCGAACCCGGGGTGCGGTGCGAGAGCGAGACGCCGTGCGTGGCATGGTGACCAGCGAAATTGTGGCGTTTCATCGTGCCGGCGAAGCCCTTGCCGATCGTGGTGCCGGTGACGTCGACCACCTGGCCGACCTTGAAATGGTCGGCCTTGAATTCGGTGCCAACGGCCGCCGCATCGCCGTCCTTCGCCGTCAGGCGGAACTCGACGAGGGCCCTGCCCGGGGCGACACCCGCCTTGGCGTAGTGACCCGCGAGCGCCTTACTGACCAGCTGCGGGCGCTTGGTGCCGTAGGTGAGCTGCACGGCCTTATAGCCGTCGCGCTCCTGGGTTTTGACCTGCGTGACGCGGTTCGGGAGAACCTCGATCACCGTGACCGGCACGGTTTCGCCGGCGTCGGTGAAGACGCGAGTCATGCCGCACTTGCGGCCGACCAGACCGATAGCCATGTACCTTCCTCTCTCGCGCACACTTCGATTGGTGTGCGCAACATGAATGTTCGCGACCCGCGGACCAGGTTTGACACGACAGGAGAGACGCGCCTGCGGGGAACCCCGCCGCGCGATATCTCGAGTGGTCTTGGCGGCTCCGACGACCCCCCCGAAGGGAACTCGCCGAGGCTGCCAACCTCGCCCGATGCCGCTAGCTCTGCGGCCCGCCCCGACAAGTGCCGGGGCTCAAAAGGGCGCGCAGTGTAATCGGCGCGTACCGCCCTTGCAAGCTCTGAGGGGGCAGAGGGGACGCTACCCTTTGACTGGTTACTTCCCGCCGGAAGCAACTATTCAAAGGGTAGCGTCCCCTCTGCCCCCCCTGGCCGTCAGTTCAGCTTGATCTGAACGTCGACGCCCGCCGGCAACTCGAGGCGCATCAGAGCATCGACGGTCTTGTCGGTGGGGTTAAGGATGTCCATCAGGCGCTTGTGGGTGCGCAGCTCGAACTGGTCGCGGGCGTCCTTGTCGCCGTGCGGGCTGACGAGCAGCGTGAAACGCTCCATCTTGGTCGGCAGCGGCACGGGCCCGCGAACCGTCGCGCCCGTGCGCTTCGCCGTCTCGACGATCTCCCGTGCCGAGGTGTCGATCAGTCGGTGATCGAACGCCTTGAGGCGGATACGGATGTTCTGGTTGGCCATAGTCCTGCGCTCTAGTTGTCGTCTTACTTGAGGATCTTCGCGACGACGCCGGCGCCCACCGTACGTCCGCCCTCGCGGATCGCAAAGCGCAGCCCCTCTTCCATCGCGATCGGAGCCAGCAGCTCCACGTTCATCTTGATGTTGTCACCGGGCATCACC
>Ga0163144_10001128_pt1 | contig 63183 bp, 57 predicted proteins | sample OliLak19BULKMAT1_FD_123175 | JGI IMG/M metagenome (GOLD analysis project Ga0163144, IMG submission 123175) | Freshwater microbial mat bacterial communities from Lake Vanda, McMurdo Dry Valleys, Antarctica - Oligotrophic Lake LV.19.BULKMAT1 | ecosystem: Environmental > Aquatic > Freshwater >...
CGCGCGTATGAAGCGCTCGAGCGCTCTCGCCAGCTTACTAGTTCAGGCGAGAGTGAGATTAAGTTGCTGGCGATTTTGCTGCGGCATTTCCGGCAGATTCGGCAATGTCATGAGGCCTGGCGTGCGGGTGTGACGGATCTTAAAGTGCTTGGCGCAAAGATTGGTACGCCGGCGTTTTTTGTTCCGGCGATTTTATCGTCGGCAAAACGGTATCGGGCCGAGATCCTGGATGCAGATCTTCAGTTGCTTGCGAATACGGATTATTCGTTGAAGAGGGGCGAGGGTAATCTGGCAGACCTCTTCGTCATGCCCCATTTGAGTATGATGCGATCCTAAAAGGTGCCCATCCACTTTCCGGCCGGAAAGGAGCAGGGTGTCCCTGTCGTTGCGAGAGAAGCGAAGCAATCTCCTTGCCTGGCTCGGAGGGGTAAAAATAATCCGAGCCCCTTGATAAAGTTTTGCCTTGAAAGCGCGCGCACGGGAGTACTTGATTTCTTGGCGCCGGAAGCGTGCGAGCTGTACGCTCGTGCTATAGAGAAGTCTCTTCATCGGTAGGCGGCGGTTGTTGCCACTCGTCTTTAAAATGTCGCCCAATACTCGCGACGCGGAATATTTCTTTCTAAAATTCTACGGTGGACCCAGCGGCGAAGTTATTCGTGGTTCTATATCCGCACCTCGCCTCCGGCGTCGGTTTGCTCGTGCATTTAAGAGAGCAATAGCACACCGGAGCCGAAGGCCAGGTGCGGCGTGGAACGCTACAAAATTGTGAGGGGGAAACCACAGTAGAACGAAAGAGAAGAAGCATTCCGCGCCGCGTAGATCGGGTGACATTTTAAAGAAGAGTGGCGACAAGCGCCGCCTACCGCTAACCGGAACCTCTCCATAGTACGAGCGTACAGCTCGCGCGCTTCCGGCGCCAAGAAAGCAAGTACTCCCGTGCGCGCGCTTTCAACGCAAAACTTTATCAAGGGGCTCGGAATAATTTCTGCTGTACGGGACTGGTAAGTAGATTGCTTCGTCGCTGCACTCCTCGAAACGACTGGGACACCCTGCTCCTTTCCGGCCGGAAAGTAGATGGGCACCTTTTGGGTCTTCTAAGACTGCTGGCAACTAGCGGCGCTCTCGGAAGACATGAGAAAGGCAATGTAGCAGCTGCGTACAGCTCGCGCGCTTCCGGCGCCAAGAAAGCTAGGACTCTCGTGCGCGCGCTTTCAAGAAGAACTTTATTGATAAGTGCAGACTACTTCACCTGTCCGGGACAGGCGGTAGTAGATTGCCTCGTTATTTCCCGCGACTAGCTTTACCAGCATGCGGTAAGTCCGCAGGAATATCGCCGCCAAGGATATCGCCATTGCGACTCACCTGATGCGCTGCCTGATGGCCTTTGCGTCTTTCTCGTTCTTTTTTCAGCTGGGTTTCCAGCTTATGGATGGTGTCGTCGATAGAAGCGTATAAATCTTCTGTCGTCGCCTTAGCAGAAAATGCCTGGTGCTCCGCGCGGCAGGTGATTTCTGCTGTGTGCTGTAACTTATCGGCGCTCAGCGTGACGTGAAACTCAAGAGCGTAATCGACGAGATTGTTCAATTTCTCCATCTTCTTGGTCACCAATTCCATGATGGCTTCCGACGAGTCCATGTGCCTGAACGAAAATTGTAAGCCCATTGAGATCTCCTTCTCTAAAACCCCTAACGCCCTAATCGGGCCTCGTCCACTTTAAAAGACCTTCTTACGTTTGGACGAGGGTAGGATACCCAGCATTTCCCGATATTTTGCGACGGTCCGTCTAGCGATATTAATATTGTCCTTGAGCAAAAGCTCGACGATTTTTTGATCGCTGAAAGGATGCGCCGGGTCTTCGGTCGAAACGATGGCCTTCACTTTTTCTTTTACGCTCTCGCTGGCCACATCGCTGCCATGCACACGGCTGATGCCGCTATTGAAGAAGAACTTCAATTCAAAGATTCCGCGCGGTGTGTGAACGTATTTATTCGTCGTCACCCGGCTAATCGTCGATTCATGCATGCCGATATCGTTCGCAACGTCCCGCAATACCATGGGTTTTAAGAAGGCGATGCCTTTATCAAAAAACTCACGCTGCTGACGTACGATGCTCTCCGTCACTTTATAAATAGTACGTTGGCGCTGGTGAATGCTCCGGATGAGCCATACAGCAGAGCGCAATTTGGTCTGAATATATTCTTTGGTCTCGCCCTGGCTGACATTTTTTTGGTCGAGCAGGGTTTTGTAGAAACCCGAAATCTTCAACTTTGGCAGACCATCTTCGTTCAACATGACGACGTATTCGCTGCCACGTTTAACGACGTAAATATCAGGGATGATGTAATGAGCAGGAGTGCCGCCAAATGCGCGACCTGGCTTAGGCTCGAGCTCCTCGATGATCTTTACTCGTTCGATGATCTGATCGATCGGCTGTTGCAAAGTTTTTGCAATGCCTTGGTAGTTTTTCTTCTCGAGATCGGGAAGATGTTCTTCCACCATTTTTTCGAGGCAATCATCGTTATATTGCAAATCGTAAATTTGAACGAGCAAGCACTCTTTCAAACTTCTCGCAGCCACGCCAATCGGATCCATTTCCTGAACGCGGTAAAGAACCGCTTCTAGTTCGTGGATATCAAAATTTTCTTTTTCCGCAATTTCTTCCAGCGTCACTTGCAGGTAGCCATCTTCATTGACGTTACCGACGATGACTTCGCCCATCGCTTTTTGGGTTTCGGTTAAATTCGCTAACTTCAATTGCCACAACAAGTGATCCGTAAGGTTCGCAGGTTGGGTGAGAGTATTTTCGTAGCTGGGTAATTCTTCGTCGGTAGGGCGATAAGACGGCAAGCTAGGCGAGGACTTGGAGTTCTCGATGTAACTTTCCCAGTTAAAATCATCGGCGGCTTGTGGATTTTCTTCTGCGCTCTTGGAAGATTCCTGAGTTTGGATCTCCTCGATATTTTGCGCGGTCGATTCGGAATCGCCAGATTCTTCCAAAGTCGGATTGTCTACCAACTCGGTGTTAATCAGGTTTTCCAATTCCATCCTAGAGAGCTGCAACAGCTTAATGGCCTGCTGCAACTGGGGTGTCATCACCAGGTTCTGACTAAGATTGAGTGACTGTTTGAGACCTATAGCCATAGTTTCACCTTCTGCTTCTAGAGCCGGAATCCTTCTCCGAGATAGAACTTCTTTGCTGACTCGTTCTCAACGATTTCCTGGGGTGTCCCGTGGACCCAAATTTCCCCGTCTTTAATCAAGTAAGCTAAGTCGCAACTAGAGAGTGTTTCACGAACGTTATGGTCCGTGATGACAATTCCGATGTCCCGCAATCTCAAAGCGCGAATGATCTGCTGTATCTCTTGCACTGCCAGCGGATCGATTCCCGCGTAGGGCTCGTCCAAGAGCAGGAACTTGGGTTCCAGCGTCAGGGCGCGAGCGATTTCGAGCCTGCGGCGTTCTCCGCCGCTAAGTGTCATCGCTTTTTGGCGGGCTAGGTGTGAAATCCCCAGGTCCGCCAACGCTTTTTCTGCACGGGCTCTCTTCTCTTTACGGCTTATTCGGAGATTATCCAAAACAACAAATAGGTTTTCTTCGACGCTAAGTTTTCGAAAGACCGAAGCATCTTGGGGGAGATAGCCCAATCCAAGACGCGCACGTTCGTAAATGGGACGGCGCGCTAAATTCACATCACCCAGCATCACTTCGCCCTGATCCGGACGAACCAGGCCCACCATCATGTAGAAAGTGGTCGTCTTGCCGGCGCCATTGGGTCCTAAGAGTCCTACTGCTTGGCCGGCTTCGACTTCGATCGATACGTCCTTTACGACGGTACGTCCTCGATAGCTCTTTCGCAGGCTCTTAGTTTGCAGGCGGTATTTCATCGTCGCATAATTCCTTCGGCTGCGCGTACTTCTACTCGATCATCCTCAGAATAAATCCGGATCTGATCGCCCTTCATCCGGTCATCGCCGGTTTCGATTTCTGCTTTGCCTTCGAGCAGGATTTCATCGTCGCCCATTTTAACCGTCGCCTTTTGCGCGCGTCCGGTTCTATCTCGATTGTAAAGAACGACGTGACCTAGAGCTACAATCGTTTCACTTCCTTGATTCGTTTCGAGTTCAAACCGATCACTTAAGATTGTGATGCGCGGCATCTGCGCCCGCACTTTGCGGTGGAAAATCGCTTTTTGACTTTGTGTAAAAAACTCTCCGCTCTGGCTACGGATATTGAGCCACTCGGAAGTGCTCATACGGCGACGCGCTTGAACATTTTTTTGAATCACAAAATGCTCTTTATCTGCAGAACCCTTCATTCCCACTCCATCCAAAATCATTGCAGGATTCTGTGTGTCGGGGCCCTTCATGGCGACGGGCGTCTCGGTAAAGAACGTTCGATTCGCTCCATTGTAATCGAGTTTCTGCATTCTAAATTCGTAGCCCTGCGCCGAAATCACTTGGACGTTGCCTTCTAGCTCCACAAAATTACGTCCCAAGTAAGAGCGGCCAAAATCGCTCGTGGTGTGGATAACATTGCCCGTGTCTCGCCCATAGAAATCTGAGTTTACTTGCTGCAGGTAAAAATAATCGTCCTTACGATTCAACTCCGCAAACTTGGATCGGATATCCCAGTTGCGGCGGTTATCCGCCGATTCAAAAAAGTGCACTCCCAACAAACCAAAATTCGTGGCAGTGAGATCCGCTTTGTACAAAGATTCGCCTGGAGAAAGATTCGCGGTTACTTCGAAAGGGGAATCGTTGTCCGTGGCAACTGGCCAAAACACGATGCCGATAACCCAAAGTCCCACCAGACTCCATTTTGTAAGTCGTGCACCATTCATGAAACGTCTCTGACGATAACAGGGTGTGGAGCAGGGCGCAATGAACGCTGGCATGGCAAATGCATAATGCGCACTCCCAATTCCAAGGCAACGGCTGCGCTTGGCAATCCGGCAGAATTGAGCCGGACAATTAGGCCGGACCAGAATAGAATAAGAGTTAGAATCGCTCTTCTACCCCCGGTCGGAAAACCTATGGCTCTAATTCAAAAAGTTTTTCTAGCTTTGTTGGTTGCTGCATCAAGTCAGCTGATTGCAAGTCCGGAGCTAGATCAGCGTTACGGGTTTCGCACAGTGGGAGTCGCAGTGGTTGGCGCGGAAGCAAATCCCATTTTTGCCGCACAAGTGCAAAAGGCTTTGGAGACAGAAGTCGGAGTAATTCCGCGGTTTGAACACAATGCGGAACTTTCTCTCGATTTGGTCAAAGCCACTGAAGGGATAGAGAAGCTCGATGGTTTTGCCACTGCTACTTGGGCAATTCCGCTCGATACAATCGCAAAAGCAGGCGTGCAGGCGGCTATTTTTGCGGCGTTGATTAAAGACGACAACGGACAGTCGCTTTTGCAATTGGCGTTAGTCGCATCGGAAGGCACTACGATCTACAAAGCAGAGAGCATTGTCGACGATCCAAAGTCTGTTCCTAGTTACGTCGGTACAGGTCGCCGCATGTTGAGAGAGATGTCGCGCGCATTGCCATTTGATGCCACCGTCTTAAATCGCGATGGCTATCGCGTCGTTTTAGATCACGGCCTGCCTGAACTTTACGCCGGATTAAAATTGGCGGCGTTTACCGTCGAATTGCAAAATGGCCGGCCCACCCTCGTCGAAACGGGTCGCCTTGAAATCGCCCGCTCGGAATCGCGCATCGCTTTTGGTCAAGTGCTGGTGGAGAAAAAGCCGCGGCAGATTGGTTCGGGCAATAAAGTCCGCTTCGAACCCATTCGCGAAGTGGAATCTAGCGTGCCACTGCTTCCTACACCCAATCGGACTTTAAGTTCTCTCGCCGAATTTGGTTCCGGCAGTTCCGATCCCGATGCTGGTTTTAGTCAGTCGGTGGATTCATTTTCGAGAACTACTCACGGACGTTACGGATCAGTGGATGTGAACTTGGTGGGCTCGCTGGTGACATGGAACCGCACGGGAGCTTCGACTCAAGTGGGGTCTGACAGCGCATTTTATCCGGGCGTCGCAGTAGGCGGCGAAATTTGGATTACTCGGAACTGGTTGGTCAATCCGTCGTTTGCGATGTCGCTTTCGGGTTTAAATGCGCCGACTGGATCGGGCGCCTCGTCGCTTAATTCGCAAATCAGCCAAGTCCAGCTGATGGCGGGTTATCGCTTTCGCCTGATCAATGCGGCGATGACGCCGATGCTGACAGTGAAAGGCGGGTTGTCGTCGACTTCTTACAAAGTCGATAGTGCGAGTTCTCCGCTCGCTGCTGCAGCTGGTACCTATTCTGGATTTCGAATTGCGTCGGATTTAGACATTCCTCTATCCGATAAATTTGGCATGGGCTTAACCGCTGGGTTTCTTGCGCTGCCCAAGTACTCGCAAATCTCCAACGTCGCAATCAGTGGCGTGTCGGGTTGGGATTTTGGCATGAACAGCTACTACTTTTGGACGCAAAATTTTCAGTTCGAAGCGGAGCTGGCTTTCACCGCTCACAGCGTAGACTTCAGCTCCCCCACTTCAACCGCCGTCACTTCTACCAGTCAAAACCAGCGCCGGTTTTCCTTAGGCGCTCGTTACTACTTCTAACTACCCGGCTTTTGCCGACTAAGTTACATTGCGCATTCAAATGAAGCGCATCGAAGTTCTGTTCAATGATCTCATTCTCCTCCGCAGCAAAGCTGGAATCGCGACTGTTGCGGACCAATTCCTCCGCGTTTTTCCCACGATAGATAAACAAATTACCGTCACCCGACTGAGCGAGCTTGCTCTTATGCAGCCGTTTTTATCGGCAGGGAAAAACTCGCCGTTCGTCGGTCGTGTGAAGCCGGATGCCGGTGGAATTTTGGCGCGCGCTAAGCAATTTGCTACCGAACAAGCGGTGAGCGGAATCCGATCCTATTCGCGCTGGGTACTCGAGCCACGGTATCGCCCCGCGATTTTTTTTGAACCTGATATGTTGCCGCTGCCGATGGGCCAAAAGCGCGTCGCTGTGATTAATGATTTGTCGGTGTTGATGTTTCCGCAGTGGCACCCAGCTCATCGCGTGAGTGGATACCGCAAGTATTTCCTTCAATCTGTTCAGACGACCGACGAGTTCATTTCGATCTCGGAAGCGAGCAAACTTGATTTTATTAAATTCACGTCGATAGCCGCCGATCGGATCCATGTCGCCCCCTTGGCACCTCGCGCACAATTTCAACCGCAATCCCAGGTGGCGCAAGACAGCGCTCGTAAAAAGTTCTCGGTGACTAAACACTATTTTATTTTCTTAAGTACCTTGGAGCCGCGGAAAAATCTGCCAGGGCTTTTGGACGCATGGGAGAAAACTTCACCCGGCTTCCGCAAAAACCACGAACTGCTTCTCGTCGGTAGTATGGGATGGAAGAGCGATGCGCTTCTTGCGCGCTTGCAACAGCCGATTTTTGCTGAGTCCCTACGCTGGTTGGGCCGCGTGGAGGATGCAGACCTAGTGCCGCTGTTGGCAGGGGCGCAGGCTTTACTCTATCCGAGTTTATACGAGGGATTTGGGCTGCCGCCGTTGGAGGCAATGGCTGTCGGCACTCCTGTGATTTGTTCCGATCGCGGAGCTCTGGGCGAAACAGTGGGCGCCGCCGCTTGGAAAGTTAATCCCGACAAGCCCGAGACAATTCGTGAGGCAATCGAAGGAATCGGCGCTGAGCGCGCGCGTTGGTCGCGCGCGGGCACTGCATGGGCAAAAAATTTCTCTTGGGATAAATTTTCAAAAGTCGCGTCTGAGGTTTTTAGAAACCTGATGAGCGAGATGAATTAATGATCCGTATTAACGAACAATCGCTGGCTCGCGAAAGCTAAAATACACTTTCACCTGAACGACATCTTCTTTGCCTTCGGACGAAATCTTGCGCATCAAAGCTTCGGATTTGCAATCAGCGCGCGAGTATAACTCGACGTCAGATACGTCGACGTTCTTCTTAAGTTTGTTCTCGCCTTTTTTGATCGTCTCTTGAATGTGAATGCGGCAAGTTCCTTTTTGCGCGAGGTCATCGCCAAACACTGTGCTGGCCGTTGCGTTCCAAACTAAACCGCACAGAATTCCAACCGACACCATGATTCGAACTACACTTGGACTAACTACTAATGCTTTCATCTAAACCTCCGCGTGCCTCCGTTTAGTGCAAGCACCCTGCCGGATTGGATCATGGGGCGCACGCTCGGGCCGTCGTCGTAGACTTTCAGAGCTCACAAGTGCGGTGACAAAACAGGGCAGCCGTCTGTCATGCGTCCATTCGCTTTTTGGACAGTGACAGCTGCGTGGTTCGTCGGCAGTTCGGGGGTGGTTGCCAGGAGGGGAGATTCCGACGTAATTTCAATTGGTTAACTCAGCTTCAGATAGGGTTCTAGGTGTATTCTGAAATTGAGCTCGGATTTGCCTGCTTTGTATACAGAATCGCCCCAATCGGCGAGGCAGTTTGAGGCTAAATGCACACCCAGTTCTGGCGGCACGCTTGCAATCTCTTAGGGTAGATGGCCCAACGTGAACCTAAAAACCACTCTCTTACGCCTCGCAACACCAACGTGATAAGCCGCGAGTTTGCGCAAATTTTCCGTCGAGAACAGCGTCAGCACCAATCATCCTTTGATAATTTCAACGATGCTCGCAATTCATTCGTGCCGGTTTGGATTTCGTTGCCACCGTTTTTAATGATGGAATATTTCGTGGAGTTGTCGATGCCGCGCATGCCGTCGGCTTTGGTATTCCCGGTGGGATTTCTCTTATTCTGGGCATTCTATTTTACGTTCTACAAACCCAATGTTTTAGAAGACAAACTTTCCGATCCAATGCGATGGCAGGTAAGTTTTCCGCCCAGTTTAATTCTGGGATTGGTGCTGTGGTTTATCAAAGCAAGCTTTTTAGAGCTTCGTTATCTCGTCTTAGAAGCGCCTTTTTCCCATCTTAAACGCTTAGAAAAATCCAAGATTGCAGAAGACAAGGCTGCAAAAGACAAGGCTGCGCGGCCTCTGCCGGCTCCTGAGCCCGCAGTCGTGCGCGAGCAGGTTGCTAAGTACTCGCCAGAAATCAGCGCGGCTCTTCGGATATTGGGAATTGAATCTTTAAATGTGGTGACGTGGAATGAAATTCATCGTCGCTACCGTTTTCTGGCTAAGAAACTGCATCCCGATCTCAATCGCACGGGAACTCAAGGACGTCGGTTTATCGAAGTTGACCAGGCTTACCGGCAGCTGGTGCGACAGAAGAACCTGTTTTCTTAGGCTGCGAAGCCACTTTCCGCAAAATCAAATCTGTTTTGGTCGAGTAAGGACCATTTGGATCTAGCTGCGCTGCTTTGGTGAGGAAACTCTTTGCCTGTGCGTCTTGCTTAGACGCCGCAAAATTCAAACCCAGGTAGTAGTAGATTTCTGCCATATCGGCACGCGCGCCGCCAGGAGCTGACTGCACGGTTTCCCAAAGCAGTGGCAAAGCCCGGGTTGGCTCGCCCTTGTGAGTCCAGAAAATACCGTCGAGAAGTTTCAGGTAATGCTCGCGGTAAAGCTTTGGGCGAAGTGCGGTCTCCACATCCGGCTTGCGCAGACTCTTTCTCGCAGCCTCCATGAGGGCCTCTGCTTTTTTCCACTGCACGTTCCAAAACAAGTACAGATGCGCGAGTTCGTAGTTGGCGGAGAAATTCTCGGGATTGCGCCGCAGAATCTGCCGGTATTCTTTTTCTGCGTTTTGAAATGCCGTCGCTCGGCCAGCAGCACCGCCGGATTTTTCCAGAGCTAGTCCTAGGTAAAAATAAGTACGCGGCGGATGGTCGGCAAATTCAAGTGCGCGCTGAAAACTCTGCGCAGCAACTTTGTCGTTACCCGACCAAAGCTCAGCAAGTCCTACTTGGTAGTAACTTTGCGAACGGTACGGGTGCTTCTTCGCAATAGCCCGGCCCAGTCGCACAGCTCGATCGTAATCACCTTGAGCGAGGTACAGGTAATAAAGGACGTCGGCAGCGGCCGCATCTGGAGCGGCGGCATCGAACACAAACGCAGTTTCCAGAAATCGCGTGGCGTCGGGAAAATTACCAGCGACGTACGCTTGCTTCGCGCGTTCGATCCAGGCTTCGACTGAGATCTTCAGGCCGTCTTTTTCATAAAGCGGCATTAGCTCTACGGACGTTTGCGTATCGGTGGACTCTGGCAGGCGCTGAGGTGGGCTGGTACACGAGATAAGAATGAGTGAGAGCGATAATAAAATAGGTTTCATTGGGAGTTTCATTTCTCTGAGGCCTCAAACCGAATGCGAAGCCGCTCGCCCGTTTTCTTGCATCGGAACTCAAGAGCGTCCGTAAGAGTTTCTAGGGTATCCATCTCGTATCCCGATCGACTGACAAATCCTTTTAACCGCGCGGGGCTGCCTACATACAGACCATAGGGGAGAGCATCCGACGTCAGCACCGTACCTGCCGCGATCATCGAGTATTCTCCCAAGGTCACTCCACAAAGAATAGTTGCATTGGCGCCGACCGAGCAGCCTGTGCGCAAGCGGGTGGGGATGACTTCCCATTCTTCGGAAAACGCGCGCGGACGAAAATCATTGGTAAAGCTCGAGTAGGGCCCAACAAAAACATAGTCTTCGAGAGTTACACCTTTGTAGATCGAAACGCCGTTTTGAATTTTTACTCCGTCGCCAATCACAACGTCTTTATCGATATAAACATCTTTACCGATGACGCAGTTCTTTCCGGTTTTAACGCCTTCGCGAATTTGGGCCTGGTGCCAGATCTTGGTGCCGTCGCCGATAACGGCAGTCGGGGATACATCCGCAGTCGGGTGGATATAGATGGAGGGCATGCGGCTATGCTATCGCAAACCGAGGCGCCAGCGAAGCACGACAAGTAACGCTTTCAGCGCGACTTCGACGCTCCGAATATTAGAGATCTCGTCTTGATGCCGCCAAGTAATAGGGAAGAACGAAAAATGAGCGCGTACCCGCACCAGGTGCAGCAAATGATCCATTGTAAAAAGGTAACTATCTGAAAATCCGTTGAGCGCTGAATCGTCTAAATCGGTGACGCGATATAAATTTAAACCCGCACCCAGGTCTGAGATCCAGCGCAAAGTCAGCGCAGAATAGGTCAGATTAAGCGCCCAATTTCCAAGTGTTCGTATCATCGAGTACCGCACCAAATGAGATGCAGGGAGGAAACGCGAGCCGAGTACCGCCGCGAGGTGTGGGTTCGCTTTGGCAAAGTGAATTAGGGTCAGTAGGTCGGTAGTTTTTGCTTGGTCATCGCCATGGATAACCGCAACGGTATGAAAACTTTGCTCGCGCGCGTAACGAAATGCAATCTTGTGCGAGCCGCCCAGTCCCAAATTACTCGTGTTGCGAATGGCGGTAAATTTGTCGCGGTGCAAACTACTGGATATTAGTTGTTTTACTGCTTCAAAGGTGTCGTCAGGTGAGCAGTTATCGACGATAAAAATACCATCTACCGCAGCCATCAGCGCAGTGTCGCTATCCAGCTGACGTATCACTCTGCGCACCTGTGTTGCGCAGCGGTAGGCCGGAACGAAAACCAGAATGCGTTCGGTGGGGTTGGTAGTTGGCACGGTTTCCTAGGAGAACAAGTACTAAGATTGTAACATAGGGAAATGCGCTCCCCCACATTCGCAGGCTCCTCAGGAACGTTTGCCTTTCTGTTTATTGCGTTGGTGTTTGCTTTTCTAACTTTGATTCACTTTCCGGGTGTTTTCTCGATTGATGACCCGGAGATCTACGAAGGTTGGGTATTGTCCCGATACTTAAATATATGGAACTCAGTCAGTTACAGCAGTTGGGTTTTGTTTCTGCGCTACGTTCTAGAGGGCGGCATTTGGGGCCCGATGATTGTAAATCTTTTGGGGTTCTTGGGCCTGGTGTGGTTGGCGGCAAGGCGGATCAACCAGATGTCCAGCCGCGCGGCCCGGATCGCTTCTGCAGTTTTTCTCACCGTCGTCTGTCTGTTGCCTTACCACCAGGTGCTGATACTCACTCACAGTCGGGACATTTTCTTTTCACTCATTTTGGTTTCACTGGCGATGATTTTTCTGATCATCAAAGATTTTAAGAGCTGGCATTTCGCATTTATCGCTTTCTTCGTGTGCCTGCTTTCCGATGTGCGCATGGAAGCAAAACTTCTGTTAATTCTATTTCCTTTTTTGGCGAGCGTGTTCCGGCTTTGGACTTTTCAGAATTTTGCGTCGTATATGCTCTGGCAAGGTGTATGGAGTCTGTTGTTTTTAGGCCTCATTCCGATGCGGTTCGGCTATGGAGGGTTGAAGCAACCTTACCAAGGTACTGCGTTCATAAATCCACTTTCGAACATCTACAAAGAGTTTGAAGTCGAAAGAGAATATCCGGAGCTTCATGACGCGATCTCGTTGGTCATGGATGTTTCTAAGCTCCGAACGTACGGTCAGACCTACAACATTGGTCCAGCCTACTATAAAGTGCAGCGACCCGTGAATAATCAGGAATTTAATCGCTTTAAAATGGCGAGCTTTCGGCTGTACGCGCAATACCCTCGGGCATGGCTCAAGAACCGCGTAGACATGGGCTTCAGCATTTTAAATCTGGGCGACAAGCCACCCATGTTGTTTTCAGAGCAGTACATGCACCGCATTCCGGAGATGCTGGCGTTACTGCATGTCTCCAACGCCAAACCTCTTGGGAATTGGTCGCAACGACACCTGGAGCTGGTGGAGCATGCGATGTCGCCCGACGGTAGTTGGTTACAGCGCATTTTCTGTAGCCAGCTACTCCCCTTGCTTTCGTTGCTAGCGGGCCTGTTGTTCTTCCGTCGATCTCCGGCGGCTGCATTTGCCTCGAGTCTTTTACTGGGGCGGATGGCGCTAGTCCTCGCAACGGCTCCCGCAAACCAGTTCAAATACCTGCTTTCGGTGTCTCTTGGAGGGGCGATTTTGCTGCCATTGCTTGTAGTCGAGCTTCTGGAGTACAGTCCCCGCCAAAACCATGGACGTAAATTTAGAAAAGCCAGAGTCTCCCAAGAGCCAGCCGCCCAAGCCCCCGCTTTCGGGCATTAAACACCCTCCTACCGAGCCCGGACCTGCGCTTAATGCCGACGAAGTGCAGAAATGCATCGATGTTTTTGAACGCATTCTCGAAAACCGTACTTTGTTGGCCACCCTGTCCGAAGAACAACGCCGCAACTTGCTGATTGCGGCCGGAAAAGTCTCTAGACCGTCGCGCTACGAAATAATGAAACTTTCAAAGGTTTATCGCCGTACAAAAAAGCGCAAAGAGCGCGCGGTGGATCGTCAGAACACTGCAGGTACTGTGATCCGAGAGGCCCGCCGTTCGCCGATTTTTGTGCCGCCTCCAGTGAATTTATTGGGCCTGTCGTCGGATACTCCTCGGCTTAATAAGCCCCGCAATTGTTACGTCTGCAAAACCGAATTCGATCAGCTCCATTTTTTCTACGATGCCATGTGCACCCCGTGTGGAGATTTGAATTACCAAAAGCGTTCGCAAACTGCTTCGCTTGAAGGCCGAGTCGCGCTGATTACTGGTTCGCGTTTAAAAATTGGCTATCAGTCGGCGCTGATGATGTTGCGCGCGGGTGCGAAGGTCATTGCTACGACTCGTTTTCCGCAAGACGCCGTTCTTCGGTTTTCCAAAGAAGAAGATTTCTCGCAGTGGTCCCAGCGCTTGGAAGTGCATGGCTTAGATCTCCGTCACTCGCCCAGTGTCGAGCTATTCACTCAATATTTGTGCGAGACCCAAGAGCGGCTGGATATTCTGATTAATAACGCCGCGCAAACCGTGCGCCGCCCGCCTGGATTTTATCGTCACCTTTTAGAATTTGAAGCCAAGCCTCTTGCGGAATTGCCAGCAGAACTGCGCGCACCACTGCAGTCCTATGAAGTGTGGAAGACGCAGGCTTTGCCAGCGGGCATGAGTGATCCCGGCCAAGGCATGCGATTGGAAATGGAAAAAGACGCTTGGGTGTCCGAGCTCGCGCTTAAGGGTGCTGCAATCGGATTGCGAGTGCCTGCGCTGATGTCGCAGATTCGCCACGGTGTCGACGATAACAAAGCAGACGCCGAATATTTCCCAGAGGGGAAAACAGATGCGGATCTCCAGCAAGTTGATTTGCGTAAGATGAATAGCTGGCGCATGACGTTGGCGGATGTGCCAACACCAGAACTCGTCGAGGTGCAGCTAGTCAATTCGATCGCGCCTTTTATTCTCTGCTCCAAATTGAAGCCGCTCATGCTGCGCCACAAAACGGGCGACAAACACATCGTCAATGTCTCGGCGATGGAAGGTAAGTTCACGCGGTTCACCAAGACCGACAAACACCCACATACCAACATGGCCAAGGCCGCGCTCAATATGATGACGCTGACATCGGCGCCCGATTACGCCAAAGACGGAATCTTTATGAATGCTGTAGATACAGGCTGGGTGACGGACGAAGATCCGGCTCAACTCTCGCAACGCAAACAAGAGGAGCATGACTTCCAGCCGCCGTTAGATATCGTCGATGGCGCCGCGCGGGTTTGTGATCCGTTCTTCTCGGGAATGATTTCGGGAAATCATATGTGGGGCAAATTTTTAAAGGATTACGCACCCACTACTTGGTAATCTAGCGTGTCACAGGAGCTGCAATGCGTTCATATATTTATCTGCCGGTCGTAACAGCATTTATCTTTTTCATGGGCTGCTCGCACACCACGATTTTTGAGAAGGACGACGGTAGTTTTTCGTTGGTTACGAATTCAGCCACTGAATCCCGCGCAGTTTCCGCCGCCAATGATGAAGCGCGCGAGCATTGCGAGAAACTCGGCAAGCGCATGGTTGTAGTGAATCAGAGCAGCTCATATCATGGTGCGGACAAAACCGCGAAAGCCGTGATTGGTGTCGTGAGCATGATCGGCAACAAGAACGGCGCCTACCACGACGGTAGCACCACCGACGATTACAAAGTCGATATGAGTTTTAAGTGCAAATAGCGTTAGATTTCTAAATCATTTAACAGGCGCACTGCTTGTCAGGGGTGCCAGCTCGAGCGTGTATGCGGCATGCCACCTTGACGATCAAAGGTCTCGTCATTCATCCTCACTTATCCCCAACAAGCATTTCTTCCTACAAGGAGACCTTTATGCGCATGAACTTCATCGCCGCGCTATTTTTTATTTCCCAATCTCAACTTTTATCTACCACCGCTCTCGCGGCCACCCCGCCTAGTGGTTTTGATGAGCCGGGTTTGGTGGATCAGTTGCAGAAGGGCAAGATCGTTCAAAAAGATATTGTAAATACGGCGCGCGAGCTAAAGGTTCACTACCGTTCATTCTTTAAGGGGATCTCGGTCGATGACTACATTGCTAAGGTTATCGACCACGACAACTATTCCAAATACCTCTCCGATGTGAAGTCGTCCAAACGACTCAAAGAGATCGATGCGGGAAAACATTATGAGTATGAGATGACCATCAGCACACGCACGCCGCTTGGCCGGATGGACTTCGATCCCGTGTTAGACCAGGTCATTAACGAGGGTGCCGCCGCTACGGACGAAACTACCATTACCGATACTGTGACCAACTACAGCAAGGACCTCAAAGGTGGCGGCTACGATTCGCGCATAGTGCCATACGATGGCGGCCTACTCATTGCCCATACAAACTATCTGAGTCTCAAGTCGGCTTCGTTCTTCGGATCTACGAAAAAAGATTTTCGTGATGGCGGCGCGACAAAGATTGAAGAATTGCGCAGCGAGTTAAAGGCAAAACCTTGATCCACGCACCCATACAACTCGTGACAGACGGTTTTGGTTTGATGTAGTTTCTTAATTACAGTGCGCTGGAAAAAGAGACTAAAGAAGGTTGGTATTATTGGAGTCGCAAGCGGCGTCTTCACGGGTTATTTTCCCGTTGCCTCGGGTACAGTCGGCACGCTCTTGGGTGTTGCTATTGTATGGTTGTGGCAAGGGTTGCCTATCTCCCTTCAGGTAGTGATGTGCTTAGCACTCGGTGCCGTCGGAGTCTGGGCAAGCGAACAAGCCGGTACCATTTTTCGCAACGCCGACTCATCCCGGATCACAATCGACGAAATCGTTGGTTTCATGGTCACGATGATTGGGGTTCCGGTCACGATGTATTGGATCGTGTGGGGATTTCTCTTATTTCGGTTTTTCGACATCATCAAATTTCCTCCCGCAAATTTATTCGATGAGCGGATGAAGAACGGGTGGGGCGTGATGCTGGACGATGTGACAGCGGGTATCTATAGCAATATCTTGCTGCACTTAATGATCCGAGCATCATTTTAACTTTTTGTAGGAACGCATTTTTATAGGAGCACAAATGGAACGCAGTAATAACGATATGCCAACAAGCGCCGGTGAACGGACTAAAGCAGTGAGTGCAGCTCTTTTGTCGATTGAGAAGCAATTCGGCAAAGGCTCAATCATGAAATTAGGCGACGGCAGCAAGCTGTCGATGGACTTAGGAGTGATCTCCACTGGCTCTCTCTCGCTAGATTTAGCGATGGGAATTGGTGGATTACCTCGTGGTCGGATTACAGAAATTTACGGACCTGAATCTTCGGGTAAAACCACGATCGCTCTCTACACTGTCGCGCAAGCACAGAAAGCGGGCGGGGTTGCAGCGTTCATCGATGCGGAACACGCACTCGATGTTACCTACGCAAGAAAACTCGGCGTAAACACCGATGACCTTTTAATTTCGCAGCCCGATACTGGCGAGCAAGCTTTAGAAATTGCCGAAATCTTGGTTCGTAGCGGTGGCATCGATGTCATCGTCATCGACTCCGTTGCTGCTCTAGTTCCGCGCGCGGAATTGGAAGGCGAGATGGGCGATTCGCACATGGGATTACAAGCCCGCTTGATGTCCCAAGCACTTCGCAAATTAACGGGCTGCGTTAGCAAGTCCAAAACATGTCTGATTTTCATCAACCAATTGCGAATGAAGATTGGCGTGATGTTCGGAAATCCTGAAACCACCACGGGTGGAAACGCGCTGAAGTTTTATGCGTCTGCGCGCTTGGATATTCGACGCGTCTCGGCATTGAAAAATGGCGAAGAAGTTGTGGGCAGTCGCACGCGCGTTAAAGTCGTCAAAAACAAGATGGCGCCTCCGTTCAAACAGGTTGAATTCGATATCATTTTTGGCGAAGGCATCTCGATGGAAGGTGACCTAATTGATCTTGGTTTGGCACAGGGAGTCGTCGATAAGAGCGGCTCATGGTTGTCATTCGGCGGAGAAAAATTAGGCCAGGGCCGCGATAATACAAGACTTTTCCTCAAGGAACATCCTGAAATCGTCGATAAGATCCGAAAGAAGATTCAGGAAAAAGTCGCTGCTACAGCAGCGGCAGCAGCGGGTGGAAACGCAGCACCGTTAGCGGTGGGCCCCGGACCAAGCGCTGATTCCGAAGACGAGGAAGATGAGCCCGGAACAAAAACAAACCGCCCTTCAGGAGTTCGAGTTCATCCTAAAAAGGGCGACTGAGAAGCACGCATCTGACTTGCACTTGAAGTCAGGCTTGCCTCCCATTGTTCGGGTAAACGGTAATCTATTTTATTTGGGAGATGAGTCGAAGGAGAATATCACTCGGCTCACTCCCGAACATTTACGCGTCTGGGTAAATGCTCTCCTTAATAGTCGACAAAAAGAAGCGTACGAAGCCGGCGAAGAAATCGACTTAGGCTTCGAACTGCAATCCGGCGGCAGATTCCGTATCAATATCTGCCAGCAACGTGGATTGCCTCGACTTGTTTGTCGTTACATTCCCGATCGCATTTTAACTATCGACGAATTGGGTCTGCCACCCGCGGTAAAGCAGCTCGCACTCTCCGCGCGCGGTCTATTGCTAGTGACTGGAGCAACCGGCAGCGGAAAATCCACCACACTGGCTGCCATCATCGATCACATTGCACGCACACAATCGTGCCATATCGTGACGATTGAAGACCCTATCGAATTTATTTTTAAAGATCGCCGTAGCGTCGTCACTCAACGCGAAATCGGCATCGACACGCGTACATTCCCCAAAGCTTTGAAGTATGCGCTCCGCCAAGATCCAGACGTGATTCTGGTTGGAGAGATGCGCGACGAAGAGACGGTGGAGATGGCCATAAATGGTGCCGAGACCGGCCACTTGGTTTTAAGTACGCTGCATACCAACGATGCCTCTGAAACGATTAACCGCGTGATCGGCAGCATGCCGTCGAAGAGCAATGCCGCAGTTCGCGCGCAGTTAGCCTCTACTTTGATTGGTGTTATCTCGCAGCGGCTGATTCCACGTGCCGATAAAAAGGGCCGAATCGCCGCTCACGAAATCATGGTCTGCAACGCGCGTGTCCGCGAAATGATTATCGATCCCGAGAGAACAATTTCTATTCGCACGGCCATTGAAGAGAGCGAAAACATCGGCATGTGCTCGTTTGATCAAAGCTTGATGCGCCTCTACCGCCAGAAACTAATTTCAGAAGAAGAAGCGCTCGCGAACTGCACCAACGTGCGCGATTTCCAAATGCGCTTGCAAGGGGTTGTGTCCACACAACCTAGCCCTGACGCCAATCCAGGAATTGAATTCGAAGCCCCTAAAGTCGACTTTGGAAACTTTGGGCCGAGTATTGAAATTGAAAGTATTGCGACTCCCAATCGCAAAAAGAAAACGGGCTAGATCACCAAAACAACAAAACCGTTTAGTCTTGCCGTCTTCCTTCCTTCGCGTTAACGCCAGCCAACATTCATCATGAGTGGGAATTAAAAAAAACTAAAGCAGTTCTTTCGCGCCCTGATCGCCTCTATCTACGACATAACGAGGAACCAAATAACCCGGTAGCTGCTGGCGCAGCTCGTGGTGAAGTGCGCGCCCAGTTTCCACGGGCACTTCAAAATGCATCGTGCCCTGCGCTTTATCTAATTGGTGCAAGTAGTAGGGCGTCACCCCCATTTCAAACAGCCGCTCACTCAACCCGCGCAGAGTTTCTACGTCGTTATTCACGCCCTTTAACAGCACCGATTGATTGAGCAAGAGCTGCACACTGTCTTTTAAATCCGCACAAGCTTGCGCTGCTACCGCCGTAGCTTCTTTTGGGTGATTGAAATGCGTGACGATAACAACGGGCAAAGGCGAGTGCTTGAGAACTTGCACCAACCCTTGGTCCACTCGAGCAGGCATCGTGACGGGTGCTCGGGTGTGAATGCGCACACGGCGCAAGTGGGCAATCTTTCCCAGTCGTTCCAGAGTTGCGCCAAGCGCTGCATCGGTCACCATCAGCGGATCGCCGCCCGAGAGAATCACTTCTTCAATCGAATCAGTGCTCTGCAAATACTCAAACGCTTCTTCCAAACCACCCGCGAAAAATTCCTCGCTGTTTTCATTCAATAAGCTTTTGCGAAAACAATAGCGGCAATACATCGGGCAATTCACGGTCAGGTGCAAGAGGGCTCGCCCGTGGTACCGATGCGTGAGGCGGTCGGCCGGTCGATGGGCAAGATCACCCAGCGGATCGTTCGAAGCCCGGTCATCCGCTAGCAATTCTTCCAATCGGGGAACGGCCTGCAGTCGGATGGGGCAGTGGGGGTTTTCTCTGTCGATGAGGCCTGCGTAATAAAGAGGAATGAATACTGAGTACTTCTCTGCGACTTTGTCCCATTGGGCACCTTGCGCTTCTAGGTCGTGTGCGGAAATCAGCCCGTGCCCCACTAGTTGCCGCGGCGTGCGAAGTGCTAGACGAAATTGCTCCTTCCAACCTAAATTGGGGAGTGGCGACTGAGAGTGGGAGGAAGATTCGACCTGCATTTGGCCTGAGCCATATCAGGCGATTGCGGCAAATTCAAACGCGCGGCGCCTATGACTTATCGCGTTAAATTCGGCGTTTGTTCAATTGTCAGGGCTAGGTTATTTTGGCGGAGGAATTGGGTATTGGGGGTTCAAATGGGTCCAGTCACTACGTCTCCGAAAACGGAGGCCGCCAAGACCGTTGGGTCGGCGGTAAATCAAAAGCAGCCATATAAATATTCCTACAATCCAGACTTCGCAGAGCCTGATTGGAAACGTTTGCCCGGTTACGCAAACGTCTCCCAAAAGGATTGGGAAGACGCTATGTGGCAGCGCCGCAACTCCGTAAAGGATTTGGCGGGGCTCAAGGTAGCACTGGGTAGTTTCCTGACGGATGCAGTGGCGGAAGATATTTTGCACGATCAAAAAGACCGCTCGACGATGTCGATGTTGATCCCGCCACAGATGATCAACACGATGAACGAAAAGGATCTCGCGAACGATCCGATTCGTCGTTACATGGCGCCGATGTTCTCGGATCGCGATCCGGTTTGGCCAAGTCACCCGCACTCTGCGCGCGATAGTCTGCACGAAGCCGACATGTGGGTTGCCGAAGGTCTCACGCACCGCTATCCCACAAAAGTTTTGGCCGAGTTACTCTCCACTTGTCCGCAATATTGTGGACACTGCACGCGTATGGATTTGGTGGGACAAAACGTTCCGCAAGTGACCAAGCGCAAATTTGAAGCGCAGCAACCTGAGCGCCATGCCAAAATTTTGGAGTACTTGAAGAAGACTCGTTCGGTGCGAGATATCGTCGTATCGGGTGGCGATATTGCCAACGTTCCGCCGCAAGTCCTGGAGAGTTTTATTCTTCAAGTCTTGGATATTGATAATGTCCGCGACATCCGATTGGCGAGTAAGGGCATGGCGGGATTGCCGCAGCACTTTTTGGCCGACAAGACCATGGAAGCGTTTGATCGCATGGCGAAGAAGGCAGTGCAACGCGGAGTAAATCTTGCGCTCCACACGCATATTAACCATGCCCAATCCGTCACGCCGTTGGTGGCCAAGGCCGCTCGCAAACTTCTCGATATGGGCTTTCGCGATGTGCGCAACCAGGGCGTGTTGATGAGAAACATCAACAACTCTGCGCAAGCATTGCTGGACCTGTGTTTCCGCATGCAGGATCACGGCAACATCCTGCCGTACTACTTTTACATGTGTGACATGATTCCAAATTCGGAACACTGGCGCATCTCGGTAGCAGAAGCCCAAGAGTTACAGCACGACATCATGGGTTATCTGCCGGGCTTTGCGACACCGCGGATTGTTTGCGACGTGCCTTTCGTCGGTAAGCGTTGGGTGCATCAGTTGCATTCATACGACAAAGTGAAGGGCATTTCGTATTGGACCAAGAACTACCGCACATCGATAGAATTGGATTCGGCAGACGCTCTCAGCCGCTTGTACGAATACTATGATCCGATCGATACGCTACCACCCGAAGGCCAGGATTTCTGGAAGCGGGAAGCGGTCAAGGCACAGCACCGCGCTTCGTAAGTTTTTAAGGCTACAAAAAGTGGAGGGCCGGAAGATTTCTCTTCCGGCCCTCGATTCTTATACTGAGCTCTGAGCGGATCCAAAAACCTACTTATACCTTACGGCGTAGGCGTAGGAGCTGGAGTTACAGGCGTAGGTGCTGGCTTTTCATCAGCTTCGCAAGCGTCGCAATTTTTGCAATCACCTTTTTTGCCGCCTTTATCGCAATCACATCCGCCGCCACACTTGCCGCCTTTTTTAGCAGCTTTCTTGGCGATCGAACCTTGGTAGGCAATGGTTTCGTCTTTCATGACGTGCGAACCTAGCTTGTAGATTTTGCCATCGTGGAAAGTGACAGTTTCTTCAAACGCATCGCCACTCTCTTCGCCTTCGTAATGGCACTGTTTAATGCCGCAGTAACCAGTTCCGATTTTGGTGCCTTTTTTCTGAACTTCGAAGAATCCGTTTTTGCCATTCTTAATGGTCATTTCGTCTTCAAACTTCTGTTCAGTTTTATCCGGCATGTGGATAACGACGGTTTCCTTAACGGTCATGCCGTCAGTTTCTTTTTTCAGATTCGTCGTTAATTCAAATTTGCCTTTGGTGCCATCGGAAGATTTCCACCAACCGCCGCCAGTGTAATCGCCATCAAGCGAAACAGCTTTGTGACCACCTTTACCGTGGTGATGACCTTTGCCTTTGCCAGCTTCAAAGTTGAAACCAAATGCGGAACTTGCAACCAATAATGCAGTTAACAATCCAATACGTGTTGACATGACTATCTCCTCCCAACCCATGCGCGGAGCGCTTGGGTAAAATTTGAACTACTACTTGTTGTGGGTACTGCTCTTAGATACTTCGAAAAAAATTGTGCTCCTATAACTTGAAAGAAGCAAAACACGGAGTGTTACTCAGCTGTTTAGGTGTCAGTCTCCTTCACGGCCGTAAAGGTAGCGGTCGTTCAAAAGGTGCCCATCTACTTTCCGGCCGGAAAAGAGCAGGGTGTGCGGAGTCAGCACTAAATAAGAACCGAGCACTGATTATGGGTAGGTTGATCTCAGTGCCCGGTTCCGTCTACAACAAGGTCTATCGCTTAGCTAAAGTGATGGAGAAAGTTCCTGTTCGTGGTTTGGTTTTATCTTTTTTGTCTTCCGCAAACGTCACTTTTAAATCCGACGGCACGCTCTCCCAATCGTTGAGATCTTTTACGAGATCCTTCGTAACTGCGTCGCTGTACGAATCTTCGTGGAAGTAGAGCTGCGTCGTTAAGGATTGAAATCCTCTCGCAGTGATTTTCGCGTGAATATGTGGCGGTCGGAATTGCCGCGGGCCGCTCGGCGTCTTGCCCGTGAGTTTCGGATCGAGCGGGTAGTATCCAGGAATAACGGTACGGAACAAATACGAACCATCTTTTTTCGTCGTCATTCTGCCCCAATGTTGGAAATTCGGATCCTTGGGCAACGGATTGGCATCGCCCGAATGATCGTATTTGCCGTGGGCATTGGCCTGCCAGATTTCTATCAAAGCGCCGGTGATGGGTAAGCAGCTCGCATCTTGGATGATGCCGCTTAGTTCGATCACAGTTCCTTCAGCGTCATTTCCCTTCGGTTCTAAGCGCGTTAGATCTTGGTCTCGATTTAAATCTGATTCGGGATAGTAAGGGCCCGCTGTCTGTGCGCGAGTGCGAATGCACATTGCGGCTTGGGCCATAGCACCTCCGCCGACGCCAATAGCGACGATGGATTTTTTTAAGAACTCTCTACGATCAATGGGATTGCTCATGCTGTCCTCCAGGAAACTTTTGGAAATAAACCGTCATGAGTAAACTTTGGCAGTGCGCGCGAGTAGGCGCCAATCAATGCACGCTATGCCAGTGATAGTCGGAATTAATCGAGGGGTAGGCCCGTCGGAGGATCGGAGCGCGGCGTCGAGTTGGCAGCTTGCCACGCGATGCCACGGTCGAGGAAATCAGAAATTTCGCGATTGGAGTGACCGAGCGCTGTCAAAATCGCAAACGTGTCTTGTCCCAACTCTGGTGAATCTAGTAGCCCGCTTTGCGGAGCGAAACCCGCCCACGCAAAGGGATCATTTTGGAGTTGCTGAGAAGCCAACGAACTCGCCAGGTGCTCCTGCCAAGTAATCACTTTAAACAAGCACACGTCGTGATTCGCAAAACGCGTCTCCCAAGCCGATGCCGACTCTGAAGCAAAATGCGTAACAAGTTCCTCGGAGAGGAGCGGGTCATGCTGTCGCTCTAACCAATCATTGCGGCCCATGCCGTCGCAGAAAATCGCCCAGTGCTTGGGTTGAATCGCATTGAGAGAAACCCACACGCCATCCTGACACTGATAATAACGAGAGTGCGGCTGCTTGCCGTCGGTCCAGCGCCGTAGTCCTGAGTTCTCCGGCAGGCGATTTTGCTCATTGTGAAACGCTTCATACGCGCGCGGTAAGAAAGCAGTGCGGAACGATTCTTCCATCGACGTCACTAGGTGCATTCCCCGTCGATCCGGATTCGCCAATTGGAGTGCGAGCTTCAAGGCACATCCCATCGCACCGCCGAGCATATCGCCAAATAACGTACTGTAATTGGGGGAGCCGTTTTCTAAAAACCATTCGCCGACGCCGGACGCCGCTACGAAATTCAGATCGTGCCCGGCTTTCTTGGAATTCTTGCCCGAGAATCCGCGCATCGAGACGTACACCATCTCTGGGTTTTCCATGGCCAAGTCGCCGTAGCCCAAGCCCAGCGCGTCCAATACCCCTTCGCGGTAATTTTCGATGAGGACATCGGCTTCGCGAGCTAGTGCGCGCAAGATGCCTGCGGTTTCCGCACTGCGCATATTTAAAGCGATTGAGCGCTTGCCCTGATTCAGCAGCTTAAAGAGGGAACTGTCGGGAACTGTCCTGGTGGCGTCCCCATCCGGTAGGGGCTCTACTTTTACAACATCCGCTCCGTACTGAGCTAAGAGCCGGCTTACAAATGGTCCTGGCACCATCACGGTCAGGTCGAGCACTCGCAAGTGCTGTAGCGGTCGGCTCGGTTCGTCGTTCCAAAGGGATTGCGTCATGCGAATATTCTACCGTCTAATGTCAGACCTTCATAACTTGGCGTGAAATTCCCTTTACTTGCTTGAGTATAACGCTTGGTTCCGCTACAAACAGGTCTCGATGAAAAAAGGTAAGGTGCTCGTTTCTCTTTCTCTCGTGCTAGCAGCGCTCTTCGGCGGCTGTGCGCAAACTGAGATCGTGGAGTCTCCAAAAACGGCTTACGTGGCCGATGCGGGCACGCCAAAAGATCCGCTGCTCATTTGGACCAGCCGATCGGTGGACCAACCTTACGATTACCTCGGACAGATCAAGGCAAGAAGCTGGACTTACGATGGGGCCTTGGAGCGCTTAAAAGATGCCGGAAGGCAAATGCGCGCAGATGCCATCATCGATATTCACTTCGAGCGCTTGGGCTTTTTTAAAACCATGCATGCATTCGCGATTAAGTTTAAAGAATGAGTAATTCCAAGGTTCGCAAAATAGCGTTGTTGACGGGTGGGGGTGATTGCCCCGGTTTGAACGCGGCTATCCGCTCGGTGGTTCAGACCAGTATTTTAGAATACGGCATCCAAGTTTTGGGAGTACCAGACGGATTTAAGGGGTTGCTCGAAAACAAATTTGTGCCCCTGGATCTGGATAACACCACGGGCATTTTTACCCGCGGCGGGACGATGTTGGGCTCTTCCAACGTCGACACTCCTTTCTCCGTTCCAATCATGAAGAACGGCAAAAAGATTTACGAAGATCGCTCCGACGAAGTTGTAGAGCATCTAGCGCGTGAACGCATTGACGGCATGATCGTCATTGGCGGCGACGGCACGCAGGCGATCTCTCACGGCATGTCCCAAAAGGGCATTAAGGTCGTGGGCATTCCTAAGACGATCGACAACGATCTCAATGGCACCGAGTACACGATTGGTTTCTTGACCGCCGTTTCCACGGCAGTCGACGCGATCGATAAATTGCACAGCACCGCTGAATCGCATCACCGCATCTTGGTGGTCGAAGTCATGGGTCGCAATGCTGGATGGATTGCATTGTTCGCAGGCTTAGGTGGCGACGCAGACGTCATCTTGGTCCCTGAAATTCCTTATCGTCTGGAAAATGTGGCGAAGCGCCTAAACGATCTTTATCACTCGCGCAAAAAGTACTCGATTATCGTCGTAGCCGAAGGCGCTAAGCCAGTCGGTGGTGATGTGGTCGTGTCCAAGATCATCGAAGATTCGCCAGAAAAAATCCGCTTAGGCGGAGTCGGCGAAAGCGTCGCAGAAGGTCTCGAGAAGTTAACGGGTCGCGAATGCCGCGCCATCAAGCTCGGACACTTACTACGCGGCGGCTCGCCCGTAGCTTTTGATCGCATCTTAGCGAGTCGGTTCGGTGCTACGGCAGTTCGCGCGGTTGTCGACGGCCAATTCGATACGATGGTCGCTTACAAGAACGACAACATGGAACTCGTTCCCTTGGAAACCGGCGCAGGAAAGAATCGGTACATCAATCCCGATTCCCAGTTCCTCATTACCGCCCGCCAACGCGGCATCTGCTTCGGCGACGATTAGGTGTCAGTCTCCTTCACGGCCGTGAAGGTAGCGGACGCAAACTTTTGAAAGGTGTCAGTCTCAGACTGGCGCCTTTTTTATTTCATAAGATGTCAGTCCTTTTAGCGCCCCCGAAATTGCCGGTCATATGACCGCTACCTTTACGGCCGTGAAGGAGACTGACACGTCTTAATGTTGGGTGGCGTCGGGAGCTAGGAGTTCGCGGAGTTTGCGGGCAAAGAGTCTGCTCGCTTCTGTTTTTTGGTAGTCCGCTCGGTAGACTAAGCAAATTCGATCTTTGAATGACGGCGGATCGCCTGCCAGCGGTGCTAACTTGTAGGAGCGGATTCTGGTAGCGACTCGGCTTGGCAAAATTCCCACGCCTGCGCCGGAGGCGACCATGGCGGCAATTACTTCTAGGTTTGAAGATGTGATTCTTCTTGGGAAACCGTCCGTCACTTTTTTCAAGAGCGTCTGCGATTGAATTAAATTGGGGTCGCAGATCAGAACTGCATGCTCAGATTTTGGATCTTGAAGTGGAGAGGGCTTTTGCCGAGTCCACAGCGTGACTTTGTCGGTGCCGATTTCTTGAATAACTAAATCAGGATGTTCCACTGGATTGACGACGATGCCAAAATCCACGCGGAACGAAATTACTTCCTCGGTGATCTTGCGCGAGAGATCGTGCACCAGGCGAAGTTCCAAGTCGGGGTAGGTTTCTAGAAACTCACTTAAGAAACTCGGCAACGCGTAGAGCGCGACAGAAGGGTGGCAGCCGATGGTGTATTGGCCGCGGATTTCTTTCTCGTCTTTCAAGGCATCTTCGCGAAGGCGTTCCCACGAGTCGTGGATTTCGCGGGCGCGGAAAGCGAGCTTGGTGCCGGACTGAGTGAGGTGTACGCCCGACTTGGTTCTAAGAAAAAGCTTCGTTCCCAGCACTTGTTCCAGGCGTTGGATGGCCAGACTCAGTGTCGGTTGTGTGATTCCCAAGCGCTCGGCGGCGCGAGAAAAGTTCAGAGTATTCGATACTTCTAGGAAATACTGCAGCTCAGACGCTGACGGCATCATAAATTCAACCCCACCCCATTTCGGTTTGTCCGGTTGAGCGCGCCATGTCAAGTAACCGTTTCCGTTGAAACTGCTCCCCAATTGATCGTACAACCAGGGGGATGCGGCGTTTTGCACTCCTTATATTGTGTCTATTCTGGCTCACCGCCTGCGGTGAACGGCAAAAGACCGAGACCGATTTCGACGGCCTCACTGAAGAAGAGCTCAACGCGGAGCCACACACGTACTTCAAACTTTTTAATTCCTCAGGTGCTAGCGAACCCGAATACGTTCCCGAAACGGGCAAAGCTCCGTTCGGCGCCATGATGGCTTATGTACGGTTACCGGGTTCCAATTTAGTGCGCCCTGTTCGCTGTTCGGTTGCGCACATTTCGCCGGGACTGGTGCTGACAGCTTCTCATTGCGCGAATATTTTTGTGAATGAGCCAAAGCAAGTTTGGGTTGTTTACTACGACAAGCAACACACCTTGCACTCCAAACGCGCGCGCGACATTCAAGTGGTTGCGAGCCAATCGCACCGCGACATCGCTTTTTTAAAGTTCGAAGAAAACGAACTGGATTGGGATAGCTGGAGTTCTAGCTACGCAAAGTTTGTAGAGTCTTCCACTTTATTGGGCGCAGATAAATTCGCAGCCACCATTTGGGGTTTGGATCCGATTCCAGTGCCTAGAGCAGATCGCGGCAAGGCGCGTCTAGCGTTTGCGATGCGAGTCGCACCTCGCCACTGTGTCGGATCAAAAGCGTTTCCAGTTTTAAAAGCCAAGCTTCAAGAATCACCGAAACCAGCTGTCGCATCGCTCACGTTTTCTAGCGTTGATAGCGACGGAAATCTCATTCAGACCAAAGATTTGGAGCGTTCCAACTTTTATTATTTCGATGAGTGCAAAAACTATTCAACTGATTCAGACCAAAATTGGGTGTTTGGTAACAGCGGCGGACTAATTACGGCAGACGGCGTGATGCCTGCACCTGCTGCTGTTGCTTCCGCAATTTATTTTATGGAAGCCGAGAATCCTCAATCTATCGACGATAGTTTGGATTACACCGGTCCAAGCGGCACGCGCACAATTTCCAGAAAAGAGTATTTAGCAAAGCCACTATTCGCATTGGGCGCGATCTTTGACCCAAACCTAATCAAACCTTTACCCTCTCCCGTCGCTACTGCACCGCGTTTTGACGTTCCATAGCTCACTTGGTGTAGTTCGACTCTGGGATCAATCAACGAAAAAAGAAGTACCAGCTGTTTACGGCGCTGAAGGGGAGCGTCGCGAGTAGTTTTTTCCGTTGGTAGTTCTCGGTACTAATTACATGGGTTATTAAAGGGGGATTACCAGTGTTCCATCCATTCGAGCGGGCGAAAGTCCGCGCGGTGGTGTTTGGATTTGCTGCGCTATTTGTTATCGGCGCCTGCGCTCCTGCTCCACGCAAAGCTCTTACTAAAGATCAAAAACAAGCAGACATGATGTGGCTCTTCTCTCAGTTCTCTGAGAACTATGCCCCGTTAGAGTACAAAGAAACCAAGCTTGGAATTAAGTTTAACGACTTAAAAACCAAATATCTCGCGGAAGCTGATACCACTGCGTCAAACGAAGAATTTTATCGTCTGATGAGCCGTTTTGTTGCCGAGTTTCAAGATGCACACACCAAAACCAATCAGACCTTTAGCGTATTGCCGAAGCGTAATTCCATCGCATACCTAGGATTCGACGGTATTCGTAAAGGAAATAGCCTGTTGGTTACGACGATGTTGCCAAGCTTCCACGCTGATCCCGGTTATCCGGTTCAGTTAGGAGACATCATCACGAAGCTAGACGGAACGGATCTGCCAGACCTTGTGAAAAAAGAAGCTGTCCTCCGCGGCCATCTTGGTAACGCCGAGAGCAACTTAACCGCGTACATGCCTAAGCTCTTCTCCAAAGTGAGCGGAACAAGCGTGATGCCGGCTGCTGATGCTAACGCCAAACTCACCATTCAGCGTAGTTTGTCGAAGGTAGAAGTAGAAGTGCCCTGGATCACCAAGGACATGGGCGATTTCACGCGCGAGCAACAAAAGTACGCCAAGAAAAGTTTACCAATTGGAGAGACCGCGCATTTCGGTACCAATTTGGAAAAACTATTCACTTGGGCGCTGGATGCAATGGCCGACCAAAAGAAGGTTAAGCCAAAAGCTCTCTCGCAACTTTTGCCAGCGAGCAAAGGCTACAACTACCAAGATAGTTTTGTGTACGTTGACCTAGCTCCAACCTGGGGATCGAGCGAAATTGCAGACGTGCTTCAGCAATCGTTTGAAGGTCCAGCCAAGCCAGCCGATGTTCTCAAGACCAAGCGTTATGTGCCATCGACTGCAATGTTCGTAAACGCCAACGCCACTTTCCCGACCTACGTTACCGGCGAAAAAGTTTACGACATCTTGGGCAAAGCTACGGGTGACACGAAGTTAGTGGCCACGATGTACCTAGACACCTTCTCTCCACAAGCGAGCGAAGATGCAGTGGTAAAAGAGGTCAGTGACACTTTGGTCGCTCTGCAAACCTTAGGCGTGCAAGATCTCATCATCGACATGATCAATAACGGTGGTGGTTCGCTCTCTCTAGGTCTGCGATTGGCGCAAGTCTTCTCGACGACCAAGATCACGATGCCGGACATGCAATTCAAACTTAGCAACAGCTGGATGGATCAATTCGAGACTGAGTCGAATGCCAACACCAGCGACAGTAACGATGCTAAGCGCGAACTCGCACGCCGTGTATTCGATGGCTTGTCGAAAGATGCGGAACGTGGCGATCAGTTGTCATCCAAGTGGAGTACCGAATCTTTGATGCCTTTCACGATCAAAGCAAACGATCGCCTGAAGAAGAACATGAACATCGTATTGCTCACGAACGAAATGTGCGCATCGATGTGCGATATCTTCTCGGCCGTTCTCCAGGACAACAAACTGGCCAAGGTGATTGGTGCAAAATCCATGGGTGCCGGCGGCAACGTCGTCATGCACGGCGAAGCTCCAAACAGCCACATGTGGGTCAGCCAAACGGAATCCCTCATTCTGCGTAAAGACGGCAGCTACATCGAAAACAATGGTGTAACTCCAGACCTTACGCTGCCAGTGAGCGAAACTTCCGACATGCGCTACTTCCCAATCCGCATGATTGCGATTGCGCTGATGACGACCAAGACGCCTTAGTAGGCCAAAGGTTCCAATATTTCTCGAGACGGGCGCTCTCCTAAGAGAGCGCCCGTTTCACGTTCAGTCGCAGTCGCCGCCGGCTTCAGTCGTTGCGAGCGAAGCGATGCAATCCCCCAAGCCCCTAATATCTAAGCCTTTTCAAACCTCAGCCTTGCAATGAATAACGCATTGTGTTAAATTCCGCGCACTTAAGTTTCATGGGTTTTTTGGGGTGGGTACGTAATGCGCGCGAGATCTACGTTTGTTCTCTTTGCTTTCCTGCTGAATTCAATTTTGGGCTGTCAGCAGCAAGCTCCTAATACTGGAGCGGCCGATGGATTTTCCTGCGTTGCCATGCAGCCGGGTCAGACGGTTGCCATGCGCACTCGGTTTGGTGAGCTACCCTCGCAATATCAACTCACTCAAAGCACCGCACTTTCTGGCGAAACGATTTATACCGCTGAGATCCCAGTTCAATTTACGCCCGCTCCTACGCGGGGCATGGTCCCGAATTCGGGGATGATTCAGAACCTTTGGCGCGATACCCGCGCGTGTCTGGCACAAGTTGAGCCTTATCTAAAGGGGCCCAATGGCGAGCAATTGATGATTACTTTGGTGAATGGCCCTATCGGCGCATTGGAGCCACAACAGATTACAGTGACGGGTGAAAATGTCCGCGGCCATTCGCGGTATTGGACCACTCAGTGGAGCTGCCACGAGATCGTCCACGAAGTGCTGCACCTTTTGGGAAATGTCGACGCTTATGCCGACGGCGGAAGCTATGATTGCCGCGCACCAGGGCCGCGAGATGCCATCATGGTGAATCCAGATGCTGCTTATCGACGGGTTGGCTTGGTCCCAGGCATGCAGGCGCCTCCCGTGACAGGTAATCAGCAATCCATTCTTTACCCAGCGGAGTTTAACGCGATTGTTTCTCCTCATTGCGAAGTGAGTGCCGTTTATGCCCAGTGTTCGGCGAATGCGTATCGCTCGAGTAATAAGCAAGGTTGCCACCAGCAGGTCCCTCAAGCTTGCTACGATAACCAAGCATTGTGGTACTCATCTCAGCCGGTGCCCCAAGCGTCGGTGTTTCCATCTCAGGGCATGGGAATGAGCCGACCTCAGACGCCTGTTGCACCAAACCCGCTTTCAAGGTAATCCGCTAGTCGTCATGGAAGAGCAAAGACTACAAAAATATCTCTCGTCCGTAGGGGTTTCCTCTCGTCGAGAAGCAGAAACGTGGATCAAGGACGGCCGCGTTCAACTAAACGGCCGTGTGGTTCGCAAGCTGGGCACCCGCGTTGTGCCTGGAAAAGATCACGTTAAAGTCGACGGCAAACCTGTCGTCGTGCGCTCGACCGCAATGATTTATTGGATGCTTCACAAGCCAGACCTCGTACTCACTGCACGTGGTGACGACGAATCGGGCAAATTCTCGATTTACGATCTTCCCAAATTAAAAAAGAAAGACACGGTTTTAAAGCCGGTCGGCCGTTTGGATTTTCGCACCGAAGGTTTGTTGTTGCTCACCAACGATGGAGATCTCTCCCACCGTTTAATGCACCCTCGTTATCAGATCCCGCGCGTTTACCGCGTATGGGTGAAAGCTGTTTTGACCGACGAGATGATCGCCAAAGTTCGCAAAGGCATGTGGATTGGTGATGGCATGGTGAAGAACGTAAAGATTCATTTTCAGAAACGCTCGCGCGGGGCTCCCGGCGCTTGGTATGAAATCGAATTAATGGAAGGACGCAATCGCGTCGTTCGCCGCATTTTTGAAACGCTTCGTATTGAAATCCGCAGACTCGTTCGTGTGGGCTACGGCGGAGTGAGATTGCCTTCTGCGCTTGAGCCAGGAGATTGCAAGCCGCTGACACCTAAGCAAGTGAAAGAGCTACGTACTCTTGTTGGACTTCCCGTCTAACGTTACTGTTTTCCAACAAGCTACTAAGATCAAAACCGCTCCGATCAATTGATCCCACGCTAGACGTTCGTCAAAAAACACGTATCCAAAAAGCGCCGCAAATGGTGATTCGAGCAAAAACAGAATGCTCACAACAGTTGCGATCAGAACTCGTTGTGCGCGCACTTGCAGCCAGAATCCAACAAGCGTGCAACCAACGGAAAGAATCAACATGCCCACCCAGGCTTTTCCTGTCCAAGGGAAGGTCGGGAGATCTTCCCCGCCGATGAGAAAAGCGAGTGCTGGAATAAACGCCCAAAAATTTTGCGCGATATTAAACGAAAACGGATGACGAATTTTATCCGCCAATTTTCCGACGGCGACAATTTGGTAAGCGGCGGTAACTGCGCAGCACAGCGAGAATGTATCGCCGATATTCCAACCCTGTGCGTCTATTCCACACATTAATAAAGTGCCGACCGTTGCCACTGCGATCCAAATCCAAAGTTCGAGGCGTATTGCGCTGCGCAGTATCAGGGACTCAAGGATTGGGACGAAAACGACGTAAAGTCCTGTAAGGAATCCGCAACGAGTAACGGTCGTGTACTGCAGTCCGAGAGTTTGAAAAACCAGTGTGACTCCGAGAGCCAAACCAGCGCGCGAACTCATTACCAAGTCGGCGCGGAGCGAACTGAGAGATCCCGGATTGAGTACTTTTAAGAAGGTCCAGCCCAGACCACAGGCTACTGCGAAACGCAAAAACACGATCGCAAACGGACCCATGCTAGTCAGAGCCCATTTACTCGCAACGTACCCCAGCCCCCAAAAGGCGCCAGCCAAAACAAGTTCCGCAGTTGCCACACTCCTCGAGGGCGGCTGGTCAAAGTATCCGTGACGCATTTCAAACAAGGTATCAAACGGGGCGGACAAAGAGGAGTGGGAAGCAAGAGTTAACGGAAGAGAGGGCCTAAATGCGGCGACGGATTTGGTCGAGCTACAATAGAACTAGTCACACATCTAAGTACCTTCCACAGCACCCCAACCCCCTAAAAATCAAAACAGGAGCCGTTATGCAGCCTTTCCAAAAAAGGGCAATGGCATTGCTATGCCTTCTCTCGACGATAAATGTCTCGACCAACGTCTTGGCGTTGGGATTGCGATCCGCCTCATTCAAAGTTTTTCCAACGGACATTTTTAATAACGATAGTTCCACCCGTAGAGCCGCTAAGACCGAAGAACTCCAATGGACTGTGAACGTGGGCGGTTGCTCCGGTCACATGCTTTCAACGAAGTACTTGCTCACTGCAAATCATTGCGGTCCGTCTGCTGGATCGAAGTACACATCAGGCGGATGCATGGTGCTCGGCTGCAAGAGCGATTTGCAGGCGGTAAAGGTCGTAGAGTCGAATGCAGGCTTGGACTATTCGATTGTGGAAGTGAAGTGGCTGCGCACGGACAGCGCCTGGAAGCAGCGTTATACGCCGCAAATTCAAATTAGTGCTACCGAAGTGACGACTGGGCGCGATGGTGTTGCCACGAAGATTTTTACCGTCGGATTTCCGACGGATAAGAATCCTACAGCGATGTATGCCGAGGGCTATGCCAAGGCGAAGTCGGGAAACTCGCTTCGTTACAACGTGGGCATCATTAACGGCAATTCTGGTGGGGCAGTGTGGAGAACCGACGATTTCACTTTGGTATCTATGACCAACAACGGCCCGCATGCTTTTGGTCAGCCAGGTTGGAACAACAATGATCCAGAAGATGAAGATGCGTGGAACGGTGGTTCGGCGATGGATAAGATCTACGCCAAGAGCACGCTGCTTAAGACGATTTTCGACAAGGGATTGAATCGGGCGACGAGTTGGGAAGGGTATCTGCTCTACGATCCGTCGTTACCCAGACCGTAGCAGTCGTTGCGAGCAGAGCGAAGCAATCCCCGCGCATGGCTCGAATCGAAACCCGATTTCACTCCATAAAATAAGACCGTTCCCGCCCGGGACGCCTGAGGGCTCTTAGTTTCTAGTGACCCCTCTCGCGCTCGGATCGCGGAAGGTTTTATTTATCTTCGACCTGGTCTGTGCCCGCGATATGCCCGTTCGGGAACGGTCTTATTTTATGGAGTGAAATCGGGTTTCGATTCGATGGTGGCGGGATTGCTTCGCTCTTCTCGCAACGACAGGTTACTGAGTGACTTCCGGGGGATTCTCGGGAGTTGCAGGTGGTGGAGTCGGTTGTCCGGGCGAACGCTCTGCGGGAGTCGCCGTGCTGCGATCGCCGGTCTGAAGGGCTTCATGTTTGCAACCTGGCTCATATCCCACTTCGCAGGCGCGCTTTAAAAACGCCGCTGCTTCTGCAGGTTGCTCACGATTCCAATAGATCTGACCCGTTAAGAAGAGAGCTTCTTTGTAGTACTGATCATTTGGCTCGTTCTGTTTCGCTTCTAAAATAAATTGTGTGTAGGGCAGGGCACCGGCGTAATCCTTCTCGTTAAACCGCAGGTAAGCCATTACGAGACGAGCTTTGGCATTCTGAGGGCTCGACTCCAACCACTTTCGAATCACTTCCTCAGCACCCACCAAGTCCTTCAACGACAACTTCGCAAAAGCTAAGTTCTCCAACAGCCATTCGTCTTGAGGGGCCAACTTCAAGCCAGCTTCAATCACTGCCAAGGCTTCTTCGTTGCGCTTCTCTTGAAAGAGCACCTGCGCTTCGAGCTTGTAACCAATCGCGGTTCCGGGAGCGAATTCCTTTTGCAGCGCCTTGGCGAGAATCAACGCCTTTTCTGGCGAGTGCTTCAGCTGCTTGTTCTCGATAAATAATTGCGCGGACTCCGTGAAGAGTTCTTTCGAGTAGGGACCGTTTTTCAAGAAGCTATCTAATGTTCCTAATTCTTCCTGTGCTTGATCTGTTTTGCCCGACCGCAAAAGCAAAGAAATCAATTTTACCGTCGCTACGGGAATTGGATTTTGGCCGTGCGAAGCCAAAGTGTATGAGGTGATGGCAGAATCGTAGCGGCCTTGGCGTTCAAAGTATTCTGCGGCCTTCATCTGCAATTGCTGATCTTCTGGATTGGCCTTCTGTAATTCTTCGGCCATGGCAAAAGCTTCGTCAGGCTGTCCTTGTTTCTCGAGAGATTCCACTTTGGCCCACGTGCCGCTTGCACCCGAGAGACCGCCGTGGTCTTTGCCTGGAAGTCCCCAGAACATAAATAGCGCGAGAGCGCCGGTCCAAATGCCCAGGCGAGCGCCCTTCGGCATCTTCATATAGAGCTGACGAAACTTGGCGAGCTTGGTGAGTTCTTCTTCGTCAAATTCGGAATCTTCGTTTGCGACGGAATCAGTCACAACGCGCGTGCTGCGTGCGGAGACTCTCTGCGGCTCGGGCTCGGAGCCAACATGAGAAATCGAAACTTCTCCCGCAGGGGGAGCAGAAGGCTCGGGTGGGCGAACAGATATCGAGATGCTGGCTTCCCATTCGTCGGGTCGCAGCTGGCAATCAAACAGCGTGTTGCCCAGTTGTAGTTGATCGCCATCTTTAATTTCGCCTGATTCTGCGGGCTGGCCATTTAGCAAAGTACCGTTGAGACTTTTAAGATCGGTAAAGGACAGAGTGGCCAGCTTCTCGTCAAAATGCATTGCTACATGCGACCGCGAAATTCGCGGGTCTTCGATAATGACATCCCCTTTGGATCTTCCCATGATGGAAGTGCCATTGCGGAGAGAGATAGCTTTGCCTTTGTCTTTACCTTCGATCACGACAAGGCGTGGCTGAAGCTTGGGTCGGTCCATGAATTACCCCACCGAACGTCTAGGATTTGCGGCGCGAACTTTAGAAGCATGCATTTGAATTTCACCTTGGAGCAGGGCACCGGGCAATACGCGTACAATCGGCGCTTTGAGCGCGCCACTGACGGTTGCTGTCGGCATTAGGCGAATCGAGGTATCGGACGTAATGTTACCGTCCACGCGGCCTTCGATAATCACAGGGCCCTTTGAGTCGATAGAGCCATAAACCCAACCAGTCGGTCCGACTTGGATATTTTCAAGACTTGATTGCGCGATGGAGCCTTCAATCACACCATGCACTTGCGCATTAGAAACAAACGTCAAATCGCCCTTAAGACGCGTGCCTTCGGAGATCATCGACGGAGAATATACGAATTGGAGCCAGTCCTTTGGCATAGGGGGAACCTTTCTTGAGGTTTTATGGTTCGTCGGTGATGGCGCGACGTTCGTGTTGAACTTGCGAGTGCTTGGCGTCGAAAACGTACGCGTTCACGGATAGTGGGCGAAGGAGTTTGCCCATCTTAAACGACGCCGTGGTTTTTAAAGCGCGACTAAATTTAAATGCTTTTTGCTGAAGCTTCTGTAGACCAGCTTGATCTAATTCATCGACAGGCTCTTGCTCTGGATACAAGAAATAGCGCTTTCGCATTTGCGCTTCAGGAGCTGCGCCTCCACCAATGCGAGGAACTTCTGCTTCCAACACAATCAGCAAATGTCCTTCTGCCACGCCAGCACCGGTCGTCGTTAAAGCGAGACGGACTTGGCATTCTTCAGCTCCGCACTGATTCGAGAGCTCGCTAATCTTCGCGGCAACAGTCACGGTAGGAGGCGGAGCGACAGGCATCTTCTCGACGACTGGCATGGGCTTCGTAGGCGCTTGGGCCGCGACCAGCGGAACAACCAGAGGTCCCTGAGTCGTAGCCACTTGTCGTGGAGTATTCCAAGACGTCTGCCAAAGTTTTTCATTGGTTTCAAGAATCAAAAGGCGAGTCTGCAGCTTGCGGTTGATCTCTAGTTCGCGGAAGAAGAGCAGGGTGCCGCTTCCGAGCAAAAAGAAAGTAGTCAGCGTGATACTCAACCAACCAGCAAGCCTGGGAATATTGACTCGAACGGCAATGGGTTGTCCGCTGCCGGAATGTACAGTGAGCTCAAGGCTCTTCTGCAGAGCAAGAATACGTTTCACGAAGGTCCCCTCTATTGGACGGCTCGGTATTTGAGCATCGGCCAGTGTGAATCCTGGGATTAGAGTGAATGAGGTTTCAAAACGTAAACCGAGGAGATTAGAATGAGTCTAAAGCGGTACGTTCTATTATTGTAACGCCCTTCTGTTGGATTCGCGAGTGGGTTGGAGCGCGATGCATCAAGTGTCAAAAGATAAAGAACAATTTCACAAGAGTATCCAAAGAGCTTCGTGGCTATTGGTTGGAAGCGTCTTAATTTCGCGCTTAATCGGTTTTGTGCGCGAATGGGTTTTGGCGCAGACGGTCGGAGCGAACTCGCTTACCGACGTCTATTACGCGTCTTTTACAATTCCCGATTCCATCAATTACTTGATGGCAGCAGGTGCGCTGAGCATCTCGTTCATCCCTGTTCTCTCCAATTACATGGCAAAAGGCGACGAGCAGACTGCGAAGTTGCTCTTCCGCTCACTCTTAACGTGGATGGGTTCACTGCTCGCCGTCTTAATTGTGTTGGCAGAAATTTTTGCCGTGCCGCTAGCGCGCGCCATTGCTCCTGGTTTTGCTCCGGATCAAATTGATCTGCTGGCATTTTTGTTGCGAATCATTTTGCCAGCGCAGTATTTTTTCTATTTTGGAAGTTTGGCGATGGCCGTGCAGCATACGCACGGTAGATTCTTTATTCCTGCCATCGCGCCGATCTTCTACAACTTAGGAATTATCATTTTCGGCGTTGGCCTGGGTGAGCGCTTTGGCGTCACTGGATTTAGCATCGGTGTGCTCGTCGGATCTGTATTTAGTCACGGCGTTTTGCAGTGGTGGGGTTTGCGCAAAGTTGGTTTCTCCTGTCGGCCGTATTTTTCGCTGCCACCCGAGGTGAAATCAGGTTTGAAAACCTACCTTATGCTGACGTTGCCGTTGGCATTTAGCTTCTCACTGCTAGTTACCGACGAATGGATCAGTAAATATTTTGCGAGCGGATTTGAATCGCGCGCGTTGAGTTACCTTTCATACGCGCGCACGGAAATGCGGATTCCCTTGGCAGTTATCGGACAAGTGGCAGGCGTTGCGAGCTTTCCATTTTTAGCCAAGCTTTGGTTCTCTGGACGCAAACAAGATTACGGCTCGACATTGTTGCGCGAGATTATGAAAATGTGGGCAGCTGGCCCATTAGCAGCTCTCGTCCTTTACTATTTCGCTCTGCCTGCAACGCACTTTATTTATGGCGGCGGTAAATTTACGCAAGCCGATCTCGTTGAGACTTCGATCGCGTTGAAGATGTACAGTCTGGGAGTTTTCTTTTGGGTCGTGCAGGTGCTGCTATCGCGCGGGTTCTATGCTTGTCAGAAAACGTGGGTGCCAAGTCTCTTAGGTGGAGTCTGCACGTTAATCGCAGTTCCTCTTTATCCTTATTTTTCCAAGATCTATGGCTTCGCTGGTCTGGCACTCGCGGGCAGTGTGGGCATCAGCATCTACTGTGTGGTGCTGTGGCTATTGCTCCTTCAGCATTTGCGGGCGCACGAAGCAGTCGCTACCTGGACGCCATTTTTGAAGTTCTTTTTCGGTTGGAGCGCCGTTATCGTCGCTACGGGTTTTATCTGCGCGGGGATTCAATCTCTTGGAATTTATAAAGAAACCCGGGGCAGTGCGTTACTCGAATTAATTCTGGTCTCCACCGTTGTCGGCGGCATTTCTATCGGATTGCTGCGCACGGTTTTCCGTCGTCTTACCGACGGGCCTCTCTACTAAAGCGGTTTAATGCTAAGCGTCACTGTGCTATCCCTTATGCATGAGCAAAATTAGTGGATTCTTTGGTGGCGAGCACGAAGAAGTTATTTTCTTTCAAGATCCGGTTCTCGATCTGAAATGTATCGTTGCTATCCACAGCACCCAGCTGGGACCCGCTCTGGGCGGCGTTCGTATGTGGAATTATGACAACGCCGATCTCGCACTTGAAGACGCTCTCCGTCTCTCCAAGAGCATGACCTACAAAGCTGCTGTCGCCGGACTCAATCTTGGTGGTGGAACTGCGGTCATCATGGCGAATCCTCGCACTGATAAAACCGAAGCCCGTTTTCGGTGCTTTGGATCTTTTGTCGAATCTCTAAATGGTCGTTACATCACGGCCGAAGATGTCGGCACCGACGTCAACGACATGGAATACATTTTCATGGAAACGTCCCAAGTCGTAGGCGTAGCACAGACTCATGGTGGCTCGGGCGATCCCACGCCATGGACTGCGCGCGGTGTATTAGAAGGTCTACGCGCGTGCGTTGAAGCAAAATTAGGCAGAAGCGGTTTTGAAGGATTGTCGGTTGCAGTGCAAGGCGCTGGGCATGTGGGTTCAGAACTCGCAGAACAGTTTTTAGATCACGGCATGCACGTTTATCTGTGTGATATCGATCCTGCTCGCTGCGAACCCTTTCGCGATCGGTCATCGGTGACGGTCGTAAAGCCCGAAGAAATTTACGATGTCCCCGTCGATATTTTTTCGCCCTGCGCATTAGGCGCTGTCTTGAACGAAAAGACGATTCCGCGATTACGTTGTAAAATTGTAGCTGGTGGCGCGAATAACCAATTAGCTTCTTCCGAAAGTGGCGACGAACTGCACGGGAGAGGAATTCTCTACGCACCGGATTATGCCATTAACTCGGGAGGGCTCATGGTGGTATCCATGGAGTTGAGCGGATACGATGAGCGCCGCGCTTCTCGGATGATGCACAATATTTATTACGTGATGAAGAATATTCTCTCTCATGCATCTACCGAAAGCATGCCCGAGTACCGCTGTGCGGATCGGGTGGCGGAAAAACGCATCTCTGAGATCAGTCGACTTAAGGGACGCTACCTAGCGAGAACAACAGGCCATGACGGACACTTTGCTGCCCAGAGAAAAGCTACTCGATCTCTTGAAAGAAGCGAGTGATGTATTTCGGCTCGCCTCTTCTAAGACAAAAATTTTATCCACGTTGTCGTGGTCGGAATCGGTAGCACAGGATTTTTTCAAACACGGCGCCACGCGATTACCGGAGCCGGTCTACAACGTCGACAAAAAAGGTTTGGAAGAAGCGCTCGAGGCTCTGCGCACTATTCAAATGAAAATCAGCGGCAAGCATCCAGTGCTTGAGTGGCTGCAGCGCACGTACGAATCCTTTGAAAACGGCATTCGTCTTTTGCAGACGATCGAAACCCCAGAATTTTTCAAAGCCTCGGCTGATGTCTATGGCAGTTGCTCGAGCCCTGTCGGCAATGGCAAGACGACGATGCTTGATCTCGCTGTAGATGTTTCTGGCCGCATGGTCGCTTGTAGTTTGCAAAACTTGGAAGAAAAAGCGGCGGCAAAGACCGCAAAAGAATTTGCAGCAGATTTAGAAGTGCGGCTCGCGGCTCGCCGACCTCACATGCCAGTGCGAGTGGAAATTACACCGCATCTCAGCGCCAAGATCGCCGCGAGTGCTTCGCGCATTCGTATTCGCGAAAACGCGGAATTTAGTTTGATGGAATTAGAAGCACTGTGGAACCACGAAGTGGAATCCCACTGTCTCACCGGCCAAAACGGCATGGCGCAGAGAAATATCCCGTTTCTGTCCGGTGGCGGCCCCCGCACGACCCGTACCCAAGAAGGCATTGCGGTGTTTTACGAAATCTTTGGCCACTCGATGTCGCAGATGCGATTTATCCGTCTTTGTAACCGGATCGAGGCTATTAATAACGTCGAAAAGGGCGCTGATTTTATCGAGCTTTATCGCTGGTTCTTGCTCCGAAGCGAAACGCCCCAAGAGGCCTTTTACGATACCCAGCGCATCTTCCGGGGCGCGATTTTGAAGGGCAAATACCCGTTCACCAAGGACGCGGTCTACCTAGCCGGCCTGCTTGAGGTCTACCAATTCCTCCAAAGCTCGGTCCGAATCCAAGATCGCATCCTGGTGGAGAGCCTGGTGTCCGGCCGAATCGCCCTAGAGGACGTCGGAGTCATCGCCTGGTTACGCCGGCATGGCATCGTCGATCCGCCGGTTTTTATCCCTGGTTGGTTGTCCAACTGGGAAGCGCTACTGAGTTTCTTCAGCTTTTTCAGCGTAGTACTGAACTCGGTAGACATGTCGAGTTTTGACAGTTATTTGGATGCCCATCGAGATGTCCACGAGTGGAAGGTACCTGTTTGAGTCATTCGCTATTTAAAGAACGTCGTTATCAGTTAAATAAAGACGCAGTCCAAGTCCTTAATTCCGGCCACCCCTGGCTGTTTCGCACCCATTTGAGCAGTGCCGCGGAAGTCTTCCGCGACGGCCAGTGGCTAGCGTTGTACGACGCCTCCAACAAGGTTGTCGGCCATGGCATTTACGCCAAAGAAGGTTTAATCGGAATTCGCCTCTTAAAAAGAGGAGAGCACCCAGCTGGCCTCAGTTGGCTCAGAAAAACCCTAGAAAAAGCCTGGATCAAGCGCGCCGAATGGGCCCGCATCAATCGCTACGAAGGCGTTAGGCTTTTGCACGGCGAAAGCGACGGCATTCCCGGCGTGGTGATCGATCAATACGGCAAATACGCTGTGTTGCAGACTTATAGCTCTAGCGTCGATGCAGTCGGCCGCTATTGCGCCCGGTGGATCGCCAAGCAGCAGGAATTAGAAGGCGTGCTCTGGAAATTCCCTGTTAAGCGCAAAAACCAAAAGAAAACGGATCGCATCCTCTTCGGCAAAGCCCCATCGGCAATTGTTTTTGGCGAAGGCGATCTCAAATTAACCGTCGAATTGGGAGAAGGCCAAAAGAGCGGCGCCTTTTTAGACTTACGCGGTTTACGCCAGTGGCTTGCAACGCAAGATCTTAAAGGCAAACGCGTTCTCAATCTCTTTAGCTACACCGGAACTCTCGGACTCGCGTGCGAACATGCTGGCGCCAAAGAAGTTTGGAACGTCGATATCTCAGATGGTGCTCTAGAAGCCGGCAAAAAATTCCACGCCAAAGACTCCGGCAGATTCCGTTGGATCAAAGCCGATGTTTTTGACTGGATCAATTCTCTCAGTCCCGAAGAGAAATTTGACCTGATTATCGTCGACCCGCCAATGATGGCGAGCCGCAAAGAGCAAGTGCCAGTAGCCTTACGCGCCTACAAGAAAATCTACCGCACAGTACTTTCGCACTTAGTCCCAGGTGGCCGAATCGTCGGTGCATGCTGCACCTCCCGTATCAGCCGTAAATCTTTCGACGAAGAAATCAAAAAGACTCTGGGCAACACAATGAAACGCAAACACGTCATCGTCCCAGAGCCCGACCACCCAGTCGGCTTTGCAGAAGCAGATTACTTAAAAATTAATATCTACGGCTAACAAAGCCGAACACTCGGAGCTGCTCCGAGGAGCAAAAGCAAACCGGCGCCGAAGGCGAGGTGCGTACTCCGCACGCCACCCAACACCGACCCAGTTACCACCGTAAATTCTTGGAAAGAAAACTTCCGCGTCGCAAGGACCAAGCGGCACACGACCAACCCCTGACAACAACCGCCGCCTCCGGAAGAACGAGACAACTCTGTAGCACGAGCGTACAGCTCGCGCGCTTCCGGCGACAAGAATGCACGGACACCCGTGCGCGCGCTTTCAAGGTAAATGGAATAAAGAAGAGCGGACTAGTTTACCTGTCCGGGACAGGTGAAAAGGAGATTGCTTCGCTCCGTTCGCAACGACAGCTACTCGAGCTCCGAGCGATCTTCGACGATCTTAGCGATAAGACCAAATGCCTTCGCTTCTTGCGCCGTCATCCAGTTATCGCGATCGGTAGCGGCTTGGACTTCCGATAGGTCGCGACCCGTTTCCGATGCATAAAGCTGGTTGATCATGTGCTTCGTAGCAATGATATCGCGCGCGTGAATATCGAGGTCACTCGCACTTCCGTGCAACACACCCGAAATCAACGGCTGGTGAATCAAAAATTTGCTGTTTGGAAACGCAAACCGATTGGATTTCTTTGCGCATAGAGCAATCAAAGATCCCATGCTGGCTGCTAATCCCGTTACGACCGTCACGACTTCTGGCCCAATGAACCGCGCCGTATCGTAGATCGAAAACCCAGAGGTAATCTCCCCACCAGGACTATTGATGAAGAGGAAAATCTTTTTCTTCGAATCCTTCTTATCCATGGCCAACAAAGTCCGATTCACGGTCTTAGCCATGTTGGAATCCACCGGCCCACTAATCTGGACAATTCGGCTTTCAAAAAGTGCTTCGTCTATTGGATCAAAAAACGGGAGTTTCATAACCCAGGACTTTACCTAAAATCTGGCCGCCCGCCAACATGGTATAAGGGGCCATGGAAAGGTTGGAGTAATCATGGCGCGCCAGCGGGCATTTAGATGGAGCTTGCGCCTGACCGAGTTTCCTTACCCCCGAACCTGGGGTTTCCTTGTATGGTTCGTCAAAACGTTTGAAGTGATTTTCTTTCGAGGCCTCCAAGCCTCAGGCCTTTACCGACCGCAGAAGTCCATCGTCGCCATTCCTTCGCTAGCTACTCGGCAATTTACCTCGATTCAGGCGGTGGTTTACAACGGCACTCAAGAAGAAGTGTTGGGCTTTCGTCCACGCCGCTTGGTCTATCGACTTTTTAAAGGCCTGCCCGACCTAGAATCGTTCGAACGCATTCGGTTTGCCTTGGCATTTAACGAAAAAACCATTCGCACGACTGAGGGCAGTACAGAAACGCGCGGCTTTATGCACTTACAGGTGCCTTGGTCGCTGCCGTGGGACTGCCCGCAAAAAGCGTATTTGCGCATCACGCCTTTGGGTGTCGAGACGTTTGCGGGTCGTATTCGTCTAGGCGATTACGAGACGATTAGTAGCCCCGTTTTTTTCCTGAGTAAGAAGATAAAGTACGTTTTACTCACTGATATCGACGATACGATCAAGGAGAGTAATATCGCCGAGACCACGACGTGGAAACAGATCGTGCGAGCCCTCTTCCGCGGAAATTACTACACGTACCGCGCTATCGACGGCATGGCCGAACTCTATCGTCAGATGGCCGCGCAGGGTGCCTTGATCGTTTACGTCACTAGTACGCCGTTTCAATTAGCGCCGTTTTTGATGAAGTTTTTACGCGAGCGGGAGTTCCCAGAAGGTCCGGTCTATCTGCGTTGGCTTGGCTATAATCGGTACGGCCATAAATGGCGCATCTTGCACCGAATCCTAAGTAACGCCGAAGATCAGCGCTTTGTGCTGATTGGCGACAGCGGTGAGCAGGATTTAGCGATTTATCGCCGCATCGCGGATAATCCAGCGTTCGGCCGCAAGATCGAGAAGGTCCTCATTCGCCACGTTCCTGGTACTCCGTGGCAAAAAACGCTGCACGCGCGCGAGGGTCTGTACAAAAACATCGACGAGCTGCGCGAAATTCTATCCTTCATGCTTCCCACTCCCTGAAATCGACGAGCCAGGGTATAATTTTGAATATGAACCCCCTAAAATTTTGGTCGCTACTTGTATGCTTTTGGGCAGCAAACGGTCTGGCTTTGGAGACAGCGTACGTATCGTTCGACCATCCAGATGGTTGGCGGTGTGAGCTCTCCCAAGGCGTATGGATTTGCCAAAACACAGTAGAACCCGAACGCCGCGAGTCGGTGGTTCTGTCGATTGCAACGATGGCGACCGAGTGGGACACACTCGATAACTACGTAAAATACCTGTCCGAGCCCCGCACTTTAAAAGAAGAAAACGGCAAGACGATCAAATCCAAAGTTACGTACGCCCGTAAGCGCAATATCGGCGGTGTGATGTGGGTGGATTCACTCCAGCATAATTCTGAACTGCCAGGATTCTGGTCGCGCTATGTAGCGACGGTACAAAACAAACTAGCGATTTTGATCACGTACATCGTTTCCGACGATAACTACGCCAAAATGGCGCCCCAATTTGAACGCATGGTTTCGTCGTTAAAACCGCGCGCAGACTTTGATCTTAACGTAGCTTCCAAACAAGGCGATGGACCCATACCCGGATCCACTAAATTGGGACCGCTCACCAAGAGCATCCTAGCTGATCGCCTGAACACTCAACGCAAGAAAGCCGACACCGAGGAAACCCCACAAGAAGAGGGATCTCTGGGTGTAGTGGCCGGAACAGCGCTCCTAGGCGGAGCAGTCGTGTACTGGATCTTGCGTCGTCGCAAAAATAAGAAGCCAAAAGGCGGCTCCGGCGAAGGCCGTAACCGCAAAGCCTCTTAATAGCTATCCTCACCAGTCGTTGCGAGCGGAGCGAAGCAATCTCCGTCCACAGTCAAATCCGAACCCGATCTCAATGCGGATAAATTAGCGCCCCCGCCCGGAACGCCCGGGGTGTTTTAGTTTCTATTGGCTTTTCTCGCGCTCGGACCGCGGAAGTGGCTAGAGGTTTCAACCTCTTTATAGCCCGCGGTACGTCCGGTCGCTGGGGCCGCAGATTGCTTCGCTCCGCTCGCAACGACTGGGGAAGACCGCAACGGCTGTTGCGTGCGCGCGCGTAATCGATTACCACCGAACAGCATTTTGTTTTTTTCGGAGAGGTAATTATGGTTGGTTTCGGCGGTAAAGTTTTATTTGTTGGTTATGGTTCGGTCGCTCAGTGTGCGCTTCCAATTTTGTTTAAAAAGATGAAGGTGGATCCAAAGCAGGTGACTGTTTTGGATTTCGAAGACCGCTCTGAAATCCTCAAGGAATGGACCGGCCAAGGCGTGAAGTTCGTCCAGGACCGCGTCACCCCAGATAATCTCTCCACTTTATTGAGCCAACATGTCGGCGCAGGCGATGCGCTCATCGACTTAGCTTGGAATATCGATGCCTGTGAAATCCTTCAGTGGTGCCACGATAAAGGCGTCCTCTATCTCAATACTTCCGTCGAAGTTTGGGATCCTTATGCTGGTGCCGAGAACGCGCACCCAACCACTCGCACCCTTTATCACCGCCACATGAACGTACGCGCGATGAAATCGCGTTGGCGCGAACCTGGTGTGACCGCAGTGCTCGAGCACGGCGCAAATCCTGGATTGGTGTCCCATTGGACGAAATTCGGTTTGATGGCCATTGGCGAACGCGCTTTGGCTGAAAAGAAATTTGAAGGCGCAGCGGCTGAAAAAATTCAGCAATCGATGCGCAGCAAGTCCTTTAGCGACCTGGCTCACAATCTTGGCGTTAAAGTCATTCATTGCAGCGAGCGCGATACGCAAATCACGAGCATCCCAAAGCGGGTAGGTGAGTTTGTGAATACTTGGAGCGTCGAAGGTTTCCGCGAAGAAGGCATCACCACTGCGGAAATGGGCTGGGGAACGCACGAAAAAACTTTGCCGGCACTAGCGTATCAGCACGAAACCGGCCCTAAGAACCAAATCTGTCTCGCTAAAATGGGCATGAACACCTGGGTTCGTACTTGGGTACCGAATTGGGAATTGAACGGCATGGTCGTTCGCCACGGCGAAGCTTTCACCATCTCGGACTCTTTAACTGTTTGGAAAGACGGCGAAGCCGTTTACCGCCCGACTGTGCACTACGCCTATTGCCCATCGGATTCGGCAATCGCTTCGCTCAATGAACTGCGCAGCGAAAATTACCAGCTGCAGTCTAAAGTCCGCATCTTGAACGACGAGATTACCGAAGGTGCAGACACCTTGGGCGCGCTCATCATGGGTCACCCTTACCGGTCGTGGTGGGTCGGCAGCAGCTTAACCATCGAAGAATCCCGCCGCTTGGTTCCGCACCAAAACGCAACCACCATGCAGGTAGCGATTTCCGTAATCGCGGCGCTGATGTGGATGGCCGAGAATCCTTCCAAAGGCATCTGCGTTCCAGACGATCTGCCGCACGATTTGATTCTCGAAGTGGCAAATCCTTACTTGGGCGACTTTATTTCGACACCGGCCGATTGGACGCCGTTGAAGAACTTAAAGAACCATTTCCAGGGATTTGCGACGCAGGATCTCGAACGGCAAGATCCTTGGCAGTTTAAGAACTTCTTAGTGCAAGAATAGTGTTCAGGAGTAACTCCTAAATGAAGCTTTCTCGTTTCGTCCTTATTGGGGCCGTCCTTGCTATTGTCATTGGCGGCGTAGTGTTCATGAAGAATCGGGTGACTTCACCCGGCGCGCTCCAGCTCTACACTTGGAGCAGTTACTTCCCCGAGGAAATGATTGAGGAGTTCACCAAGACAACGGGGATTCCCGTTGAAGTGAGTTACTTCTCCAGCAACGAAGAGCTTTTTGCCAAGATGGTCGCCGGCGCTGGCGGCTACGACATCATTATTCCGTCTGATTACATGATTGCCCGAATGATACAGCGGCAGATGTTGCTGCCGTTTGACCGGCAGCAGTTGCCTAATTTGGCAGGTGTCGACGCGTACTACCGCGAGTTGCCGTACGATAAGGGGCTGAAATTCTCAGTGCCGTTTGGTCTGGGATACACGGGCGTGATCGTCAATACCAAGCATGTAAAAGTAGATAAGGAAGTCGGCTGGGATATTCTTTTTAATTCTCCCGATCCCAAGCACACGTCTTATCTCGACGATATGCGTGAAGTTTTCGCTATGGGTTTAATGCATGCAGGTCTGCCCGCAACTTCCCATGATCCGCAACAACTTAAAAAAGTCGCCGATGATTTGCTAAAGGCAAAGAGCCAAATGGCAATGTTCTCTTCGGAGCCAGTGGCACTTTTGATGAAAGGCGAGCTGCACATCGCGCATGCTTTTTCTGCTCAAGCGATGCAGGTAGTGCGCGAGAACAAAGACTTTCAGTTTTTCTTCCCCAAAGAAGGCGCAATCGCCTGGACAGACAATTACGCTATTCCCAAAGGCGCGCGTCGCCCGGCAGAAGCTCACAAGTTTATCAATTTCTTTTTGGAGCCAGCGCGTATGGCGAAGACCAGCGAAGCCGCTGGATTGGGCGCTGCCGCAAAAGCTGCCCGCGATTTGCTCGGTACTGAGATTAAGAGCAATCCTTTTCTCTACCCGAGCGCGCAAGTGACCAAGCGCCTCCACTTCTTGGACGATCTGACGGGTGAGAGCCTCACCACGATGAATCGCCTTTGGACAGAAATGAAAACTCACGATTAATGTCAGGAGATCCTGATATTTGTTCTTGCACCTAGTGGCACAAGTCCTTTACTTTGCGCCGTATGTCGCTTGAATTGGTGGGTGTTTCGAAAGATTTTGGGGGCTTTCTTCTTCATCCCCTCTCCCTTTCTATTCCTAAAGGGGAATTCTTCTCTCTGCTTGGGCCGAGTGGTTGTGGGAAAACGACCGTTTTGCGGTTGATCGGCGGTTTTGAAACCGCGACCAGCGGTCGCATCTCACTCAACGGCAAGAACATCACGCATCTGCCGCCGCACCAGCGCAACACGCACACCGTGTTTCAGCGCTACGCACTTTTTCCGCATCTCAATGTGTTTGAGAACGTCGCCTTTAGCCTGCGCTTGCGCCGGGCTCCAAAAGACACGATTGAGTCCAAAGTTTTGGGCGCTCTGCGCCTAGTAGAAATCGAGCATCTGCGAGAACGCCAAATCCATCAGCTGAGCGGCGGTCAGTCGCAGCGCGTAGCACTGGCGCGTGCCTTGGTGAACGAGCCCGAAGTGCTCTTGCTCGATGAGCCGCTCTCCGCTCTCGATCCCGATCTGCGCATGAAGATGCGCGAGGAACTCAAAACCCTCTGCCGCAAAGTCGGCTCCACGTTCGTACTGGTGACGCACGACCAGGAAGAGGCGCTGCAGATGTCCGATCGCATGGCGGTCATGAAAGACGGCGTTTGCCAGCAAGTGGGCACGCCTAAAGAGATTTACGAAGACCCGGCCAACGCTTTTGTCGCTCGCTTCATTGGCCCGGTGAATGAGATCCGCGGCGAAATCACCGGCGAGGATGCTGGTTTGCTCTCGCTGCAATCGCAGCTGGGTACTTTTAAATTTAAAAAGAACGGCCATGCGTTAGAGAAAGACGTTTCGCTGGTCTTGCGCCCCGAGAAAATGCGCTTGCTCCGTCAGCGCTCCACGACCCAGGAGAATCTCGTCGAAGGGCAGATCCAAGAACTTTGCTACCTAGGTTCCCGCACCGAATATTCCGTCCGGCTGCCGGGCAATACCTTCAAGGTTTTCGAACAAGAACTAGAGCGCTCCAAAAAGAAGAGCCTCAATATCGGCGACAAGGTGTATTTAAGCTGGAAAACGGAAGACGCAATCGCGCTTCAATCCACTAGCCTTCAAAACGCCGCTTCGACTTCTAGCCAGCCCAGCGCACAGACGCCTCTCGAAGTATCCCCATGAAAATATCGGCTTTGAGCGTCCCTTCTGTGCCCCGTATTACGTGCAATTTGCCCACGGGCGCGTGGTTCTTCATTGCCTGGCTTGTCACGATGACGCTCGTACCGTTCTCGATCATTTTGATCATGAGCTTTCTCACGCGCTCGGACATCGGCACGATCGAATTTCAGTTCACTCTCGCCAATTACGCCCGGTGCTTTGAATGGGTCTACTTGCGGGTGCTGTGGAAGACGGCTGTGCTGGCCTTCACAGCGACGGCGGGCTGCTTGCTGCTTGGTTTTCCGGTTGCTTACTACCTCGCGCGTAGTCAGGGCTCGGTGCGCCAGGCGGGATTGATTCTGCTCTTCATACCGTTTTGGACCAATATGATCCTGCGGGTGTACGGGATGATCTCGGTGCTTGGAAACGAAGGCCTGCTCAATCAGGCTCTGATCAATCTGGGTTTGGTCTCGGAGCCGATTCAGATTCTCTATACTCGCACCGGCGTTTTTATTGGCCTGATTTACAATTATCTGCCGTTTCTAGTGGTGCCGATTTTCTCAGCACTCGAGAAGCTCGATCCTTCTCTGAGGGAAGCTTCGTCGGACTTAGGTGCGACACGCGTGCAAACTTTCTTCCGAGTGGTTGTGCCGAATGTCAGAGAGGGGATTTTTATCGGCAGTCTCTTTGTTTTTATCCCGATGCTAGGCGAGTACGTAATTCCTGATTTGCTTGGCGGGGCGAAGGAAGTTTTCTTAGGGAACGTCATGGTCAGTCAGTTTTTTGCCATCCAAGATTGGCCGTTTGGGTCGGCGGTTGCAGGATTTCTATCGGGTGTGCTGCTCGTTACCTTGTGGCTGCAGAATAGGTGGGCCACGCGATGAGTGAGACCACCCGCGGCAAGGCATCGCGACCCAACCGTCTAGTTACGGCGATTTTTTACGCCGTGATTTTGTTTCTCTACGTGCCGCTGTTTTATCTGATTTTCCAAACTTTCCTGGTGAATCCAAATTCTTGGGCGAGTGGCTTTACTCTGAAGTGGTTGCTGCGGTTGTTCCACGATCCCAATTTGTGGGAGCCATTGCTCAATAGCTTGCAGATTGCGATTTGCTCGGCGACTTTGTCGGTTGCTTTGGGAACAATGGGCGCTGTGGGGTTAGCGCGGTTTGTAAGCTCTCTGCCTCCCATTTTGCAGACACTCATCATGCTGCCGATTCTTTTGCCCGAAGTAATCACGGGCCTGTCGCTGTTGCTGTTTTTTCTCCTGATTAAATTGCCGCTGGGAATGACGACGATTGTGATTGCGCACGCAAGCTTCTCTGCGAGTTTTGTTTACTTCATCATGGTCGAGCAGTTGCGCAAGTTAGACCCACAGATGCAGGAAGCTGCTCAGGACTTGGGTGCTAAGCCCAGTGAGACCTTCTGGCAGGTCACCTTGCCCAATATTTTGCCCGGCGTGATGGGCGGCTGGTTGCTGGCGTTCACTTTGTCTTTCGATGATTTTCTAATTTCTTTTTTCACCAGCGGAAGCGGAGTGACTACTCTGCCACTGAAAATCTATTCGCTGATGCGCATCGGTCTCTCGCCCGAAATCAACGGCCTGGCTTTTGTGATGATCTTGCTATCCACGAGCCTAGTGGTGGTCCTGTTATCTAGCGAGAAAAGCCGGAAATGGGTATTACGAGGCAAAGGATAACTTTCGCAGGGTGCCGCCGATCGTGGTGCGGATATTTGGACGCACCGATCCGAGTCAAAATAGTTTAGGAATCCCTTGGATAAGAAACTGCTTTTAAAACTCTTTGCGGCCAAGATTGAGCAAATGCGCCAGCTGCTCACCGCAGCTGCATTAGAGGCGCACGCGGCCGCCACCCACGCCGAGTCAAAAGCCGAAGACAAGTACGACACGCGAGGGCTCGAAGCTTCGTATCTGGCGGGCGCGCAAGCGAATCGCGCCTTGGAACTCGAGCGCATGTCTAATGTGTACCGATTTATCGATTTAAAAGACTTCGGCCCCGATTCTCCCATCGCGGCCACAGCGGTTGTGGAATTGCAGAGCGAAGACGGCCGCAGGGCTCTTTATTTCCTGATGCCCAACGGCGGCGGGATGAGTGTGGATTGGGAAGGCAAAAGAGTTCAGTCGATTACTCCGCAATCTCCGATGGGCGAAGCATTGCTCGGCAAAAAACAGGGCGATGAAATCTCCGTGGTAGTCGCAGGCAGAGAATCTGACTTTGAAATCACTTCGGTAATATAGCCACGCCCCCCGTCGTTGCGAGGAGCGCAGCGAAGCAATCTTCCAGCTCTTTGGATATTTCCACTCTTCTAGAGCGTTTGTTCTTGAAAGCGCGCGCACGGGGGTCCTCGCTTTCTTGGCGCCGGAAGCGCGCGAGCTGTACGCAGTTGCTACATAGCTTGCCTCAATCTTTTCGAGAGCGCTGCGGGTTGCCTGTGGTGCTTGAGCGTTGCGCAGTCCTTGCGGCGCGGAAATCCCCTCTCATTGCTGCTACGGTGGTCTCCGCATCGCAGTGCCGAGATTTTTCTAATCCGCACCTCGCCTCCGGCTGCGGTGTGCTTGTGCAATTAACATAGCAATAGCAAACCGGGGCCGAAGGCCAGGTGCGGACTATGCGACCATTCAAGGCCATGCCAGGGAGACCACCGTAGAATCAGAGTAAGAAGATTTCCGCGCCGCTTTGACCAGGCAACCTAAAAATGGCTACTGGCAACCCGCAGCGCTCTCGAAAAGATTGAGGCAAGCTATGTAGCAACTGCGTACAGCTCGCGCGCTTCCGGCGCCAAGAAAGCTAGGACTCCCGTGCGCGCGCTTCCAAGATCCCCTACTTAAATAAGCAGAATCTCAACCGCAGCTCGCGACAGAGATTGAATTAAGAGGCGCACTCCCTAGCCCGGGACAGGTAGTGCTCTCAGGCCGCCATTACCTTATAGGTAAGTGCAGAGACCGCAGCGCCCAAGACAGCTCCCCAGGCTAGATCCACCAGCGTGACCGCAAGCGGCCAGTCTTTCGTGGTCGCTAAATTAGTCAGGTCATACGCCGCATAGGTAACTAACCCAAACAACGCACCATTTTTCAGCACTCCAAACAAACTTCGCTTTTCAATTCCTGGTGCAATGACGAAATGAACGAGGCCGAAAACAAAAAGGGCGTAAAACACGAGTGCCGCTGGCCAGTTGATATTGTCTTTTAGTAAAAAACCGATTTGCTGACGGTAGAAATTTTTGGCTACGAGTCCGAGCCAGGCCATGTCAAAGGCGAAGAAGAGTGAAAGGGCGAGCAGATAGGTTTTTGCGAATTGCGATGCGTCCATAAGACCTCTGTTCAAACTACCTGTCCGGGACAGGTAAGCTGAGATTGCTTCGTCGCTGCGCTCCTCGCGACGACCGGGGACTAGTTCTTCGTTTTTCCCGTCGGCGGAGTCGGAATAGCTGGATCTTCCACGCTGGCTGTCGGACTCACTGTCGGAGCGCCCGTGTACTGGAGCTGCGCGACTTCAATTCCTACTGCGTTCGAAAGTTTCGCCACCGACAAGTTATGGAAGTACACCGTCTCAACCCAATTGCGCTGAGCCATGCCGTCGCCTTCCAGTGCTTCCATCAAATCCTTCGCGGCCGTAATTCCAATCGACCAGCCCATCGCGCCCGAGACGAACCATTTTTTGCCGAGCTCTTTGCGGCTTTGAGCGATTTCTAAACTCTTCACCGCTTGCTCGACTTCCCAGAATGCGCGTTTCACTTGCAGCTCGATTCCCGGAACTGCGTACGATTCGGTCGCGCGCAATTTCATGGCCTGTGCGCGTTCCTCTGCAGCTTCCGCCGAGTGGCGAGCAAATTCTAAGTCGATGTTAAGGCCCAGGGCCGCACCGCCCTGAATGCGGTTGAAAGGATCCACCGCGTACATCGACCTTTGCGGATCGCGCACAGGCGACCAATTGAATTCACCAAACGCGCCCACAAAAATAGTCGGGTAGCTTTGTGCCGCTTTGGCGCTGGCCAGCGATTCACGTGCTGTTTGTCCCGCTTTCAGCGCTTTAAATTCCGGGCGATTGCCTTTTGCTAAAGCTAAATAAGCATCCAATGTTTTTAATTCAATGTGGACAGGCTTCAGACTTTCAGATGGTACAGAATCGTACACATTGCCTGCCATCCACAGCACTGCACGTTCAGCGGTTTGCTTGGCTTGCATCGCGTAGAGCCGCTTTTGTCGCAAGTCTTCAAACGCAGAACGAAGCTTGTAGAGATCATGCGGCCGCACAGTGGCCTTCTTGCCCTGTTTCTTGGCAGCCTTCTCCGCTTCACCAATTGCTTCTTCTAAGAACGAACTTAATTTCTTAACGAGTTTGTCCAGGTCAGAAGCCATTTGGTAGCTGTAGTAAAAATCCTTTACCGTCAGCAAAATCTCGGCGCGCTTCACCTTCACTAATTCTTCGTTGGCCAAAACTTGGTGCTCAGCCGCTTTTTTGTAACCACCGATTTGTCCGAAGGTGAAAAGCGGTTGTATCAACTGCGCCTGACTCGAAACGTACGGACCCCATTTGCTCCAATCACGGGTGACGGCTACGGCATTGCCGCGCTCTTCAAAAATTGGGGCCGCCATGACGCGCGCTGAACCCTTAGGCCACATCGCAGCGCGTGCGCGTTCGAGTTGTTCGCGAGCAATTTGCACGTCGGCTTCGGCCTCTTGGATCTGGCCGTTGTTGGCGACGACTGCGCTTAAGATCTCGTTCAATCCCGGAGCCGCTCCGCCAATGCGCGTTACAGTCGCAGCCGGGGCTGCAAAGCAGGGAGCGAAATTGACCAGTTGGTGAGCTAAAATAAAGAGAACTCCGCTGGCTCTCATCGGTAAAAAACTTTTCACTCTATGCACGCACGGACTCATTTATTTCGGCTCCAAAAATCTTTGTACGGCCGATTCAAAGCTTCTGCCAGAAACGCGGTCGGCGTTCCTAGCAACGCTCTTCGCCAATACTTTGAACGCTACCAGCGGGAGTTTCGGAAAGTTCAATCCCATCTCAGTGAGACAGAATTACTATCGTCGTTGGCTACCGCCGATATTTTTGTGTGCGGAGACTATCACACCCTCGCACAAGCTCAAAGAACCGCCCTGGACCTTGCGGACGGCCTTCGCAAGCGCCTCGAATCCTCGCAACAGCTTATTATTGCATTGGAAATGCTCCCGGCTCGATTCACCCCATTGGCTGATGATTACCTCGCTGGAAGGCTCTCCGAGGAGGATTTTTTGGCGGGTATTGGCTACTGGAAGAACTGGGGCTTTGCCTGGAAAAACTATCGAGTCCTATTTGAATTTGCCCGCACCCACGGCTTGCGTGTCGTAGGGCTCAATTTAGCAACCGGCAAGAATACCGGAACTCTCGCCAAACGGGATGAGCATGCGGCCAAGGTCATTGCGGATCTTCGCAAGTCGGAACCCAACGCCAAGATTTTTGTCCTCTTTGGCGATCTCCATTTGGCGAGTGCGCACCTTCCTCGCAGCATCGAGCGCAGACTTTTGGCCACGGGATTAAAAGCGCGCATCGCGGTTGTGCATCAGAACATTGAAGCGGTCTATTGGAAGCTTGCGAAAAAAGGCCAGGTTGGCGAGCAGTCGATCGTGCGATTGGCTGCCGGCAAGTTCTGTGTTCTTAGCGTTCCACCTTGGGTGAAGTTGCAAAGTTATCTGGAGTGGATGGAAGTCAGCCGCCCCGATTACTCCAAGTTTCAAGAGCGCGGTCGTATCGCTGTCGAAGATTGGAACGACGTTATCGTCGAATTGCGCCAAACGCTTTCTGAGTTCCTAGAATTAAAACCTTCCAAAGTCCCAGGCTTCTCGTTGCAAAGCAGTCAGAGTCCTCATTCGATTGCGCCGCTGCGTTCACACTTTCGAAAAAACCGCCGGCAGTGGACTTTGGTTTCACATGCGCTGCGCGAACTCCCGAGCATTTATTTAGCAGAGGGGCCGTGGCTGTGTGCCCGCAAGCCAACGCATACTCAATTGGCAGCACTTGCAGCCGGACTGCTGCACAGTGAATTAACCGTTGGCTATCCGCAATTGCGCGCACCTCGCAAAGATTTTTATCGCTGGGTGTGGGCCGAAGCTATGAGCTTTCTTGGTTCTAAGATTATCAATCCCAATCGCCTTTGTTGGGGGATGGATGATTATCGGTTTTATTCGTCGCAAACCACGTCCGCTGCGCCTTGGGTAAAAATGGTGGGCACCTATTTTGATTTCGAAGAAGCGATCTTAAAAAACCCGCGCCTGCGCTGGGGCCGAGTGCCGAATCTGTTGGGAAGTATTTCAACTCGAGCAGGGCGAACCGAATTTCGATGGCTCTGTGTTGCACGCGCTGCCGGTCGCGTTTTGGGCAATGCGATTTATCGGGGTTATATCGACGGTACGCTTACGAAAAAAGATCTGCTGAAACTTTTCCGCCAACCGCTGTCATCACCGCAAAAGGCTGCAGAGCGGTATTGCAAGTGGGTACGTAAACTAGACGCTCTCAGTTTACGCTCGTTCTCTCGCAGCTTTGCTCGCTCTCCCGTCACAGCCGTTGCGAAGCCATCCCCCCGACGGCGGGCTTCCTAACTCTCGCGTTCATTCACACGCACTTCACACTTCACCGAGTTCGCCACAAAACAATTGCGATGCGCTTTCTCATGCATGCTTGTCTGCTTTTCGGCGGGCACAGTTTCTTTAAACGTTACCTTGGGATGCAAATCCACTCGCGTGACGCGGATGATGCCATCAGCATCTTTTTCTAAATGCGCTACTGCTTGATCGGAGTAGGTCAGTAGATGCAACCGGCTCTTCGCTGCGACGGCAAGAAAAGTCAGCATGTGGCAACTAGCGACAGCCGCTGCAAGCATTTCCTCTGGGTTCACAAACCGAGCATCGCCCTTGTACTCGGGCGCGCTAGAAGCGGTAACTTTGCCCCCAGGAAATTCCACGAGGTGGGTGCGGTCATACGTTTCGTAATCGAAATCGGTCGCTTCGTTCTTCCATTTGATCTTAGCAATGTGTTCTGACATCCGCCCTTTATCGCTCTGTCAGAATGCTTCGTAAAGTCGATTGGAGAGATGTGGACCCACGCTATGCGCTAGGATTTGTAAAGCGTCCGAATTCCTTTCCAATACTGGCACTTTCTTGACAGCGCTACAGACGGATGTTTCGATGCCGAACTTATGAATCTCGAGGAAAAGTTTCGCGAATTAGAACAGAAAAACCAACAGGCGGAGCTCGCTGGCGGCGCCAAGCGTATTGAGCAGCAACACAAGGCTGGCAAGATGACCGCTAGGGAACGGCTGGAGTTTCTCTTAGACGAAGGCAGCTTCGTTGAAATCGGAAAATTCGTCACTCACCGTTGTGCCGACTTCGGCATGGAAGACCAAAAGATCCCGGGAGACGGCGTCGTCACTGGATACGGGACGGTCTCAGGCCGCACTGTTTACGTTTACTCGCAGGACTTCACAGTTTTTGGCGGATCGCTCTCTGCGACCCAAGCCGCCAAGATCTGCAAAATTCTAGATCTCGCAATTAAAAACGGTGCTCCGGTTATCGGTATCAACGATTCCGGCGGCGCGCGCATCCAAGAGGGCGTTGAGTCCTTAGGTGGGTACGCGGAGATTTTTTATCGCAACACAATGGCTTCCGGCGTGGTTCCACAAATCACGGCGATCCTTGGGCCATCGGCAGGCGGCGCGGTGTACAGTCCCGCACTCACTGACTTCATCTTTATGGTGAAGCAATCGAGCTATATGTTTTTGACGGGTCCGGATGTCATCAAGACAGTGACCCACGAAGAAGTGACAAAGGAAGATCTAGGCGGAGCGGTTACCCACAGCTCGAAGAGCGGTGTTTGCCATTTTGCCAACGACGACGAAAAAAGCACTTTGCTTTTGATTCGCGAACTTCTGAGCTACTTGCCTTCGAATAACGTGGACGATGTGCCAGTGGTGCCGACAGATGATCCACCGCTGCGCCGCGAGCTACGCCTGCGCACCTTAGTGCCAGAAAGTCCTAAGGCACCTTACGATATTAAAGAGCTCATCGAAGCTGTCGTCGATAACGGGCATTTTCTCGAAGTGCAAAAGGACTTCGCGCAAAATCTCGTGATTGGCTACGCACGGCTCAATGGCCGCTCGGTTGGTATCGTTGCCAACCAGCCTAAGTTCTTAGCCGGTTGCTTGGATATCAATGCCTCGATGAAGGCCGCTCGCTTTGTGCGGTTCTGCGATGCTTTTAATATTCCAATCATCACTTTGGTCGACGTCCCAGGATTTTTGCCTGGAACGGATCAGGAATACGCCGGCATCATTCGCCACGGCGCTAAGCTGCTCTACGCTTATTCCGAAGCGACTGTGCCAAAGATCACTTTAATTGTGCGAAAAGCTTACGGCGGCGCTTATTGCGTGATGGCGTCCAAGCAATTGCGCGCAGATGTGAACTTCGCCTACCCAACCGCAGAAGTAGCGGTGATGGGAGCAGATGGCGCAGTCTCCATTATTTTCCGAGCCCAACTCAAAGACGCATCGGATCCAACAGCAGAGCGTGTGAAATTGGTCGACGAATACCAAACCAAGTTCGCCAATCCATATAGGGCTGCTGAATTAGGTTTTGTCGACGAGATCATTTATCCGGAAGAAACCCGGGAAAAACTTATCCGATCGCTCGAAATGTTGAAGAACAAACGGGACAAGTTGCCGACGAAGAAACACGGCAACATTCCTCTTTAAGTAAGATCAGGGGATAGCCAGATGTCCAAACCGCGTAGAATTCTAATTGCGAACCGAGGCGAGATTGCCTTGCGGGTAGCGAGAGCTTGCCGCGAGATGGGATATATTCCTCTCGCTGTTTATTCTAAAGCCGATCGCATGTCGCGCCACGTGTCGTTGGCAGACGCCGCTCATTGCATTGGCGAAGGCCCTTCGATGCACAGTTACCTAAACGCCGAGCGCGTTTTGGAAGCTGCCAAATTATTAAAAGCCGATGCCATCCATCCTGGTTACGGATTTCTCTCCGAAAAAGCGGACTTTGCAAAAGCAGTGCGAGACGCAGGATTAGTTTTTGTCGGCCCTTCGCCCGAAGCGATTAGCAACATGGGCGATAAGGTAATGGCCCGTCGGACCATGGAGAAGGTGGGGCTCCCACTCGTTCCGGGCACCAAGGACGGAATAACCGACGAGAACGAAGCATTTGCCAGAGCCAAGGAAATCGGCTTTCCGATCATGATCAAAGCACTTGCTGGCGGCGGAGGCCGCGGCATGCGCATGGTGATGAAAGAAGACGAGTTTATTAATTTGTTCCGTCGCGCACATTCGGAATCGGAAAAAGCATTCGGCGATGGCCGTCTGTACATGGAGCGATACGTCACTTCTCCTCACCACATCGAAGTTCAGATAATCGGCGATCAGCACGGCAATGTTTGCCACCTATTTGACCGAGAGTGCTCGGTACAGCGCCGCCACCAAAAAGTTATTGAAGAAGCGACTAGCCCGTTTGTTTCGGAAAAAGTTCGTCAAAAACTCCTCGATGCAGCTGTCGATGCGTGCAAAAAGCTCGGGTATTTCAACGCCGGTACGATTGAATTTCTGATGGACGATAATCATGAATTTTATTTCATGGAAATGAACACGCGGTTGCAAGTCGAGCATCCGGTGACCGAGTGGATTACAGGACGCGACTTGGTGAAGGAGCAATTGCGAGTCGCCTTTGGTGAGAAGCTGTCGTTCACTCAAGAACAAGTTGAGCGCCGTGGGCATGCGATTGAATTCCGTATTAACGCTGAAGATCCAGAAAAGTTCCTGCCACAAGCGGGCAGAATCAATGGCGTGAATATGCCAGCTGGAATCGGCGTGCGCGTCGATACACACGTGTTTCGCGGCTACGAGATTCCCGTGTTCTACGATTCGATGATCGCCAAGGTTTCGATTTGGGGTCGCGATCGGCAAGAAGCGATCGCGCGATCTAAAGCAGCCCTGCGCGAAACAGTTCTCAACGGCATCAAGACCAACGTGCCTCTGCATCTACAGATTCTAGAAAACGAAAAATTCCTCAGTGGCAATTACACCACTCGCCTGATTGGTGAGGATTTTCATTACAAAGCTCCGGAGTTGCCAGAGAGCGAAGTGAAAATGGCGATGATTGCTGCCGCGGTTTCTGCCTATGGCAAAGAGTTCCAAGGCGCTAAGTGGGGAATGGCAGATAAGAGTTCGCGGTGGAAAGGCATTGGCCGCGAGGAAGGCTTACGCAAATGATTTTCTTCATTCGCCATGGCGATCAAGAGCACACAGTTCGAGTTGAAACGCGTAACGGCCAATTAGTTGTGCGTTACGGCGACGAGCCAGAAGAGCAGGCCGATTTAAACTTCTTCGGCAATGATTGTACGTTTGTTCGGGATAACCAGGTGTTCTTCGCCAACGTTGTCGGCGACAAAACCGATTACACGGTGTGGCGTCCGGCCGGAAACATCGAGTTTGGCGTCGAGAGCGAATACAAGCGCATCGTGAATATGCTGCGCGGCCAAAATCTCGATAACGAAAACAACGTTTACGCGAAGATGCCCGGCAAGATCGTGAAAATCTTGGCAAAGCCTGGAGCCGTCGTTGAACGTGGCGCACCGCTCATGGTGATGGAAGCCATGAAGATGGAAAATGAAATCCGTGCTAGCCGCAGTGCCACGATTGTAAATATCTGCGTCAAAGAAGGTCAGGCTGTAGAGACGGGTGCACTCCTGATGGAACTCGAACTTTCCACTGAACTTCACTAACGTTTTTAAGCGTTTACGTCGATAAAGTTAGCGGAGGCAAGGATGCCCGCTGACGTGACCACGCTTCGCGCGCCGGTCGTACTCCCATTCTTTAATATCTACACAGTATCCGGAATCCTCGTTTGGGGATTTCTCTGGATTCTTGTGAAGCTCAATCTCTCCTTTGATAATGAGCCGGTAAACCACGTCTACTCTTTGCTACTCATTCAAGCGCTGCCCGTTGTTCTTTCTTTCACGCGCAAACATTTTACGTATCTGTCGTTCGTTATGATCAACCACATGGTGATGCTCACCATTCCCAAGTGGTTTCAATTCATGCATTACCCTGGTGCTCCGAAACTTTTGCCGCGCGCTGCGGAAGCAATGCAGGAGCAAGCGTTCTGCACCGTTATTCTAATTCTCGTCTACTACGCCTGCCGTGCATTGGTCCTGAACGCGGTGGCAGAAAAAGAAAAATACCAGTTCCTCACGCTTAAGCGCTGGCAGGTGGTCGTCTTGGGCGCTTACGTTCTCATCGTTCCGACCATGATCTTTATTCTGCCCGCATGGTTCTTAACGATTCACTTCCTGCTGCTCTCTGCCGACGTCGTGATGTTATTCACCTGCGTCTGTCCGGGTAGCGAATCGCTCATGCGATGGATCAGGGTCGCAACGTTTGTCGAAGCATTCACCTACTTCCTCAACACTGGGATGATGACCTTGATGGGTGCGCTCGTTTCGTTTTTCTTTTTGATGTCGTGTATGGAAAAGCGTTACTGGCGCGTGCTGTTTATTGCACTCGGCGTGTTTTCGATGTCGGCGATTCAATCGGTCAAAGGTAGTTACCGCGAAGTCATGAAGAACTCCGAAGTCGTTCTATCGACCCCAGAGCGGGTGGGGATTCTCTATGAGCTTTTAGTGATGAAGTATTTCGATCCCAACGTCGATTTCGAAGACGTCGAAGAGGATCAGGTGGATTTAGATAAGGAAACGAGTTCTGGAAAATTGATGGCCGGATTTATGAGAGCCGGCGATGACTCGATGGAACGGGTGCTCGAGTACACACCAGAGCGAGTGCCGTTTTGGGAAGGTGAGACCTACGCCAGTATTCCCTACATGTTTATTCCTCGAGCCCTTTGGCCAGATAAACCCACCCGCCACTTTTGGAATAAGTTTGGTCGTACTTACGGCGTGCTAAGTACCGAGGATTATGAAACCAGCGTGGGTATTTCTTACCTTGCCGAGGGGTACGTTAATTTCGGTTTTCACGGCATGTATATCGTCGCATTCCTGATGGGTTTCCTGATCGCAGTTTGCGAGAAATACGCGCATGTTGTTCTAGGTGGGTACTTTTTCTTCCCGTTCATTATTTTGCTCACACCTCTGCTAGCTCCCGCTACAGATATGGGTTCTATTCTGCAGAGTCTTTGGATTCTATCGATGTTCTTGTTTGCCGCGAGGCCGGTCTTACTCACCATGGCTCGTCGCGATGACTACGCTTAGAGCGTGGGACTCGCTGCCGCAGTGGAGGGGGTTGCAGCCCGAGCCGGGCGCAGCTCTTTTGGAAGTGCAAAGCGCACGTTCTCTTCCTTGATTGATCTCAGTTCCACTTCGGCGCCAAAATTCTCTTTTAAATACGAAATCAGGTCTTGAACCACCCACTCTGGTGCGCTCGCACCGGCGCTGACTAGTACAGTCTCAATACCGTCGAACCACTCAATCTTCACTTCACTCACATCGTCGATAAGGTGAGCGCGTTTGCCCATCGTCGTGCCAATTTCGGCTAAGCGCTGACTATTGGAGCTATTCTGACTGCCTAGGACAAGAACCAAGTCTGCCTCATTCGCCAAAAGACGAACTGCCTCCTGGCGGTTTTGCGTGGCGTAACAAATATCCTCGCGCGGTGGACCGGCAATTTGAGGAAAACGGTTTTTGAGAGCCAAGATAATGCGTTGAGCATCATCGACACTCAGGGTGGTCTGAGTGAGGTAAGCGAGCTTTGTCTCGGTGTTGAAGGGCAATGCCTCTACATCTTCAATGTCTTCTACCAACACCATAGATTCCGGGGCCTCGCCCATAGTGCCAATCACTTCGTCATGGCCTTCATGCCCGACAAGAATAATCTGATAGCCGGCTCTAGCGAAACGTACGGCTTCGTTGTGCACCTTCGTGACGAGCGGGCAAGTGGCGTCGATGGTCTTGAGGTTGCGTGCCTTGGCGATTTGGCGAACCTCTGGAGAGACACCATGCGCACTAAAAAGCACGACGCCGCCTTCCGGAACTTCCGCTAAATCCTCGACAAAAGTAACGCCCTGTTCGCGAAAGTTTTTAACCACATGGTGGTTATGGACGATTTCGTGGAACAGGTACAAAGGCGTGCCGTAAAGTTCGAGTGCGCGTTGCAGACCGTCGACGGCCATATTGACGCCGGCACAGAAACCGCGGGGATTTGCGAGGATGACTTTCACGCCTTAGTTAAACCAAAAAATCGCCCGTCACTCAAGGGCGCTGCCAAACTTCATGGTGGAAGCCATGTCGGGCGAGGCGCTGCAGATGGTCCTCTAATCTGTCTGCGCGCACGAAGTACAGGTTGATGAAATGATTGGAATAACGCACGACCACAGGCTCGTAGCCCAGAGCGAGAATCTTTGCCGTTCCGCCGTAGAGGGTCTGAATAAGAGAGCCCAGTTTCCGGTCCCAGCGGTCCAGCGCTTGATACAGCAATGGCCGGGTAAGCTCTTCGGGCTGGTAGCCGGGCATCTGATCGCGCCACATAAAATCAAACGTGTAGAGATAGGCCGGCTTTTCGCGCGGCAAAATGTCGGGCCGAATACGTTTGAAGATCAAATAAGGCAATTCCGATTCCTGAGGAAACTCCCGCAGCAAAGACGGAGCTTCTCTCACAGCACTTCGAGCAATTTCGGGATTGGCGACTCCTAAGAAATCTAGCGTCTCGCGATCCGCGAAATACATAATCGTCGCGACTTCCGACGAGCCAATCACATCGCTGGGGTCAGTCGTTTGTTTGAGATGCAAACCGAGTTGAGAAAGATTCTGAATGCGAAAATGGCCGCGACCAATGGTTGGCGGATGAATCTTTGCCAGAGTCCGACGGTGCGAGAAAAAATGGTCAAAGAATTTCCAGTTCGACGAAATTGGCCAAAGTGA
>Ga0163144_10001133_pt1 | contig 63033 bp, 56 predicted proteins | sample OliLak19BULKMAT1_FD_123175 | JGI IMG/M metagenome (GOLD analysis project Ga0163144, IMG submission 123175) | Freshwater microbial mat bacterial communities from Lake Vanda, McMurdo Dry Valleys, Antarctica - Oligotrophic Lake LV.19.BULKMAT1 | ecosystem: Environmental > Aquatic > Freshwater >...
CTGACCACCCGCCCCAACCCAAAGCAGCAACAAGCCCTCGATCTGATCGCGGCCATCACTGTGTAGTCAGTACTGATCCTCCCGCTTCGATCTCAATCGATTGAAGCGCCAGGATAATCAGCAATGGCGACCGGGGAACTTCGGGCTAAGGCGAGCCCGCGATCGACCCCGGCGCGGCAGTCGAGCCATTCACGCTCGGCCTGCGGCTCTGGGGGATGGCGAAGAAGTCGACTTGGATCGCTGCAGCTTTGACCCGGGGCGGCTGCACAGGGCCTCTGAACGTGCAATCCGAGACGACCGACAGCGTGACGGTCGCCTATCGCGAAGGACATCAGGATGCAGCGAACCAAGAGGCGGAGAATTCTCTGCCCCGATCGGGAACCGGATTCGAGGAGGCGCGTTGCGGAGGGATGACGGTTCCAGTGGAAGATCGGCCGTCCGCGCTTGCTGGACCGAAAGGGATGCCTGACGTGGCGCGGTCGACACCCCGGCGCTCGCGCTTATGGACCCATGCCGGTCCTGCGCTGATAATGGGCGTGGGCATCTTCGCCTCGATCCAACTCTCCGAGTATCTGGACATGGCGACGGAGGAGCGGGATCTCGACCGCTTCAAGTCGGGGGCGGAGAGTTCTCTCGACCGGCTCACCGATCGGATTTCGATCCACGAGACGATGCTGCGCGGGGTCGCAGGTTTCCTGCGTGCTTCGGGTGACGTGGTCGTCTCGCCCGACGATTTCGCCAAATATGTGGACCGGCTCAATCTCGACGCGAACTATCCGGGCGTCCAAGGCATCGGTTATTCGATGGCGTTGCGGGACGATGCCATGACGCAGCGCGCCATCGGCGTGCTCGCGCAACAACAGGCCTCGCCGCGCCTCTGGCCAGCGCATTCGGAGTCCGAGCGACACGCCATCGTTCTGCTATACCCACCGGATCTGCGCAATCAAGCGGCGTTCGGGTTCGACATGTTCAACGATCCGATCCGCCGCGAGGCGATCGTTCGAGCGCGTGACGATGCACGCCCGGCGCTGACAGCTCGTGTAACGCTCACCCAAGAGATCACCCCCGATCGCCAGTCGGGCTTCCTCATCTATGTACCGGCCTATTTCGGGGTCGGGGTGCCTGATGGCCAGGAGACTCGACGATCACACTTCATCGGTGTCGTCTTCAGCCCGTTTCGGTCGCGCGACTTTTTGTCAGCCGTATTCACCGAAAGCGATGCGACGCGCGAGTTTGCGGTCGCGATCTACGATGGTGTCGATCTGCACCCGGACGCCCTGCTCTACGCGACGGATCCAGAGCCGGACGGATTCGCGAAACGATTGACGACCACGATTCCGCTGGCGACAGGCGGACATCGCTGGACCGCGGTCGTCACCGCGCGTGCTCCGTTTTTCCGCTTGTCCCCGATCCGGCTCAGCCGCGGCGCCTTGGTGACGGGTCTGATCGGCAGCCTCGTCGTCGCAGGACTCGCTTTCGCCCAAGTCCGCGCAATGGTCGCGGCGGAGGAGGCGCGCAACGATCTGGGCGCGCTCAACGACACGCTGGAGCAGCGCATCGCGGCACGGACACGCGAACTCGAAATCGCGCGCGAGGCGCTCCACGCCACCAACATGGATCTCGAAGCGACGGTGACTCGCCGCAGCCTCCAACTGCGCGATTCGATCGAGGAGGCGCAACGCTTCGTCTATGTCGCGTCCCATGATCTGCGCGCGCCCCTCGTGAATATCGTCGGCTTCACGGGCGAACTCGGCGAGGCATTGAACCGTCTCAAGGATTTCATCAAGGAGCGAGCGACGACCACCCCCGATCAGGTTCCACCCGACGTCGCGAAGGCCGTCAACGAAGACATCCCTGAGGCGCTCGGATTCATCCGGACGTCGACGGCGCGCATGGATCGCCTCATCAAGGCGATTCTCAAGCTCGCGCGCGAGGGCCGTCGCAGCCTCACGCCGGAGATTTTGAATCTCGACGAGATCGTCGGCGTGGTCATCGACGGTTTCAAGAGCCAGCTCACCGCGGCCCGGGGGCAGATCGTCGTCGACTCGCCCCTACCGGAGCTCGTCGGCGACCGGCTGGTGATTGAACAGATCCTGGCGAACCTGATCGGGAACGCCGTAAAATATCTCGATCCCGCGCGTCACGGGATTGTCCATATCCGCGGGCGCAGCCACGGCGCGCGCGTCGAAATCGAAGTCGAGGACAATGGTCGGGGAATCGACCCGCGCGATCATGAGCGCATCTTCGAACTGTTCCGCCGCGCCGGCCAGCAGGACACCGAGGGCGAGGGACTGGGGCTCGCGCATGTCCGCGCCGTCATCCGCCGAGTGGACGGCAGTATCGCGGTGTATTCTCACCTCGGCGGAGGCGCACGCTTCGTGGTCAACTTGCCGAAGAATTTAGTCGTCGCGCAAGCGGGGGCGTGATGACGGTCAGCTCGGGGCGCCCCATCACCATCGTCATGATCGAGGATGACGAAGGCCACGCTCGACTGATCGAGAAGAACATCAGGCGTGCGGGGATCTGCAATCGGATCGTCGCGTTCCGTCTTGGCGGCGAAGCGATGGCTTGGCTCATGAACGGCGGACTCGCCCATGGTTCGGGTCTCGTCATGCTCGACCTGAATCTTCCGGATATCGGCGGCGTCGAGATTCTGAGGAAAATCAAGACCGACCCGCAACTGCGCCGCCTGCCTGTCGTCGTGCTGACGACCGACGATGATCAGCGCGAGATCCAGCGATGCTACGATCTCGGCTGCAACGTTTACGTCACCAAGCCGGTGGAGTATGAGAGCTTCGCTGCGGCGATCCGCAAGCTCGGGCTGTTCCTCGAGGTGATCGAGCTGCCGCCCGTCGACCCGCCCGACCGGGGTGGCCGCGTGAAGGGGACGCGGCCATGAACGCGCACCAGTCCGCAACGACGTCGAGGGTGATCGGAGACGACGATCATGACGCCTGACTCTCCGAGCGCCACTGCGCCTCCGAGGATTCTCTATGTCGACGACGACGTCGTGCTCGGTCGGCTGGTGTCACGCGACCTGATGCGCAATGGCTTTGCGGTCATGTCGGCCACCGATGGGAACACGGCGATCGCCCTCTTGAAGACGACCGAATTCGACCTCGTCGTGCTCGACCACTACATGCCCGAGCAGGATGGCCTCGATATCCTGGCGCAGATCAGCCGCGAGATCCCGCAACCGCCGCCGATCGTCTATCTCACGGGTTCGCAGGACGGACGCGTCGCGGTGGCCGCGCTCAAGGCAGGTGCCGCCGACTATGTGATCAAGAGCGTCGACGGCGATTTTCTCGATCTTCTGCGAACCGCCATTCACCAGGCGATCGAGCAGAAGCGTCTTCGCCGCGAACGTTTGGCGGCGTATCAAGCGCTCGAAGCAGCGAACAGCCGGCTCGAAGCCCTGGTCGAGCGCCAATCCGTCCTGCTCCGCGAGATGAATCATCGCATCGCCAACAGCCTGGCGCTCGTCGGATCGCTCGTCCGCCTGCAGATGAACGCGGTCACGGATGCAGCCGCGCGCAGCGCACTTTCGGACACCCAGCATCGGCTCGCGGCGATCATGCAGGTGCACCTTCGCCTCTATACGTCGGCGGATGTCGAGAAGACCGATTTGAGCGAGTATTTGCGCGGTCTGCTCGCGGAACTGGAGAGGTCGCTGACCGCGGCTGAAGGCCGCCATCGGCTGATCTTGGAAACGATGCCGGTCGTGGTGGAGACCGACCGCGTCGTTCCCGTCGGCGTCATCGTAACCGAGCTGGTAACCAACGCGTTGAAATACGCCTATCCGCCCGGCACGGCACCCGGCGAGATCCGTATTCTGCTGCGCCACGACACGGCCCAGAACAAGCTGCTGCTCACGGTCGAAGATGACGGGATCGGCTTGGGCGACGACGCGCTCACCGCGGGGACCGGCCTCGGTCAGCAGGTGATCGATGCGATGGCAGTCAGTCTCGATGCGCGAGTAACGATCGACCACAATCACGCCGGCGCACGGATTGCGGTCGCGTTTCCGGCGCAGATCTAGAAGCGCGATGAGGCCGGAGCGCCGGTCAGTTCATAGGCAGCTGGTGCGGGCGGCACACGCAGCTGGCAGGTGAGCCCCTGGGCTGTCCAATAGAATGCGACGCTGCCCTCGAGCTGCGTCTCGATCGCCGCACGAATGATCGCGTCTCCGAAATCTTCGGACGGGCTGCTGCGGATCCGTCGCCCCTCCCGTTCGCTCCAAGTGAGCGTGAGGGAGATTTCGCATCGATACGCGCTCGGGGGTCACATATCCAAGTCAAACGCCGGATTTCTCGCGGACGGGCAGCGACAACACCGCGAGGTCGCTGCCATGCGGTCCGATCTCGCCAGCATTGGTGATGTCGAGCAACTGCGCCAAACGTCGTCGGGCGCGGTTCACTCGGCTCTTGATGGTGCCCTCCGCCGCGGCGCAGATTGTGGCAGCCTCTTCGTAGGAACAACCTGAAATGCCGATCAGGATGAGCGCTTCGCGCTGATCGGTCGGCAGTTGATCGAGGGCGCGCTTGAGCTCCAACATCTCCAGGCGACCATGCTGACCCGCCGGCGTCGCTACGCGCTCGGCGAAACGGCCATCGTCGCCCACCTCGCGGCCAAGCTTGCGTCGTTGCGACCGAAATGTGTTTCGCAGGATCGTGAACAGCCAAGCCCGCAGATTCGTCCCCGGCGTGAAGCTGCTCCGATGCGTCCAGGCCTTGATCAGGGTCTCTTGCACCAGATCGTCGGCGGCGCTCAGGGAGCCGCTGAGAGAGGCACCGAACGCCCGCAGCCGCGGCACTTCCGCCATCAGATCCGCCGAGAAACTCGAGAGTTCGGTCATTTTTTCTGGCGTTCCTGCTCCTCGAGCCGACGCAACAGCTCGGTGAATCGATTCGGAACTGGCTGGTCAGCGACGGCTTCAAAAACGGCTTTCAGCTGCTCTCCGATCGCGCGCTGGACCGGATCGTCGATGGGGTTTGGCGGCGCCCTGCGTTGTGCGGTCTTCGTGGGCCGCGGCGGCTTCAATTCGCTTTTCCGGTCGATCGTCATTCTTGCCACCAAAACACCAGAGATGCCCTCGTCAGACGAATACCACCGGGCCGGATGCTAATGTGTCACCTGCCGTCGGGCATCTCGACCTTCAGGAGTTGGGAAACGCCGATGGAACCAGATTGTTCCATCTGCGTTGACGCCTTGTACCGCGAAGCCAGTTCATAGGGGTCACCATGAGACTTTCCGAGCAGATTGCTCTTCACCTTCCTCATCTGCGCCGGTTCGCTCGGCTCCTGAGCGGCTCGCAGGCCGGTGGCGACGCCTATGTCGGCGCAGCGCTCGAGACGATCGTGGACGGTTCGACTGCCTTCGCTGCCGAAAGCGACGTGCGGCGGGCGCTCTACCGATTGCTGCTTGCCATCTGGGATAGCGTGCCGGCGAATCTCGTCGCCAAGCCGGGCTCTGGGCTGCGGCTGCCGGGAGAGAACCGGCTCGAAGCCCTCACGCCGCTGCCACGTCAGGCTTTCCTGCTGCGGACGGTCGAGGGGTTCTCGGTGACCGAGGCGGCGTTCATCATGGGCGTGTCCGAGAGCGAGTTCGAGCGCCTGGCAGCCGCCGCCAGCAAGGAGATCACGGCCGAGGTCGCGACGACGATCCTGATCATCGAGGACGAACCGCTGATCGCGATCGATCTGAAGAACATGGTCCAGGCGCTCGGACACCGCGTGGTCGGGATCGCGCGCACGCATCGCGATGCCGTTGCGAAGGCCGACGCGACGAAGCCCGGCCTCATCCTCGCCGACATCCAGCTCGCTGATGGCAGCTCCGGCATCGACGCGGTCAATCAGATCCTCACCTCGTTCAGCGTCCCGATCATCTTCGTCACCGCTTACCCCGAACGCCTGCTCACGGGCGAGCGGCCTGAACCGGCATATCTGATCAACAAACCGTTCCACGCCAACGTCATTCAGGCCGTGGTCAGCCAGGCGCTCTTCTTCGAGCAGAACGCACAGCGCCGCGCATCCTGACGCGACGCGTGTGGCAGAGCGTGTTCCGTCTCGGGCCGCGAGTACGCATCGACGCTCGGGTGACCGACGTCGTGGGCGATAGGCGCAAGACCTTCCCGGCGTACGGATAGTCAGCCGCTCGGAACGAAAATTCCGCATCGGCACCCGGGCCCGATGCGACCCCCCTCCCGCACTGGACCCGCTTCATCTCGAATATGTGCGGATGGTCGGCGCGCTGGTGCGAGACGAAGGCGACACCACATGCGCTCGACAGGGGCGTATCGGCTGATCCGTCCCCGTCGAGACACGAGGCAATCGTCAGAATCGATTGGCGCGGTACCACTCGTCGACCTGGCGTTCCGCAACATCCTTAGCGAGGCCATAGCGCTGCTGAAGACGACCAACCAATTCGGTCTGCTTGCCGGCGATGACGTCGACATCATCATCGGTCACCTTGCCCCATTGCTGCTGGACCTTTCCCTTGACCTGCTTCCAATCTCCTTCGATGCGATCCCAATTCATCAGAATCTCCCATGTTGGTGAGTGAAACTTAACGTCGGCATTTCGACGCCGCGACCATGCTGGAACAAAGAGACTCGCTGAGCCCAGTTCCCCGGCCATCCCGCATCACCCCCGCCTAAGGCGAGCGGCCGCGCACGAGGTGCAAGACCACGGTGACCGCCAGACCGATCAAGAAGATGAAGAACAGGAACTGAGCCATCGACGCGGCTGTTCCGGCAATACCGCCGAAGCCAAGCACGCCAGCGATCAATGCCACGACTAGAAAAACGAGCGCCCAGTGAAGCATCGCGATCTCCTATGCCAGTTGGTTAGCGATACGAATCAACGCACGCCGCAATCGGGAGTTCCGCACCTGACCGATCGCCAAGCCTGCGCGGCGATGGCGATGGCGATGAGCCAGGCATCGATCGTGACCCCTGTTCCATCACGTCTGAAGGAACGACGGCGCAGATACTGCGTTACGGATGGAAGCGATTTACAGCCGACGACTGCGACAAGCCCAATTGCGGTGTGCGAAATCGGCGGAGACATTCGAATGGGAACTACGAAAACATGGCAGCAGAACGCCAGAACAACCCGGAGATAACCGACGCGGCCGGGGTCGTATTGCCAGGCTTGGTCGTCCGAGCGGCTGTCCAAAGCAGCGAGTTGGAGGCGCTCATTGGTGCACAGCTGCGCGCGGGATACGACCAGTTGATCGCTCCGCCTGTCCCGGAACGCTTCATCGGGCTCCTCGCGCGGCTCAGCGACCGTGAAGACAGCGATCGATGATGAACCCGTGGGCGCGAAAGTGAGCACGTGGACAATGCGAAGTTTCTGTATCGCTCTTCGGCCAGCGATTGCGGTCGGTGCGATCGTAGGCTTCATCACGATCGCTGCGATGCGTGACGCGAAGGCCGTGGACGCGGCGAATTCCGAGCAACGTTGTCTGGCGACTACGATCTATCACGAGGCACGCGGCGAGCCGCGCGAAGGGCAAGTCGCCGTTGCCTATGTGATCGTCAATCGCCGTGGCAAATCGCAATTCCCCGCGACCATCTGCGAAGTCGTGAAGCAGGGTGCGGAAAACGGCAGTGAGAATTGTCAGTTCTCGACTTGGTGCGATGGTCGCGCCGAGCAGAAAAATGCCGAGGAGTTGGATGACAGCCTGATGATCGCGGCAGGCGTGCTGGCCGGCGACCTGAGTGATCCGACGGAGGGCTCGCAGTGGTTCCACTCCGTCGGTGCGACGCCGAGCTGGGCGAAATCCTTCATCGCCACGGTGCGCATCGGCAAGCACCAATTCTACCGGTCGAGCGAGCACGACACGGCTTCCCAGTGACCCACTCGCATCGCGGATGGGTGTGATCGCCCGAGGGACATAGCTCGGTGAGCATCGAGATTGCCCTGATCATCTTGCTCATCACCGTCATCGAGTGTGTGGTCGTGTGTGATGCGCCAACACTTCATCACCCAACTCGATACGCTTCACGCCGAAATGCGAGGTCGTGGTCCAGCGTGCGGCCCGAGAACCAAGCAACAAATTTGGGATGCGATTGAACCGCGCCCGCGCCCGCACTTCGGCGGAATAGTTCTTCGATGCCTTCATCGCTCCAACCTCTCAAGTGCTGGCGCCTCCGACAAACCCGGGGACAGGTCACTTGGACGCACATGTCCGGTCAGTCCGGTCAGTCAAAATGCACGGTCGGAAAATGAGCGACCCAAGCGCTGGCGACCCCGAGAGGATTCGAACCTCCGACCCACAGTTTAGGAAACAGGCCGTGAGGTGCAAGAAACACTTATTCCACGAGCGTTTCATGTACGGCGGAGTCAGCTGGGGTCCGGCCAGACGCCGCGGTCAGCGCTTGTGTGCCACAAATTGAGCAGACGACAGCGCACATGTCCTGCCTGAGGCTGCTCGTCGGATCCGCGCAGTCTTCAGCCTCCAACTCGAAGCCGAGAACTATGCCGCCCTCAACCTTCCCCGAGAACGCATCACGGCCGCGTCTCAGCGCGGACATGCGGTGATGGCGCTGATTTGATCTTCCCGCCACCAGTTCTGCATTGTGCACGATCGCATCATACAGCCATCGAGGAGATGACCCATGAAGCTGAACGTAGGCCTCAACGTATATGAGCGTCCGGCGTCGCCTGCGGTGATCACGCATTCTCGGTGAGTCGCGTTGCGGCCAGAGTTCTCGGCTTCGAGTTGGGAGGCGAGGATGGGACGACGAGGTCGTGATGCCGCGCGTGAGGGCAAAAGGAATCTGACGCCGCTATCGCCAGTGCGATTGCTCGGCGGCGGCAATGGTGTGATCGAGATCGCGATGCCCGGTGGCGTGGTGGTCCGACTCGACCGCGATGTGGATCTCAAGGTTCTCGATCACGTGTTCGCGGCGCTGCGATGATCAGCGTTCCGACTGGTGTTCGGGTGTATCTGGCGGCCGGCGCAGCGGATATGAGAACAAGCGTCTCGCTGATATCCTCGCCGAGCTTGCGTAAGTTCGCTCCGTTGCAGCACGCGCACGCCGTCGGTCCGAGATGCACGAACGCGCTCGCGCGGCAGGTGCTAGGGCAGCTTGCGCCGCTCGAAGCTCTTCACCGCCACGCGTGCCGGCAGCGCTTGCTCGATGATCTCGACCCGGGTCTCGGCCTCGGCGCGGCCTTCGCCCAACTCGGCGAGTTCCAGTTCGAGCTGATCGGCCAGAAGCTGGGTGCGCTCCGCAGAGGCGCCAAAGCGATGATGCTTGAGCTTGGCGATCGTCGACCGCAGTTTCTCGATCAGCAACGCGCCGGCCTTGACCTCGGCCCGCGCCGCCGCCAGCGCCGCGCGTTCGGCCAGCACCAGCGTGCGAAGCGCGGTGACGTCCTCTGGAAGCAGTGAATCGGGCGAAGCGGGCAACTCGTTCATCACCTCGCTGATAGCGAAGATGCCGCGATCACCTCACGCGGGAAGTGAAGAGATGACTCGAATTTGATCGGCGTTCCGCTCGGCCACGTCAGCCCGCCGCCTATGGGCGCCAGGTCTGTCGTGGCGCTCTCCAATCGATGCCCTCGAGCAGATTGCCGAGTTGGGCCGCCGTGATCGCCACCGCGCCTCCACGACCGCCGGCCAGATAAACCGTCCGCGTTCCAGCCGCTTGGCGAACAGGCACTCGCCCGGGCCGTCGTGCCAGAGGAGCTTGATCAAATCGCCGCGCTTGCCGCGGAAGACAAATACATTCCCGCCATGCGGATCGTACTGCAGCGTCTCATGCACCTGGATCGCGAACGAGTTGAAGGCCCGTCTCATGTCGGTATGGCCCGTCGCCAGCCACACCCGAACGCCGGATAGAAACGCGATCATCGTGCGCGCATCGCACGAACGCATGCCGCGATCGTCGCCGCGTCAGGCGCGCCGATCACACGCAAACGCAAACCCGCGTCGAGTTCGATCTCGATCACGCCGGATGACACGCGCGCGTCGAGTACCGGCGGCCGTCGCGGCACAACATGCCCGGGCGGCTCCACGATCTTCACCGCCGCCAGTGCCGGGACCTTCCCGATCCAAGCCCACCGCGGCGATGCAGCCGGCGCGAGTTGAACAGCAGGTTGGCGTTCACGCCGTGACGCCGGGCGATCAGTGCCACAGACGCGCCAGGCGCAAGCGTCTCCTCGACGATCCGACGCTTCAAATCAACAGGCCAACGCTGCCGCCTCGACCGCCCGGCTGCAACCACGCTTCGTTTCGTGTCCATTTAACGATCGTGGAGACTTGCGGCCATCACGCCAAGGCGGTGCTGGCTGGGTGCGTACCCTGTAACGGCGCTTCGGCCTGACCTACCTTTTCATCAGCCACGATCTCGGCGTCATCCGCTACATCTGCGACCGTGTGGCGCTGCTGTACGCTGGCGAGATCGAGGAGGAAGGGCCGACGTCCGAAGTATTCGACGCGCCGCGCAGCGACTACGGGCGCATGCTGCTTGCGGCGCTCCCCGAGCCCGACCCCGATCTGTCGCCCTATCGCGCGGCACCGTGACGCCGCTGCCGGCCGGCGAGTTCAGCTGGCTCCGCAACTCCGGGATCGCGTCTTCGATCAGCCGACGTCGCCGCCCCCTTCGCCCCGCGCTTCGGGCGCCTGCGCGACAACGAGGGCGGCCGGGTCGAGAAAGCGGCGCAGCACATTGGCCGTGATCCGCGCGACGTTGTTGTCGCCGCCGTTGTGCGGCAGCGATGTCGGCCAGGCAATGGAGCCGACCGAGAACACCGCACCGCCACGCGGCGTCGCGAAGATGCAGATGTCGGCGCGCACCTTGCCGTTCTGCTCCGCGTCGAGCGCACGGGTGGTGGTGATGAATTCCTCGACGCTGAGCAGGCCGCCGATGCCGACGGCCTCCGTGGTCGCGACGACGACGCTATTGGGCGGCGATCCCAGGACGTGATCCCAGCGATCGATCTCGAGGCCGGCGGCGCCGCCGCCGCGAAGACCGAAATCGCCGATCCGCTCGTCTTCGCCGACGCCGGCGAAGATGAAGGCGAGATCCTCGCGCCGGCTCTGCGCCGTGCGCCTGTAGTAGGTCGAGCGATTGAAGATCGTGGCGCTGAATCCGACGCCGCAGAGTTGCTGCGGCGCCCGCCCGACGCTGCGCCAGAGGCCGCCGGGCTCGCCGGTGAATCCCAGCTGGCTCTCGCCGGGCTCGCCTTCCCAGGTCCGCACGCCCGTTATGCCGCGGCGCATCTCGATCGCCGCGGGGAACGCGTCGCTGAAGCCGGTGCGCCAGTAGAAGCCATTGCCGCCGAGATACATGTGGCGGCCGCCGTTCTGCTGATAGGCGAACAGCGCATCCCACATCGCCGTCGAGAAATATTCCGGATGGCTCACGGTGATGACCACGCGATACTGCGAGAGCAGCGTCAGGCCGTGGCGGTGAATGTCGTGATCGGTGATGACGTCATAGGACTGGCCGAGCGTCTCGAGCCAGGCGAGCAGATGGGTGTCGTTCACATAGTTGAACGTGTAGAGCCCGGGCTGTGCGGTGAGCAGCGGGCGCAACCAGCTCGAGTAGAAGACGCCGCTGCCATCCGCGTGGATATCGTAGGTCGAGTAGCCGAGCTCGCGGTGCTCATTGAGATAGGCTTCCTGCTCGCTCACCTGCATCACGGATTCGAACAGGTTCTCGGAGTTGAGGCTGTCGAACTTCACGTGCGTATTCGCGTAGGCGAGATACGTGGCCGTCGCCGCGACGACTGCCACAGGCGCCGCCGGCGCGCCGGAGCGCGCCGAAACGAAGAACGGCACGAAGGTCTCGCACCCGGGAGCAGTGACCCGGACAGCGTAGAAGCCGCTGCGCAAGGCCTGCGGCAACGTGACTTCGAAATCGGTCTCCCAGCCGCAGTCGTAGAGATCGTCAGAGTGAAAATGGATCGCTCCGTATTGCTTGGGCGCGGCGCGCCAATCCTCGCTCGAGCCGTCCCAGTTGTGCCCGGTCACGCCGCGCGCCGGGCAATTCACGCTGGTGCCGCGCAGAGCATTGGGACCGCAATCGTGAATTCGCGTGGTCGGGATATCCACGGCGAAGTCCCATGCCGCGATCACCTCGTCGCCGAACGCCAGGGCATCATCACTTTCGACCAGCGCACGCAGTCGCTCCGCGGCGATCGAGACATCCGCAATGCGCGGGCGATCGATCTTGCCGTTGAACGCGTGCACGGCGAACAACCGGCCGGATTTCTCGCGCGCCGGCTCAGCTGCGAGCATGAACGGCATGGCGGGCAACTCGCCGAGCTTGACCCCGGCTAGGCCTTCCCAACTTGCCATCGTCGCAATTCCTGGAAATTCGGCACGGCACGCGTGAGTGAGCTCGATACGCCCGCCATCACCGTCGACCCGCACCGTGATGAAGCTCCACGTGCGTGCAAGCAGGGGTGTGGCAGTCGACAGGCTTGCAAGCGTGCCGTTACCGTCGCCGATGCGCAGGGCCAGCGCACCCGCCTCATCGAGACCGATGGCATAGCCGTGGCGCGTCGCAGGATCCCAGAGACTGGCGATCGTCTGCGCCCGACCATCCAACAGGGTGGGAAAGACCATCGCCGCGAAAGCGAAGCGTGTTGCACGTCGCAGCGCGCCCGAATCGTCGACGCGCACGAACGAGCCGGGGTGGATGGCTTGCCGACGCCCCACGCCCGTGACCCGAGCGACCGTATCGATCGTCTCGTAACGCAAACCCGGCCCGCGAGGATCCGGATCGGCGCAGATCAGCCGCACGATTTCGGCCCGGTAGGAGGGGATGTCTTCGCAGCTGAGCTTGACCGCGACATGATCGCCGCCACCGCACATCAGCGGATCGACATAGCCGAGAACACGCGTCGCGCTCGTCATCACCTTGGCTCAGAGTTCCAGCACTTGGCCGGTCAGATCGCGCCAGCGCAGTTCGAAGACCGCCCACTCGGCACCGTCGAGCGATGTGAAGACGCGGTTGTCGACGCGGGCGATCGGGTCGCCGCGATGCGACCCCAGGCGCCCGATGGCCCACTGCCGATAGGGCTCGATCACCAGCAGCACGTATTTCCCGGCGAGCGGGCCGGTTCGCATCCGATAGAGCAACCGCCTGAGATCCTCGGAATAGGGTCCGCGGACATTCGCCTTGAACTCGCGCGCAAGATCGAGCCGATCCGCGCTGACCGGCCAGATCGACATCGCGGGATCGTAGGTCTGCATCAGGCGTAGCGTGCGAACAGATAGGGTGTGGGGTCGATCACCGGTCGCCGGCCGGCGATCAGATCGGCGACGAGTGCCGCCGTGCCGCAGCCCAGCGTCCAGCCCAGCGGGCCATGACCGGTATTGAGAAAGAGATTGGCGATTCGCGTTGGCCCGAGGATCGGCGGACCGTCGGGAGTCATCGGGCGCAGCCCGCTCCACGTCGTCTCCGGCGCATCCGCCGGGAGCGTCGGAAAGATCGTGCGGATCGTGCGGCGCATGCGATCGAGAAAGCGCGGCTCGATCGTCGTGCGATAGCCATCGAGGACGGCCATGCCGGTGACTCGGATCCGCGCGCCGAGCGGCGTGATCGCCACCTTGAGCTTGCGGTCCCGTACCGGGCGAGCCGGCAGATGCTGCCAGCCGGGCACTGCGTAGGTGATCGAGCAGCCCTGCACAGGATAGATCGGCAGCTTGAGACCCACACGCCGCGCGATCGTCCCGCTGAAGCTGCCCCCGGCAAGAATGAAGATGTCACCGTCGATGCGGCCAGCGGACGATTCGACTCCGGCAATCCGATCGCCTGCGAGCGCAAGGCCCGTGACGTTGACGCCGAACCTGAACGTCACGCCGAGGCGCTCCACTGCCCCCGCGAGTGCTGCCGTGAACGCGTAGACATCGCCGCTGTGATCCTCGGGCGTGTAGATGCTTCCGACGATCGCATCGGCGATCGGCAGCAAGGACGGCTCGAGCGTCAGCGTCGCGTCGCGCTCGAGGATTTCTGCCGGCGTGCCGAGCGCGCGCAGACCGGCGGCCACGCCCGTTGCGGCCGGCAGGTCGTCGACATTGCGAATCAGCGTGACGACGCCCGTACTGGTGCGATCGAACGCAATCCCGAAATCGCGCGCAAATCCATCCATGATGTCGCGCGAATGTCGGGCAAGCGCCAGGATCGAGCGCGAATGCGCGCCGTGGCGCGCCGGCGTGGAGTGGTAGAGGAACCGGGCAAGCCAGAGAAACTTGGGCATATCGACACGCGGCGTGACCACCAGCGTCGCGTCGCTCTCGATGAGGAAGCGCAGCGCCTGCCGGCCGATCCCCGGTTCATTCCATGGCGGCGCCTGCGATGGGGTGAGCATGCCGGCATTGGCGTGGCTGGTCTCCAGCGCCACACCGTCTCGACGCTCGAGTACGACGACCTCGTGCCCGTCGCGCGCGAGTTGAACCGCCGTGGCGACACCGGCGATCCCTGCTCCAATCACCACGACACGCATCGCCCGCTGCTTCTCCCCCGCCGATATGCGTCCGGCACCCCCGCTGGCGCGCCGCAAGAATCACGTGTGGGATAGTATACTGGTCATATACAATTCCTCCATCGACGTTTTGAAAACCGAGGGAGGACCGATGTTCGTCCGCACATCTCATTGGACTTGCAAACCGGAATTCGTCGGCGCCGCGCTCGAACTCTACCGCACCAAGGCCGTGCCGATCCTGCGGCGGCAACCCGGCTTGCTTTGGACCCAGTTGCAAGGCGAACCCGGCAGCAACCGCCGCATCGCCGTCACCGTTTGGGACTCGGAGGCCGCGCATGAGGAATGCATCCGAAGTGGTGGGATGGCGGAGATCACCAAGCTCTTCGCGCACATGTATGTCGAGGGCGTCGCGCCAATGGGCTACGCTTGGCCCGCGCTGCATGAGGAACTCATCAACCTGAAATGACGAACCGGGAGGATGCGATGCATGTCGATCAGCAAATCGCCGCTCACTAGAGTTCCCTCGAGAGCCACGCGACGGCCTCGGCGGACTGCGCGCTCCAACGGACAGGACACGCCGACGCAAGCCGACATCGCGACCAACATGATCCGCGAGAGCATTCTCGATCTGAGCATGGGACCGGGGATCCGCCTCGACGACAAGGTTCTGCTGCGACGATTCAAGGTCGGACGCACACCTGCGCGCGAGGCCATGAACCGGCTGGCCTCCGAAGGGCTGGTGGAGATCCAGCCCAATCGCGGCGCCTTCGTTCTGCCGCTCGACATTCCGCTGCTTCAGCAATTCTTCGACGCCTATGCTGCTTCCGAGCGTCTGAACGGCTTCTTCTGCCAGACACAAGAGGCGGGCCTGATCACCGACATCGAGCGTTTGCAATTGAACTACGAGGCTACGGTCGCAGCGCGGCAATGGCTCGACACGACAAGGGTCAATGCCGCACTGCATCTGCGGATCGCCGAGGCGACGCGCAATCGCTACATCGCCGACCTCGCCGCGCGCCTTCACAATCAGGCACGACGCGTATCGTTTTTCATCTACCGCATGGAAGCTGAGGATGGCCAAGCTCTGGACGAGCACCAGCGACGAATCAATGTCGACCACCACGACATCGTTTCGGCCCTGCGGCGCAACGACAACGCGGCGCTCGTCGAGGTCCTGACACGACACGTCCAGCTGTTCCACGCACGAATCATGCGTGTCCTCGGCGCGACGAAGGGCGTCAACGCGCCTGACCCGGTCCGTTTCGGCAGCGCTGCGCTCAGGGATGCTCGATTCTGAAAGTGATGTAGTCGAGCGGCGGCGGATCAAGATCGGCCTGCGAGAGCAGATTATGCGTCTGCCCGCGATGATGGATCTGATGCTGGAACAGATTGCCCAGGCAGACGTCGAGCGGGCAGCTCCAATACTGGTTGTCGGGCAATGTGTAGAATGGAAAGGGCTGGCTCAATCGCGCCGCGTCGAGCTTTGCCATCGCATCGATGTACCAACGATCCTGTTCCTGCTGGTCCCGGGTGAGTGCGGCCAAGTCCGTATGAAGGGTCTCGTTGAGCTTCTTGAATCGTGTCGGCTTCTTTTCGAGCCGGTCCCGATACAGGATGTCGACCAGCAGGATGTGATTGAGCGTGCCCATGATCGAGCCGAAGAACGCCTTGCGCTGCTTTGCCAACTCCGCGGCCGACAGCGTTGCACAAGCACTGTGCAACCTCGCATTCGCCCACGCGTTGTAGCGCGCCAGTGTCGCCGGATCGGTCAGCATGGTCCCTCCTTGTTGATCAGATCTTGGCCGCGCCGTGTTGACTCCCTCGACCGGCAGCCGGAGTATATGATCAGTATACGATCTGGGAAGAGCGGCGCGCCGACGATATCGTCCCGCAGACGGTATTCGGGTTCGGACCGGCCGGGAACTTCCGGACAGGGATCACACACGGAGGGGAAGACATGTCAAAGCTCGTGCGAATTAGCCGCCGTCGCTTCGTTCCTGCAGCCGCCACCGCTATTGCAGCGCCGTACTTCTTCGTGAAAGCGAGCGCGCAGACCGACCCGAAACGCTTGGTGATTTATACCTGGGACGGCGCGCTGGGACGGTTCTACGACGAGAACTGGATCAAGCCTTTCATGCAGCAATACGACGTGAAGATCGAGACGATCCCGATGGTCGGCGCATCGGTGCAGCTCGACCGTGTCCGCGCGCAGATCGGCGCGGGTCGTCCGGAATCCGACCTGCTGCCGCTGCATCCGCACTAGGCGATCTACGCTCAACGCAACAACATGATGTTCAAGATCGACCCGTCCGCGCTTCCCGAAGCGGCGAACTACGATCCCAACTTCGTGACCGAGAACGGCCCGCGGCTGGTGATCTGGTGCTACGGGCTTTGCTACAATACCAAGCTCGTCGCTCAGGCGCCGACGAAATGGCGCGATCTCTGGGATCCGCGCTTCAAGGGCAAGGCGGCGATCAATGAGGCCCTGCTCGAGCAGACCGTGCAGATGGTCAACATGGCCTGGAACGGGCGCACGACTCCGATCGGGGATGACGTCTTTCAGAAGCTCACCGAACTGCGACCAAATCTCCTCACGCTATGGAACAACGCGGCGCAAGCGGAGCAGCTCCTGCGCCAGGGCGAGATCGCCATCACGCCGTTCTGGAACGGCCGCGTCTACAATCTCGAGAAGGAGGGCGTCCCGCTCGAGTTCGTCGTGCCGGAAGAGGGCATGTTCGTGCGTGCGAGTCTTTACGCAATGCCGCGCAATCCGACCAATCCGGAACTGATGTTGAAATACCTCAACTTCATCATGGGCGCGCCACGGCAGAGCCTGCTCGCGGAGCAGTTCTTCTACGGATCGGGCAATCGCCAGGTTCAGGTATCGAGCGACCTCGCGCGCAAGATCGTGACGGGCGTGCCCGCGAACATGACTCGGGCGAAGTCGGAAGATTTCGCGGCGATCCTCGATAGCCTGGGCGATTGGACCAAGTCCTGGCAGCGGTGGAAAGCCGCTTGATGCAACTCGGCCCTGCGTCGCCGGCACGCGCGCCGGCGACGCAAGGCGGGGTTCGACATTGATTCTCGGCGAGGAACGCAACCGCGCTGCATGGTGGCTAGCCGCGCCGACGTTGCTGCTTTACGCAGCGACGTTCCTGGTGCCGCTCGGGATCATGGCCGTGTTCAGCGTCTCGGTGTTCGACGGCGCCGTGACGAGTTTCGGCTTCCATCTGGACAATTATGCGAACGCGCTGTCTGACGATCTGACGCGCACCGTCTTCTGGAAGACCGTCAAGCTCGCGCTGTGGATCACACTCGCGTGCCTGATCCTGGGCTACCCGGTCGCCCTCCATATGCGCCGTTCGCGCCCAGCGATTCGAATCCTGCTGATCAGCCTGATCGTCTCGCCGCTGCTGACCAGCATCATCGTGCGCAATGTCGCATGGATGCTGATCCTCGGGCGCACGGGCATCATCAACCAGGCGCTGCTTGCGTCGGGAGTGGTTACTTCACCCCTGCCCTTGATGTTCAACGAACTCAGGGTCGTGATCGGAGTCGTCCATGTCTATCTCACCTTCATGGTGCTGCCGATCTACGCGAGCCTGAACGACATCGATCCATCGCTCGAGGAAAGCGCGGCGAGCCTGGGTGCTTCACCCCTAAAGGTGTTCTGGAACGTCACCTTCCCGCTCAGCCTCAACGGCGTCATCGCCGGGTGCACCTTGGTGTTCATCCTTTCGATGGGGATCTACCTCACGCCTGTGATCATGGGTGGCAACTTCGTGCTCACGCTCCCGATGGTCATCACCGATCTGGTACGCAACCAATACAACTGGTCGCAATCCTCGGCGCTCGCGATCCTGCTCCTCGCTGCGATCGCCCTCGTCGCGGCCGTCGTAGCGCTGCTCCAGCGACGCCGGGCAATGACATGACTCCCGCCGATCAGAACAGCGACTGGCGACGCTTTCGACTCACCGGGGCGGTGTCGATCCTCGTTGCCGTGTTTCTCGTCGCGCCGCTCGTGATCCTCGTCGTTCAATCCTTTACCGCGGAGTCCTACCTCAAGTTCCCACCACCATCCTTCGGCGTGCGCTGGTACCGATTCATCCTCGCGGCCGAGAACTGGCAAGCCGCCGCAGGGCGCAGCTTCCTGATTGCTCTGATCGTCGCACCCGTGTCCGTCATCCTCGGCACAGCCGCGGCGCTGGCGATCGATCGCGGGCCCAAGACCGCGCGCACCGCGCTCTACGCCGTGTTGATCTCGCCGATGGTGCTGCCGCACATCGTGCTGGCGCTGGGCCTGTTCCGGCTCGCGCTCGCCGCGAATCTCGAGGATAGCTACATCGCCTACATCCTCGCGCATCTGACCGTCTGCGTTCCCTATGTCGTCGTGACGCTCGGCGCGAGTCTGCAGACGCTCGACCGCTCGCTCGAGGAGGCCGCGCAGAGCCTGGGGGCCGGGACTTGGAACGTACTGCGCTATGTCATCCTGCCGCGGATCAGCGCCGGGCTCTTCGCCGGCGCGATCTTCGCGTTCATCGAGTCTTTCGACGAATTCATCATCACCTTCTACCTCGCGAGCTTCAAGCTGACGCTGCCGCTGCAGATCTTCGCGACGCTGTCCGATCAGGTCGAGCCGTCGATCGCGGCGGCGTCGACACTCATGCTCGTGATCACGGCCCTGCTCACCAGCCTGCTGCTTGCGCGCGGCCAGGTGGTCGCGGGCGGCAAGGCGATACGATGAGCGCCGTGCGACTCGAGAGCATCGCAAAGAGCTACGTCGGCGTCGAAGCCGTGAAGGACGTCTCGGTCACGGTCGAGAGCGGCGAATTCGTCACGTTCCTGGGGCCCAGCGGCTGCGGCAAGACGACCAGCCTGCGGATGATCGCGGGCTTCGTGCGACCAACTCGAGGCCGCGTCCTGATCGCCGATCGCGACGTGACCGAGTTGCCCCCGCATCTTCGCGAAGTCGGCCTAGTGTTCCAGAACTACGCGTTGTTCCCGCACATGACCGTCGGCGACAACGTCGCCTTTGGCCTGAAGATGCGCAAGGTGACGGCGGCGGAGCGCGCCAGCCGCGTGCGCGAAGCGCTCGATCTGGTACGCCTCGGCGACATGGTCTCGCGCTTCCCGAGGCAGCTCTCCGGCGGACAGCAGCAGCGTGTCGCGCTGGCGCGCGCTCTGGTCATCCGGCCCGCGGTTCTGCTGCTGGACGAACCCTTCGGTGCTCTCGATCGCCAGCTGCGCGACCACATGCGCGTCGAGCTGCGCGCGCTCCAGCAACGGCTCAAGATTTCGACTGTCTTCGTCACCCACGACCAGGACGAGGCGCTCTCGATGTCCGATCGGATCGTGGTCATGAATGCCGGGCGGATCGAACAGGTCGGGACGCCGGCAGAAATCTACGAACGGCCGCGGACGCGCTTCGTCGCCAGCTTCATGGGACGCTCGAATCTGCTGAGCGCGCGCGTCATCGCCGCCGATGCGGCGAGCACGAGGATTCAGATCGGCGCCTTGGAACTGATCGCGCCGACGAGCGCGTTGTCCGGCGGCGCGGAAGTCACGGCCATCATCCGGCCAGAGCGGATCGTGTTGACGTCCGCGACTGGTTCCGGCGCACTCGCCGGAAGGATCACCGCGATCTCCTATCTCGGCGCCAGCTTCGAGGCGCAGGTAGAGACCGCCGGCACCATCCTTCAGGTCAGCGTCCCGAACAACACCATCGCCTTTGCGGAACGCCCCGCTGTCGGTGACGAGGTCCGGCTCACGATCCCACCCGACGCCATCACGCTGAGTTCCTGACATCCAACTTCCGGAGCAACCATGCATCCCGTCCAGATCCCCCAGAAGATCCTCGATGCGAATCTGCGCCGTCGCGGGCGCGCCCATGCCATCGAATCGATCGATCCGAAGACGACCGCCCTCGTCGTGATCGACATGACGAATGCTTGGCTCGTCCCCGGCATGTCCTGCGAGATCGCCGAGGCGCGCACGATCATCCCGAACATCAACCGAATGGCGAAGGCGCTGCGCAAGGCCGGCGGCGTCGTTGCCTGGACGCAGCACAGCTGGGGGGATTGGCCGCATTTCTACGAACAATTCACGACCCCGGAATGGCGCCACAACGCCTTTCGCGACACCGCGATCGGCGGCTTCGGCCATCAGGTGAGCCCGGACATGAATACGGATCCGGCGGATATCTTCGTGACCAAGAACCGCCCGAGCGCGTTCATTCAGGGCTCGTCCGACCTCGAGCAACGCCTGAGGGCGAGTGGCGTCGATACGCTGATCATCACCGGCACGCTGACCAATGCGTGCTGCGAGGCCTCGGCGCGGGATGCCTCGGCGCTCGGCTTCCGCATCATTTTCGTGGCCGACGGGACGGCGACACGGACCGACGAGGAGCACAACGCCGCGCTCATCAACGTGATGCAATACGTCGCCGATCTGCGTTGGACGGACGAGGTCGTGTCCCTGATCGAGGGGCAGGGCTGAATGCCGATCACCCTCGTAACGAGGACCGTATTGTGAGTTGGGTCATCGGCGTCGATGTCGGCGGCACATTCACGGATTTCTGTGCGCTCGATGTCGAGACGGGACTCGTCAGGCTCTGGAAGCGCTCGTCGACGCCGGACGATCCTGGAAGGGCGATCCTCGAAGGGCTGCGCGAGTTGTCGGCGGCGCACGGCGTCAAGCTCTCGGAGGTTACGCGGCTCTCCCACGGCACGACCGTCGCGACCAATACGCTGATCCAGCGCCGTGGCCGACCTGTTGCGTTGGTGACCACGCGTGGCTTTCGCGACCTGATCGAGATCGGGCGTCAAACCCGCCCGCATCTCTACGATCTGCAACTCGACAATCCTGAACCGCTCGTGCCGCGCGAACGACGTTTCGAAATCTCCGAGCGGATCGATGCGAGCGGCGGCCGACACCGGCCGGTGAACGACGCGGATGTCGAGGCCGCGATCGTGGCCATTCGTGAATCCAAGGTCGAGGCGGTGGCGATCTGCTTCCTCTTCTCGTTTCTCAACCCGGCTCACGAAGAGGCCGTCGGGCAGCGCTTGCAAGCAGCGCTTCCCGGCGTGGCGATTTCGCTCTCGTCGGGCGTGCAACCGGAGTTTCGCGAATACGAGCGTTTCACCACGACCGTGGTGAATGCCTATCTCCAGCCGGTGCTCGATCGATACATCGCGACGCTCGAGGCCGATGTCGCCGCCGTGCTCCCCAACGCGAGCATCGGGATCAATCAGTCGAGCGGCGGCCTGATGACGCTCGCGCGCACGCGGGCGATGCCGGTGCGAACCGCGCTGTCTGGACCTGCTGCCGGCGTCGTCGGCGCGCTTCAAGTCGCGCGCTCGGCGGAACGCGCCAACGTGATCACGATCGACGTCGGTGGAACCAGCGCCGATGTCGCGATGATCCGCAACCACCATGTCGACGTGGCGTACGGCCGCGAAGTTGGCGGCTTCCCGATCCGCCTGCCGATGGTCGACATCAGCACGATTGGCGCTGGCGGCGGATCAATCGCGTGGTTCGATCGCGACGGATTGCTGAAGATGGGCCCGATGAGCGCCGGCGCTTCTCCGGGCCCAGCCTGCTACGGCCGAGGTGGCAAGCAAGCGACGCTCTCGGATGCCAATCTCGCGCTCGGACGACTCTCGCCCAAACTGCTGGGCGGCAGCATGTCGCTCGATGTCGGCCTGGCGCGCGCCGCGATCGCAGAGGTGGCGGCGCCGATGGGCAAGAGCATCGAGGCGACGGCGCTGGGCATGATCGGCGTCTCGGTCGCGAACATGGTGCGCGCGATCCGCACGCTGTCGGTCGAGCGCGGCCATGATCCCCGCGAGTTCGCGCTGATGCCCTTTGGCGGCGCTGGCCCCCTGCATGGCCGCGACATCGCATTGGCGCTGTCGATCCGCGAGATCATCGTGCCGCCGGCGCCGGGCATCCTCTGCGCCCAGGGCCTGATCGTTTCCGATCTCAAGGAGGACTTCGTCGCCAGCGGCCGTACACCGCTCGGGGAGAGCCTGCCGAAATTTCTGCTGGAGGCGGTGGATGCGCTGGTCGAGCGTGCGCGAGCCTGGCTCACCGCCGAGTCCCTGACGTCTGCCGAGCCACGCCTCGAACTCAGCCTCGATGCGCGCTATGTGGGGCAGAATTTCGAACTCAATGTTCCGATCGTCAGCGGCGCGCGGATCGACCGCTCGGCGCTGCCACCCGCCGACCGCATCCGTGCATTGTTTTTTGCGGCGCATGACACGGCCTACGGATTCCACGATGCCCAGGCGCCGATCGAGATCATCAATCTGCGTCTCGTTGCGCGCGTGCCGCTCGTCCGGTGGGATGTTCAGCCACCGGCGACCAGAACCAGCCTCGAGGTCACGCCGATCGCCGAACGACCGGTCTTGTTCGACGGCGAGCAGACCCGCTCGACACCGATCTATGCCCGCGACGAACTGCCACCGGGCGCCACGTTCGTCGGCCCGGCGATCGTCGAGCAGCTCGACGCCACCACACCGATCTTTCCCGGTGACCGCGCGCGCGTCGACGCGATCGGCGATCTCATCATAGAGGTCTCGTCATGAACGAAGGCGCGCGGACCATCCACGATCCGATCACGCTCGAGATCCTCTCGAACGCACTCACCTCGATCACGGACGAAACCTACATTGCACTCATGAAGAGCGCATATTCGACCAACATCAAGGAGCGCAACGATCACTCGACGGCGATCATCGATGTGCAGGGTCGGCTGGTCGTCCAGGCCAAGCGGAGCCTGCCGATCCACATCGCCTCGATGACAGGCCTGGTCGAGATCCTGCTCGCGACCCGCAAGGATGATATCGAGGAGGGCGACATCTTCGTCGCCAACGATCCGCATGTGGCCGGTGGATCGCATCTGCCGGACATCAATCTCGCGATGCCGGTCTTCCGCGAACGCCGACTCGTCGGCTTCATCTGCGACATCGCGCACCACGCCGATGTCGGGGGAATGGTGCCCGGCAGCATGGCCGGCGGCATGACGGAGATCTATCAGGAGGGGCTCCGGATCCCGGTCATCAAGCTGTTCAAGCGCGGGGAACTTCAGACGGACGTGATGGCGCTCCTGCTCCTCAATGTGCGTGCGCCGCATGAGCGGCGTGGTGACTATTTCGCGCAGATCGCCGCGTGCAAGCTTGGTGTCCGGCGCCTCGACGAGGTGATCGACCGCTTCGGCCTGGAGCCGACGCTGAGCGCTTTCGACGAGATCATCCGCCGGACCGAGTTGCGATTGCGTTCAGCGCTGCGTTTGATCCCGGACGGGGTCTACCGCTTCGAAGACGTGATGGACGACGATGGGCTTGGCACGCGCGACATCCGCATCAAGCTCGCGATCCACAAGAATGGTGACCGCCTGCGCTTCGACTTCACCGGCACGGACAAGCAGGTGCCGGGCAATATCAACGTTACGCTGAACGCGACGCTCGCGAGCGTGTGCTTCGCGCTCAAGGCCCTGCTCGACGTCGACGCACCGAACAACCACGGCGTACTCAACGTTGCCGAGATCACCGCCGAGCCCGGCAGCTTCGTCGCGGCGATGTTCCCGGCGGCAGTTGCGGCGCGGGCCCACACCTGCCAACGCATCGTGGACATCGTGATCGGTGCGCTCGCTCCGTGCATGCCCGATCGCGTCGTCGGTGCGAGCAACGGCGCGAACACGACGGCGGTCTTCGCCGGCAACGATCCGCGCTCCGGTGCACCGTATGTGTATCTCGAGACGCTCGGCGGTGGTTTCGGCGGACGGGCGCGGAAGGACGGCAAGGACGCGGTGCAGGTGCACATCACGAACACCTCCAACCTGCCTATTGAAGCCATCGAACTCGAGTATCCACTGATGGTCGAAGAATACGCGCTGGTGGAGGATTCGGGCGGCCCTGGAAAATTCCGCGGCGGGCTTGGTCTGCGCCGCAGCATCCGGCCGGTCGCCCATGTCTGCAGCTTCAACGGCGCGGGAGAGCGTTTCACCAATCGGCCCTGGGGAATTTTCGGCGGCGGTGCGGGCGCGCCGGGACGGTTCTATCTGCGCCGTCCCGATGGTAGCGAAGAGGCGCTGCCCAACAAGCCGCTCGGCATCGCGGTGAGTCCGAGCGACCAGGTCGTGGTGGAATCGCCGGGCGCCGGTGGCTATGGCGAGCCGGCAGAGCGCGCACGCGATGCCATCGACACCGATCGTCGTAGCGGGAAGTTCAGCACTTCATTTCTGGCCACCGCTTACAGAAGCCAAGCCGTATAGCTCCGCTGTCCACGCCGCCGACCAGTTGCTTGGCAGTGACACCGATTCGCGTCAGTCGAGGGTGACGTAGTTGAGTACGACGACATCGTCGGGTCGCTGCACCAGCTTCACACCGGCACGCGCGCCCCAGGCGAGATTTTGCAGATGGAGCGGGATGTAGAGCGCCTCTTCATGCACCTTGTCCCAGACTTGGCGCGTGAGCCGCGCGCGGAGATCCGAATCGGACTCGCTGGTCAGCTTCTTGTAGATCTCGTCCATCTCCGGGTTGCAGTAGCCCGAGTAGTTCCAAGGTCCCTGACCTGGCCCACGGCAATTGAGCAGGAGCTGTTGCAGGGAACTGGCGTCGAAATTTCCCGGACCGAACCCGACGAGAGCGAAACTGGTGTCGAAATTCGACGCCGAGGTGACCTTCGGGAAGTGGCGCACCTTGCTCTGCGCATTGAGCGACACGCGGATGTCGATCTTGGCCAGCATCGCCGCCACGGCCTGGCAGATCTCCGCGTCCTTCACGTAACGATCGTTCGGGCAATCCAACGTGACGCCGAAGCCTTCGGGATATCCGGCATCGATCAGCAGCTTCTTGGCCGCGACCGGGTCGAAGGGATGGCGGTCATGATGCGTCGGATATCCGTACATGACCGGCGACAGCGCCGCCGCCTTTCCCGGCTCGCCCTGGCCGCGCAGCACCGTGCGAATGATCGCGTTGATGTCGATGGCCTGATAGACCGCCTTGCGAACCCGCGCATCCTTGAACGGGTTCTTGCCCTTCACATCGCTATAGAGAAGCTCGTCACGCAACAGATCCATGCCGAGAAATATGGCGCGGTTCTCGGAGCCTGAGATCAGCGCGAAACCCGGCGTGCGCTGCAGCCGCTCGATGTCCTGAATCGGCACCGGGAAGATCATGTCGATTTCGCCCGACAGCAATGCGGCGAGTCGCGTGGTGTCGGTCTTGATCGGGCGGAACACGACCTGGGTGAGGTTGTGCTTCTTCTCGCCCCACCAATTCGCATTGGGCACGAGCACGGTCTGCACGTCGGCTTCGCGCCGGGTCAAGCGAAACGGCCCGGTGCCATTGGTGTTCTGGTCGGCATAAGCCGCACCCTGGCGGCCGATCCCGCCGGGCTCGACCGAGCCGTTCTTCTCCGACCATTCCTTGCTCATCATGTAGAGGTAGAAAAGATTGTTCATCAGCAACGGGCTCGGACCCGGCGTGACGAAATCGACGGTGTAGTCGTCGACGATCTCGACCTTCACGCCGGCGACACGGAAACCCACCTGTGACGTCTTGGCTTGCGAGCGCGCGATCGAGAACGCGACATCCCCAGCCTTGAAATCGCTGCCGTCATGGAACTTGACGCCACGACGAAGTTTGAAGCGCCAGCGGTTGGGCTCGATCTGGTTCCACTCCGTGGCGAGCGCCGGCTCGAGCTTCATGTCAGGCGTGCTGCGCGCGACCAGGGGCTCATAGATGTTACCGAGCACACCGAGTTGCAGCGTCTCGTCGAGCGAATAGGGATCGAGCGTGGAGACATCGCCCACACTCGCGTATCGGAATATCTTGGCCTCGACCTGCGAAACCAGGGCGAGGCTGCACAACAGAAGGAAAGCCAAAATGCGCATGGAACTCTCTCCTCTATGATTCCGAAGCCAGAGTGTCAGCCAGGTGCTCAAGTTGCAATTATCTCAGCCGCAGCGTCGAGAGAGCGTCGGAGATCTGTGCGACGCCTTGTTCGAGCTCCGCGATCGGCGCGTTGAAGACCAGTCGCAGATGTCCTTCGCCCGTCGCGCCGAATGAAGAGCCGGGCGTTGTCGCGACGTGGCCGATCTCGAGCAGATGCATGCTCAACTCCACGGACGTCATTCCGAAATGACTGAAATTCGGGAAGAGGAAATAGGCGCCCTGCGGCGTCCCGCATTCGACGCCAGGGATGCGGCGCAAGGCCCCGACCATTGCGTCTCTCCGGTCCTGATAGTTGCGCAGGATCGTCGCGAACGGCAGGTCGCCTTCGCCGGTCGATCCATCGAGTACTGCCGCGGCGCCGGCCTGGGCAAAGGACGTCGGACAGCTCACCGCGCAGGAATGCACGGCCAGGATCGGCTTGATGACATCGGCATGCGCCACTACCCAGCCGACGCGCCATCCGAACATGTTGTGGATCTTGCTCACGGTATGGATCGTGATGGTTCGCCGTTTCATGCCATCGAGGGCGGCCATGCTCACATGCGCGCGCCCGTCGAAAATGAAATTCTCATAGGCCTCGTCCATGACGACCAGGAGATTGAACTCCCGTGCGATCTCGGCGATCGCCTCGAGCTCTGCGCGCTCGAATACGATCCCCGTCGGATTGTCCGGGTTGCACAGGATCAACAGCTTCGTACGCGACGTGATGGCGCGACGCAGCGCCTCGACGTCGAATCCGAAGCCGTCACGCCGCAGAAGCGGAATGCGGATGGGCGACGCGCCGGCAACGCGGATCATCGGCTCGAAGCCAAGCCAACCGGGATCGGTGAGCAAGACCTCGTCGCCACGATCCGTCAACGCGAGAAGCGTCGAGAAGATCCCGGCCATGCCGCCGGCCGTGACCATGATCTCGCTGGCGGGATCCGCGGCGATGCCGTTCTCGCGTTTGAGTTTGCGGGCAATCGCCTCGCGCAGCGCCAGCGTACCCCGCACATCCGTGTAGCCCGCCGCGGCTGTGGTCTCCAGCATGGCGATTGCCGCCTGCTTCGCGCGGCGCGGCGTATCACCACGCGAGTTGAAGCTGATGACCTCGATCCCCTGCGACCGCATTTCACGAACCCGGCTCATGATCGCGAGCGACGATGGGATCGTTACGCCGTGCATGCGTGCCGCGGCGTCAGCTATGAACTCGCCCATTCAACCCCTCCCCACTCTTCGCAGTGATTGCCGTCTCCAGCGGCTCGTCGTGCGTCACCACGCCGACGATCCGGGAGATTCCGGCGCGTGAAGCTAGAGCGCCAGGCGCGGCAGCAGCAGGGCGAGATCGGGAACGAGCGCCAGCAATGCGATCATCGCGAACATCGCGACGACGAAGGGCAGCGCGCCGACGATCACGTCGTTGACGGAGCCGCGCTCGCGGATTCCTTGGATCACATAGAGGTTGAGTCCCACCGGCGGCGTGATCAGCGCGAGCTCGATCAGGATGATCACGACGATCCCGAACCACACCGGATCGAAGCCCGCCGCGGCCATGACCGGCGTGACGATCGGCAGCGTGGTCACCATCATCGACAGTGTTTCCATGAAGCAGCCGAGGATCGTGTAGAACACGACCACGGCAAGCAGCAGCATGTAGGGCGACAGGTCGAGGCCGGTGATCGTGCGATTGAGCTGCTGGGTGAGCCCGATTGCGTTCATGACGAAGTTCAGGAAAAAGGCGGCGAGGATGATCAGCATGATCATCGCGGTCGTGCGCATCGTGCCTTCGAGCACCGCCATCATCAACGCCCAGCTCAATCGCCCGCGGATGACGACGAGCACGAGCGCGGTGACGACGCCAAGCGCCGCGGATTCGGTCGCGGTCGCAAGGCCCGAATAGATCGAGCCGATCACGACCGCGAAGATCACGAGCGGCGGCACGAGATCGCCGAGGCTTTGCCAGCGCTGCTGCCAAGAAGAGCGGATCGCCACGCCGCCCCAGGCAGGCCGCACTCGACAGATGAGGTAGATCGTGACCATGAAAAGGCCGGCGAGCATGATGCCGGGGATCATGCCGGCCAGATAGAGCTTGGGGATCGAGGTGTCGGTCAACGCGCCATACACGATCATGTTGATTGACGGCGGGATCAGGATGCCGAGCGTTCCGCCCGAGGCGAGCGACCCAAGGAAGAGACGTTCGTTGTATCCGTGCTTGGCAGCCTGTGGGAGCGCGACGGTGCCAACCGTGGCGGCGGTGGCGGCGCTCGATCCGCAGGTGGCGGCGAACAGCGCGCAAGCGCCGATATTCGCATGCATCAATCCGCCGGGCAGCCAGGACAGCCAATGGACCATCGCGCCGTACATGCGATCGGCGAGGCCGGAGCGCAGCAGGATCTCGCCGAGCATCACGAAGAGCGGAATGCTCACGAGCAGGAAGCCGGTCGACGACGTCCAAGCAACCTCGCCGATGGCGCGCGTGATCGGCAGCATCGCGTAGAACTCGGACAGGATCACGCCGAGCGCGCCGAGCACGGCCGCCACGGGCAGTCCCAGCGCGAGCAGCGCGAGCAGCAGCAGGATGGCCGTTGCGATCATCGCGAGCCGCCTCAGCTCCCGGACTTGCGACGTCGCAGATCGGCGAGCTCGTCCTTGAGCTCATCCTCCACGCTGGCCAATCCGGCGAGCCGGAGAGCCGTATCACGGTCACCGGCAAACAATGCCAGAAGGGTGCGCAGCAGCAGCAGGGCGATGACCAGGAAGAACGCAACCAGGCCGACGACCCATGCGCCCTGCGGGATCCACATCGGTGTCGACAACAGCGACATCGATCTGGCGCCGAAGGCGAAGGTGAAGCGCAACATGTCCGCCGCATACCATGTCAACAGACCGACGAAGGCGCCGAGCACCAGCAGCGCAATCACGTCGAGCCATGGCCGCAGCCGCCGCGGCAGCGCCAAATAGAGCGTGTCGATACGCACATGCGCCTTCTGGAGCAACGCGAAGGCGAAAGCCCAAGTGCTGCTCACGGCCAGAACCTGGCCACTGATCTCGTCGACGCCGCCAAGCGTGATGCCGAAGAATCGGCGCATGACGATTTCAGCGGCGATCACGAAGGCGATGACCAGGATCATCGCGCCACCCAGCCGCATCATCCAGCGACAGATCAGCTCGGCATGACTCAGCGCGCGATCCATCGTCAAGTCGCGGCGGCGCGCAGGATGACTTGCTTCGCCCGAGCGATCCGCTTGATCACGGGATCTTGGCGTTGATCCCGAGCGCCTTGCCGACCGTGTCGTTCCACACCCGCGTGCAATCGGCGCCGCAGCGCTGTGCCCATTTCGGCACCACCACTTCGGCAGCGACGCGCTTGAGCTCCGCGCGATCGGCTTCCGACACGTCGATCAGCGTCATCGCGCCCTTGAGCCCGAATACGCACTCGCCCTTGCCGGTGTTGCAATTGATCCCGTCCTGGCCCTCTTTCGCAGCGTTGTCCCAGAAGGCAGTCTCCATCTCGCGCAGTTGCCCTTCCAAGAAGGCCTGCGTCGGAGGCGACAGCCGGTTCCAGGTGTTGAGATTGATCGCATTGAACCAGGGGGCCCAGCCGACGACGAGCGGATAGAGATGCGTCGTCACTTCCCACCAACGCGCGGTGTTGCCCGAGAGCGTACCGGTGACGCCGCAATCCGCGGTGCCGCGCTGGAGTGCCGGCACGACTTCCGCGAATGCAATCTGCACCGGCGTGCCGCCGATCGCCGAGATGAAATCGGAGAGCGAAGGGCTGAAGGACCGGATCTTGCGACCCTTCAGATCGCCGAGCCCGGTCAGCGCCTGTCGGCAGTAGAGCACCTGCGGCGGCGCCGGCCAGATCGACAGCAGCCGCGCGTTGTAGCGCTCGGCCATGATCTTGCTGAGTGTGGGTTTGTAGGCGTCGACCGATTGGCGCAGCGCAGGCAGATCGAGGAATACGCCGGCGAGGTCGAGCCCATCGAAGACTGGGCTGTCGCCCGCCATGTAGCTGAGATTGCCCGAACCGACATCGATCACGCCGAGGCGCAGCAGGCGCAGGATCTCTGTGCCCTGCAACGCCATCTGATCGATGGTCGTAAAGTCAGCCGTGATCTGGCCCTTCGAACGCTCGGGAATCATTTGCGTCCAATGCGGGCGCTCGATTGCACGGGACATGTTGAGATTGGAGAACGAGCCGAGCACCTTGAGATTCGCTCTCGCGAGATCCTGCGCGGATGAATTCCACGATGCTCCAAGCGCGATCGTCGCGATCAGCCCGGCCTTGACCATTGCGCACAGCTTCATATCGATCCCCCGTCCCCAGATCCCCACAATCTACGGCGCACATCCTTGCAGAGCAAATCCATTCCGCCTAGCGTTCACCCGGCAGTTGGGGGCGGGATGAGTTCGAGCGCGAGCACCGAGTGGAATGTCGGCGTCGACATCGGCGGCACGTTCACGGACATCGTCTTCGTGGGCAATGATGGCGATGTGTTTCGCCGGAAGGTTCTCTCGACCCCACCGGATTACAGCGCCGCGATTCGCGAAGCGCTGACCGTGATTTTCCAAGACCAGAAAATTGCCGCCTCGTCAGTGCGGCGATTCGTGCATGGCACCACCATCGCGACCAACGCCATTCTCGAGGAGCGCGGCGCGATCACCGCGCTGATCACCACTGAAGGCTTTCGTGACGTCCTCGAGTTCCGCCGCCTGCGCGTACCGGAACTCTACAACTTCCTCTATGAACGGCCGGCGCCGCTCATTCCACGACGACGGCGCTTCGAGGTAAGCGAGCGGCTCGACGCCAGAGGCAAGGTGCTCGAGCGTCTGGATCTCGACAGCGTCAAACGCGCCGTCCAGCGCGTCAAGGAGTCCGGCGCGCGCGCGCTCGCCATCGCGCTGCTGCATTCCTACACCAATCCTGCGCATGAACATCGAGTTGAAAAGATCGCACGCCGCATGCTCGGGCCTGATGTCTTCATTTGCTGCTCGGCAGATATCCTACCGGAAATCCGCGAGTACGAACGCACGAGCACGGCCGTCATCAACGCCTATATCGGGCCGGTCGTGCATGAGTATGTGAGCGCGATGCAGAAGATGCTGCATCAACTCGGCGTGCCTGCCCCACTGCAGATCATGCAGTCGAGCGGCGGCGTGCTCGGAGTCGCGGCAGTGCTCGCGAAGCCCGCCTACATCGTCGAATCCGGCCCTGCGGCGGGCGTGATCGGTGGCGCCGAACTCGCGCGGCGCGCTGCCATCGGCAACGTCATCACGATCGACATGGGCGGCACCACCGCCAAGGCCTCGATGGTCGAGCAAGGTCGCGTCACCAAGACGTCGGAGTACGAAGTCGGCGCCGGAATCAATATCAGCAGCCACCTCACCAAGGGCCGCGGCCACGCGCTCAAGCTCTCCGTCATCGATGTCTCGGAAATCGGCGCCGGCGGCGGCAGTCTCGCAACGGTCGATGAAACGGGTCGCCTCAAGGTCGGACCGCAGAGTGCCGGCGCCGATCCTGGCCCGGTCTGCTACGGCCGCGGCGGCGAGATCCCCACGCTTGCCGATGCGATGGTCGTGCTCGGATATGTCAATCCGACTCGCATCGCCGGCGGCGCCGTCGCCATCGACGCGGCGCGCTCGCGCTCCGCCATCGAGCGGCTGATCGCGAAGCCGATGAAGAAGAGCGTGCTCGACGCGGCCTACGGCATCTTCGTGCTGGCAGGCACGACGATGACGCGCGCGGTCAAGGCGGTGTCGACCTTTCGTGGGCGTGACCCGCGCGATTTTGCGCTCGTCGCTTTCGGTGGCAATGGCCCGGTGATGGCTGCTCAGATTGCCGACGAGCTGCAGCAGCGCAAGATCGTCGTTCCCCAGATGCCTGGCGTGTTCAGCGCCTTTGGCCTGCTGCTCGCCGAACTCGAGCAGGAATTCACCCAGACCTACTTCCGACGCACCCACGCGATCGAGCCCGGTGAACTCGAGACGCGTTATGCCGAGCTCGAGCGTCGCGCTCACGCGGCGTTGTGTGGCGATGGCGCCGATCCGGCACGGATAGCGCTCCGTCGTTCGGCCGATCTGCGCTATGCAGGCCAAGCCTTCGAACTCACCATCGACGTTCACGACACGCAGGATCCTGCGCAACTCGCCGAGGCTTTCGGCGTCGAGCATGAACGCAGCTATGGTCACCGCGCCGTGAACGAACCCGTGGATCTCGTGAGTCTGCGCGTCTCGGGGTCCGAGCGGCGCGACGACAAGTCCATCGTGATTCCCTCCGCAATCATCTCCGAGCGAGAGACCGGCGCAACAACGCGACGCGACGTCTATTTCGGACCTGCCCATGGTCGGCACGCGACCGAAATCGTATCGCGCAATGCGCTGGGCCCGACGCCAAGGCCCGGCCCGATGGTGATCGAGGAATACGACGCGACCTGCCTGGTGCCGCCGGGATGGGAAGCCCAGCTCGATGCGATGGGCAACATCGTCCTGACGGCGGAGTGAGCGATGGCACAGAGCGTCGATCCGATCACGTTCGAGGTCATCAAGAATGGTCTCGACTCGATCGCCGACCAGATGGCGCTGGTGCTGATGCGCACGGCCTATTCATCGATCGTGCGCGACTCGCTCGATTTCTCGACCGCGGTCTGTGACCGCGAGGGACGCATGGTCGCGCAAGGTCTCCTCACGGCCCTGCATCTCGGCTCGTTCCCGTTCGCGATGCGCAATCTCGTTGCGCGCCATGGCGGCCGCATGCAGCCCGGCGACATTTTCCTGTTCAACGATCCCTATGGCAGCGGCGGCATGCACCTGCCGGACATGTACATGATCAAGCCGGTGTTCTTCGACGGCGCGGTCGAGGGCTATGCGACCTGCCTCGTCCACCACACCGATGTCGGCGGCATCACGCCGGGATCGATCGCCGTGCACGCGACGGAGATCTATCAAGAGGGAATCCGGATCCCGCTCCTCAAGCTCTACGATGGCGGCACGCTCGACGAGAAGGTGCTCTCGATCATCGCGGCCAACGTACGCGTGCCGCTCAAGGTGCTCGGCGATATGCGCGCACAGGTCGCTTCGGTGAAGCGTGGCGAACAGAGCTATCTCGATCTTCTCGGCCGTTATGGCGCCAAGGAATTCGCGCGCTATGTCGAGGCGTTGCATGCGCATTCCGAGCGCATGATGCGCGCCGAGATCGCCGCCCTGCCCGACGGCAGCTACGACTTCGTTGACCATATCGACGGCTTCGGCGAGGCGCCGGAGCCGATTCGCTTCCAAGTGTGCGTGACCATTCGTGGCGAGGAGGCGCATGTCGATTGGACCGGAACCTCACCGCAGGTGAAGGCGGCGATCAACGCTCCGGGTCCTTTCGTCTACTCGGCAACCTACCTCGCCTTCCGCTGCCTCGCGGGTCGCGACATCCCGAATACCGAGGGCTATATGCGCCCGATCACGCTCACCGTGCCGAAGGGGAGCATCGTCAATCCCGATCTGCCGGGCGCCGCGAATGCGCGCGGCATCACCGGGTTTCGCGCCTTCGACACTGTGCTCGGCGCGCTCGCCAAGGCCGTGCCCCATCGCATCCCCGGCGCCAGCGAGGGTGGCGCGACGAATTTCGGCGTCGGCGGCATCAATGGGGGTGAGCAATACGTCTTCGCAGAATCGGTGATGGGGGCCTGGGGCGGTCGATCCGATCGTGACGGCATCGATGGCGCCGCCAATCTCGCGGCCAATCAGTCGAACCAGCCGATCGAATTGATCGAGGCCGAGAACCCCTTGCGCGTGCGGCGCTACGGCTTCGTGCCGAACTCGGGCGGCCCAGGGAAGTTTCGCGGCGGCATGGCGCTGCTGCGCCAATACGAATTCCTCGCCGGCGATGGCTTGATGACCTTCCGCACCGATCGGCGCGCGCATCTTCCCTACGGCGTCAATGGCGGCAGTGTCGGCAGCCCATGCATCAACGTGCTGAACCCGGGGAAACGGCAGCGAATCCTGCCCGTACTGCCGATGCAGGGTTATCAGGTCGGGCCGCGCGATCAATTCTGCCACGTGATGGCCGGCGCGGGCGGCAATGGCGATCCGCTGGCGCGCGACCCCGAGCTCGTGCTCGCCGATCTGCTCGACGAGCGGATCACGTCGTCATATGCGCGCGAGATCTACGGCGTGGTGCTGCGCGCCAAGAAAAAACTCGTCGATGTCGACAAGACTGCAACGCTGCGGAGCAAGCTCGCCAATTCGAAGCGCAGGCCCGACGAACATCTGTCGCATTTCCGAACGGCGCTGACCCGAATGCTCGGCGCATCCGTCGCGGGGATCGGCGGCATGAAGACGGTCAAGAAGACTGCAAAGAAAGGCCGAGCGCGGCGATGAACGAGCTGAATCCGTCGAGAGTCATCCTCGATCTCCAGGCCTTGCGCCACAACATCCGCCTCGTGCGCGCACGCATCGGAAGGGGCGTGCGGTTCTATGCGGTATGCAAGGGCGACGCCTATGGCTGCGGCGCACCGGTGGTTGCGCGGGTCTGCGCCGAGGAAGGCGTCGATGCGCTCTGCGTCGGCGACGCCGGTGATGCGCAGAGCATCCGTGCGGCGGGCGTTACGCTCCCCATCCTGGCCTATGGCTGCAGCGACCCCGCCTCAGCCGCAGCGATGGCCAAGCTCGGCATCATCGTCACCATCTTCGATCTGCAGGGATTGCGCGGCTTCGGCGAGGCGGGCGCGCCAGTAGAGGCTTTTCTCGAACTCGATTGCGGCTTCGGCCGGCTCGGCTTCACGCCCGAGCAACTCGCGCCCGCGCTCAGCGAGCTGCGCCGCTACCAGAACGTCAAACTCCGCGGCCTCTACACGCATCTCGGCGCCGTCGACGATGCGGCTGCAGTGGCGCGGCAGATGAAGCACTTCAATGATCTTGCACGACAGACACGCGCCGCCGGTCATGCGGATCTCGAATTGATGGTCGCCAGCAGCCGTGTTGTGGCGGACTATCCGGATCTCGATCTCAACGCGGTCAATCCCGGGCGCGCGATCTACGGCATGCTCGAAGGTCGCTATGCCGAGACGCTTGCGGTGCGACCGGTAATTCGTGGCGTGGAAACTCGGGTAATCCAGATCAAGGATCTCGCGAGCGGCATGCGCATGGGCTATGGCGGTTTTGATCCCAAACCCGGACAGACCATTCGCGCTGCCGTGCTGCCGATCGGATTCTCCGGCGGTTTCCCGCGCCTGCTCAAGGACGGCTACGTGCTGCTGCGTGGAAAGCGAGCGCCGATCATCGGCCTGATGTCGATGGAGCACACGCTTGTCGACGTCAGCGATGTGCCGGAGGTTCAGCTCGGCGACACCGCGATGCTGCTCGGCGAGCAGAACGGCGCTGCGATCACGGCTGCCGATCTCGCGCGCATGACGGGATTCGAAGTGATCGACATCATGCCACGCCTCGCGCGCGGTCTGCCGCGAAGCTACGTGTGAACGGAGCGGCCGGCGCACGGACACATGATTCCATCACTCCAACAGCATGTTCGATCGAGTCGCGCGAGCGATCTTCAACCCAGCTGATCCTCAGAGGCCCAGATGTCCACCACGCCGCCTGCCTGGCCACCCGCCCGTCTCTCCTTCTCGCGCATCTGCTTCTTCGGCGATGCGTTCATGGTGGGCGCCGGGGACGAGAGCGTGCTCGGCTGGGTCGGCCGTATCGCCGAGAACGAGTGGCGCCGAGGGCATGACGTCACCGTCTACAATCTCAGCATTCGCGGCGATTCGACCCGCGCCATCCGGGCGCGGTGGCGGCGCGAGGCCGAGGCCAGGCTTCCGGCGAGCGCCAACGGGCGTCTGATGTTCAGCTTCGGCGGCAATGACGCCAAGGAGGAAGTCGGCGTCGGCGTTTCCGTGCCGCTCGAGGAATCCCTCGCCAATGCGCGCAGCATCATCGCCGAAGCTGCGGCGTGGAAGCCGGTGCTGTGGATCGGCCTGATTCCGATGAGCGAGAAGAAGCCGTATCCGCGGCTGCTCGGGGGCGCACAGTTCCGCTTCTCGAACGAGCGCCAGGCGGCCTACAACGCCGGCTACCGCGAGGGCGCCGCGGCGCTGGGCGTACCCTTCCTCGATTTGCACACGCCGCTCCTCGCCAGTCCAGATTGGGAGCGACTGACCCAGGGCGGTGATGGCAGCAACCCTGCCGCCGAGGGCTACGCGAAGCTCGCCGACATGATCGCATCGTGGCCGGCATGGCGTGCATGGTTCGACCGCTAGCGCACCAGTCCAGAATCAGCTCGGCCAAGCGAGCGTATCGGCGCAGCGCCAACGAGCGACGACAGTATCGCCCTTAGCCATCGGCGTTGCGCGCTTCGCGACGATCCGGCCGCTGCCGGTCTCGACATGGACCTCCACATGGTCGCCGGCGAAGACGTTGTCCGTCACCACGCCAGCGACGCCATTCTCGTCGTCGGCCAACTCGTCCGCCGCATCGAGAAACACCTGCTCGGGACGCACCATCGCGATGGTGGCTTGTCCCGGTGGTAGCCGTGTCGCGATGGCAAGCCCCAGCGGCGCTGCGAGTCCCGCGACGACCAGCCGCCCCTTCGCATCGACGACCCCGTCGAAGCGGTTGGTCCTTCCAACGAACTCGGCGACATAGGCGGTGGAAGGATTGCGATAGACGGTCTCCGGAGCCGCCATCTGCTCGATGCGGCCACGGCGCATCACCGCCACCTCGTCGGCCATCGCCATGGCTTCCGCCTGATCATGGGTCACGACAATGGTGGTGATGCCGAGCCGCCGTTGCAGCTCGCGCAGTTCCTGTCGCATCGCCAGGCGCAGTTTCGCATCCAGGGCCGAGAGCGGTTCGTCGAGCAGCAGCACCGGCGGTTCGACGACCAGGGCGCGCGCCAGCGCGACGCGCTGCTGCTGGCCGCCGGAGAGCTGCCGCGGCCGACGCTCCGCAAATTCCTCCATCTGCACCAGTCGGAGCGCATTTCCCACGCGCTCGCGCGTTTCGGCGCCCGAGATGCCGCGCATCCGCAGCCCGAACGCCACATTGCGGGCGACGGAGAGATGCGGAAACAAGGCATAGTTCTGGAACACCATGCCGAGCGAGCGATCCCAAGGCGGCAGTGCCGTCACGTCCTGGCCATCGATCACGATGGCGCCCGCATCGACCATGGCCAGCCCGGCGATGCAGCGCAGCAGTGTAGTCTTGCCGCATCCCGACGGTCCCAGCAGAGCCACCAGGGATCCCGGGCGCACATCCAGCGAGACGCCATCGACGGCGACGAACTGCCCGAAGCGCTTGACGACACCTTGGAGTTCGAGGGCTCCCTTCATCGCGCCTCGCGCGTCAGCATGATGCGGTCGAGCCCAAACCAGAGCTCCAGAATGCCGAGCACCGCGACGACGAGCACGATCTTCACGAGCGAGATGGCGGCGACGGCGGGATCGTAGTTGTGCGTGACGTGGTTCAGGATCGCGACCGGCAGCGTCATCGACGACGAGGAGGAGAGCAGCAGCGCGACGGCGACTTCGTCGAACGAGACGAGGAAGGCGAGCAAGGCGCCGGCGACGATGCCCGGGCGAATCAGCGGCAGAGTCACGTGCAGAAAGGCCCGGCGCGGCGTGGCGCCGAGCACCAGGGCGGCTTCTTCCAGGGACGGGTCGATGCCGCGGTACACCGCGAGCACCGTGCGCAGCATGTAGGGCAGCACGATGATCGCATGGCCGATGAGCAGCCCTGCGAAGCTGCCGGCCAACCCGAGGCGCGCGAGATAGAACAGCAGCGCGATCGCCAGAATGAGCGCCGGGAGACTCAGCGGCGAGAGCAGGAACGATTCCAGCTCCGCCGCACCCCGAAAGCCGCCGCGTGCAAGGGCGAGGGCGGCCGGCGTGGCGAGCAAAGCTGCGAACAGCGCGGCGGAAAATCCGAGCAGGACACTGTTCGCAAGCGCCCGCATGAAATTGTCGTCGGCGAGGACCTTGTTGATCCAGCGCAATGACCAGCCTGTCGGGGGAAAGCTGACGAAATTCGCCGAGGTGAAGGCCACCGCCGCGACGACCAGTAGAGGCGCGAGGATGAAGACCGCGGCAACGCCGACATAGCCGACCGCGACGAGACGCCGGCGGCGCTGCCAGTTCACGGTGCGAGCGCGCGCACAATGCGCGCCTGCAGCCAGAAGATGGCCATCACCATCGCCAGCAGCACCATGCCGAGCGCGGCCGCAAACGGCCAATCCGAAACCACGGTCAGCTGCTGATAGACGAGCAGCGAGAGCACCATCGTCCGGTTGTCGCCCATCATCATCACCGTGACGAAGCTGCCCATGCACAGGGCGAACACGAGCAGGCAGCCGGTCACGGCGCCGTGCAGGCTCATCGGCAGCACGACATGCAGGAACTGCCGCCACGGCCTGGCGCCGAGCGTGGCCGCGGCTTCCTCGTACGTCATGTCGATGCCTTCCAGCGTACTGGCGATCGACAGCACCATGAACGGTAGCAGCACGTGGACCAGCGCGATGCCGACCGCGAGCCAGCTGTGGAGGATGTCGATCATCGGCAGCCCAACCAGGCCCAGGGCCGCATTGACCAGCCCGCTGCGCCCGAAGACCACCATCCAACCGAAGCTGCGCACCACGACGTTGACCAAGAGCGGAGCGACGATCAGGAAGAGGAGGAACGTCCGCGTCGCGCCGCGGGCGCGAGAGACCGCGAGCGCCAGCGGATACCCGACAACCAGCGTGGCGGCAGTGACCGCGAGCGCGAGCAGCAGCGTCGCGAGCATGACCTCGAGGTAATAGATGTCGGTGAGGATGCGGACGTATAGCGCGATGCCGAGATTCGTCGCCGATGCCGAGGTATGGCGGACGCCCAAACTGACTCCGACTCCGAGGAGCAGCGGCCCAACGAAGAAGCCGATCAGAAAGAGCGACGCAGGCCCGGCGAGCGCCGCCGAGGGTTGCCAGCGATCCCTAGCGATCGACGCCGCCAATCAACGGACTTCCCGGTTCCAGCGATCGAGCCACGCGGCCTGACGCTCGAGGATGAGGCCAAAATCGGGTTGCCGCACTTTCGCGAGCGGCGTGAGGATTCTCTTCAACTCGTCCGGATACGTCACCGTGCTGTTGACGATCGGATACTTGATCATCTGCGCGTGGCCGAGCTGGGCCTTGGGCGACAGCACGCAGTCGATGTATTGCCAGGCAAGGTCGGGCGCGCCGCGCGGCTTCACCAGCATCGCCGCCGACTGGAACGCACCAGGCTCGGGGATGTAGGCCCGCGCCCACTTATTCTCCTCGGCGAATGAATAGGCGCGCCCGTCCCAGTAGACGAGGACGTCGATCTCCTTGGCGGCGAACATGTTGAGCGCCTCGACCGGCGACACCCAGTACTTCGCCATGTTGGGCAGCATCGCCTTGTACTTCTGGAAGACGATGTCCTCGTTGCCGTCGTAGAGCGTGGTCAGGAACCACGTGAACATCGGTCCCCAGGGCATGGTCAGCGCGGGAAACGAAACGCGCTTGCCGAACCGGCCAGCGATCACCTGGTCGATCAGCGTCTTCCAATCCGCCGGTGGATCCTTCACGGCCTCGCCGTTGACCATCACGATCATCGCGCCGAAATTTTGGATCGTCGCGTAGCCGTCCCATTGCTTGCGGAAGATCTCGGGGACGTCCTTGAGGTTCGGCGCCTTCGCCGGGTCGAGCTTGTCGAGGAGCCCCTCGCGCCCGGCGCGGATCGCATCGATCTCCGAAAGCACGGCGACATGGATCGGCGGGTTACCGGGACTGGCGCGCAGCCGACTCATGATGTCGTTGGACGCCGACACCAGGATCTCGGGATCCCTGCCGGTGCGCTCCTTGAAGCACGAGACGAAATTCGCCTTCGCGCTCTCCAGCCAGACGCCGCCCGAGGCCGTCACGACGATCTTGTCCTGCGCGCGCGCATCGCACATCAGCCCTGAACTGGCCAAGACCGCGAGCGCGAAACCTACGAGGCTGCGACGAGAAATGCTGGTCATGGAACCCCCCACGGAACAACTTTCAAACGAGAACGTCAATTTATCGGCCGCGATGGCGCAACCGCAATAGTATCGACAACTCGTCTACTCCATCCCAAGCGCATATCACAGGTCGCGCGGCCACAGGCCTCGATGTCGCCATCGCATCGCGCATCGTGATCTCCGATTGATCAGCACCTCGATCTTGATGGCGTTGACGTTCCCTGCCGAAGCTGGCGCTATCGCGTCACCGCCTTGCCGCCGTCAAAGGACCAACCCGACATGTCAGCATCCAACGCGTCTCGAGCCGGCTATCGGCTCGGCGTCGATATCGGGGGCACCTTCACGGACATCGTGCTGGAACGCGACGACGGAAAGATGCACACGACCAAGGTGCTGACCACGCCCCGTGCGCCGGAGCTCGGCGCCCTGGAAGGGATCGAAACGGTGCTGCGCGCGGCCTGCGTCGCACCGACCGACGTGTCGCTCGTGATTCACGGCACGACGCTTGTCACCAATGCGCTGATCGAACGCCGCGGAGCCGTCACCGCCTTCATCACCACCGCCGGCCATCGCGACGCGCTGGAGATCGGCACCGAGAGCCGCTTCGCGCAATACGACATCTTCATGGTCAAGCCCGAACCGCTCGTCCCACGCATGCGCCGCTTCGCGATCAACGAGCGCGTGCTGGCGAATGGTCGGGTGGTTGTGCCGTTGGACCTGGCCGAGGTCGAGGCGATCCTGCCGAGGCTGAGACAAGAGCAGGTCAGCGCCGTGGCGATCGGCTTCCTGCATGCCTATGCGAACCCCGCGCATGAGAAGGCAGTGGCCGAGTTACTGACGAATCGGCTTCCCGGGGTGGCCATCAGCCTGTCTTCGGAGGTCTCCGCCGAGCTGCGCGAGTACGAGCGTTTCTCAACGACCTGCGCCAACGCCTATACGCAACCGATGATGGCGCGCTATCTCGGCCAGCTCGAGGAACAGCTGCGGCAGCGCGGCTTCCGCTGTCCGCTGTTCTTGATGCTGTCGGGCGGTGGCCTGTGCGGCGTCGAGACGGCCGCGCGCTTTCCCATTCGTCTGATCGAATCCGGCCCTGCCGGCGGCGCCATGTTCGCCAGCCATCTGGCGCGCGAGTATGGGCTTCCCAGCGTGCTGTCCTTCGACATGGGGGGCACCACGGCGAAGATCTGCCTGATCGACGACGGCAAGCCGCAGACGACGCGATCCTTCGAGACGGCGCGTGTCTATCGCTTCATGAAGGGCTCCGGCCTGCCGCTTCGCATTCCCGCCGTCGACATGGTGGAGATCGGCGCCGGCGGCGGCTCGATCGCGCATCTTGACCAGCTCGGCCGCATTTCGGTCGGCCCGGAAAGCGCTGGCGCCGAGCCGGGCCCTGCTTGCTACGGCCGAGGCGGAACGCGGCCAACCGTCACCGATGCGGACCTCGCGATGGGCCGCATCGCACCCGCTCGTTTCGCGGGCGGCACCTTGCCGCTGGACAGCAGCAAGGCAGAGACGGCGCTGATGGCGGATGTCGGCGCATCGCTCGGTCTGGCAGCAGCAACCGCCGCCTTCGGCGTTGCCGAGATGGTCGACGAGAACATGGCGAGCGCCGCACGCGTGCATGCGATCGAGAGCGGGAAGGGCTTCGGCGGGCGCGCGATGATCGCCTTCGGCGGCGCCGCGCCGCTGCACGCAGCGCGTGTCGCGGAGAAGCTCGGCATCGATACGGTGGTGATTCCGAGTCATGCGGGAGTCGGCTCCGCGGTGGGCTTCCTGCGTGCGCCGGTCGCCTACGAGGTGGTGCGATCGAATTTCCAACTCCTGTCGGCACTCAGGCCACAGGATCTGTCCAGGATGTTCGAAGCGATGACCGTCGAGGCCGCTTCTGTGGTCGCCGAAGCGGCGCCCGGGCGATCGACCGTGGAGAAGCGCTCCGGCTTCATGCGCTACGTCGGACAGGCGCATGAGATCGAAGTCGCAATCCCGGTCCGCGCCTATCGTTCCGGTGACGACGCCGCGCTGCGCGAGTTGTTCGAAGCGGAGTACCTGCGCCTGTTCAAGCGCCTGGTGCCGGGCGTCGACATCGAGGCGATGAGCTGGAAGACCGAGGTGTCGACCCAGATCCCGCCGCCGACTGCGCGGCGCACGAACGCATCCGATAGCCAACCGAAACCGCTGGAAAGACGACCGGTGTTCGAGCCCGCCAAGGAAGCCTTTGTCGAGGCATCGATCTACCGTCGCGAGGATCTGCCGCCCGGGGCCAGAGTCTCCGGCCCCGCCGTGATCGAGGAGGACGAGACCTCGACCGTCCTGACCAGCGCCTTCGATGCCGTAGTGCACGACTGGGCGATCATCCTGACCAAGCGAGCGGGAGACGAGAGATGAGCGACATCGGGAATCTCGGACTCATCCAGAAACAGATCGTCTGGAACCGGCTGATCGCCGCGGTCGAGGAGCAGGCGCAGACGCTGATCCGCACCGCGTTCAGCCCGACGGTGGCCGAGGCTGGCGATTTGGCGGCCTGCGTGTTCGACCGGCAGGGCCGCATGCTGGCACAGGCAGTCACCGGTACGCCTGGCCACGTCAACTCGATGGCGAACGGCGTGCATCATTTCCTGCGGAAGTTTCCGATCGACACGATGAAGGACGGCGACCACTACATCACCAACGATCCCTGGATGACCTCAGGTCACCTGCACGACGTCACCGTTGTCACGCCGTTCTTCAAACATGGGCGCGCAGTCGGGTTGATCGCCAACACCAGCCATGTCGTGGACATTGGCGGCCGTGGCTTCGGCCCCGATGGCCGCTCGGTGTTCGAAGAGGGTCTCTTCCTGCCGGTGCTGAAGCTGGCGCGCGAAGGCCAGGTCAACGAGGATTTGCTGGCGATCATCCGCGAGAACGTACGCGATCCCATGATGGTCGAAGGCGACATCTTCTCCTTCATGGCGGCCAACGAAGAGGGCGCCCGGCGCACGCTGGCGCTGATGCGCGAGTTCAAGCTCGAAGATCTGGAGGAGATTGGCCAGCACCTCATCGACGCCTCACGCGAGGCGACGCGCCGCGAAATCGCGAAACTGCCCAATGGCAGTTTCCGCAATGCGATCGTGACCGACGGCTACGACAAGCCGATCGAGCTGGTCGCCACGCTCATCATCAAGGACGGGACGATCCATGTCGATTACACGGGCACGGCGCCGGTCAGTCCGTTCGGCATCAACGTGGTGCTGAACTACACGCAGGCCTACACGCTGTTCGGCTTGAAATGCATCATCGCCCCGGAAATTCCGAACAACTACGGTTCACTCGAGCCGTTCACGTTCCACGCGCCGGAGGGTTGCATCCTGAATGCCAGCCGGCCCGCCCCGGTGTCGGCCCGGCACGTCATCGGTCACATGCTGCCCGATCTGATCTTCGGCTGCCTGCACCAGGCGATTCCTGGCCGGGTTCCGGCTGAAGGCTCCGCCACCAACTGGCAGCCGCAACTGCGCGGCGGCCGCACCGCGATCGACGCGGACGTGCTTGCACAGCTCGACGAGTCTGAACTGCCCAGCTTCGACTACGTCACCTTTCATGCCGGCGGCACCGGCGGTCGGCCGAGCGCCGATGGGATGTCGGCCACGGCATTTCCCTCAGGCGTCAGGAATACGCCGGTGGAAGTGACGGAGAACCGCGCACCCCTCGTGATCTGGCGCAAGGAACTGCGCGAGGATTCGGGTGGCGCGGGCCAGTATCGCGGCGGGCTCGGACAGATCATGGAGATCGGCGGCCGCGACGACATGCCATTTGCGGTGCTGGCGATGTTCGATCGCTGCAGCGTGGCGCCCGGCGCACGCGACGGCGGCCAGCCCGGCGCCGCCGGGCGGGTGTCGCTCGGAATCTCCGGAAAGTCGCTGCGATCGAAAGGACAGCAGACGATCCCGCCGAACGACCGGCTCAAGTTGGAGATGCCCGGCGGCGGCGGCTTCGGCGATCCGCTGCTCCGACCGGTCGAGCGCGTGCGCAGCGATGTCGCAAATGGACTGGTCTCCGCGCGCCTCGCCGAGTCCGACTACGGCGTCATCATCGGGGCTGACGGCTCAGTCGATCAGCAGGCGACCGAGCGTGTGCGCGCGCGACACCGGGCAAGCCGGCCGACCGCGCGGGCCTGACGGCCACACCCATCTGTACGCGGAGACGCCGCTTCGCTTCATGGCGATGCGCGCACATAACGCCGATTGAGATGGCGCACCAAACCGGTCAACAGCATGAGCGGTGTGGTTTCCTGCCAGCGCGCAAGATCATCGAGAGACACGCGCGCATCACCCGCCGCGCCGACGAGCATGATTTCGGTTCCGATCGCCGGTGCCGGAACAGCAGCGAGGTCGACCACCGTGCTCTCGAGGCATGGACGAAGAACGCGCGCACGTACGCCCCCGATGATCATGAATGCTTCGCCCGGAACAGGCCGGTAGCCATGGCTGATTCCGATCGGCACGACGCCGAGCAAGCCGATGCCGCCACGCAGATACGGCGCTGCCTCGAGGCTCGGCAGGCGCTCGCCGATGTGGACGAGATGGCTGACGATCGACAGCAGCGCGGGACGAATCCCATCGATCTCAATTGAGAGCCGCGAATTGACGGGTTGCAGCCCGTACAGGAGATGGCCTGCTGCAACCGCATTCTGCCGATCAGCTAGCCCCGACGACACCCACGGGCTGGCCGAGATCTGCGTCAGCGGAATCCGCAGGCCATCGCGCGCGAGCCCATCGATCAGGTTTTCGAAGGCATGACCCTGGCTTGCCGCCCAGGCGCGGCCGCTCTCATCGGAAAACGGCAGATGGGTGTAGACGCCGGCGAGCTTGATCCCAGCAAGAGCAGCGACGCTCTTGATGTACGAGGCGGCGCCGGAGAGTGCGACGCCAAACCGGCCGAAACCGCAATCGACCTTGACGAACACGTCGACCTGCCTGCCGGAGGCCGCGCGCGAAAGCGCCTCGGCCGCCGGGCGATTGTCCAGGCTTGCGACGATCCCGTGTTCGACAATGAGCGGACAAACCGCAGGATCGAGGCTGCCAAGCAACAGCACCGGAGTCGAAGTCACGCGCCTGATGGCGATCGCCTCCTCGATGCTGCCGATGGCGAAATAGTCGACAGATCGGTCCGCAAGGCTCCTGGCGATCGCGATGGCACCGTGACCGTAACCATCGGCCTTGAGCACTGCGATGATCCGTCGGTTCGGACCCGCGCGGCGACGGATCGCTTCTAGGTTCCGCGCGATCGCCCCGAGATCGATCTGCGCATAGCCGATCGCCGCATCCCCGGTCACGAGGATTTCGCCGCGTCGCGCTCCAGCGCCGCCTGTTCCTCCAGCCCTCGAAACATCGCCGCGCTGAGGGCGGGAAGATCGAAGCCCGGCCGCCAGCCCCAGTCCTGCCGCGCCACCGCATCGTCGAGGGACATCGGCCAGGAATCGGCGATCGCTTGCCGGAAATCGGGCACGTAGTCGCACACAAAACCAGGGACGTGACGGGCAACTTCCCGGGCCAGTTCGGACGCGCTGAAGCTCAGCGCCGCGACGTTGTAGCTGGTGCGGATGGTGATGCGGTCCGCCTCGGTCTCCATCAGCTGCAGCGTCGCTCGGACCGCATCGTCGATGTACATCAACGGCAGCGTCGTATCCGGCCGAACAAAGCATTTGTAGCGCCCGTGCTTCTTGGCTTCGAAAAACATTTCCACCGAATAATCCGTGGTTCCGCCGCCCGAGAGCGGCGCGGAGGTGAGCAACCCCGGATAGCGGAGGCTTCTGACATCGAGCCCGTACTTCCCGAAATAGTAGTGGCATAGGTTCTCGCCGACGAGCTTCGTGACGCCGTACATCGTGGTCGGTTCGAGAACCGTGCGTTGTGGCGTGTTCCGACGCGGCGTCGAAGGTCCGAATACCGCGATCGAACTCGGCCAGAAGACCTGCGCCATCGAGTTCCTCACGGCGACGTCCAGCACATTCCTGAGACTGTGGACGTTGACCTCCCAGGCATGTGCCGGATCGCGCTCGCCGTCGGCAGAGAGCACGGCGGCGAGATGATAGATCGTGTCGATCCGGTGCCGCGCAACGACGTCTCTGAGCGCGGCAACGTCGGTCGCGTCCATGATTTCAAACGGGCCGGCGGCGCGAAAATCTTCTGGAGGATTCGTCCGCCGCCCGGTCGCGACGACGTTTTCCGCGCCATGACGCGCACGAAGCGCGGGCGTCAGACTGCGGCCCACCTGCCCGACCGCGCCTATCACCAGGATCTTCCGCTGCGGTGCCGTCATCGTCGCCCCCTTCGAGCGCTCGTCGATTCAAGAAAATTGGAGGATCCGCCGCGCATTCCCAATCAGGATCGTCTCGACCTCCGCTGCCGCAATGCCGAGCGCCTGCATCCAGTGCGACACGTATTTCACGATATGCGCATAGCCGGGACCGCCGTAGGAAGCGAGCCGGGTCTTGAAACAGATATCATGGGAGATGAGAACGCTTTCTAGGAACCCTTCATGGATGAGCGAGGCGACGATCTTGATCCGCTCGCCGTCGCTCGGAACATCCACCCGTCCGTAGGGCCAGGCCGGTCGCACCTCGCCGAACCAATCGTATTCGAGATAACAGCCGCGCCGCGCCAGTTCGGAAAGGCGCGCACGTTCGAGCCCGCTGCGCTCCATATGCCCCATGATGATTCGCGAAACATCGGCGCCGGCAGTTTCGAGGATATCGAGGATCTCGAACGGCGAGTCGGCGCTACGTCCGGGGTGGATGCTGAGCGGTGCGCCCGTCGCGCGCTGCGCGCGCGCGCTCGCCCGCAGCACTTTCGCCTCGTCCGGATGCAGAGGCCAGGAACAGCCGACCTCGCCGATGATGCCGGCAAGCACGCCGGTCCGCCCCACGCCCTCGACGATGTCGCGAATGATTCCTTCGGCGATCTCATCCTCGCTCCGACTGCCCATGTCCGGCGGATGGAACAGCGCGTGATAATGGCCACACCCCATCACGACATGCAGACCGGTACGACGCGAGATCTCGCACAAGGCGAGTGGATCACGGCCGAACTCGGCTGTCGTCACGTCGACCAGCGTGCCGCCACCTGCCTGCTTGAAATAGCCGGCCTCTCTCACCGCGAGATCGACCTCGGAGAGAATCAAGTTGTCGCGATTCTTGCACCAGTTCAGTGCCGTCCAAGAAAGATTGTCGAGAGAGAGGGGCGCATTGGCGAGGAGACGATCGCCTGGATCTTCCGGTTCCACGAAGACGCGCCGCAGATCCACCAGCAGATGCTCGTGCATCAACGTGACCCCGAGCTGTTCCGGTGACACACGGCCCAACACAGTCTGGACGAAAGCACTCATGGGCGCATTGCTCTCTCGCTACGCCGCTTGCACTGCGCCGCGTGGCGGCGTGCCTCTGCGCGACCCGTCGACGCTAACGCTCCTTCGACGACGACAGCAATAGCCCGACCGGCCCGACTGGGATGATCACATTGACTGTCAACGGCATCCGGTGTTCATTTGTTCAAGTATGGAGTCGAAATGGTCAGTGGCCATGCGACGAAACGAGACGGGGGATCGATCGATGAAGGCCTTTGCGACTGCTCTGGTGACATTGTTTGCGCTGCTTCTGCCGATCGGCGATGCGACGGCCATCGACCAGAAATGGTCGATGATCACCATCCGACCCAACTTGAACTCGTTCGATGATGCTCAGACGCAGGCGGCATTCGACCGCATCAAGCGCCGTACGCAAGGCGCGCTGGACATCAAGGTCGCTTTCATCGGATCACTACCGATCAAGGAGGCCGAGTGGCTCCGCGCGGTCCGGAACGGCGATCTCGAGATGGCGATCATCACCGGCGACTACCATGCCGGCGACTTCCCTCTGCTCGGGCTCATCCAGACACCGTTCGTCTTCCGCGACCAGGTCGAGAAGAACGTCGCCATTGCGGCGGCCTTCCCGGTATTGCAGCGCGAAGCCAACAAGCTGAATGTCCAGCTGCTCGCCGCTCGGCCCTACGCCGAGATCGGGTTCTGGACGACGGAACCCGTCGCCGACATCACCAAACTCGGTGGGCGCAAGATCCGTGCGCAGGCAAAGCTGTTCTCGGACATGGTCGAGGCCGCTGGCGGCGTGCCGGTGCCGGTCGCGTTCGGCGAGGCCTACACGGCGTTGCAGAGCGGTCTGGTCAAGGGGATCTTCACCGGCTTCGACTCGATCACCGGCGCGAAGATCCACGAGGTCGCGCCCTACGCGCATGGGATCAGGCTCAGCAACCAGTTTCCTTTCATCGGGGTCAACAAGACCAAATGGGATGCGTTGCCCTCTGCGACGCGCGAGATCGTTCTGGAAGAGTTGAATCGCGCCATGCAGATCATCCAGGCCAACATTCCAAATCTCATCAACGACGAGATCACCAAGCAGAAGGCAAGCGGTCTGAAGGGCTACTCGGCAGATCCACCTAATGGCTGGTTCGAGCTGATGTCGGACAAGGTGGGCAAGGCGACGCTTGCCGCCGAGCTGAAGCGCAGCGGCCAGGCGGGCGAGGATCTGCTGGTGGCGATCGAGGCTGGGATCGGACGCAAGGTTCGTTAGCCGGTGTTGCCTGGTGGCGACGCCGCGCTGATCCGAGCGTCGCAAGCAATATTGTTGAGGATGCCGGCACGATGAAACTCCTGCATCGGCTTCTTGCCGGCGCCGAATGGCTCTCAGTGCGCGCCGGGTATATTGCGTCCGTTGCTTTGTTGATCATGACGATCGGCGTCACGCTGGACGTGTTCGCTCGCTTCCTCTTGGGGGCTGGGTCGAAGATGGCGATCGAGATGTCCGGCTATGCGCTGGTGGCGATCGTCTTTCTGGGGCTGGCCTACACCCATAAGACCAACGGACACATAGAGATCAACTTCCTGATCAAGCGTCTCTCGGTCCGGGCGCAACGCTGGTGCCGCGTCTTCAATTCGATCGTCTTCCTCGCCTATACGATGTTGCTCGGTTATTTCGGCTGGAAATCATTCTGGACCAGCTTTCAGTTCAACACTACGTCGCGCACGGGGCTCGACGTCCTCATCTGGCCCTATCAGCTTGTCATCCCGCTGGGATTGCTCATCACCAGCGTGCTCTTGACGACCAGCATCTGCGTCGACATCGCGCGCAACATCCGGCATGCAACGGACGAGTCAGCGGAAGCTGCGTCATGATCGATCTCCATTGGGCCACCGTCACGACGATCATCTTCGGGATGATCTTCGTCTTCCTGGGGGCCGGTCTCCCGGTCGCCGTCGCGCTCGGTTCGGTTGGAATCGCCAGCACGTTCTTTTTCCTGCAGGGAAAGGGAATGGGAATCATCGGATACGCGGCCTGGGACATGAGCAACAGCTTCATCCTCGGCGCGGTCCCCTTGTTCATTTTCATGGGGCAGCTGCTCCTGCATAGCGGCATCAGCCAGCGTCTCTATGAAGGCAGCACCGCGATGATGGGAAAGGCCAAGGGCGGATTGCTGCAAACCAACATCTTCGCTTGCGCGATCTTCGCCACCATTTCCGGCTCGAGCGTGGCGACGGCCGCCACCGTCGGCTACATGGCGGTTCCTGAAATGGAGAAGCGCGGCTATGACCGCCGAATGACGATGGGCTCCCTGGCGGCGGGCGGCACCCTCGGCATCCTGATCCCGCCGAGCACCTCGATGATCATCTACGGGGTGATGGTGGAGCAGTCGATCGGCCAGCTCTTCATCGCCGGCATCCTGCCGGGGATCATGCTCGCCTTTCTGTTCATGGCCTATATCTGGATGGCGGTAGCGCGGCGGCCCGAGTTGGCGCCCGTCTTCGAGATCATGGCTTGGCGCGATCGTCTGGCGAAAATCATTCTGATGTGGCCGATCTTCCTGATCATGTCGGTGGTGCTCGTCGGGATATACGCCGGCTTCGTCACGCCGGCGGAGTCGGCGGCCGTCGGCGCCAGCATCGCGCTGGCCCTCGCTCTCGCCTTCCGCAAGCTGACGTGGGACATGCTATGGAGCAGCCTGCTGGATACTGTCCGGTCCACCAGCATGCTCCTGTTCATCATGATCGGCGCCAGCATCGTCAGCGGTACGCTCGGCCTGATGCGGATTCCGGATCAGATGACCAGCTGGGTCGTCTCTCTCCAAATGCCGCCGGTGCTGATCCTGCTGGCCATCTACGCGCTGTACCTGTTCCTGGGTTGCTTCATCGATGCGGTGTCGATGGTGGTGCTGACCATACCGGTCGTGTTCCCGATCATCGTGAAGCTCGGCTACGATCCGATCTGGTTCGGGGTGGTGCTGGTGATCCTCATCGAGATGGCGATGATCACGCCTCCTGTCGGACTCAACCTCTTCACCATCCATGGCATCCGTCCGGAGCGACCGCTGTCCGACGTGATCAAGGGCAGCATGCCGTTTCTCGTCATGATGTTTGTCGCCTTGGCCATCCTCACGGTGTTCCCGGCGATCGCAATCTGGCTGCCCTCAACGATGAGGCCCGTTTAGACGCCTTATCCGGGATGCGACGAAGGACGGATGCGCAGAACCAAGATGCCGACCGCCCCCGTTCACCGGAGGTCCGGACGTCGGACAGGATCGCCGTTTTGGGGGCCGACATGAGCGTCATCGATTTCCGCACTGATTTCATCGCACGACCCACCCCGGCGATGATCGACGCGATGGCCAAGGCCGCGCGCGAGCAGCCTGGATTTGGCCTACGCGAGGATCCGACGGTTGCGCGGCTCGAGGAGAAGGCAGCCGAGCTCCTCGGTACCGAAGATGCCCTCTTCTGTCCGACCTGCACGCAGGCGAACCAGATCGCAATCCATCTGCGCTGCCGCCCGGGCGAGAGCGTGCTCGCCGAGGCGCTCAGTCACATCTTCCTCTCGGAGTCCGGTGCGCCAGCCGCATTGAGCGGCGCCCTCGCGGTGCCGGTTGCGGGCCGACATGGCGTGATGCAGCACCGCGATGTACGGCAAGCCATCCGCGCCGGCGATGCCTCGCGTTCGCGTACTGCCCTGATCGTGATCGAGAACACGCATGTCTTTTCCGGCGGTCGCGCCGTGCCGCTCGATGCGATGCGCGGCATCGCAGACATCGCGCGCGAGCATCGCGTGCCAGTGCATATCGACGGCGCCCGCCTGTTCAACGCCGCCGTTGCACTGGGGTGTTCGGCGCGCGCGCTCGGCGCCTGCGCCGACAGCATTGCGATCAGCCTCAACAAGGGTCTCGCGGCACCGATGGGCGCCATCCTCGCAGGCGGCCGCGACTTCATCCGTGACGCGGTGCGCGTGCGGCAGATGTTCGGCGGTGGCTGGCGACCAGCCAATATTCTTGCCGCGGCCGGCATCGTCGCGCTGGACACCATGATCGATCGCTTGGCCGATGATCACCGCAACGCGCGCCGCTTGGCCGAAGGCCTTGCTGGATGCCGGGGCGTGTCGATCGACGTTCGCGAGGTCGAGACCAATATCGTCATGGCCGAGATCGACGAGGCCGTCATGAAGACGACCGATCTCGTCTCCCGACTCGAAGCGCAAGGCATCCTGGTGATGCCGATCTCGGTCGGCGCGACCAACATTCTGCGCTTCGTCACGCACCACGACATCGGGACTCCTGAGATCGATCGCAGTGTCGCGGCGTGCGTCGAAATCATGGGGCGACGCCCACACCGACTGCATCAAGACCGTTCCTGAGGAGAAATCATGGCATCCCACGACATCATCGTCATCGGCTGCGGAATCAGCGGCGCTGCAACCGCCTATCATCTGAAGTCAAAGGGCGCGGCAAGGGTGCTCGTACTCGAGAGCGGCGCCGGACCCGCAACTGGCCCGACGGGAAAGAGCGCGGGAGTCGTGCGGATGCACTACTCCCACCCGATCCTCGTGCGCATGGCGATGGAAAGCCGCGACATGTTCGCCAGCATGAAGGACATGCTCGGCAGCGACGGTGGATTCCGGCGCAAAGGCTGGTGGCTCGCCGTCGGCGCCAATGTGATCGACCAGGTGCGGGCCAATCTCGAGATGCAAATTGGGTTGGGCCTGAAGGCGGAATTGATCCCGCCGAATGAGATTCCCGAGCGAGCGCCCTGGCTCAACCCGGAAGGTCTAGCCGGTCTTTTATACGAGCCCGAGAGCGGCTACGCGGACCCGGTCCAAACGACCGAGGCCTATGCCTCCGCGTTCCAGAAGCTCGGCGGCGAGATCAGATTCCGCACCCCGTGTCGCAGCCTCATTCGAGATGGCGACAAGATCACGGGCGTCATGCTCGATGACGGACCCGTTCATGCCGGGCTGGTCGTCAATGCGGCCGGTCCGTGGACCAAGATGCTCGCCGCAACGGCGGGCTTGGATCTCGATCTGCGCGCCGTGCGCGAGCAGGACGCGATCTGGGAAGTGCGGCCGGGCCGGCCGATGCCGGAGTGTTCATTCTCGACAACGATCGAGGCGGCATATTGCCGGGCCTTGGGTGGTGGTCGGTTCATCCTCGGGCTCGGTTTCCCCAAACCGTATTACGATGTCGACCCGTATAATTACAAAGCGACGATCGACGACGACATTCTCGCGCTCTCATTCGACAAGAATGCCGCACGACTGCCGAATCTTCAGGGCGCCAAGCTCATCACCGCGTATGCCGCACTCTACGACATCACGAAGGACTTCTATCCCTATGTCGGCCCGCGCCGCGGTCTCACCGGTTACGCGGAGTTCTGCGGCGGCAGCGGTCATGGCTTCAAGATCGCGCCGGCGATCGGACTCCACCTCGCCGAGTGGCTGCTCACCGGACGAACGGATTCCGATTTCGCGCGGCTCAGCTACGATCGTGTCGCAGACAATCGACTCTTCGGCGGGCTCGGTGGCAATCGCGGGTGACAGGCATGCCGCGCGGATCGCCGCGCCCACGCGGCCTGGTCAGGGTGTGACGCCGTAGAGTTCCTTTGCCGCCTGCGCCGAAATCTTCTCGTCGCGCAAGTCGCGGAGAACGGCGTCACGCTCACGCTGGCGCGGATCGCCGAACCCTCCGCCCCCGGCGGTCTCGACCCGTACGCTCATGCCCTGCGGTACGTCGAGCGTGCATTTCGAAGGTAGGTCGCGATTCTCCCCCTGAGGATCGAGGGTGAATCGCTGTGTCCGACCGGGCGCGGCGCCGTCGAGTCCCCATGGCGCGAATTTCCGCCCGTCCGACAGAATCGTCCATGAACACGGTCCATAGGGAAACTCGAACTCGCGTCGCACCCCCATGCCACCTCGGAACTTGCCCGCACCGCAGCTGTCGGTGATCAACTCGTATCGGCGCACGCGGATTGGATAGTTCAACTCCACTTCTTCGATCGGCGCGTTCTCAGTGTTCTGCAGATTGGTCTGCACCGCGTCGGGGCCATCCTTGCGTGAGCGCCCGCCGTTGCCGCCGGCAATGGTCTCCATGTAGCAGTAATATTCGCCGCGCCGCGGGTCCTGGCCGCCGAACCCGAGATTGACGATGCACCCTTTGCCGGCCGCCGGGACGCGTCCGGGCAGAGCTGGGTGCAAAGCAAGGAACACGATCTCGGTCAGCCGCATGCAGAGTTCCCAGCCGCCAACGACCGCCGCCGGGCGCATGGCCGTGCAGATGAGTCCATCAGGGCCATCAAGATGGACGCGCCGCAGCAGCCCTTCATTGACCGGAATGCGATCGTCCATCAGGCAGCGCAGCACGAAGACCGCGGCCGTCTTCGCCATCGCCCGGTTGCAATTCATCGGCGAGGCGCGCTGGGCATCCGAGCCGGTGACGTCGACATGCATGTGTCCGTCGCGCAGCGTCACCTTCGCCTTGAGCTTGATCGGCTGATCGGTGATCCCGTCATCATCTCGATAGCCTTCCGCCTCGTAGACGCCCTCCGGCAATTTCCGGACTTCGCGATCTGCCCAGCGTTCGGTATAGGCGATCAACTCGTCGCAGAACCAGGCGACGGTGTCGGGCGAATAGCGCTCCGTCAGCGCTTCAAGGCGGCGCGCACCGATGACGTTGGCGGACATCTGGGCGCGGATATCGCCGTTGGTCTCACGCGGCGCACGGATGTTGGCCAGAATCAGATTGAGGACGTTGTCGTCGATCTTCCCGGCGGCTGCCACGCGCGTCACCGGCAGGATGATGCCTTCCTGATAGATCTCGCGATTGACGCCGAGGCTTGCGGGCTGCGACCCACCGACATCGACATGATGCGCCATGTTGGCGACGTAACCGAGACGCTTCCCGGCGACATCGACTGGTGAGATCACCGTGATGTCGTTGAGGTGGCTCGCGCCGCGATGCGGGTCGTTGACGACGATCGCATCTCCCGGCTGCATGCGTTCGGGCCCGAATTCACGGATCGCATTGGGCGCAATGACGCTCATGCATACGAGATGGGCCGGCTGCGCGAAGGACTGGGCGACGCAGCGGAGCTGCGCATCGAACAGGGCGCAGGAGAAATCGGCGCGGGTCTTGATGTTGGTCGAGAAGGCCGCGCGCCGGATCGTGACCGCCATCTCCTCGGTCAGGTTGATGAGGGCGTTTCGCAGCACCTCGAAGGTCACCGGATCCATCGTCGTCTGCGTCACGGCGCCGCTCTTGGCTTCTATGTTCGTCATGCGCGGATGTCCTCTGGCTCGTTCGAACTGATCACGTCGTCGCGAATGTGACGACGAGGCAGCCAATCCTGTCGACCTCCACGATGGCCCCCGGCGGAATCACCGTCGTACTATCCATCTGTTCGACGATCGCCGGGCCGTTGAACCGATCTCCGGCGAGGAACAATGCGCGGTCGTAGATGTCGGTCGCGGTCATTCCTCCGGTCTCGGTGAAATACACCGGCCGGCGCCCCTTGCGCGCGCGTGCCACGTCGTCCTTGGCGTGCTCGAGCTGGCGCACGATTGGGCGGTCGACCTTTCCGATCGCGGTCAATCTTAGATTCACGAACTGAGTCGGCTCACGTTCATTGGCGAACCCATAAGCCGCCGCATGCCGACGATGAAAAGCCTCGGTCATCGTCTTCCATGTCCCCTCGTCGACCCGATCAGGCACATCGATCTTGAGCTGGTAGGATTGGCCGACATAGCACATCGCGATTTCCCGGATGATCTTGACGCGATCGTCGGTCACGCCTTCGTCGCGCAGGAGCCGCCGCGTCGCCGCCTCCATGTCGCCGAACGTCGCGTTGAGATGTCGCGGATCTGCACCGGACGCCTTCTTCATGTAAGTCCGGACCAACTCGTGCTTGAGGTCCGTCGCGAGCAATCCCACCGCGGAATTGAGACCGGGTGCCGGCGGGATGAGTACGGTGCGCACGCCAAGAGCCTGCGCAATCGCTACGGCCTGCATCGGCCCGGCACCGCCGGATGGGACCAGGACATAGTCGCGGGGATCGATCCCCTGCTCCACAGAAATGAAGTAGAGCGCGCCTGTCATCTTCGCGTTGGCGATATCGATGATCGCACGCGCGGCCTCGACGATGTCGAGCTTGGACGGTGTCGCGGCGTGCTCGAGCACCGCCTGCCGCGCAAGGGCAACGTCGAGCTTGGTTTCGCCGCCGAGAAAATACTCGGGATTGAGGCGCCCGAGCACGAGGTTGGCGTCTGTGAGCGTGGGCTTCGTGCCACCGCGCCCATAGCACGCGGGGCCGGGCACGGCACCCGCGCTCTGCGGTCCGACCGTCAGCACACCGCCGGGGTCGACATGCGCGATCGAGCCGCCGCCGGCACCGATCTCCACCAGGCTGATGACCGGCGTCAGCACCGGATATCCCTGTCCGCGATGCGCCGTGACGGTCGCCACGGCGGACGAGCCGACTTCAAACTGATCGGCAATCTGCGGCTGTCCGTCATTCACCAGCGCAGCCTTCGCCGTGGTGCCGCCGATATCGAGTGCCAAGAGGTTGCGGTAGCCCGAGAGCTGGGCAATGAACGATGCGCCGATGACGCCCGCCGCCGGTCCCGATTCAACGAGATGAACAGGATGCTGCTTGGCGACATTGGCCGCGATGATCCCACCCGACGAGCTCATGAGGTACAGGCCCGTGTGGATCTTCCGCTCGATGAGCCGCTGCTCGAGCCGCGCGACATAGGGGCCGACGCGCGGCAGCAGCACCGCATTGACCACCGCCGTCGAGGTCCGCGGGTATTCCCGGTATTCCGGACTGATATCGGAGGACAGCACGATCGGCATGTCGGGCAGCTCTTGCGCCAGAATCTCCCCGCAACGGCGTTCGTGTGTCGGATCCTTGTAGGAGTGCAAGAGCGCCACCGCGATCGCTTCCACGCCCTCGCGCGCAAGCTTGTGCGCGACGGCGCGCACCGCGGCCTCGTCGAGCGGCACCAGCACCACCCCATCGCCGTCGATCCGCTCCGGTACGCCCTGGCACAGGTAGCGCGGGATCAGCGGCGTCGGCTTGTCGTAGAAAACGTCATAGAGATTGGGACGGGTCTGATAGGCGATCTCGAGAACGTCGCGAAATCCTTCGGAGGTGATGAGCCCGGCTTTCGCCTGCTTGCCCTCGATGATCGTATTGGTCGCGATCGTCGTTCCGTGCACCGTGAAGGTGAACTGACCCGGCGCCAACCCGTAAGCTCTGATCGCCTTGTCGATGGCATCGATGCAGCCTTCCGACGGATCGGCCGGTACCGTCGCGACCTTTGCAACCAGGATCGCACCGGTGCTCTCCTCGACGAGCACCACATCGGTGAACGTGCCGCCGACATCCACTCCGGCGCGGAAGCGGCGGGAGTCTCCCGAACTCATGTTTATGTCGGTCACGAACGTGTCATCTCCTTTGATTGCATCGCCACGCCGAGTACGAGACTTCGATCCCCGATAAAATCCAATACATCAGTCTCGTCATGCTGAATCAGAAAATATCGACCTGCGGCGTGCGAGCTGATTCACCGCCAAGGGGTGCTGTGCAATGGCGACAAGGGAATCATGGTTCGGGCTCTATGTCGATGACCAGATCGCTTCGATCGGGCGTGGTGAGCAACAGCTCGAAGGTCTGCCCCGAGCTGTGCTTCGACGTCAGCCACCTCATCCGCGAGGACGACGAGAACGGACGGCACTACTGCGATCTGGCTGGCACCAGGATCGCACTGCCCACCTCACGCCACCCGGCCCCAGATCGCGCAAGCCTCGAGTGGCACAACACCCAAGTCTTTCGGGATTGATCGCGAAAGTGACTTTGGAGAGGATTACTCTGGTCGAGGCTTGGGTCGGGTGATGTCCGTCGCAGCGCGGCGCAGATCCGAGCCGGAGCGATTTGCGGCCGATGAAGCACTTCGTCGGCGTTACCGATTGCGACCGGCTTCGAGGCGGTCGCGCAGGGCGCTCCAAGGCAGCCACATCGACGGGGCGAGTCCGGCGAAGCGCCGGCCGGCGATCGCCTGGGGCGCGAGCTTCGGCAGGATGAAATCGGCCTCCCGCACTTGGCCCGCGAGCAGCGCCGCCCATTCGGCGGCCATCGCCGTCGTCAGCGCAACGCCACGGCCGTTGCAGGCGAAGGCGGCGTCGAGTCCGGGCGCCACACTGAGGAATCGCGGCAGCGAGTCCGTCGTGACGGCGATGTGACCTTCCCAGACATGCTCGGCGCGCAGGCTGCCGAGTTGCGGGAAGAAGCGCTCGAGACGCCGCGCGAAGAAGCGCGCCGCGCGTGGCAACTCGGCCAGGCCCGGCAGCACCAGACCACCCGTTTGCAGGCGCCCATCGGGCGACCAGCGCACCGCGAAAGTGTGCCGGCGCGTATCGGCACAGCAGCTCCGGTCCGGCAGGATCGAGGCCCGTGCCTCGGCCGGCAGCTTCTGAGTCGCGATCTGGTGGACGTGCACGGGCACCATGCTGTCGCTTACGCTGGGCACCAATCGCCCGATCAGCGCGTTCGTCGTGAGCAGCACGCGTTCGGCGATAGCGACTCCATGCGCGGTCTGCGCGTGCCATCGTCCGTCGCGCCGCTGCAGCGCCGTCACGGCCGTTTGCGTATGGAATCGACCGCCCTTCGCGACGAGCCTGCGGGCAACTTCGCGTGCGAAGGCCAGCGGATTGATCTGCCCGCCGGTCCGGTCGAACAACGCGCCATGGTAGCCCTGGGTGCCGACGGCGCGGGCGGTTTCGGCGCTCGAGAGGATCTCCACCATGCGGCCGCGTGAACGCCAATCCGCCTGGCTGCGTTCGAACACTGGCATGAGCGCCTGTGCATGGGCCGGCATCATCCATCCGCTGCGCTCGGCGCTGCAGTCGAGAGCGAGCCGATCGACGAGATCGAAGACGATCGAGCCCGAGCGTCCGACGAGATCGAACAGCCGCTCCGCACGGTCCGGACCGATGATCCGCGCGACGTCGGGCGGCCGGATATGGGTCTTGAGACTCGGCACCACGAAGCCCGTGTTCCGACCCGAGGCGCCGAAGGCCACCTCGCCGGCCTCGAGCAGTGTCACCCCGACACCGGCCTCCGCGAGGTGCAGCGCCGTGACGAGGCCGAAGAGGCCGGCACCGACCACGAGCACGTCGCTGTCGACGCGCTCGTTCAACGCCGTGGTTGCGCTCGCCGGCGACGTGATCGCCGACCACAGGGATTGATTGAACGTGTCGCGCGTCATCGATCAGGGGTCGCTGCGCCGAAGGCCGGCGAGCGCCTGGGCCTGTATCTGCCGACTGCGCAGCAGAACCGACTCCTGCCAGTCCTGCGTGCCCGGATCGTAGAAGCGCCGCAACACCCGCTTGATCGCCTGTGTCCGGTCGCTCGCCCAGTCGACGCCGCCTTGCGCATGCAGCCAATGATCGGCGCGCAGCGCGGCAGTTCCGATATCCGGCGCGAATGTGCCGTATTCGAGCGCGATGAACGTGAGCCGCTCCGACCCGATCAGCCGCTCCCACGCGTATTGGGTCAGACCGTCGATCGGCACCGAGGACGATGTGCCGAGCAAGGGTTCGCTCAAGCTCTCCCCGTACCACGCGCGACAACGTGCCTGCCCGGAAGTGCCTGGCCGGTGGCCGACGATCGGCTCGCCATAGCCATGCGGGCCGAGGCCCGAGTGATAGTCGATGAGGGCCACGCCGCTCCGGCGTGCCAGGGCGTAGTCGTTGGCTATCGCCGCCATCGTCATGAGCGACCAGGTCGGTCCGGTGCCGCCGTAGAAAAGCCCATCGACATGCGTGTACTGGCCGGCGCTGCGCGCAACGTCATATGCGAATTGCCCGTGACGCTCCTTGAAGGCGCGGAGCCGCTGATCCGCAGCCGCGAGCGTCGCGTCGTCGAGCGACGGCGGCACGAATGCGCTCGCGAGCTCGGCGTAGCCGGCGTTGTCCGGCAGCGCGCCGTCAAACCGGATGCAATTGCGATTGAGATCGACCCCTGTCTCCGTCGTGCGCCGCAGCCACGCGAAGCCGAACGGATTGATCGCGTGCACGATTAGCGCGGCGGTGTCGTCCGGCAAGGCGGCCGGACCGCCCTGCGTGACCCAGTCGATCTGGGCGCCCGAACCGCAGAACCCCTCGACGCCATGGGTGGCGGAGACGAGGACGAGAACGCGCGAGGCGTCCGCGGCGCCGAACCACGCCGTATCGGTGGACAGCGCCTCGCCGCGCGGACCGCGCGCCGGATTGTCATATTGACCGAGACGGCCGCCGGCCGCGGTCGATTGCCGCATGAATCTGGCGCGCGCCGCCGCATAGTCCGACGAAAAACAGGCCTGGGTATTCATCGTCACGCCGATCAAGCGATATGTGCTCCCTGAACGGTCAGCGACGGATCCCGACCTCGGCGCTTCGCAATCGCCTTCATCGTCTTGCGCGGAACGATTTGTGGCTCGAACTCGCATCGATATATTGCCCGATGTCTCGACGGAATGAACACATCGATTCGGCTTCAAGGGGGGTTTGATGGGCGACAAGATCATGTGGGCGCGGCAGGAGACCACCGAGCGCATATGGATCTATGATGGGCTGGAGTTCAGCCATCGATTGATCACGAAGAAGAAGCACGGCTCTTCGTTCTCGTTCCACATCACCACCTACACGCCGTTCTTCGACACCATGGTCGAAGGCGACGGGATCCACGAGGTCGTCCTCTACTGCCTGCATGGATGGTCGCGCCAGATCGTCACCGCGACCGGCGAGGAGCGCGTGTTTCGCCCGGGCGACGCCATGTATCTGCCGCTGCATTATTCCTATCGCCACATCATCGGCGATGCCGGTCTCGTGCTCGCGGTCTGCGCCAGCCCCGGCAAGGCGTGAGTCGCCAGGGTTCCCACCTCCCTACCGAAATCGGAGTCGATGCGATGAAGAAGCTTGCCGCCTGCGTTGCCGCCGCCGTCTCGGGACTGATCCTGTCGGCGGGGATCGCCGCCGCCCAGATCGCGGTGCCTGCCAACTCCACGATGAAGCCCGGTACGCTGGCACTCGCCGCGGATTTCGCGGCAGCGCCAAATCAGTTTCTTCGTCCCGACGGGACGATGGATGGTCTCAACGTGGACATGTGCGGCACGCTTGCGCAGAAGCTGGGGCAGAAGATCGAGTGGACCAATCTCGCCTTCCCCGGCCTCGTGCCGGGACTGCAGGGCAAGCGCTTCGATGGACTCTGCACCGCGATCTTCATCAACCCTGATCGCCTGCGCATCATGAACATGGTGCCCTACGTGCAATGGGGCGAAGGGCTGATGGTCGCGGCGAACGCGACGCTGGGATCGTCCTGCGCGTTCAAGTCCGGCGATGCGCCGAGCTACAGCGGATGTTTCGACGAACTCGCAGGTAAGACGGTCTCCGTCGCCGCCGCCGGCACGACCAACAACAATCTCAGGGCCCAGAGCGATCGCATGATTGCCGCGGGCAAGCCGGCGATCGTCATCCGCGCCTTCGACACCAATGCCGATGCGATCCAAGCCGTCGTCTCGCGCCAGGCAGAGGCCGCCTATCTGAACGATCCGCAGGCCGCGTTCTTCATCAACCGCACGCCGGGATACAAGCTGGCTTTCTCGGGCTTCGCTGCAAATCAGCTCGCACTCGCGGTCCTGAAGGAGAACGCTGCGCTCGCCGACGCGCTCGTCGCCGGACTCGACGCCATGAAGGCCGATGGCAGCTACCAGCGCATCCTGGCGAAGTGGGGCGTCGCCGCGGTGCCCGCCTTCCAATATCAGAAGTGATCTGGAGCGCCGAAGTCTTCTGGACCTACATGGTCGATGCGCGCATCGCGACCGCAGCGGGTGTGACCATCATGATCGCTGCCGCCGCTCAATCGGCGGCAGCCGTCATCGGCTTCGTCCTGGCGCTCGGCATGCGTTCCCGGATCATGGCTGTCGTCGCGGCGGCGCGCGCCTATGTCTGGCTGTTTCGCGGCACGCCGCCGTTGCTGCTTCTGCTGTTGTTCTATTTTGGATTGCCGCAACTCGGATTGCGGCTCGGTGTGCTCGAGGCGGGATTGCTCTGCCTCAGCCTATACGCCGGCGCCTATATGGCCGAGATCGTTCGCGCGGCGCTCGCTGCGATCGACCGCGGCCAGGTCGAGGCGGCGCGCAGCCTCGGCATGTCACGGGCCGAGACGATGCGCTCCATCCTTCTGCCGCAGGCGGTTCGGCTGATCCTCCCGCCCTTCGGCAACGAGTTCGCCAGCATGATGCGCACCACGTCGCTGCTCTCCGTCATTTCCGTCGAGGAGTTGCTGCGTGCGACCAACATGATCATCAACCAGAATTTCCGGCCGCTCGAGCTCTACGCCGTCGCCGCGCTGTACTACCTGGCGATGGCCACGGTGTGGATGGCGGCGCAGTGGGCGCTCGAACGGCGCTTCAGCCTCGGCAGACGCAACCCCGCAACCTGAATTGTGAGAATCGCAATGACCGCATCAAATGCAAGGGCCCGTGTCGTGCTCTTCGGTGTCGGCGCCTTGGGTGCGCTGATGCTCGATTGCCTGAAGACGGGCTATCCCCTGATCGAGATCGTGGGCGCGGTCGACAACGACCCGGCGAAGATCGGCCGCCGCCTCGGCGACTTGTGTCCTGGTGCGCCGGGCGGCAACGTCGTCGTCGCGCCGACACTCGCCGACTGCTTGGCGAGGCTGACGGCGCCGGCGCATCTGCTCTATCACGTGACGGAATCCGTGCTCGCGCATGTCGAGGGCCAGATGATCGCCGCGCTCGATGCCGGATTGAACGTCCTCTCCGCCTCCGAGGCGATGTTTCATCCCGCACTGCGCTACCCGGACGTGGCGGCGCGGTTGGACGCCGCGGCGCGGCGCAAAGCCGTCTCGATCAGCGGCACGGGTATCAATCCCGGCTTCAGCTTCGATAGCCTGCCGCTAGTGCTGGCGCGCGTCACGTCGGGGGTGACGCGAATCAACATCGCGCGCACGATCGATGTCACCGGCACCGGGCCGGGCGACATCGATCATGTCGGCTACGGATTGTGGCCTGCCGAATTCGATGAGAAGATTCGATCGGGGCGCATCGTCGGCCACATGGGCGGGCCCGAGTCGATCGCGTGCCTCGCCGAGCGCCTGAACATGGACGTCGACCATGTCGTGCAGCGCTGGCAGACCTCCATCGCAAAGATTCCCGTCGATAGCGGCACGCCCTCGCTGGGCATGATCGAGCCCGGCCGCGTGATCGGCATCACGCAGGAGATCGCCGGCTTGCAGGGGGACGCAACGCGAATCTCCTTGAGGCTGATCATGTACTA
>Ga0163144_10001136_pt1 | contig 62918 bp, 44 predicted proteins | sample OliLak19BULKMAT1_FD_123175 | JGI IMG/M metagenome (GOLD analysis project Ga0163144, IMG submission 123175) | Freshwater microbial mat bacterial communities from Lake Vanda, McMurdo Dry Valleys, Antarctica - Oligotrophic Lake LV.19.BULKMAT1 | ecosystem: Environmental > Aquatic > Freshwater >...
GCAAGAACCATCGTCACAACCAGCAGTCATGTCGTAGTTGCAAGCAGTGATGTCATTGCAACCTGGGAATGTGCAAGAACCATCATTACAACCGGCAGTCATGTCGTAGTTGCAAGCAGTGATGTCATTGCAACCTGGGAATGTGCAAGAACCATCATCACAACCGGCAGTCATGTCGTAGTTGCACGCCGCAGCATTTGTACAACCCGGATAGGTACATGAACCATCCTCAATCGTTGCCGTCATATCGTAGTTACATGCAGTTATATCAGTACAACCAGAGCATGTGATGAATTCGCAAGAACCATCGTCACAACCGGCATCCATGTCGTAGTTACAAGCTGTTGGATCGATACAACCAGGGAGGATACAAGAACCATCATCTTCATTTGCAGAAGCGTTGAAGTTACAAGCAGTAGGATCAGTGCAACCAGGTACAACAACTACCTCTGGGTATGTCAATTGTGCGCAAGTTCTTTCACTATTCACCGGACTAGATGCAACATATTGCTCAGTGTCGCCATCAGGAGTTCCCACTTGCACGTTAAGTGTAAATGACAATTCTCCATCCGTAGTAATTTGAGCAACAAGAACTCGGTTGGTAGTAGTGTTACCTTGAACGCCTTCGAGCACAGACCAAGCACCACCGGTTGAAACAAAGGCAGCACCGCTGTTAGCATTGTCGAATGTTGATAGATCGAGACCAACAACAGTTACAGTAGGACCAACAGTAGCATCCAAACCATCTTGAGAGGTTAGAGGAATACCTGCGAGAACATCTGCATTTACAAGAAGTCCAGCGGCAATACTTGCACTACCTCCATCATTATTTGTACCTCCAACTAAAGAACCGTTGGTATCCTCAGCTTTCAGCAAACCTCTGCGCAAAGTTGTGGCACCACCCATGGTTACCCATGAATCGAGAGCAACAGTGTTTTCGTCGATGCGATTGTCAGGAATATTTCTTCCGATAGTTTCACCACGATCTACGTTGTTGAAGAACTCAGTGGTTGTTTCAATTCGAAGTTCATGGTTGTTGTTTCCGTATACTGCTTGAAGTTCGTAACCTGGAGCCAAATCGATATATACACGATAAGTTGTAGAACCTTCAGGAAGTGAACCACCATCAGTATCTGTAGCATCATTTGCATCAGAGATGTAGTAAGTTTCTACTATTACATCTTCCACACCTCCAGACGTTCCGTCGCATGCATTCACAGCATTGTAAATACATGAGCCGTTGTCATCAGTGGCAAGGGCATTGTAGTTCGAAGCAGTTAGATTTGTACATCCAGCTATTTCATTGGCATTGCAAATACCATCACCATCTGCATCAATAATGATAAGACCAGTGTTCGTTCCGTTACATGCAGAGCAGTTTGCAACTGGTACAATGCAAGATCCGTTTTCGATTGTGGCACCTGCGTCATAGTTACAAGAAAGTGGATTCGTACAACCGGCACATGAAGTAAATTCACACGATCCATTAGAACAACCAGCGAGTGCATTGTAGTTGCAAGCGGTTATATCAAGACAACCCGGATATGTGCAAGATGAGTCGTCGATGGTTGCCGTTGCATCATAATTACAAGCATTTACATCGGTACAACCGGCACATGAAAGGTATTCGCATGAAGCGTCTGCACAACCAGCTAGTGCATCAAAGTTGCACGCTGTTACATCGATACATCCAGGGTAGGTGCAAGATGAGTCGTCTATGGTAGCCGTTGCATCATAGTTACAAGCAGTTGCGTCTGTACAACCGGCACATGAAAGGAATTCACATGAAGCGTCTGCACAACCAGCTAGTGGATCAAAGTTGCATGCCGTAACATCGATACAACCTGGATAGGTGCAAGATGAGTCGTCGACAGTGGCCGTTGCATCAAAGTTACAAGCAGTTGCGTCTGTACAACCAACACAAGAAAGGTATTCACATGAAGCATCTGCACATCCGGCTAAAGGATCAAAGTTGCAAGCGATCACATCAATACAACCTGAGAAGGTACATGTTCCATCCTCGATAGTGGCTGCAGGGTTATAGTTGCAAGCTGTTGCATCGGTACAACCAGGAAGAGCATTGCAAGCTGGAGGCTCAGGAAATACAAGTCCGTTGCAAGTCCAGTCTTGTTCAGCGTTTCCTCCAATGGTACCCATAGGACTCTGAAGGTTATGAGCATAGTACAATGGGGTTGCTCCGTTTCCATTGTTGAACATCTGAATATTGATCTGATATTCAAGTTGGCCGGTAGGACAAGTAATTTGCATGAGCAATACTCTGTTATCTACTCCAGTAGCGAAACCATTGATGTCGCCATTCAGAGAAAACCACGCACCATCATTTACCGTGCAAGGCGATCCAACTGGAAAACCATTGCCAAAGGTTTGATTGAACAAACCTGGAGGGGTTGTAAGTACGGTGATAGCACTTCCGGGAGAACTAGAATTGGCGCGGCCAATAGTTACGAATGAGTCGAAACATGTTTCCGGAAATATTCCACAAAAAGCGGGATTAATTTCAGGGCCAGTCACACCTCCGAAAGATGAATTCCAAGAGGTTGTGCTACCTGGTTCAAGAATGTTATCAAGAATTCTTAAATCATGATCAGGGTCAGCAGGGGCTGCGCCGATACCGTACACGGCGGACACGAAATCTGTGGGATCTGTGAGTCGCGCAGAAACGCGATAAGTGGTATGTCCGGCAGGATAGGTTCCAACCGAAGTACCAAAAGTTTCCACAACCACATCAACAAGTTGGGCATTCATGCTGAATATACAGACGAAGCCAACGAAGAAGGAAAGTAACTTTTTCATTTGGGTGTTTATTTGTTTTTTTGCTTGGGTGAAGACAAGCGAATGCCAGGGCGCACTCATAGAGTGCGCCTGGACATAGCTTGAATTTGTTTTGGTTATGGGCAGTTGGAGCCGTAGGCTCCAAGGAAGATTAGAAGATCTGCAAGTCCAACAATTGAGTCAGAATTGAGGTCAGTGATAGCGCAAGGACCTGCATTACTGCCAAAAGTGCCAAGGAAAATGAGTAGGTCAGTAGCACCTACTACGCCATCGAAACTAAAGTCTCCGACGCAAGAAGTGATACATGAACCGTCATCTGTGTTAGCCAATGGATTGAAGTTTGGGGCTTTGCAATCTATACAACCGTTGATAATAACTATTTGCTCATAGTGAAGTGCGCCACATAGTCTTTCACCTGATAGTACATTGCTAGCAACGTACTTCTCTGTTCCTCCAGCGGGAGTACCTAGTTGTACGTTGAGATCGAATGATAGAGAACCATCTGTTGTGATCTGAGCAACCAATACACGGTTGGTTGAAGTAGGACCTTGAACACCTTCGAGAACAGACCACGCACCACCGTTCGATGAGAACACCGGACCGGCATTTACGTTATCAAATACTCCGAGGTTTAGGCCTACAACAGTCACAGCAGGAACAGTTCCTGAAATTAAACCATCAGAAGTTGTAAGCGCAATTCCGGCTAATGGATCATTATTGGCAAGTAGTCCACCGGCTATACCGTTGCTACCACCGTCATTATTCACACCACCCACTAGAGAACCGTTAACATCTTCTGATTTTAGAACGCCTAAACGAGTTGTTGTAGCACCGCTCATACCAACCCATGAGTCGAGAGCAACGGTATTTTCATCAATCCTGCTGTCAGGAATGAAATTACCCGTTTGTTCACCGCGATCCACGTTGTTGAAGAATAGTGTGCTAGTTTCAACACGCAATTCGTGATTGCTATTTCCATAAACAGCTTGTAACTCATATCCAGGAGCGAGGTCCATGTATATGCGGTACGTAGTTGAGCCCTCAGTGAGAGAACCGCCGTCTGTATCTGTTGCATCGTCAGCATCCGAAATGTAATATGTTTCGATGATTACATCTTCAAGACCTCCAGGCAGACCATCACAAGCTGTAACGCTTGGATAAGTGCATGAGCCATTATCATTGGTTGCAAGTGGATTGTAGTTCGAAGCAGTAATGTTGGTACAACCAGGAATTTCGTTTGCATTGCAAATTCCATCACCGTCGCTATCGATAATCACCAAACCAGTATTGGTCTGATTACATGCCGAGCAATTTGGGACAGGAACAATACACGAGCCATTATTACAACCCGCTGCCGGATTGAAATTACACGCCGCTGCGATGGTGCAACCAGGGAACGTACATGAGCCATTGTCACAACCGGCCGATGCGTTGAAATTACAAGCGCTTGGGTTTGTACAACCAGGAAAAGTACAAGAACCATTGTCACAACCCGCAGATGCGTTGTAGTTGCAAGCAATTGTGTTTGTACAACCGGGATACGTGCACGAACCGTCATTGGAAGTTGCGGATGCATTAAAGTTGCAAGCAGTATTGTCTGTGCAACCAGGAACTGAAGGATACGTTAATCCAGCAAAAACTTGTTCAAGTGCAATGGGAGAATTCGCAACATACTTTTCAGTTCCACCAACTGGAGTACCCAACTGAATGTTCAATTCAAAAGACATTTGACCGTTGGTGGTGATTTGCGCAATGAGCACTATGTTACTTGGAGTATTTCCTTGAATCCCTTCCAAAACAGACCAAGCGCCTCCGTTCGTTTGAAAAGCTGTTGAGCTATTTAAATCATCAAACATGGACAGGTCAAGACCTACCGGTGTAATTGTTGGACCTACACCAGAGGTCAAGCCATCTGCAGTGGTAAGAGCAATTCCAGCGAGTGGGTTGTTATTAACCAAAAGTCCACCTGGAATGCCAGCGCTTCCTCCGTCATTATTTGCCCCACCAACAAGTGAACCATTGGTGTCATTTGTTTTTGGAATTCCAAGCCGAAGTGTAGTAGCACCACCCATAGTAATCCAAGTATCAAGAGCTACCGTATTTTCATCAATTCTACCGTCGGGTATGAGTCGTCCAATGGATTCACCACGATCTAAGTTGTTGAAGAATTGAGTAGTAGTAGCAATGCGCAAGTCGTGGTTCGTGTTGCCGTATACAGCTTGCAACTTATAGCCTGTGGCCATGTCTACATAAATCCTGTAAGTCACGGAACCCGCTGCCAGTGAGCCACCATCTGTATCTGTTGCGTCGTTTGCATCAGATACATAGTATGTTTCTACAATAATATTTTCAAGACCTTGGCTGTATCCTGATATGCTCAAAAGAGAGCAGACTAGGCCAGCCAATATCATTTTGATATAGATGGTAGTTTTCATTTGTGTTAATATTGAAACTGGCAATGGGGTAGAAACTAATCCTACCCCATTGTCAATTCGTTTATTATTTAAAGACCACAGCTTGTGTTGAATACTCCGATCAACTGAAGGAAGTCGTCAACGTTCACCATGCCATCGCCATTGATATCTTCTGGACAAAGATTCAAAGAGTTGTCCATTGGAATCAAGTTTGAAAGAGTCCAACCTGAGGTCCATGGCTCAGCGCCTGGTTTGAATGCACCTTTGTAAGCAGCACCTTCGAAGAAATCATCGATAGGAGCAACTTCAGGGCTAGATGCTGTTCCATTAGCAGGAACTGGATTCAAAGCACCTGTTACAGCATTTGTAGCTATATTGATAGCGAATGTAAAGTCAATGATACCAGGAGCAGCAGTGTTACCAGCAGCAGCGAAAGTTGCTTGGTTACCGGCAGATGCAGGAGCAGCGTTTACTGTGAAGATATTGGCAATACCGGCATAAGCATTGTTAGTACACACGAAAGTACCAGCTACCCAGTTGTCAAACGTATCTACAGGACGAGCGGCTTCATCAGCAGCATCAACACCAGCAGCAAAGTTTGCGAAGATCGAGTTAGAAATTCTACCGCGAGTTCCTTCACGAGCTTCCACAGCGCGGTTGGCACCACGACCGATCAAAGTAACATTGTAAACTTTTGCATCTGAAAAAGGAGTGTTTCCTGAGTTGCTATCATCACCGTCAGATTCGAAACCTTCGTCACCTTGTGGTGAAGCACCTGGAAGTTGCACACCATACCAGAATTGGCCACGACCTCTGTATCCTTGATCCCAATCGAAATAATCATCGTTGCAGAACATAACTACAGCGTGCTTTAGATCTACAGTTCCACCGAAGAACTCGATACCATCATCGTCGTTAGAGATAACTTCGATGTACTCAAGTTTAGTACCACGACCAACAGATCCTAATGTAAGACCATTGATTTCGTTATTCGCGCCGATGTTAGTACCACCGTGACGGATAGAAACATATTTCAAACTTCCTGAATTGTCGTTGTCATCGTTTCCGCCGTAGTGGTTGCGTGAATCACCAGGTACAAGACCTTCGATGTTTCCTACACCATTAGCGACTGCAGCACCACCGTTAGCCAATAGAAGGTTGTTTGTAGCACGACCTAGCATGATAATACCACCCCACTGACCGCGAATGTTTATAGAGTAAGAACCATCTAACGGATCATTGGCATCCGTAAAAATGATTGGGCAGCAATCTGTTCCATTTGCCCACAATTGACCACCACGAGAAACGATCAATGCGTTTGCATCTACAGTTAATCCAAATGCACCGCGCAATACAGTACCAGGTTGGATGAAAAGGTCAGCGCCATCTTGCACATAAATTTTTTCGTCGATGACGTAAGTGTTGTTGCAAGTAAGAGTTGTGTTGCCGACTGGGAGGTTAAAGTTCGCATCGGAGGTTAGAGTAGACAAGTTTACGGTAGTCCTTGCATTGAGTGGAGGACATCCGCAGTCTTGACCAAGTTCAAGTTGAGCAGAACTCTCCGCAACAGCGAAGGTTGCTATCGCTGCAGCCATGAATAGCTTGAGGCTAGATACTTTCATTTTAATAGGAATTATTGGTTATTTTTTTTGTTTACACACACCACCTCGGTATGCGGTGCAAAGGTGTCTCCATTGTGCCTGTAGGGGTATTAATTGAATGAGATACTTGCCTTAATAAAACCTACATCATATCGGAGTTTTTGGGTCAAATCCTCAGTGTTTTCGACCCAATATCCAAACATTGAGTTTACATTGTAAACATGGAGGTAACATAGGGGAGACCTGTTTTTTAGACGAGGGCCTAAAGACATGAATTAGAGTCTGAGAACTTTGTCGGCATAGAAGTATTTTCCTTCAATGAAAATTTTGGTTTTGATCCGGGCTATAAAAAAAAAGGAGCCCTGTTTATCAGGACTCCTTAATAAATTGAAAACTATGAATTCGGTTATCTAGTCTTCACATACGATCGGGTTACAAGTTGCCCTTCAACACGGAAAATGGTTTGATACATTCCTGCTGACAAATGTGTTAGATCAATTTGCTTCTGTTTCCTTCCTGTGAAAGTTGACCATTGTTCTATGTAAACAACCTCACCAAGCAAATTGCGTATTTCAAAGGTCATAGAGTTCGACTCTACAAGAGTAACATCAATATTAATTTGACCCGACCCTGGGTTTGGATACAAAGAGATACTTCCAAAGGCGTCGTTCTCACCTACGTTGTCGAAGCAATCGGCAATTCCATTGAGATCTACGTCTATCATAATAAGTGCGTCGTTGGTTTCATTGCACTCAAAGCAATTGAACAATGGCTCAAGACATGAACCATCATCTATAGTTGCATCTGGGTCATAATTACAAGCTGTTTCACTTGTACACCCATTGAGTTGTGATGAGCAGAAATTCAAACGTTCGCATTGAATTTGATCGTCTAAAGGATTTTCGGCAACGAATTGGACAGTGCCTCCATTTGGATCTCCTAGTTGAAGATTCAATTCAAAGCAAAATTCACCATCAGTAGTGAACTGACCAATTAAAACTTTATTCTCTGTATTCGGACCTTGCACTCCTTCGAGCACAGACCAAGCACCGCCATTAGAAGTAAACAATGGCCCACCGTTTTCATCGCCGAATATGGAAAGGTCTAGTCCAACAACTGTCAATGCCGGAACAGCACCTTCAAGCAGTCCATCGGCTACTGTCAACGGAATACCGGCGGTTATATCTTCATTCACAAGCAGTCCACCATCCACAGCTTCACTACCGCCATCATTATTTCCTCCACCAACTATGGAGCCATCTGTATCTTCTGCTTTAAGCACGCCCCAGTGTATATCCGAAGCGGGTCCGAGAGTAACCCATGAATCGAGCGCTACTGTATTTTCATCTAATCTTACATTATCAATGAGATCTCCTGATTGCTCCCCGCGATCTGCGTTGTTGTAGAAAAACGTAGAGGTTTCAAGTCTCAACTCGTGTGCGGCGTTTCCGAAAACAGCTTGTAATTCATATCCGGGAGCGAGATCAGCATATAATCTATATGTGACAGATCCTGAAATCAATTCAGAGCCACCATCTTCATCTGCTGCATCATTGTCGTCTGCCACATAGTACACTTCAACTATAAGATTTTCAAGTCCATTATCCGGATCACAGCCTTCTTCTTTCGTGTAGGTGCAAGAACCATCATCGTCAGTAGCTTGAGGGTTATAGTTGTCGGCAGCAGGGTCTGTACATCCTGCTATTTCACTTGCATCACAGATACCGTCACCATCAGTATCCACTATTACAAGACCATCATTGTTGGTGTTGCACTCAAAACAGTCTTCAACCGGTTCAACACAAGAACCATCATCATCAGTGGCTGCCGCATCGTAGTTACAAGCAGTTTGGCTCGTACAACCTAAACCGTCTTCAGCATCACAAATTCCATCATTGTCTGCATCTATAATAATTAATCCGTCATTATTGCTGTTGCACTCAAAACAGTTTTCGATTGGTTCAATGCATGTGCCGTTATCATCTGTTGCATCAATACTAAAGTTACATGCTGTAGAACTGGTGCAACCCGAGATTTCGAGCGCATTACAAATGCCATCACCATCAGCATCTACTAGATCAAGCCCTGTATTATTGGAATTGCATATCAAACAGTTTAGGACTGGTTCTATACAAGTGTCATCTTCTTCTGTTGCCAATGGGTTGTAATTGCAGGCCGTTTCACTTGTACAACCTCCTACTTCTTGAAGGTTACAAACACCATCTCCATCATCGTCAATCAGCAAAAGTCCATCATTGTTAATGTTACAAATAGTACAGTTTGGAACAGCTACAATACACGATCCGTCATCACCTGTAGCTGATGGATCAAAGTTGCAAGCGCTAGGATTATTGCAGCCAGGATTCTCATTTGCATCGCATATTCCGTCACTATCGCTGTCTATTATTACCAAACCATCGTTATTTGAGTTACAAACTTGGCAGTTTGCAATTGGCTCAATGCATGATCCATTGTTGTCGGTAGCCAAAGCATTATAGTTGCATGCGGTCATACTCGTACAACCTGCTATTTCATTGGCATTGCAGATTCCATCATTATCGGTATCTACTATTAGAAGCCCATCATTGTTGGAATTACAGATGAGACAATTGGCAGTCGGTTCAATACACGAACCGTCTTCAACTGTAGCAGCAGGATCAAAATTGCAAGCGGTAGGACTCGTGCACCCTTCTCCTGTAAATATGATAGGGAAGGAGAGAGCGGTAAAAAACTGTTCGTTACCTATTGGATTTGAGGCCACATATTGCTCGGTTCCGCCGCCGGGAATTCCAAGTTGTACATTCAGTTGATAAGAAAAGGCGCCATCAGTGGTGAATTGTCCTATTAGAACAACGTTGTCGGCTGTTGGCCCTTGAACTCCTTCAAGCACAGACCAAGCACCACCATTGGCTGAGAATACAGGTCCTGCATTTACGTTATCAAATATGGATAAGTCTAAACCGACAATGGTAATATTAGGAACAGTTCCTACAATAAGACCATCAGCGTTTGTGAGGGGAGTTCCGGCAAGAGCGTCATTGTTCACAATTAATCCACCAGGAATAGATTCACTTCCGCCATCATTATTTGCTCCACCGACCAATGATCCATCAATATCATTTGCTTTTGGCACACCAAAGCGAAGTGTAGTTGCTCCATTCATTGTGATCCATGAATCTAGAGCAACAGTATTTTCATCTATACGATTGTGAGGAATTGCACCTCCAGTTATTTCGCCACGGTCTACGTTATTGAAGAATAGAGTAGATGTTTCAATTCTAAGTTCATGATTGCCATTTCCATATACTGCTTGAAGCTCATATCCGGGAGCCATATCTACGTATACACGATAGGTTATTGAACCTTCAGCAAGTGAACCGCCATCAGTGTCGGTCGCATCGTTGGCATCAGAAACATAGTAATACTCTAGGATAATATTTTCGAGCCCTTGTGCGTACCAAGAAAATGAAAGAAGTGCTAAACAAATTGTGAGAAATGACCTTTTCATGAATTTTGTTTTCAATTGTAGTAGTGAAACATCAGTTGCAGCGCCAATCGGGCGCTACACTGTTAACACTACAAAGCTAGAAGCCTCGTAATAACACAAATCGGGACTTACTTTACGTTAATGTTAGGATAGTGTAAACAGTTTGGTAACATTGTTACTGTTTGACGATCGTTTTCGATATAACGCGATGATTGCTCATCAAACGAATCAAATAGAGACCACGCTCCATATGATTCATATCTATATCATGAATCCCAGTCGATAAGTTGTTTTCAAGCAACACCAATTGACCGGTGCTATTGAAGATTTCTAGAATTGAAGTTTCATTTGAAAAAGTAGACATATCTAGAGTGAATTGATCAGAAAATGGATTCGGATAAACGTTAAAGGCGAATAAATCAGATGCATTCAGCACATCAAGATTTTCGCATATCAACTCTGGGTCGAGTCCTTCACAGTTGTCCGGAAGTATACAACACAACTCGGGCACATTTAGATTTACCCCAGGATCATAGTTGCAGGCCAATGGATCTGAACATCCAATTACAACAACCGTTTGACAACTGCCGTCATCACAACCTGCTAGAGGATTGTATTCCAAAAACGCTGGATCTGTGCATCCGCAAGAAGGAGGATATTTCAAGTATGGACTTCCAAATTCACCAGTTAAGAGAATCTCGTCGTCGGCAACATATTTTATGATTTGGCCAAGTGGATTGATCACTTCAATATTCAATTCGAAAGTGAGTTCACCTTTAGTGGTGATTTGAGCCACAATTATTTTGTTGTCGGCATTCGGGCCCATTATGCCTTCACCAAAGAGCATGTTAGTATCAGTACTGTAAAAAGAAGTATCAATCGTTGCGTCATCAAATATTGTTTGAGGATGATTTCCGGTTACGAATAATGCGGGCACAACTAAGTTATCTATGTTAACCAAGCCGTCTTTATTCGTCAGTGGAATTCCTGCTAAAGGATCTTGATTCACTAATAATCCTCCTGATATTGATTCGCTTCCTCCGTCGTTATTTGCGCCACCAACAACTGAAGTATCTGGATCAAGAGCTTTTTCTATTCCATAGTGCATATTAGAAGAAAGCCCAAACGAAAACCACGAATCGAGAGCAACGGTATTTTCGTCTAAACGATTGTCGTCTATTTCAAAACCAAAAGTTTTTCCTCGGTCTTCATTATTCCAAATAAGATCTGTACTTGTGATATAGAGAGGGTGATTCTCGTTTCCGTAAATCGATCTGAGTTTGGAGCCTTCTATAAGGTCAATAAAGATTCGGTAGGTGACATGTCCCTCCTGGAGTATACCACCATCGGTGTCTGTCGCATCGTTCGCATCAGACACATAGTATTTTTCTACTACAATGCCCTGAATATCGTTTTGTGCTGACATTACAATCGAACTGAACGACGCTATGAAAAGAGCTAAAAGATTTGTAGATTTCATACCAAATAATTTTGAGATAGAGCTAATTAGATTTTGTAAGTGAAGGTGATTTGGTAGTTTGTTCCGTATGTATAACGGTCGAAATCGAGTAACCATCCCTGATCGAAGTTGTAAGATCTGCGAATAGGTGCATTCAAGATATTGCGTATTTGCAATCCGAGTAAAAAGTGCCCACCAATTTTATAGCTCATGGTATAGTCGATCAAATGACGAGGCAGCTCGTATATATCTGGAATATTTTCTGCGGCATTTACCACTACAGCAAGCTTTGGGCCTTGTACATTGTAGGATAGAGAAGTTGAGAATCTTGCGCTGTCCCCGGTGTATGTAAAAATTGCATTCACGATATAGGGCGCTTGACCGAACATTCTTCTATTTTCAGCTACTGGGACAGTGATCTTGGTCTTTGAATCAATAAATGATACGTTGGCTGCCAATTCAAAATTTCTATTTAGTTTTTTTCTTCCTTCCAGTTCCACTCCAGCAGCATTAGATTCAAAAACGTTCTGCCAAGTGAAATCATTGCCTCCTGCAACCTTCACAAGTTCGATGTGATTTTCAAAAGTCTTGTAGAATACACTTACTGAAAATGAAGTACCTGTTTCAAGGTAGTAAGTCTCGTATCGGATGTCATAGTTGTTCACGTTTGTCATCTGAAGGTTTGGATTACCTTGAATTCTTGATCGTAATTCGAAGTCTTCCAGAGATACGGCCGACAATTCTCTGAAGCCCGGTCTGGCTAGCGACCTGAAGTAGTTGAGTCGGATATTTCTTTTTATAGACTCATCTTTATTTGTTATTTTGTAGATAAGGTTTGCACTTGGCAAAAGGTGAAGGGTATCTACAAGACCAGGGTTGGCTTTTACTCCACCGATGTTCTGTCTAGCATCTGAGTTATACTCAAGCCCTTGATCATAGTAATCTCTAATATCTACTTCAATGTCGGTTTTTTCTGCGCGCACTCCACCTACAAATCGCAGTTTGTCATTGAAGTGGTGGTCAACCATTCCGAATCCTGCTATTACAGTTGATATACCAATGTCGGAGTCGAGATTAGATGAACCATTCACATAATACAGGTCGAAACCGGATTGACCAGCAATTGAAAATCTTTCAGGAGCAAATAGCGATTGTTGGTTGTTTTCAATAATGTCTATAGCCACCGGATCGTTTGCAATACCCAATACAGTATACTGAATTTGTTGATTTTGCCTTTCGTTTTGCTGATAAGCCCCACCAACTTTCACTTTGGTAGCATTGATTACTTTTTTGCCAACTTTGAATTCGGCCGAAATCCTTGAATCAAAAAGTGTTTCGTCCATATATCGGTATCTACGTGCAGGAGCGCTGCTCGACATCGAGTATTCTTGACTTAAAGGAAGATAGTTGTAACGCAAATCTTTAAAGTCGAGGATATTTCTACTACCATCAGTATATGAGGCGTTGAAGTCAATTCGAGTTGTAGAATCGGGCAGTATATGTTCTGATTTAATTTGATAAACGATTTGTTGGCGCTCCTCGTATTGCTGGTCTTCACCAAATATAGATTCACCGCCGCTCGTTACGTTATCCACTCCCACATAAGTTCTAGCAGTGTTTGTGCCTATCAAATTGGGCATAAAGAGGAAGGAGATGTTGTGGTTGTTGTTAAGTTTCAATGAGAGATTGGCAAGAGCACTCCAACCATTTGTTTCATTGCTTACTTTTTGATCGATGTCCAGCTCATCTGCAGCGGGTTCGGAGCTTTCGCCTTCGGGAGCAAACCCGGGACTAGCGCTGGTACGCTGATTAATAGAGTTTCCATCGTAGTCTACATTATTGTAGTATCGGAATCCGACATAGTAACCGAATGTCTTTTTGAAAATTTTGGTTTGATTGCCTATGCTCAGAGTAGTACTATTGTTGAGAGGTGCCTTGTTGCGCTTAGTAAACCAAGTATTGTTGAACTGCTGACCATACCTAGAGATATCAGAGTTGAACAATTCAAAAAATGTACCGCCATATATTGACTCATAATCTTTTGATGCATTAGATACGGCACTGGAGTTGTTAAATTGCGCGGGTCCCATTAAGCCTAGTTCAATCATCGCGAGTTGATAGTATGCATTCCCTTCAGAAATGGGTGAGTCTTCATTCACGCCGTAAGAATTCAAATAGGCTCCTAAACCCAGCGCTTGAAATTCTTGCCAGTAAGTTGTATTCAGCACAGGCACCGGATAGTCACTTTGAACTGCAGGCAAACCTTCGGGTATATCGCGGAATCCATTGTCGTATCCGAGCCAATCGGTGCTGCTTTTTTCAGAACTGACTACATCCTTAAAAGTGGTTTGTGGATTATAGCCGAAAGAAGTACTGAGTGTAATGTTGAGTTTGTCCGGATAGTCTTTGGTTTCGACAGATATAAAGGCTCCTGACCAATCTCCAGGATACTCAGGGCTCATTGTTTTGGTAATTACCAAATTATCGACGAGCCCGGTTGGGAAAATATCTAGTTTAATATTGTTTGTAAGCGGATCTAAGGTGGGGATTCTATTTCCGTTTACAGTAGTACGAATGTATCTGTCGGCTAGTCCACGAACGGATACAAAATCCCCTACCGTTGAAACACCGGTTATTCTTCGAATACCACTGGCCACATTAGAATCTCCTGTTTTCTTGAGCGTTTCACTCGATACGTAGTCCAAAGTGGTAGCGTCGTTGGCCTTCACTTTTTCCATGTAGCTTGTATTGCTTTTGTTCGCCTTGGCTGTAATATCCACTGCACGTGTGAATATAAACCCTTTTGGAACTAGATCTATATTGAGAATCAAGACCTGACCATCCCTTAAAGAAATAGTTGTATCCAATGGTTCAAAGCCAAAGTAGTTGACTGTAATCAGGTGTGAACCTACTTCTTTGATCTCAAGCGAATAGTTTCCATCAAAGTCGGCTGTAGTTCCCACGGCGGGATTCTTTTTTAGTACTACAACGGCATTGAAGGCACCTTCTCCATTGTGATCAGTAATTTTACCTCTCACTGTTCCTTGTGAGAATGCAGTAATTGTAAAACAGAGTGCGCAAATAGTGAGCAGTACGGTTTTCATAATAGGCTTGTTCAGATGCGCGAAGTTATAGGCGGCTTAGGGGCTCTGAATTAGGGAAATATTATGAAAAAAGTTGCCCTATTAAGGATGTGTTTGGGAATAGTCTCCACAGTATTAAGCCAATGTAAAGGAAATTTTAACAGGCTTAACAATTCCGTAATACGGTTAAATACCAACGGCTTAGACCAATAACGAACACATTGAGTTGGAAAACAGGTTTATACAGTTCATGTCCTGAGATATAGTATCCAAGATTTGATTTACTTCTCGGAGTATATCACATTTAATACAGTTTGACCAACTGCCTCGAGAGTCTTCTTATCTATGATATCCATATTGTCGAAGACCGTGTGGTGATAGAATCCAAATGTTTCCTGTTCACTGTCCGTTTGCAATCCCATGACTTGTGTCGTGGGTCCAAATTGAACAATATTGATAGCTCTTATTCCGGCCAATTCGTTGATAGGAAGATGATCATCAAAGATTCCACCTACTTGTTGATTGCTGAATATTTCTCCATAACCTGCTTTTGACGCAGCACCCCATACTTTTCTCACAATATCGGGAGCGTATTTAATGGAATATCCTTCTTGATAGAATTTGGCATGACGCGCACCTACCATATCCAACAGGATTGCATATTGCGCACGATAACCACCGACATGTAAATTTTGTGACCAATATTGTGAGCCAAGACACCAGGTCATCATGTCATTTTGAGCTTCATTATATGCCGCCTCTGAATCGGAGTCCGGATCAAAGCGATTTTTCTCAAACTCAGGTTTTCCATAGTCTTCTCCATCGAACAAAATGATGTCTATACCAATTTTATCGATCATTGGCTCCATTTGCAATGCCCTTGCAATTTCAAGTAATATGCCCACACCGCTAGCTCCATCATTGGCTCCATCAATAGGTTTTCGGTGGTTCGATTCAAGAGAGTCTTTGTCGGCATAAGGTCTGGTGTCCCAGTGAGCACAAAGTATAATTCTTCGTTTGGCCGATGGATTATATTGTCCAATGATGTTGCGGATATCCAGTGTTGTACCATTCCATGCTTTCACTTTGGTAGTTTGTTCAATTACTGTTGCACCAAAGTTTCGAAGTGAAGCAGCGAGATAGTCGCCACATTTTTTATGTTCCGCAGTATTTGGAACCCTTGGTCCGAAATCGACTTGTCTTTTCACATATTGATAAGCGCTATCAGCCGAAAAAACAGGAGTTACAATTGATTCCGTTGATGTATCAACGATCACTGGGTCAGGTTTTCCACCATCACAACCTTTGATAATGATGGCTGCCAAAAACAAAGCCAACAGACCAATCGCTACAAATTTATACTTCTTCATATTTCCATGTGACACCTTCTTTGGTGTCCTTTATCTGAATATTTCGCTTCAATAATTCATCTCTGATCAGATCACTTGTTGCAAAGTCTTTGTTCGATTTTGCATTGGCGCGCATCCGTATAATCAAATCCATGAGAGATTCGGCAAGTCCTTCATTATTCTCACCGGCTGTTTCATCCACAATACCCAGTACATCATTCACAAACGAAGTCATCGTTTTATTGAGAACTACTATATCAGCAGATGTGAGAGTCATATGTCCTTCTTTCACACTATTAATAATTCTTACAGCTTCAAATAAATGTGCAACAAGAATGGGTGTATTAAAGTCATCATTCATGGCATCAGAACAATTTTGTTTCCATGAAGGAATATCTGCACTACTGTTTTCAGAACCTTTTAGAATTGGAAGGAGTTGCATTGCTGACATCAATTTTTTATATCCCTTTTCTGATGCTTGGAGCGCTTCATTGCTGAAGTCTAATGTGCTCCTGTAATGGGCTTGCATCATAAAAAATTTGACCACCATAGGACTATATCCTTTATCGAGCACAGGATGATTTCCTTCAAATAGTTCATGAGGCAAAAAAGAATTGCCCAAAGATTTGCTCATCTTCTGTCCATTCACTGTAAGCATGTTTGCATGCATCCAATATTTAACTGGGCCGTGACCGCAGCAGGCTGTATTTTGAGCTACTTCACTTTCATGATGAGGGAATTTCAAATCCATGCCACCACCATGAATATCGAATGTTTCTCCTAGATATTTTGTGCTCATAGCAGAGCATTCAAGATGCCATCCAGGAAAGCCTTCGCCCCATGGTGAAGGCCAACGCATAATGTGCTCAGGTGATGCGTTTTTCCACAAAGCGAAATCTGCAAAAAATCTTTTTTCGTTCTGGCCGTCGAGATCGCGTGTATTCTCAAAAAGTTCATCCACATTGCGACCACTAAGTTCCCCGTATGGGTGTTTGGCCATGAATGCTTTTATATCAAAGTAGACGCTTCCATTTACTTCATACGCAAATCCTTCCGAGATGATCTTGGACACCATTTCGATCTGTTCTATGATGTGCCCAGTGGCAGTAGGTTCAATGCTCGGCGAATGTGTATTGAATTTGGCCATCACTTCATGAAAATATACAGTGTACTTCTGCACTACTTCCATGGGCTCGAGTTGTTCCAATCTCGCTTGTTGACCTATTCGATCATTGCCATCGTCAAACTCAGTGGTGATGTGGCCAACGTCGGTAATGTTTCTCACGTATCTCACTTTAAAGCCGAGATAACTGAGATAACGATAAACCATATCGAAGGTGATAAACGTCCTGCAATTTCCTAAGTGTACATAGTTGTATACTGTAGGACCGCAGACATACATTCCGACATGAGATCCATGTTGTGGTACAAACTTTTCCTTTTCCTTGCTTAAGGAATTATAGATTAAGAGAGACTGCTCCATTGTGCGAAGATAGATACTGGACGCGGAATAATACAGTTTAGGTATCTGTAATAGTCCAATACCATTTCACTGCATTGAACTAAACATAAATCACGACGGCATTCACCACGTGCATGCAAGATCTTTCAGCGCATTGCCCAAAACAGGCTTCCAATGGGGATTCTGGGATAAATGCAAAAAAAGACCGTTCAATGAGAACGGCCTTTTTGTAGTTAATAGTTCGAAATGGCTACTTACCTCCTTCGGTCATTACACCGGTACCGATGTATTTTCCTTGAGAGTATACTTCAATTCTTATCAAAATTCCGTTGTTGTTGTATCGGTACAATTTTCCTTCCCAAAGTCTGCCTTCTTTGAAAAGTCCAGACTGACTTAGATTTCCCGAGTTGTCATAAAGTTCGTTGTGACCATTTGGTTTGAACTTCAGGGCTGCGTTCGTACTGTCTTCAGATTTTACACTTGTTTTTCCGAGATCCTTATTGTAAGTATCGGCTGCAGCAATTTCTGCTACCGCGGGCTTATAAGTTGTAATTCCTGATGGTGGCACGACGCCGTTGTTGAATTTGCGTTCTTCTTGAAGAATTCCATCTTCGTTGTATCGTTTGCAAATACCTGATTCCTGACCATTCTCTACCTGCAGTTCTAGCGCTGTTTTTCCGGTTTCATGGTAATATTTTTGCCATCCGTCGCGTTTGCCATCAGAATCGAAGGTGAAATCTTGTTGCGGATTTCCATTGGAGTACCAACGCTTGAATGCTCCGATGTTCTTACTGTCAATCCAATTTCCCATTTCTTCGATTTTACTATTCTCGTAGAAAACTTTATAGGCTCCATAAGGACGGCCCATTTCGAAGGTGATTTCTGAACGTAGATTTCCATTTGGCCAGAATTTGCGCCAAACGCCTTCTTTGCGATTGTCTTTGTAGTTTCCTTCCTCAACAGTAGCATCAGGTTTGTAGGAGGCATCATTGAGCATTTGCCCTTTAATGACCCAGTAGCCTTGGCGCATACCGTTGTTGTCGATGCGATTGAAGTCACCAGCCCAAGCAGAACTTGAGAGGATAAGTGCAACCGCCATCCAAGTGATTTTTGAAGTTAGATTAGTTAGCATGGCGAATTTGTTTAGTCAACTTTACATTGAAAGATGTCTATTTATACGCCTGCTTCGCTCTGTGGGTTACGTACCGACAGCAATTTTTTTGCCCACTTCTATTACCATGGTTTCCACGAGTTTAGTTGTGTCATATTCTGCCTTCCAACCCCAGTCTTGGCGGGCTTCGGTGTCGTCGATACTATTTGGCCACGAATCGGCCAGTGCTTGGCGAAAATCTGATTCGTAGCTAATCTGGAAATTCGGAATGTGCTTTTTTATTTCTAATGCTAACTCTGCGGGCGTAAAACTCATCCCTGCAAGATTATAGCTGCCACGGATTTTTACATTTTCGGATGGAGCTTCCATAATTCCAATGGTTGCGCGAATGGCATCATCCATCATCATCATTGGCAACATTGTTTTTTCGGAAAGGAAACACTTGTATTTTCCACTCTGAATGGCATGGTAAAAGATATCCACCGCATAGTCTGTGGTGCCACCTCCGGGTTCACTTTTGTATCCAATCAGACCCGGATAACGGATGCTGCGAACATCTACTCCGTATCTATTGAAGTAGTATTGACACCATCTTTCTCCGGCCAATTTTGAAATCCCATATACAGAAGTGGGCTCCATAATGGTAAATTGTGGGGTATCAATTCGTGGTGTATTTGGTCCGAAAACAGCGATGGAACTTGGCCAAAAAATCCTTTTTATGAGGCCATCTTTTGCGGCTTCCAATACATGAAAAAGACCGTTCATATTGAGGTCCCAAGCTTTCTCCGGAAATTTCTCTCCTGTGGCACTAAGGAGTGCTGCCAACTGATATACTTCTTCTATACCATGTTTGTTGATCACAGAATAAATCTGCTGTTTATCGAGGGTGTCCACGATTTCGAAGGGACCCTCTAAAAGGTCCGGGGACTGTGCTTCGCGAATATCACTTGCTACTACATTTTCAACTCCTCTTTGCTCACGAAGCTTTAAAACAAGTTCGATTCCTATTTGCCCTGAAGCTCCAATGATCAGCGTTTTTCCTTTACTCATTTTTTTAAAAATATTTCTTCGGCCAAACCTACAAGAAAAAAGATCTTCAACCCAGAATCTGCATTGGGATTCGCTATGAAGTGCTAACACCGTTTATCCCGTATTGCGCATTAGGGCAATTTTTGTAGAATGCGTGCCGGATTCTCAAATCTATGCGATAGGATACTGCATTCATGGGCAAAATGAGGGTGCAATTTTTCTATCGCTTGATTTGGGTTTATGTATCTGTAATATTCCAATTCCGTTTCCCTCCATTGGCCTATTACAGCTACTTTGACGGCATTTACCATTTCGTGCATGCAAGATGCTACAGCGTATTACCCAAAAAAAAATTCCAATGCGCAATGCAGGAAATAAGCAGAATTGGGATTACTGGCCTTGCAGAATTGTCCCCATCCACGAACTCATTTCTTCTAAAATCTGAACATCAATGGTTGTTTCAATTTCACCGTATTCGCTCACTCTTCCATATAATGTGGGTTGAAACAGGTGGTTTAACCCTTGAAAAGTAACAGTTTTGTAATTGTAGTTGCCACCTTTTTCAAGGGCTGCAGCTATTGCATTTAAGTTTATATACGCATTTACTTGAAGGTCTTTATCTCCATTCAGGGCCAGGACCGGACATTTTACTTTGCTCCAGGCTTGAGCTGAATCATAGGATCCGAATGTTCTCATCCATTGCGTATTGAAAAAGGTGTTGTGATAGGCCTTGTAGTTTTCATAATCAGGAATGGTACCGGAAAGATCCTTTTTTGTGGAATCGATGTAATGAAGTATAGCCTTTGCAGCGGCAGTGCTATCCGGATAATGATCTAGAATGTTGAAGATATCGTCGTTCTTACGGGCATCTGCCTCGGCCGATTCCTTTGACATTCCTTCCATTGATTGAATGTCAATTGTTTGCAAGTGAAGAATTTCTCTTCCGGAAACCCCGGTACCTGCCAACGAAATGATGAAATCCACTTTGTCGGATTGGGCAGCAGCAATGGGAGCTACCAAACCGCCTTCGCTGTGACCAATAATTCCTGTTTTGGTTTTATCTACAAAATTTTTGCTCTCCAAGAATTCAATGGCTGCAAGCGCATCGTCAGCGAAGTCAAGGCTTGTAGCTGTTAGAAAATTGCCGCCTGACTGAAATACTCCTCGATCGTCGTAGCGCAATACTACATAACCTTGTCTACTCAGATAATCGGCTATTACCCAAAAAGGACGATGATCTAAAATAGTCTCATCGCGGTCTTGAGGTCCACTACCTGAAACCAATATCACAGCGGCAAACGGACCTTTTCCCTCGGGATAGGTGAGGGTACCGCTGAGTTCGATTCCGGCTTTGGTGTTGGAAAATTTCACTTCTTCGACCTTGTAAGGAAATGGTTCTATGGGGTTTTGAGATCTTGGTTTTATAGATTTTCGGATCTCTTTTTTACTTAGGATGAGCGGGTATTTGCTATCACCTTGCTCGACTAAGCCCGAAATCTCGGTGTGAGAATCATTGAATTTCCCTCTGAATGCAATGCCCATTTGGCTTGCCTCAAAAACAACAGAATCTGAGCTCAGATGAACGCGGTCGCATCGAAACTGATTGTCACTCTGATCCGGGCTCATCATATCTGCAACCCAATGATCGCCTTCTTGGTTTAGTAGATATGATAAACGAAAATTTTGCTCACCAATGCTCACCACCCCATTCCACTTGCCCTGCCATTGTTGTGAGTACAGAGAAAATGGAATTGCGAAGACAAGAAGGGGAAGAATTTTTTTCATAAAACGAAGGTATTGAACTAAACATTAAAATGGCATGGTACTTCCTCTCGCGGCAAAATATTATGTATGATATGAAGGATTTATACGCTTCCATGAAAGACAATTGCGCAGCAGCCCGCGCTAGATTTAAAGTATTTTGATACTAGAATCACATCATTCAAAAATGAAGCCGTATTATCGCGGTATTGTATTTTGTTCCACTTTTGGAAACTTCAACCTGAATATCTGAGTACCGAATATCAATATGAGGAGATGACATTGCAGGAATACCGTCAGGTGTTTCGCGAGCTGTATAAACCTGTGCGAAATTTTATATACTTCCGATGTTCAGATTCCGACATGGCTGAGGACATAGCACAGGATGTTTTTTTGAAGTTGTGGGAAACCCGCTCCAGGATTGATAAGCGAACAGTGAAAGCTTTTGTTTATACAATAGCGCACAATCTGACTATTAATAATGTCAAGAGGCGTCAACTTCAATACAATTTCCGCAAAGCACCGGCTCCCGATAGGGATAACGATAGTCCGGATAAAATGATGGAGATGCAGGAGTATGACCAAAAGCTTCAAGATGTTTTGGGGTCATTACCTCAAGGTGGACGGGAAGTATTTTTAATGAATAGATTGGAAGATCTGACGTATCAGGAAATAGCTGCTCGACTCGGTTTGTCTGTGAAGGCCATAGAAAAACGAATGAGTAAGGTTCTTAAAATTTTGAGAGAAAAACTCGGAGTTGACATCTGATGAAACCTGAAAGACTGATAAAATCACTTCAGTTCTTGACACTTTTACTGTGTTCACTTCATGGATTTGGTCAATTGGATCAGCAGGTATCAGTCGATTTTCAGAAAACAAGTGCCACATCGGCGCTGCGAGATCTCAATCAAAGGTATAATATAAAATTTGGTTTTGATACCAGAGCAATGGATAGCCTTGAGGTGAATCTTCAGTTGGAGAACGTTAAATTGTCGGAGGTTCTTGATGGTATTTTCGAAGGATCGAATTACACTTATTCAGTGCTCGGAAAGTCTGTGGTAATTTATGGTTTGGAACCTGAACCTGAAAATTTTGAGCCTACTCGAACAAATTTTACTTGGCGTGGTCAAATTCGTGATAAAAGAACAGGCGAACCACTTCCATTTGCGAATATCAGAACATCGGGAGCATTTACAGTAACAGATGAAATGGGCAGATTTATTCTGAAGGAAATTCCATTCGACACGAGCACAGTAATGATTAATTATGTAGGCTATGCAGAAATCAAAATTCGTCTTACACCCGATTTAATTGCCCAAGAAAGGTCAATCCTCTTGGAGCAAAATCGTGTTCTGCTGCCGCAAGCAGTGATTGTGGGAGTAAGACTTCCTTTGCTCGAGACGACAGATATTATTTCTACACAGGCAATGAATCCCCTCGATTTGTCGGTGATAAGTGGCAATGGCGAACCCGATGCCATGAGAACTGCACAACTATTGCCTGGGGTGGCAGCCACATTGGAGAGCAGCAGTGGGCTTGTGATACGGGGCAGTTCGGCTGATCAAAGTCTCGTGAGTTTTGATGGGTTTTCTATTTATCACCTAGATCATTTTTACGGAATATTCAGTGCATTTAATTCGAACGCTATAAAAAATATGCGCATCCACAAAGGAGGAATGGATGCATCTTTTGGCGGAAGATCTGCCGGATGGGTGGAAATAACGGGCAAAGAAGGAAATAGATACACGCCAAAATTGCAACTCGACTTGAGTATGCTTTCACTCGGATTACTTTTCGAATCACCTATTGGTAAGTCGGAAAAAGCCTCTGTGTTGGTAGCGTTTCGTAGAAGCTATACAGATCAACTTTTCACACCACTTTTTCGCAAGCTTTTTAATACATCTTACAACTCAAGCATTGCTGTTGTGGATGATGACGCACCCAATGAGGTGGATATTTTCGAGCGAGAATCAGATCCGGATTTTAGATTTTTCGATCTCATTACAAAAGTTAGTCTACGGCCAAATAAAGATCACAGTGTACAACTCAGTGCTTTTAGAGGTCGCGATAAACTTGGTTTCACATACTTTCTCTCGTCAGATCAAGGCAGATATAATTATGCGTACAATGATGACAATTCGTGGGGAAGTGATGGTATTGGGGCCCGTTGGCAATGGAATAAGGGTGACTTCAGATTGAAAACTTCAATAGGTTATTCGATTTATCGGAGCAGTTTATTTTCAAATGACACGATCACAGATATACTCTTCGGTTTGGAGGAAGTGAACAAAGGAGAATTCGACAACTCTCTTGAAGATGGAAGACTTCATGTGGATGCTGCCCAGTCGTATAAAAATCATGATGTACACCTAGGTATTCAGGCCAATGATATTCGAACGCTGCGAAAATCACTTGGAAATTCGAATCGTTTCGAAGAATCTAATCAGAAGTCTAATGAAGTGACATTGTATCTGCTGGATCGATGGTCATTGACAAAGGGAATAAAATTAGTACCCGGCCTAAGGGCAACCTATTATGCGCAGGAAGAAGATGATGTCAAAAACCTGAATGAATTTTGGCTAGAGCCCCGATTAAATCTCACAGCAAAAGTTTCCGAGAAATCAACTTTTAAATTAGGGACAGGCAGATATTATCAAGCAATTCATCGACTTCGAACACAAAGTCTTTTGCTCAATTCTCCGGATCTCTGGAGCATGTCTGATGGTAAAAGTCTACCTCTCACATACAGCGATCATTTCATAGGAGGATTTACCTGGAAGGATGAAGGTTGGACTATTGATGCCGAGGTGTTCTATAAGGAGAACTACGATAGCTTCGAGAATCTTTCGACCTATTATTTTATGTCGGGGGGAATAGATCCCAATTCAGATAGCATCATTGTGGGAAACGGTACCAATACTGGCTTGGAGCTTTTGGTTCAAAAAGATTTTAAACAAAGTCATCTTTGGTTTAGCTACACGCTTTCAGAATCTGTGAACCATTTTTCAGGATTTCAGGAGACTTTTTATCGAAGTAATGACCAACGTCATGAGGCCAAAGCTTATTTCGAAATGAAAGGTGAGCGCTGGGAATGGGGTGCTTACTTCGTTTTAGGTTCAGGAAGACCCTATACGAGACTCGTTGGTAGTGATGAAATCGAGTTAATAGATGGCACGACTAGAACAGTGCCACTTTATGGAGAGATCAATGCTGATCGCTTACCTGTTTATCATAGGGTAGATCTTTCAGCTTCGTGGTTGTTTAGTTGGGGAAAAGCAAAGGGGAAAATATCGGGCAATGTGTACAATGTATATGACAGACAAAATATTCGGGACATTCAATATTATTCGATTTCAGAATCTAGCAATGAGGTTTTGTTTGTGGAAAGAAGGGTGATGATGTTGGGAATTTTACCCGGGTTGAATCTGCAATTGAATTTTTAGAATACCGAAAACGCATGAATTCATTGGTGTTTTGGAAAAAACCCAAATAGAAAACCAACTTTTTCAGTATTTTTTGGTAGGGTGATTAAGAAAGGCCTTGTAAAAAGAACTGAAGAGGAAAAAAGAAAGATAAAGTGAATAAATTCAAGGAAATACTAGGACGTTACGAAGTACCATTCAACAAGACTGAAGAGCAGGCTCTGGTGGAGGTAGAAAGGAAAATTGCATCCGGAATTACTTCAAAAGAGGTAAAAGTTTTGAGTATCAACTGGCTTCGGATTGCGTCGGCTGCTGCAGCTATCATTATTGTTGCCAGTGCCGCATTTTTCATGCTCAGTGGTGGCAAGAATGTTGAATTTGCTACAACGGAGGGACAATTAAAGCAGGTAGAGCTGCCAGATGGGTCTAAGGCTACCCTTAATGCAGCCACAAAAATTTCTTTTAATGATGATTGGTCTGAAAACAGAACAGTTTCTTTAGAAGGAGAGGCCTTTTTTGAAGTTCTAAAGGGCAGTGATTTTATAGTAAAGACAGCACAAGGCGACGTAAGGGTATTGGGAACAAGTTTCGATGTATTTGCTCGTCAAGAAAAATTTGATGTCAAGTGTTTCACCGGAAAAGTAGAAGTTTCAAGTCAAAATCAAACCGTAGTATTAAATCCCGGAAACGAGATCAATTTTGAAAATGGCGCGATGAAAGTGGAAACCTTTAAAGGATCTACTGAGCGATGGATAGATGAAGTCTTTGAATTTAAAGGTGAGCCGCTTGAAAATGTTTTATTGGAAATTGAAAGACAATTTAATGTTTCGATTGAGGTTGAGTCAACAGAAGCTCATTTAATTGATGTTGTTTTCACCAAAGCGGATGGACTTGAAAATGCTTTAAAGCAAGTTTGCATACCTATTGGTTATATCTATTCTATTGGCAACAACAATTGGGTAGTATTGAAATCAAAAGTTAAGTGAGTTGTTAAAGCCTGTTAAGTAGGATAAAACGTGCAACTTTTGGGTAAGTTTTTGGTTATCTAATGAAGAAACACAAAAATACTGAGGTAAGACTTGATCTTACACACAACGAGTAAGTAACACACAGTGAAGTGCCTTTCAAAGGCACATCAGATAGTATAGTTAGTTTTAGTTAAGGTTTAGAGTCGTCCCGGAAAACGTTCTGGGACGATTTTTTTTTTGCTATTTGCAGAAAGCACATATAGTTCTCGAAACCCGAATGATCGAGGTGTTCATGTTATAGGGATCTCTAAAAGCTGTCAAGTGATATAGCTCTAACGAATATTCATTTCTAACATTAGGCCAATGAACAATCTTATCCTTCTTTTGCAATATGTATTTGAAAGACATTAGAATAGAGGAATTCGATTACAATCTTCCTGAAGAGAAAATTGCGTTGATGCCAAAGGATAAGCGCGATGAGTCAAAATTATTGCACTATAACAACAACAAAATAAGTGATTTCAGTTTCCATTCATTACCGAATATTTTGGAAAAAGGAGATCATCTTATATTAAACAATACGAGAGTAATTCCGGCGCGATTATTTTTCCGAAAACCAACAGGGGGATTGATAGAGATTTTTTGCCTTGAACCTCGTTCTAGCGGAGGTGATTTTCTGAAAGCCCTTCAAAGCAAAGGGAGTATCGAATATGAATGTCTTGTCGGAGGCGCCGCAAAATGGAAGTCGGGCAACATTGCCTTGAAGGCAAATGAACTTGAGTTGGAAGCAGAAATTACAGGAAGGAGAGGCGAGTATTTTCATGTGCGGTTCACTTGGAATCCATCTGAACTCAGTTTTTCGGAAGTGCTTAATCGTTGCGGAGAACTTCCTTTACCGCCATATTTTAATAGAAAGGCTGATGCAAGCGATTTATTGAGATATCAAACAGTATACGGCTCAAATGAGGGCTCTGTAGCAGCACCTACAGCGGGTTTGCACTTCACCCCGGAGATCTTTGATACATTATTACAAAAGGGTATTTCTGTTTCCTATATAACCTTACATGTAGGCGCAGGTACTTTCAAACCTGTGAGTGCTGCGAATATTTCCGACCATGAAATGCATGGAGAATATTATTCGATTGACCACAGCATTTTATCGCGTTTATCACAAATGGCTCCTGGAAGAATAGTTGCTGTGGGTACAACTTCGTTGAGGGCAATTGAAAGCGCATATTGGATGGGTTGCAAACTTTCTAAAGGAATTAGAGCGAATAATTTGGAGCAATGGGAGGCATACGAAATGCAGTCTGAACTATCTTCAAGCGATGCTTTCAGATATATTCTTGAAGAGATTGAGCGAACCGGAGAAGATAAGATGATGGCATCTACATCCATCATGATAGGTCCAGGTTATAAGCCTCGTGTAGCAAAAGGGCTGGTCACTAATTTTCATCTACCGAAGAGCTCACTGCTGGTGCTCATTGCAGCATTAGTTGGCAATTCTTGGAAAGAAATATATGATCATGCATTGAAGAACGATTATCGCTTCCTCAGCTATGGAGATAGTTCCTTGCTGTGGATAGATGCATAAACTCAGAATCCGCATTGGAAGGCGCGATGAAGCGCTAAGATAGTAGGTGCTCTCGCCAGATTTTTATTTGATGGTGTATATTCATACATCAAGAATAAAAATCGAGAAAGTGCTTGATATCAAAGGGGGTTAGCGCTGCAATAGATTTCCTATGCGGATTCTGGGATAAACGGTATTAGCACTTCATAGCGCCTTCCAATGCGGTTTCTGGGATAAAAAAAAGCCCGGCATTACCGAGCTTTTGAATATTGATTCTGAATGATGGATTATCTTCCACCATATCTATTGTCCTCGATGTCTGCAACTTCTTTGAAGGAGTTATAAATTTTCACAGCAACTGAATTTTTCATTGTCTGCATCAATTTATCCTGATCTTCGAAGTAATCTGCTTTCGCTTCAGCAGGAATTAAATCGCTTGTTTTCTGCACAACATAAACAGCTTCTTTTCCAACAAGAGGCTCACAAATGTTACCCATTGGAAGCCCGAAGGCTACACCAACTACTTCAGCGTCTGATTTTGTAACACCTGAACCAGGAAGATTGGTTCTTTGCATAGTCAAATTATCGGCTTTCTTTACTGTTGATTTTACGGCTTCGGCAATTTGAGTAAGAGTGGTGAGCTCTTCCGCCCCCATTTTCTCTTTGTACAGTTCGCCTTTTTTCTCCTTGATTACTTCGAGTCGTACCTTCTCTTTAACGTTGTCGAATGAAGGAGCACCTTTCTCTTTTACTTGAGTAAGGGCAGCAATAATAAATTGGTCTGCAATGATCATAGGAGATGAAACATCACCTACTTCGGTATTGCTTCTATAAGCCCATTCAACCAAAACTTGAGCTTCGGTTAACGCTCCGATATTCGGTTGATTTGGTTTGATGCTTTCCGCAGGCAATACAGAAAACCCTCTTTCCAAAGCAGCTTTGCGGAAAGAAGTTGTATCGTTATTCTGAATAGAAAAGTCCATTGCTTCGGCTTGTCCACCATCTCTGGTAGTAGGGCTTGCTTTTATTTCGCGAGCCAAAGGAGCGATAGTAGCCGTGAGCTTAGGTGCTTTTTTATCTGTTACTTCAAGTATGTGGGTACCGAACTGAGTTTCCACTGTTTGAAGAACGCCAACTTGTCCATCAAAACAAGCTTTCTCGAATGGCTTCACCATTTGACCGCGAACAAACCAATCAAGGTCGCCCCCTTTGTCTTTTGTGCCATCTGTTCCAAATTGTTTAGCCATCACATCAAAGTTTTTGTCTTTTGTGATTACGGCCTTCACGCTGTCCACTCTGGCTTTAATTGAAGCTTTAGATGCATCGGTTCCATCGTGACGGAAAAGAATGTGACGAGCACGAACCGAGTCCACTTCAACACCTCTCGATATAATGCGTGCCATTCTATAGAATTTACCGTCTATATAAGGACCCACAAAAGAACCAATTGAATCATTCATGATTTGCGAATTCACGGGCTCAGGAATGTCATTTGGATAGTACGATACTTTTTGCACAGTTGGTATATCGCTATTGAGAGCAATGAACGCACTGTCAGATTTATCCGTTTTCCACTTGTCAACCAACTCTCCAAGAATTCTCTTGTATTCGGTACTATCTTCTGTCGAAGGAGTAATAGGGAATGAGATATACTCAAGGCTTCTGCTCATTTCCTGACGGTAGTCGCGATCGTTTTTGTGCTTGTTGTAGTAAGAACGCAAATCGCTGTCAGTGAAGCTGATGAGACTATCAGGTATCTCATCGTAGCGAACTGCAACGAAATCAACATTAACCTTTTCGTTGGCTGCATTGAAAGTGTATTTACCATCTAGTTTGTTTGCATACATGCCAGACTTAAGGAGAAGGTCATACTTTTCTTTGAGACGTTTTGAGGTGATGAGTTTTTTGTAACCATTGTACATGTCGGATGTCATGGATTCGAATGTCTTCTTCAAATTTTCTTTCAAAGGCAAAGAATCCTGATTCTGGTAAAAGGTGCTTTTTACATATGGAGACAAGCGCTCACCAAAAAGAATCTCTTCGAACTCTTCTTCAGTAACAGCCAAACCGAGTTTCTCATATTCTTCATCGAGAAGGATTTTGTCTATGAATTCATTCCATACATCATCAGATAATGAAGTATTGTTTGTGTAGTTAAACAATTTCCCTCTCACTTCAGCGGCTTGCTGCCAATCCATTCCGGAAATGCTGTTGCCATCGATTTCACCGATGTTGCTATTCTGTCCACCAAACATTGCCATCACAGCATCGTATGGAATTAAGAAGCCGACAATACCAAGTCCGACCATTCCTACTAGAAGCCAACTCTGCTTCCTTATGTTTTCAATCATTGCCATAATTTCTTACTCTTTAAAATTTGGGGGTGCGAATATCGGAATTTACCTGCAATCTTGGTAGAACTATTGTTTAAGGCTCACTAAAACTAGGTCAATTCTGTTCTCCGAGACTGTTAATAGCTTGAAAATGAACGACTCATGGTCTATTTCTTGCCCTTCTTCTGGGATGTCGCCATGTAAATAGAGAATTAGGCCCCCTAAGGTGTCGTAATTATCCTCATTTTCAGGGAGTTGGAGTCCATATTTCTCGTTCAAATAATCTATTTCAAGCCTTGCAGAGAACCTGTATTCTGTTTCAGAAATGAGTTGTTCTTCCAGTTCTTCCTTATCATGTTCATCTTCAATTTCACCGATAATTTCCTCAACAATGTCTTCCATTGTGATAATTCCAGCAGTTCCACCAAATTCATCCACAACTACTGCCATATTTTTTTTCTCGCGAATGAAGAGCTCAAGAATTTCATTAGCCGTCATTGGCTCGGGCACAATGGCAACAGGTCTTAATACACTTTGAATATTGGGCGGTCTTCTGAACAAGTCATAGGAGTGCACATAACCTATTAGATGGTCCATGTTTTCTTTGTAGACTAAAATTTTTGAAAGACGGGTTTCAATAAATTTTTTGTGCAGTACATCTAGGCTATCTCTAAGATCAACCGCCACAATTTCATTCCGCGGCACAAGACAGTCTCGAGCTTTCACTTTGCTAAAGTCTAGAGCGTTTTGAAAAATTTGGATTTCATGGTCAATGTCTTGAAAGCGATCTACGTTTCCTGTAGCTTCTCGCAAGTAATGATCAAGGTCTGTGCGACCGAATTCGATTATTTGTTGAGCGTTTTGACGGCGATTTACAAGCCTCAAAATAATACCGGCAATACCATTTACAAACCAGGCAAATACCCACAGAAAAATATACCAAATGAGTAGGGGTAAGGCAAATAAGTTGAGCCAACGGTTTGGGTTGATACTAAAAATTGCCTTCGGAATAAACTCGCCGAATATGAGTACCACAAAAGTTGAAATGACTGTTTGTACTATCAACTCACCGTAAGTGCCCAATGAAACAGCTATAAAAGGCCACATTTGATGCGAAAGGTAGGTGAGTAATTCACCCATGTAAAGTCCAAAAATTACGAGAGCAATGTTGTTGCTGACGAGCATAGTGGCAATAAAAATGCGTGGATTTTTGACGAAATGTGCAATAATACCAGCCGAAAAAATCCCTTGCTTTCGATCTAATTCGATCTTGAGTTTGTTTGAAGTGATGTACGCAATCTCAAGTCCACTGCTTAATGCAGAGATAAGAAGTGATAGCGGAATGACCCAATAAATATTACTGTCCATTTGTTGAAGAATCCGCTTTTTTACTTTGTTCTTCGTTCACTCTCTCCATTCTTTTTCGCATGCCTCGTCTAAAGAGCAGCCACATTAATGCGATACCCGGAATGAAAAAATTTTTGCCACCTTGTTCCCAACCCTCAGTATATACAGCGTATACTGCATAGATGGTAGAACCAATAGTTATAGCTAGCCAGAAATGTTCTAGTCCGCGATTTAATTTATTCATGGTTTCAAAGTATCATTATCCTGTACATTATACTCACCACTAGGTTTCAAGATTCGGTATTTCGTAAATGAGTCGTTACTCTCAAGGCCATGACCTCTGAAAACCGCATCTTTTGTGTATATAGTTACAAATTTATCTGTGAAAATTTTCCCGCTGTCCTGGAGAAAAGTCAATTCTTGTGTTTCTAGTTTTTCACCTACAGCGTTTTTGAGTTCAACGCTATCGGTAACCACCATTCTTTTTTCTTTTTCGTAATAAATGCCTTTGAGAGAAGTTAGTCTTGCCTCTTCACGTTCGAGACTATCTAGAAATACAAATGTTAAACCGTTGCTAACCTCGAGATAACCGTTTTCTCCGAGGTATTGATCGAGTTGGCCGGCAAAGAGTTTATTTCGAATTTTACCTTTTTCACTGTAGGTGTATTCAGCATTATAACTTGTTTGAACAGGCAATTGTCGAACATCTGTCATCGCATTTATTTCTGCGATTTCATTTTTACACGAAGCCAATACCACACATGCAAGTGCTAAAATGGAGAGGTATAATATGTATCCACACGGGACAGTTTTCATCAATCGTATTTTCTCTGTAAAAACCACTTATTAAAGATATGTGGTGTTAAACTAAAACCGATTTGAAAATTCACAAAGTCTTCTTTTATCAATGATTTATCAGTAGTTCCAGCCGAACCGTACTCTACTGAAAGGTGAATTTGGCTGTAGCTCAATGACGCTTTCAGAGGTATAGAAATTCCCGCACTTATTGCTTCTTGATCGATAGCTGTGCCGTCGAAATCGAGAAAACTTGAAGTTTGCCTTAAACCAAGTCTATAAGTACTCCTCGCAAAAACCCTCTCCTCCGAATTTTTTGAAGAAGGCTGATACTGCATACCAATAGATAAGTTGGTAGCTTCTTTGAAATTGCTTTGGGTTTCAGTGCCTTCGATAGCCCATTTGTACGTAGACCAATCTTGAATTTTGTAGTCGATGCCTATAAAAAGAGATCTATCATATTTCCAAATGGCCTGGTAACCCAATCCAAATCCAATTTTTTGTGGAATGTGAATTTTCCCTTTTCTTTCTGAGAGATAGTAGGATGTATCTATTGGAACCTCAGAGGTACTGAATAAATAGTAGCTCTGACCTAGTTCAGAATAGCGAGCTCCAAAATCACCTCCCATCGTGTATGTCGCTCCGGCTGTAATATGCGAAGCTCTGTATATTTTTTTATTTTGCAATTCAATATTAAGGGGCATCATGTAATGAATTCCAAATTCTCCACTCACCTGCGAAATTCTTGTTTCATTAGAATAGCGGGCGTTAGCGAAAGTAATATCGTCGAATATTATTTTTCGTATCTGAGTCACACTTCCGAAATAGTAGTTCATGTGAGCTCCTATGGCCAATGAGTGTGCATTGTATCGTGTGCTATCTTTTTCAGAACCCTTAAACAAGCTGAAGAATCGAGAGTATCCGAAGTTGGCCTTGTTTATACCTCCTTGGCCTTCATAGTTGTATTTCACTTCAAGATCACCAGTGGTATCGGCGGTTTCTAGAGAATAACCCGTGTAAGTGTATGGTGCAACTCCCAAAACGAAAGTCCATTTTTTTGTTTCAGGTTTAAATGCAAAAGACAAATCGTTGATAAGCGTGGCATTCTGTTTAGATGAACCTGCAGAATTGTTAAGCGTAAGAAAACTTGTTTTGGCTGAAAACTGAAAGGTTGTCTCCTTTAAAAATGCATTCACTGCAGGATTGCCAAAATTGATAGTATACGGATCAAGGTAAGGTATTGTAAGACCTCCCATTCCCAAGTGATTTGTGGCACCGATGGGCTCAAGGCTTCCAAGTCCGAATCGCGAATAAGGCGACAAGGCAATGTTCTGAGCACTACTGTATACGCACAGGAGGCTAAGAAAAAAAAGTGTCAGCAGTCTAAGATTTAAAGCCAAGTAATATTTCATTCAGTCCAATAAGGGTTAACCAAGGGGTTGCAAAGGTCGTTAATTTGATCTCTTTTTCAAAAAAGGGAAGATCACCTCCGGTGATTATGACGTTTGAGATGTCATTTTCACTACAAAACAATTCAATCATATTTTCCATTTCACATACGGCCCCTGTTTGCACGCCGAGTAGGATAGAGGCTTCGGTACTTTTCCCTGACGAAGTAGAGTATTCTCCAGGTTTTACAAGCGGCAGGCCATCAGTAAACTCATTGAGCGCTCTGAATCTCATATTCAATCCCGGGGCTATGGCTCCACCAATGAATTCGTTTTTTACCACCAAATTGTATGTGATGCATGTACCACAATCAATTACAAGGCAGTTTTTTTGCCCGGATACCTTCCATCCACCGACAGCGTCCGCAACTCTGTCCATTCCCAATGTTTCAGGAGTGTCGTATTTGAGTTGAATGGGCAAGGAAGATTGAAACGTGAGTTCCTGAAACTGTGTTTTTTCTACCAAAAATTTTTGAAGATTGTCGGGAGGGCGTCTTACCGAACACAGAATAGATTGCTCGGGAGAGTGCTCTCTGATAAGGTCTTCAATGAATCTAAGAAGTTCGGAATCATCAAGGGATTTGGCAAGAAGCATTTCTTCATTGCTGAAAATGGCAACTTTGGTATATGAATTACCTCGGTCTACCACAAGTTGTCTTACGCTATTTGATTGCATTGGGGCCACCTTATTTCCAGCGTAGAGTCTCTGTAATTCTCACAATGTCTTGTCTAATAAAATCGAGTACAGGTGCCAAAGAGTCTTGATTTGGTCTGTTGTCGAAGTAGAGTGCGCCTCTCAAATAGTGTTTCGTACTGTCAGTCAAAAAAAACTGAACCTGCGATGCAGCCTCTCCTTCGATGTCATACATAATGCCATATAGACCTCGCGACTTGTCGTCGAAGTATGTCCTTTGAATTGCATCGGCTTTCATTTCATGTTTGAATGCAAACTGGTATGCATCGTCCGCCAATTCCGTAATATTGTTGTTTACCGGAAGATAAGTGCAGTAAATCCGAGCATTGAATTTGGGAAAGATGATATTGAACCAACAGGAGTCTGCGCTGCCATTTTCTGTGAACAATTGCACCTTCGAATATGAGGGAGCTTCAAACTCTAATGGGCATTGCGATTGATACAATTGATAATTTTTCACAGGCAAATCGATTCGAAAGTAACCTCTTGGTTTAGGTAAATAATCTTCGCCACACGAAGCTAAAACAAGGATACCAAAAAGAGAAAATAGGATGGTAAACCTACTTAAAGTTTGGTTCAATTTTATAGGTTGTATTTCTGCATTTGTCCTTTTCACGGATTGCTTACAGGTAATGTTACTTTAATTCTTTTGACCCTTCGTTTGTCGGCAGATTCAACACGAAGGACATATCCATTAAATTTCAACGTGTCGCCGGGAAGCGGTATTTTGCCAGCTTGTTCAATCAAGAAACCACCGAGTGAGCTGCTGTCTCCCTTGGCGTCTTCAAAGATGCCTTCATCGTCGACTTCAATAATTTTGTACATGTCCACCAAACTTATTTTTCCTTCGAACACGAAATTCCTTTCATCAAGTTTGGAGTAATGGAGTTCGTCTACATCAAACTCATCATGTATATCACCAACAATTTCTTCAAGAATATCTTCTAGAGTAACTAAGCCCGATGTTCCTCCATATTCATCCACCACAACTGCCATGTGCACTTTCTCCTTTTTGAACTGCTGTAACAGATCATCGATCTTTTTATTTTCTGGAACAAAAAATGGTGAGCGTACAAGTTCGGTCCATACTACATCTTTTTCGTCGAGATAGGGAAGGAAGTCTTTGATAAACAAAAACCCTTTTACATCATCTGCAGAATTGCCATAGACAGGCATTCTGCTATAACCCTTGTCCAGGATAGTCTTCATTATATCCTCGTACCTATCGGAAGTGTAGACCGCTGTTATTCCGGTTCTTTCGGTCATTATTTGACCCACTTCTTTGGCGCCGAATGTGACAATACCCTCAAGAATTTTATGCTCTTCTTTGGTTCGGTTGTCATCGGCAGTCAATTCAAGAGCATGTCCGAGTTCGTCTACAGAAATATTGGTTGAATTTCTTTTTCTCAATCGGTTTTCAAGCAATCGAGAAGTGCTCATCAGAAATATAGCGAAAGGCTTTAGAAAGTATCGAAATCCACCGATGGGAATGGCCATGAATCGAGCGGTTTTCATATTGTTTCCGGTGGCATAAACCTTTGGGATCACTTCTCCGAAAAGAACTAAAAGGAAGGTGATGGCAACAACATTGATCAAAAAAATGGTTAGTTCAGAATATTGTTCTATCGGAAAGAGGCTATATGAAAGTTGGGTGCATAGCAAAACGATCATGAGGTTTACAGCGTTGTTGGCTATCAAAATTGTGGCAAGAAGTCGACGTGGTGCCTCTTCTTTGTCGGGAGATTCCAACATGGTGATGATACGTTGGCTTATGCTGTCTTTGTCTTCTCTGAGATTTTCTTTTTGGGAAGGTGAAAGAGAAAAGAGTGCCACTTCTGAACTGGAGATAAGCGCGCTGCAGACCAGTAAAAGCACTATGATCACTACCAACCCAGAATTTTGAAGAAAACTGGTTAGAAAAACGAGATGTAATAGTTCTGTACTGACTGAGGGGTCCAAAATTTGGGGAATTGGTGAATAAAAATCTTAGAAAGGTAGATCGTCAGTTCCCCCATCAGAGTCATGCGCAGGAGGTGAGCTAGGCAAATTATGTTCAGGCGCTGTCTGCGGCTGTGTGGAGCTGGAACCTGCGCCTGATCCAAGTAATACCATATCTGTTGCTACTACCTCGGTTATGTATTTCGTTTCACCTTCTTTGGTTTGATAGCTGCGCGTTTTCAATTTTCCCTCAAGGTATACTTGTTTTCCTTTATGCAAATATTGTTGAGCAACTTTGGCCAGACCGGTACTTTTGATCACCACATTGTGCCAGTCAGTTGGCAGATCAATTCTTTGATTTTTCTCTCGGTCAAAATAACTTTCTTGGGTAGCAACGGAGAATTGAGCAACCATTCCTCCACCTTCAAAATTTTTAATTTCCGGATCCTTGCCTAGGTTTCCCACAAGAATCACTTTATTAATACTTCCGGCCATTTTTTATCAGATTATTTCAGAACAATTAAGGCTCAAACCTACAAGAATTTTCGCTAAGTACTGAGCGGATTGCACACTATTCATCACCGAGAACCTTCTCCATTAGTCGAGATACTGGAAAAGTGTGTAGTTCCATTTTAGAGGTTTTTGTCCAATTAGCGGGCACAATCGAGTTTTTGTTTAAAGTCACATTTAACACTTGCGCCTCAATAATTCGGTGGGTAAGAATGTGTTGATAAACTCTCAAATCGGGCTCTAGATCTTTGATTGAGCATCCCATTTCGGTTAGTTTTTCGATTAACTCAGGAACTTGAAGACCGATGAAGGACTCCACAGAGGGATATTCGAAGAGGTTCTGCCAAATTCCTTTTCCCTCTCTTTTGTTGAGAAAAGTGAAGATACCAGATTGAATTCGGAAAAAGTATAGAAAGAGTTTTTTCGCGGCCTTTTTAGGAACTTTATTTGGAAGTACAGATATGGCTTTGTGTTGAAGAGCATAGCATCCACCCGAAAGAGGGCATGTGCTGCATGCAGGGTTCTGCGGGGTGCATTGGAGAGCACCAAATTCCATCATCGCTTGATTGAAATCACCCGGTTTGGATTTTGGCACCAGTTTGTTGGCCAAATCATTTATTTTCTTTTTCCCTACAGGTGAATCTACTGCTTCAAGTATGCCAAAATATCGACTGATTAGGCGGTTTACATTTCCGTCTACCACAGCTATTTGTTCATCGAAGCAGATGGATGCAATCGCCGCGCCGGTGTAGGGTCCAATACCTTTCAGCTTTGTCAGTTCGGAGGCTGTCTGTGGGAATGTGCCATGCATTTCATTTGCGACCACCTTTGCGGTGTGGTGCATGTTTCGGGCCCGGGAGTAGTAGCCCAAACCCTGCCATAATTTCAAAATTTTTTCTTCTGAGGCATTGGCCAAGGAGAAAACATCCGGAAAACTCTCAGCGAACCGCTGGTAATAAGCCAAACCTTGGGCAACACGAGTTTGCTGAAGGATAATTTCGGACAACCAAACGAAATAAGGATCATTTTTTTTTCGCCACGGTAGATCTCGCATATTTCTGTGGAACCAAAGGGTCAAAATCCGTGCGAAATCGTCGTTCATAACTGTTTTTCTATATTCTGCACCCATTTAGAAGCATTTCCATCCATCAGTAAATGAGAAAATCTGTAGTGACCAAGAATGGGGCTTTTCCACTAAATAAATTGATTTTCAAAACTTGATGCTTTGTTTTTTGTCAAAGGGACGTATATTTGCCGCCCCAAATTTGGAGCTAAAGTGAACGATAACACAATTTTATATAGAAAATGACAAAGGCGGATATTGTATCTGAGATTTCAGCAAAAACAGGAATGGACAAAGCGGATGTCCTAGTAGTGGTAGAGGCATTTATGGCTTCTGTCAAGAACTCCCTTGAAAAAGGAGAAAACGTATATCTCCGCGGATTTGGTAGTTTCATTAACAAGAGACGCGCCCAGAAACTTGGTCGCAACATCCTTGCTAAAACACAGGTAGTGATACCTGCGCACTACATACCAGCTTTCAAACCTGCTCGTGAGTTCATGGACTCTGTGAAGGTGAAAGTGAAAACAGCAGAGGTTGCCAATGCCTAAAGGTAAACTGGTAATAGTTCTCCTGTTTTGTGTCGCTTTGTTCGTTCTTTTTTTAATGTTGCCAAAACAGCCCGCTTCAGTCAGGGAGAATAGTCTCCAAAACGCTGATCCGGACTCTTTGAAATTGAGCGAGGCTATAGCCTTAATCAATGGTCCAAATGCAATGCAAGCTGTGCCGATACTTAGAGAAATTCTAGCGAAGGATAGTTTGGACTTGGATGCACATTACTGGCTTGGTGTTTTGTCTGTGGAGTCACAGCAATTCGAAAAGGCAGTGCAAAGATTTGAAAAGGTGATAGGCCTTGATAGTACCTATATGAAAGCTTATTTAGGTCTCGGTGGAATGTATATGGAGTTGGGCGAAAATGCGAAAGCGCTTAATTATTTTAATCGCAGTGTGCGGGTGGATTCCACCTTTGTATACGGATTAGTTTATAAAGCGCGATGCCTAGAGTTGTCGGATAGTCTTAAACAGGCTTTGTCGACATACAAACAGGTATTGAGGCACACGAACGACGAAGCTATTGTGAAACCGGTGACAGAGTTTATATCGAATATTAATAAAAAATTAAACCCGTAGTATCATGCCTTGCGGTAAAAAAAGAAAGAGACATAAAATGGCTACCCACAAAAGGAAGAAGCGCCTTCGTAAGAACAGGCACAAGAAAAAGGTGCGGTAGTACCTGCTTCTTACTTCCTTGATTAATGGATATGTCGCCATTGTGCGGTTAGCTTTCGGGCTCTTCGCATGTGGTGCGTATCTAACGGCGCGATGCATCCTGTATCGCCCTACATTTTAATCTTATAAGTCAGAATTGTGAATGCAGAGTTAGTGATAAACTCAACTTCTTCGGGAGTTGACATAGCACTGTTGCATGATCGTGCGCTCATCGAGTTACACCGTGAGACGTTAAATCAGCAATACGGTGTTGGTGATGTATATCTCGGTCGTGTGCGGAAATTAATTCCGCACCTCAATGCATGCTTTGTCGACGTTGGATACGATAAGGATGCTTTTCTACATTATCAAGATTTGGGTCCACAGTTTGCCTCGCTTAACGCTTTTTCAAGAAAGGTAATTGGCGGTGAACAGAACTCCGCAGACCTCATGGGTTTTCAGCTTCTTCCAGACATTGCAAAGGAAGGTAAAATCAAGGACGCTGTGGGTCACGGTTATGTGATCCCCGTGCAGATTGCAAAGGAGCCGATTAGTGCCAAAGGCCCACGTTTAACATCTGAAATTACCATCGCGGGGCGATATCTTGTCCTCGTCCCATTTTCAAATAAAGTTTCGCTTTCGAGTAGAATTATCGATGAAGATGAACGTTCTCGTCTGCGCGATCTTATGCATAAGATACGCCCGGCCAATATGGGCGTTATCATTCGCACCCAAGCCGAGGGCAAGAAAATGACAGAACTTGATCAGGACTTGTCTGACCTTGTTGAGCGTTGGGGTGAGATGTATAAAGCATTAAAATCTGCTCGTGCTCCTCAGAGAGTTTTGGGTGAACTCGATAAGACTTCTACTGTACTTCGCGATTTGCTGAATGCAGATTTCTCACACATCCATGTAAATGACGAAACTGTAGCCACAGACGTTAAAACTTTTTTGAAGGCAAGTGCTCCCGAAAAGGAGAACATCCTCAAGATTCATAAAACAGCCGACCTGTTTGATGCATTCAACATTCACCGACAAATCAAAGCTTCATTTGGCAAGCAAGTAAATTTGAAAAGTGGAGCTTACTTGATCGTAGAGCATACCGAGGCAATGCACGTGATAGATGTAAACAGCGGCAATCGCAAGAATGCAACTGTAAAAGATCAGGAAGAAAATGCATTACAAACCAATATCGAGTGCGCGAAAGAGATTGCTCGTGTGATGCGCCTCAGGGATATGGGTGGTATAATCTGCATCGATTTTATTGATATGCAGAATCGTGAAAATCAACGCAAACTGCATGATGCACTGCGCGATTTCATGAAGACCGACAAGGCCAAACACAATGTACTTGCTCCTAGTAAGTTTGGTGTTATTGAAATCACTCGCGAACGTGTGCGACCTGTGACTAAAGTGATCACTACCGAAAAATGTCCAAGTTGTGATGGCAAAGGTGTTGTGCAGGCAAGTATTCTATTCAGCGATGAAATGGAGAACAGTCTTCGTTTCCTAAAGGAAGAAGGCAACCACACAAGTCTACGTTTGTCGGTTCATCCTATGGTAGAGGCCTATCTTACCAAGGGATTTTGGAATAATACCCTTAAAGCTTGGAAGAAGAAATACGGACTCAAATTGGAATTGGAGGCCTCTTCATCACTACAACTGTTGGAGTATCATTTTTACGATTCGGAAGGCGAGGAGATTAACCTATAGGTTTTGGTGAAGATTTCAAAGTCAGATTTGAAATTGTATTCAGACCTTTTCCCTGTTCAACCAAATACTTGATTTCACTTTGCAGCATGGATTGAAATCAGTCTTCCGCCCACGCAACAAAACATTTTGTCACCTTCTCGCTTAACACAGCTACATCCAATTGACCGCTAGCTTCGGCTGCATCTAAAATGCGACCATCTTTCATTTTTATTCGGATGCTCCCAATCATGGGATCATAAGCATGGTTGTCCACTTGGCTGTGAATGAAGAAATAGTTCAAATCTGATCCTGACATACCTGAATTTTTCGAGGCAATATTGCGCTTCTCTTCGATCGTTGATATATCAAATTCATTTTTACGAATTGTGATTTTAAAGAGTTTGCGGTTTACCAATCGTTCCGATAACTGCGAAAGAATTGGATCATTGTGATCTTGCCACACCTTTAAGGCACCAAGAATATCGAAGTCATCGAGTCGAGCAAACGTTTGTATTACCATATTGTCGGCTAGAAAGTCGCTTGCGTTGAAATCTTGTTCAAGGAAGAAAGTAAGGGCTGGACTTGCAAAAACAGGGTTTCCAGCTCTTGTTAATTCTTTAGCTCGTTTAAGGGCATTCATCAGCATAAATTCAGCGCTCAATACTGTTTTATGCAGATATACCTGCCAGTACATGAATCTGCGGGCAACAATGAATTTCTCGATGCTGTAAATTCCTTTTTCTTCTATCACAAGCTGGTCATCCACAACGTCAATCATCTTGAGGATACGTTCGCTTCCTACTTGTCCTTCCACAACGCCACTAAAAAAGGAATCGCGCGCGAGATAATCGAGTCTATCCATATCCAGTTGGCCGCTCACTAGCTGGTGCATGTACTTTTTTGGATAATGATTGTTGTAAATGCTTATCGCTGTATCGAGTTTTCCGTTCAGTTCATCATTGAGCAGATTCATGATGAATGATGAGATTTCTTCGTGATGCACACCGCTTACAATGCTGTTTTCGAGGGCATGAGAAAAGGGACCATGACCGATGTCGTGAAGTAAAATAGCAGCGAGTAAACCGACCTCTTCGTCTTCGGTGATTTCATGACCGCGATGACGGATTTCATCAACAGCGATTTGCATCAGGTGCATGGCGCCGATAGCATGTTGGAATCGATTGTGCAGAGCACCCGGATAAACCAGGTGAGAAAGTCCGAGTTGCGATATTCTACGAAGCCTTTGGAACATGGGGTGATCCACTAGTTTCAGCAAAGTCTCATGGCGGAAAGTCACAAAGCCGTATACAGGATCATTCAGTATTTTTCGTTTCGCCATTGTGCAAAGTTAGGAAAGAGGAGGCGATCGCGAAATCGAGGCTCCACATCCTGAGGATCTCTGGGAGTAAGATGCAGATCCTAACGGATCTTTGGGGGTAGTAAGATGCCGATCCTAACGGATCTCTTGGAGTAGGATGCCGATCCTAACGGATCTTTGGGGGTAGTAAGATGCCGATCCTAACGGATCTCATGTAGTAAGATGCCGATCCTAACGGATCTCTTGGAGTAGGATGCCGATCCTAACGGATCTGGGGAGAGAATGTAGTAAGATGCCGATCCTAACGGATCTGGGGGGAGAATGTAGGAAGATGCCGATCCTACGGATCTCTTTGTAGTAAGATGCCGATCCTAACGGATCTGGGGGGAGAATGTGGTAAGATGCCGATCCTAGCGGATCTCTTGTAGTAGGATGCCGATCCTAGCGGATCAGGGGAATAGGATAGCTTTAATGAAGGCGCTAAATGTCTATTCGAAATGAAATAGTGACAATCGCGATCTTGCCTCATACTCATGGCTTCGATTAACCAATTTAGCACAATATCTATCTTATCTTTCGTTCCATTATCGCACCTTTGCGAAACATAAAAGCTACACATGAGTGATATACAAGGACTGATCCTATGGGCCGATGACGAAATAGATATGTTGAAGTCACATATTATATTTCTAGAACAGAAAGGATATAAAGTGGTGACCGTCAACAATGGCCGTGACGCGATAGATCAGGTGAGGAATACCCATTTTGACATCGTTTTCTTAGATGAAAATATGCCCGGAGTAAGCGGTCTGCAGGCATTAACTGAAATTAAGTCAATAGACCCAGCACTTCCAGTTGTGATGATTACCAAAAGTGAGGAAGAACATATAATGGAGGAGGCAATAGGGTCTAAAATCTCAGACTATCTAATTAAGCCCGTAAATCCAAATCAGATTCTACTCACAGTAAAGAAGAATTTAGATGAGAAGCGACTGGTAAGCGAAAAAACTACTTCCGGGTATCAGCAGCAATTTCGCGAGATTAGCATGGAACTTTCGGCCCGCAAGAATCATGAAGAATGGGTTGATTTTTATAAAAAGCTCACATATTGGGGACTTGAACTCAGAGATAGTCAGGATGAAGGTATGGCCGAGATTTTTCAAACTCAACGCGTAGAAGCAAATCAACAGTTTTCGAGATTTATTCGGGAAAATTATCTGGGATGGCTCAAGAACGCAGGATCTGGACCGATCATGTCGCACACTCTCTTAAAGAATAGAGTGCTACCAGTATTAAAAGAATCAAAAGGGGAAAGCGTGTTTTTGCTGGTAATCGACAATTTGCGATTCGATCAATGGAAAACCATTGTAAGCCCATTAAAGGAATATTTCAGGTTGGAAACAGAAGAACTGTTTTATAGCATTTTACCAACAGCCACTCATTATGCGCGAAACGCCCTATTCAGTGGATTGATGCCTAGCGAAATGGCAAGGCTTTTTCCACAACTTTGGAAAAGCGAAGAGGAAGAAGGAGGCAAAAACATGCATGAAGAAGAGTTTCTTGCTGCCAACCTCAAACGAATGGGTCTCGATTTGAAATGGAGTTACAACAAGATCACCAACATCGCCGCGGGCAAGAGATTGGCAGAGTCTTTTACGAATTTGCTCAACAATGACCTGAATGTGATTGTCTACAATTTTGTGGATATGTTAAGTCATGCCCGCACGGAGATGGAAGTGATTAAGGAGCTCGCAGATGATGAGCCGGCATATCTATCACTTACTCAAAGTTGGTTCGAGCACTCGGCATTGCTCGACATACTTAAGCAAGTTGCTGAAAAGAACTGCAGGTTGATCGTTACTACGGATCACGGAACCATTCGAGTGAATAATCCAGTGAAAATGGTGGGCGATAAAAACACAAATACAAATCTGAGATACAAGGCGGGCAGAAATCTTAACTACAATCCTAAAGAAGTCTTTGAAGTGAAGAATCCGCAAGATGCATTTTTGCCGAAGTCTAACGTGAGTACTTCATTCGTGTTTGCAATGAATGATGACTTTTTCGCATATCCCAACAACTACAATCATTACGTAAATTATTACAGTCATACGTTTCAGCATGGTGGAATATCAATGGAGGAAATGATGATTCCATTTGCAGTTTTACGTTCAAAGTAATGAATTTTCAATGATCGAATTTGTCTCTAAAAGTCCTGAGGACAATGATTTTTTTGCTGAAAGTTTCTTAAAGAAATTCCCGAATCCGTCAATAGTTCTTCTGAATGGAGAAATGGGAGCGGGAAAAACAACGCTTATGCAATCATTATGCAGAGCGTTAAAAGCTGGAAATATGGTGAGTTCCCCGACATTTGGTTTGGTGAATGAATATAAAATTCCCCAAGGTGTGATTTATCACTTCGATCTCTATAGGTTGAAATCGGTGCGGGAGCTTGTGGATATGGGTTTTGAGGAGTATATAGACTCAAAGCAATGGTGCTTTATAGAATGGCCTGACTTGGCAGCTCAATTCTTACCACAAGAATGGATAAAAGTGCAAATCGCCGTTGAGGGCGAACACAGGAAAATTACAGTTGACTTAGTGAGCGGCTGGCGCGTGGGTTGAATCAGGAGCATGTGGAACCACATGTGTTGAATCAATCGAATGATGAACAGGAGTGGCTTCCATTTTCTGCTCCACTCGCTTTACGCTGCCATCAAGGCGATCATACTCGTGTACGGCGCTTCTGTTTCTGTAAACGAAAAGAAGAGTGAGGGCAATGGCTACAGGAAAGATAGTCCAAAGAACTGATTTCTGCTTTACTGAATCGTTATGAGACATACGGTTGGGGGTTGAGTTTTCCGGATGTAAAAGTAGTGGATTTTATTTTTTGTAGAACACCGTTAATCAAATGATCTAAAATAGGTTGGTTCGGAGCCTGAAATAGGGTTGTCAAAATTATACCGTTTAGGTATCTATAATAGTCCAATTTCGTTTCACTCCATTGAACTAAACATAAATCACATCGGTATTTACTACTGTGTGCATGCAATATCCTGCAGCGCATTACCCACTACAGACTTCCAATGCGCAATGCTGGATGGATCATTTATGAAGTAACATTAGTGTAACAGTTACTCTCACGGCTTTTACCACTTCCTGCTTATAAACCCGAATCGCGCGGTGGAGATCTATGATTTCATTGGTCGCGTTATTATTTTGTTCCATGGTGTAGATTCGAGAATCCCCCAGCACATTACCCTAAATATACTTCCAATGCAAAAAGCGGGATAAAACAGTTTGGACTATTTTATATGCAGAATTGTTATAAGTTCCATAAGAATCCAACAATTATCACATTGGATTCACTACCTTCGAAAGCCCAAACCACAGGGAAAATGGATATCAAGAAACAATCTATCAGGAACCTTGCTCAAGAGGCGTCGCTTATGCCTCAGGAGGAAATGCTTGAAATTCCTCGCAAACAACAACGTCTTACAATAGGGATTCCAAAAGAAACTTCTTTTCAAGAAAGAAGGGTCGCACTAGTTCCAGAGTCGGTAGCTTTATTAGTTGCCAATGGACATGATGTAGTTGTAGAAACGAACGCAGGTAAAGCCTCTCATTTTGAAGACCACGATTATAGCGAAGCCGGAGCCAGAATTGTTTATTATCCAAAAGAAGTTTTTCAGTGTTCAACCATCTTAAAGGTGGGACCTCCCGGTTTAGATGAAATTGCCATGATGCCAGGAAAACAGAACCTTGTTTCTGCGATTCATCTGCCAGCTCAAAAAGCTGATACCATCAAGGCATTGGCAGCAAAAAAGATCACTGCGGTTGCATGGGATTTCATCAAAGACGAGATTGGAATTTTTCCGGTCGTTAGATCTATGGGAGAAATTGCGGGGAACACATCAGTACTTATTGCTGCCGAGTATTTGAGCAATGCGAGCCAGGGACAGGGACTGATGTTTGGAGGTATTGCAGGTGTTAAACCTACTGAAGTTGTCATTATAGGAGCAGGCACTGTAGGTGAGTTTGCAACGCGCTCAGCAATCGGTCTTGGTGCTTCTGTCAAATTATTTGACAATAATATTTATAGGTTGCGCAGAATTCAGAACGATTTAGGTATGCGTTTGTGGACAAGTACTCTTCAACCATCGGAATTAAGTAAAGCATTGGAAACAGCTGATGTCGCTATCGGAGCGATACATGGAGCAAGCGGACGTTCACCGGTGGTAATCACAGAATCTATGGTGTGCAACATGAAGTACGGAAGTGTAATTGTAGATATCAGCATCGATCAAGGAGGTTGTTTCGAAACATCTCATGTGACTACGCACGATGCTCCAACTTTTAAGGAACATGGTGTGATACATTACTGTGTACCCAACATCGCATCACGTGTGAGCCGAACGGCAAGTTATGCGTTAAGCAATATTTTCGCTCCAATTCTTATGTCTATGGGAGAGCAAGGAGGACTGACGCCACTAATTAAAAATAATCCGGGTTTCCGTCATGGCGTATATATCTACAATGGAATTGTAACAAATGAAACCATTGGTGAAGCATTTGAACTTCCTTGGAAACCGATCGAATTAATTATTGCTGCCTTGTAAATAGATTTGCTATTGACGGATCATCGCCCCTAATTTTTCATTAAAATTCCCAGCAATTTTCGACATCGTTTTCTCCACTACTTCATCAGTTAAAGTTTTGGAGGCATCTTGCAAAATGAAACTTAGCGCGTAAGATTTCTTTCCTTTTTCAAGTTTATCTCCCTGATAAACGTCGAATAGACCAACCTTTTTGAGAAGTTTTCTCTCGCTCTCATAGGCAATCTTTTCGAGAGAAGCAAACGATACACTTTCGTCGAGCAGAAGCGACAGATCTCTTCTCACTGCTGGGTATTTGGCAGGGCTTTCGTACGAGATATGTGATATATCAAGTATTTTTAAAGTACTGTCCCAATCGATATCTGCATACCAAGTTTCTGAACGAATATCGAAAGTGTCGAGCATTTCGTTGTTCACAAAACCTGCTATTCCCAATTTCTGTTTGCCTGAAGAGAAAGTTACTTTTCCTTCACTTGGTTCGCTCATTTGAATGCGAATACCAAGCAGCTTGAATAGGTTTTCTGTTACACCCAAAAGTTCAGGAAAACCAATGGATTTTGAATTGTTGTTCCAATTCTCGGGTAATGCGCGTCCGGTTAGGAAGACTGTGAGGTGTCTTCTTTCCTGATAGTTTCCTTCTTTTAAATGATACGTTTTTCCGAATTCGAATAAACGTAGATCACTGCTTTTATGATTTTGATTGAGTGCAATTGCTTCCAAGGAGGTATACAACATATTGTTGCGCATTACCCCCAAATCGGAGCTCAAAGGATTCAACAATTTCACAACGTCGGAATCATTAGCACTGTATTTTTCCTTGACCATGCTCATTCCTATCATCTCGGAAAAACCGAGACTGGAAAGAAGATCAGCCACTTTATTTTGAATTTTTTCAGGATCAACACTAGGCACAAAAGAGAGCGAACTTCTTAATTGGGCGGGCATCTCAATATGGTCGTAGCCATAGATTCTCAGAATTTCTTCCACTAGATCTGACTCACGTGTAACATCTGTTTTGAACGGAGGAACAGAAAGTTGCACCGAATCAGAGTCTTGTTTAATCACTCCAATACCCAAGTCTTGAAGAATAGAAGTGATTCTATCGTTTGGTAGTTTTTTTCCAATCAATCGAGAAACATATTCCCAACGAAGAGTAATGTTGTGATTGGAAATCGGTGTTGGATATAAATCAATAACTGATGAGGCAACAAGTCCTCCCGAAACTTCAGCTATAAGTTGGGCTGCACGATATAATGCTTTTATCGCCATATTGGGATCTGCGCCGCGTTCAAAGCGGAAGGAAGCATCTGTGTTTAATCCATGGCGACGAGCAGTCTTGCGAATGCTCACGGGATTGAAATAGGCACTTTCCAAAAATATAGATACCGTTGAATTCGAGACACCACTGTTTTTACCGCCAAAAACTCCAGCAATGCACATAGCTTTTTGAGCATCGCAGATCATGAGATCATCTGGGTGCAATGTGCGTTCAATTCCATCGAGCGTCACGAATTTTTCCTCAGCATGGGCGCGTCTTACAATTATCTTATTACCTTCAATCACATCCGCATCAAATGCATGAAGCGGTTGTCCTAATTCGTGCTGAACAAAATTGGTGATGTCTACAACGTTATTGATGGGTTTCAATCCTATAGCGTTCAATCTTTCTTGAAGCCAGGCAGGTGAGGGCTCTATCTTGATGTTTGAGATGGCGAGACCCGAATATCTGGGAGCGCCTTCACTATCTAGTACTTGAACGTCTAAGTTGAGATTTGATTTTTTTTCTGGAAGATTTGATTCAGGAAAAGAAAGTTCTACGAAGCGGTTTTCCAATCCTTCCATATTTCTGATGGAGGCATAAAGATCGCGTGCAACGCCATAATGACTCATTGCATCGGTGCGGTTTGGAGTAAGGCCTATTTCAAAAATATAGTCGTCGTGCATATTGAAATGTTCTGACGCCTTAGTTCCAATAGCAATTGAAGGATCAAGAACTAAGATACCATCGTGACTTTCTCCTATGCCCAGTTCGTCTTCTGCACAGATCATTCCATAAGATTCTTCGCCTCTTATTTTTCCTTTTTTTATAATCAGAGGTTCTCCATTCGAGGGATAAAGAGTGGCACCAATAGTAGCCACAAGTACCTTTTGACCGGCAGCAACATTTGGGGCACCGCATACTATAGACAGTATTTCGCCATTGCCGACATCCACTTTGGTGAGCCTCAGCCTATCGGCATTAGGATGTTGGATACATTCTAAAACTTCTCCCACAAGCACACCTTTAAGTCCGCCTTTCACGGATTCTGACAGGGAAACTTTTTCCACTTCCAATCCAGAAGCAGTGAGTATTCTTGAAAGAGCCTCCAAGTCGAGCTCTGTTTTCAGGTAATTTTTAAGCCAGTTGTATGAAATCGTCATTTTTCCTCCGGCTGCAAAGGTAAGCGAAGCTGAACTCTAAGAAGACCTCTAAAGCCCTGTTTTATGTTTCCCCGAGACAAATTCTGTTATAAACAAGCCAAAGGAGCCTGTTCTGAACTTAGTAATGAACGACGCAGAGTTGGATGCTCTGCAACTGATATTTGGTGAAGTATTTGGCCCGAATAAGAGCATTGCAAAAGCTTGAATTTTATAATTTGGTCGAAACGTTAAAGAGGTTTTTAGAGGTTCCGTTAAACTCAGAATCCGCATTGGGATTTGGTATGAAGTGCTAATACCGTTTCACTCCATTGGCCTATTACAGCTACTATAATGGCATTTACCATTTCGTGCATGCAAGATGCTGCAGCGCATTGCCCAAAAAAAACTTCCATTACGCAATGCAGCATGGACTATTTAATAAGCAGAATTGGTATTATCCCGAATCACGCGATAGGCATATCGGAATTCATAGGTCGAACTATTACTTTGCTCCATCGTGTAGATTCGAGAATCCCGCAGCGCATTAACCTCAAGACACTTCCAATGCGCAATGCGGGATTATTTGATTATGTATATTCATAGATGAAGAATTAAAATCGAGAAAGTGCTGGATATCTAAGGGGGTTAGTGCTGCAATAGATTCCCAATGCGGAAGCTGGGTTAAATGAATCTTCGGATGTATTGCGGATTATTAAAAATATTGTTAGTTGAACTTTGTGTCTCACGTTATTCGGTCACTTGTTATTGATGAAATACTGTGCGTTACAGGGTAAGGTAAATATTGATTTCAGCATTTGATATGATTGTTCCATTATCATTAAAATTATGAAAATGAATAAATCCGGGCCAAATGAGCACAAATTTTATAGCTGGACTACTCACATGTTTGTGCAATGATCTTCCTGAAGAGGATCGGAAATATTACATTTTTTGAGCAGAACATACAAGGTTTGATGGTCTTCTCAATTTGATTCGCTTGTAAGATGTTATTTGAGATCATCGGCCTTCTTCAAGTACGTCCAGACGTTTTTTTAGCGCTTCGTTTTCGGCTTTCAATTCCTTGACAGCGTTTATCAGCATGTAAGTAAATGCGGAAGGATCCACGTTCAAATATTCGCCCTTCGTTCCATCAAGCATTTCCATTTCACATTCGTTCACCATTTTTGGAGAAATTTTTTGTAAATCTTGCGCAATGACTCCCACGTGTTCAACAGAAGTATCATGTCCTGTTTGTTCAATATAATGATAAGAAACAGGTTCAATTTGCAGGACTTCATCTAGACCAAATGTATAAGGCTGCACATTTTGTTTTAAACGTGAGTCGCTTGTTGCAGTCCATGAACCACCTCCGGGTTTGGCGGCAGTGCCGTTCACTGTGAGAAGCCAAGATGGCGACACAGTTTGCCCTATGGCCATGTTTCCACCATTGCCATTCAAGTATAGCGGTGATGTGTTGCCATCATTGCGAGCCATTATTTCGTTGTTATCCATCACAATGTTTAGTCCTGTTACCATGCCTGTCATAAAATAGCCATGAGAGCTAAGGCTGGCATCCGTACCGGTGCCCACATGCAGTTCTGTGACTGGTGTATTTATATTGATTCCGACAAAATCGTCATCAGATATATACAGTGTATTGTTTCCTCCTGTGCCACAAATCAGATTTCCGCTTTCCTGATTCAGCAGGTACATGGCGTTGCCTATCATTTCCAACAAACCACCATCGTTGTTGGTCGAGCCCGTCTGTTGATTTTGCATTTGAACTAAGCTTAGCGTTCCTGTGGGTGCGCTCACCTTTAAAATGGCACTGTATCCTTCGTTCATTATTTGCACATCATCTTGGGTAATCACCATTGTGGGATCGGCGCCGGTACCCAATGCCATTTGGAGGGTGCCATCGGGATTGTGGTTGCGCAAGTAGAAATTGCCATCCGCATGTGTGATCTGCGTCACATTGGTTCCATTTGTTACACCGTCAGCTTCTGACATCAGTATTACTGCATTTTCATCAGCAGCCCCTTCCAGGTGCAGCATTTTTCCAACGAAGCCGAGCCCATCTTGGGGGTGGCCGGGGTTGTTGGTGCCAATGCCGAGGTTGCCATTCACGTCTACCCGCATGTGTTCGGTGTTGTTGGTTTTGAAAATTAGTTCCTCGGATGTGGTGGTGCCGATGAAGTCGAACGAATCATTCACATCATCATTCCCGCTTTGTTTCCAAAAATCAATGGCGAGGTCTTCAGCTACATCTGCTCGTTCGGCAAATGGCACACTAAGTAATTGTTGTGTACCCAAGTCCACCCAGCCGTTTCCCAAATCCACTTCTGTTTTCAAATGGTATTCATCTAATCCCCATTGCAGGTTAGCAAACACCCCGAATGAAAATTGGCCAAAACCAATGGAGGCATTCACCAATCCGAATTCGTTGGTAAGGGCATCATGCGCTTCCCGGTACTGCATGGTTAGGGGCTCGCCACCAAAAGGCGAAGAGTAGATGGTGAATTGCACTGAAAGGAATTCATCATTGAGAATGTTGCCATTGGCATCGCGAATCACTGCCTGATAGTTTATCGCCTCAGGGCCTTGAGAAAAAGTGTTGAGTGCAAATGATACAACAAAAATGGAGGTGAGCAGTAGATAAAGATTCTTCATGATAGAGGTTTGGATTAGTTATTTAATTGCAAGTTTGCCCGAACTGCGCGGTGAATAGGAGCAGGTCCGAGACGTTCACCGAACCATTTCCATCCAAATCTCCGATACAATTGTAGTAGCACACCCCTCCATCGCAATTGGCCATCTGATTGAAATTAGAAGCTGTGGGGTCAATACATCCTTCCACTATCTCGCCCACTAGCAAGGCATGCGTTTCACCCTCCAACCCTGTGAGGGAGAATAATGCACCATCGCTTATGGTCCAGTTCAAGTTTTCGCTATTGCCGTTTGTAGAAGTTACTTGGTAACATCCATCGGGCAGGCAGAGGTCTACGTTGTATTCGAAACCGGAAAACACAATCTCACCCCGCCAATTGGTAATGGTGAAATTGCCCCAGGAATTGCCAAAGGAAATTAAACCGTACATTAAAAGGTGAAGACAGTTGTTGTAACAACAAGCACCCTGCTGATGCGAACTAAAGTAATCGTAGTTGCATGCCTCGTCATCTACACATCCAAAATTGCAGTTATAATAAAAGGGCAAACTCATAAAAGAGCCACAATCCGATTGGTCGGCTACTACTTGACCTCCCGAAGTAGAATCGTGATACCACATTTGCCAGGTTACTTCCCAATTGCTGTTTCCGCCGCTACAAAGTATGCGATAGCAACCATAGTAGGGCAAACCTACTTGCAGATAGTTGTAACTACCCGAAGCAAGTGTACTAGAGAAAAGTACATTACCTACGTTGTCCAATACGGAAAGTTGATATCCTTCCCAGCCATTGCCACCTGAATCGAACATTTCGAGAAAAATGCAGTCATCATAATAGCAAGATGCATCACCACAATTGGCACCTGGGTTGTAGTTGCAAGCACTAAAATCTGTACAACCAGTGTTTGTAGCTCCTAATGATAGCAGAGTTGTGGAGTTCGATAGACCCTCAGTGAGCCAGTATATTCCATCATCAATTACCCACGACACTTCCGCCGGAAAACTGCCGCCTGTTACTACTATGGTGTAACAGCCCGACCAAAGGCATGTGTTGTAAGAGGTGGAAGAGCCGTTCAGCATAGTACCGTTCCATACAGAGTTGTTGTTCCAGTCAAAGATGGTCATAGTAGCTCCGTTCCAACCATCACCAAAAGAATCGTACATGTTGATGTAAATGGTTTCGCACATCGATGAGCCACTGCTGACGTCAGAGCTTTGTGTTATTTCAAGAGTGTTTGATGAAGCAGATGCGTATGAGCATAGAAACAAGCCGGCAAGTGCGGTACAATAAAGTTTCATCAGGAAGAATAATTAGGTTAAAGAACAACGTGAAGATACGATAGCAAACGGTACTATTGAAATAAACCCGAATCAGGAGATAGAGATATCGGAATTGATAGGTCGAAGTACTACTTTGTTCCATCGTGTAGATTCGAGAATCCCGCAGCGCATTATCCTCAAGATGAATCCAATGCGCAATGCGGGATAAAAACAATACGTACTTCAGAGGCCTCTACCAGTTATGCTCATCGACTTTCTTCCATAGCCTCTATCCGTGAAGTTAATTGCTCAATCTGGTTTTGTTGGGCTTCTATCAGTTTCTGCTGCTCTTTCATGCCATTTATCAGCATGTAAGTAAATGCGGAAGGATCCACGTTCAAATATTCACCCTTCACTCCATCAAGCATTTCCATTTCACATTCGTTCACCATTTTTGGAGAAATTTTTTGTAAATCTTGCGCAATTACCCCCACGTGTTCAACGGAAGTATCATGTCCTGATTGTTCAATATAATGATAAGAAACAGGTTCAATTTGCATGACTTCATCTAGACCAAATGTATAGGGCTGCACATTTTGTTTTAAACGTGAGTCGCTTGTTGCAGACCATGAACCACCTCCGGGTTTGGCGGCGGTGCCGTTTACGTATAGTGAGTGAGTGGTCGACAACGCTCCATTATTGATCACTACTGCACCACCATCTGCAGTGATATAAAGATTGGCGGCTGCGCCATTGATACGCGCCATTATTTCGTTGGTGTGGTAAATGGTGTTGTTGCCGTCAACATTTCCAATCATCATCCAGCCATTTTCAGTTAGAGAAGCGTCCACACCTTCTTGAATAAGTAAGGAGGATTCGGGACTTGCGGTCTTGATACCAACATTACCAGTTTGATTCTGTATGCAAAAAGGTCTTGTCCATCCAATAAATGGATCATCATGTGGATTCAAAATCACGAAGTCTGAAGAGTTATTGAATCCTGCATCAATCATCCATTCAAGTTCTCCATTGAGATCAAAGTGAATGGCCCCAAGTGAAGGGCCCTCTAAAGTAAGGAAGGGGATAGAATATACACTCTTCAAACGCATTCCCCCTGAGCCATTGAATTGTATATCCAGTTGATGTTCTGGATTCTCTGTTCCAATTCCTACTTTTCCTCCCGATTCTATGTAGAGTCTGGGTTGATTATTTGTTCTGATTTCAAAAGGTGTTGCGTTAGTGGTTCCTAAGAAATGATCCATTGAACCCATGTTACCATTCTGTTTCCATGCAACACCTTCCACGTCTTCCGCAACAATAGCATAAGGTACACTTTGAAAATTGGATTCAGCTACACGGACAGCGCCATTACCCGAATCCACATATATTTCTAGATGATAAGGGATATCAAAAGGTGTATTGCCAAAGTTGAGTTCGTGGAAAAAGAAATCGCTGGTAACATCGCCTTCACCAATCACAAGAGTTAGCGATCCAAATTCGTTTGTCATTACTGCGGTATGCTCTTCCGAGTAAAACTGATATCCCAGATTTGCTGCATCTGATATGGCGAATGTGACATTGATTTCAGTGTTGGCCATAGGTTCTCCCTCCGCATTGCGTATCACTGCCTGATAGTTGAAACCTTGGGGTGTTTGGGCATGGATGCTAAGCGAAAAGCAAATGGCAAATAATGTAACGAGGGTGAACTTGGTTTTCATGGTAGTGAATTTTAGACCAAACTATAAACATGGACTCAGGTAAAGGCCAAGCAATGAGCAGACGTATTTGGAGAATGAGTGAGTGAGTGGGGAGTATTGGGCGCATTACTTTTTTCGTAATGCTTTATGGAATTTCGGATTCAGTGGCATCTACAGAAAAAATGAGTCTAAACTCCATACTCGTCATATTGCTTTTTTCGTCCATCTTTTTTGATGGTCTGTCGCAGCATTCGTATGTGAATCCCTCCTTTTTTCTTTCGGCCTATAATCCGGCATTTGTGGCCTCCCCCCTCGATTACAATCAGGTAAGTGCAGGTGTCGGTGAAAGTGGATTTTACGGAATTTCGGCCAACATGAATATCAATTCGATATACTCCGGTATTGGCTTGGTAGCGGAACGCGAAAGTGAGGCCTCCTATAATCTAGCGTTGAACTATTCTTATCATACGCGTTTCACAAAACGTCAACATCATCTTCTGGGCGGAGCCGCTCTGCGAGTGCACAACAGGGCAGATGAAAATTATATATCATCCCGCTTCGGAATTGTTTTCACCCATTTCGATACCGGTAAGATTATTATAGGTTTAAGTGCTTTCATGAATGAGCGAAGTGTGGAGTCACATTCGGGGATCACCAATACCGGTATTTCTGTGCAGTTGGGTGGTCAAGAGCTTTTGCCTAGAAGAATGAAAATTAGTTTTATTTCTATCTGGGAAGCGAGAAAAAATGATAAGACCAAAGAGACAAGTTTTTTTGGTTCAATTCTTCCTGCTTTTTGGTACAAGAGATTGGCATTAGGTCCAGGTTGGCAAAGCTTGGATTTTGTTCATCATGATATTGTTGTTCGAGCTTCTGTAGCTTGGAGGGTGAATTTTTCGGCTTCATTTTTATTGAAAGATATCACCTCGAACATTACCATATATAACCCCGAAATTTCTGCACGTTATCTATTTTAGACATGAAAAAATCAACACTTTTTATTGCTGCACTTTGCATTTACTCGTTCTCATTTTCACAGAAGAACGTTTCTTCAACAATTGAGAATGTTACAGTTTTCATGCGAGGAGCAGAATTATTTCATATGGCAACTGAAAAAATACCAAAAGGAAAAAGTCAGATTGTTTTCACGTCTTTATCTCCCGATCTAGACCCCAATAGTGTGGTGGTGAATGTTCGATCTCCTGCTGTGAGTATTCTTTCAGTTTCATCTAGAAGTAATTATTTGAAGCCAGTTGAGGACAATGATCGCATTGCGATTGTGAAAGACTCTATGGCATTTCTATCCGATGAAATTCAGAAGAACACTGATTTATTGAAGACGCTTGAACGAGAAAAGGATATTCTGTTTAAAAATGAAGCCATAGGTGGCACGTCGCAAGGAATTTCTATTGGAGAGATTGAGAAGGCAGCGGATTTTTATCGCGGTCGACACAACGAAATCAACGGCTTAATTTTCAATCTGAACAAAAGACTTTCATCACTCAACAAGAGATTGACAGTTTCTCTATTGCAACTAGCGGAGCTGAATGCACAATACAATTCGCCCTCATCGGAAATAACCTTAGAAGTTTCGAGTCCAACTGAAGTGACTACAAGTTTTAATTTTTCATATATCGTTTCCAAGGCTGGCTGGTCGCCAAAGTATGATGTTCGAACGGAGAAATTGGGTGACCCGATTCGATTGGTTTACCGCGCGAATGTGTTTAACAACTGCGGAACAGATTGGAATGAAGTGAAAATGAAACTTTCTACGGCTGATCCACTTCGCGGCGCTGATAAACCAAAATTAGAGACGTGGAATATTGATAAGATGGCGGGTATAGAATTGAATGCTGTTTTAATTTCGTCCTCAAGTGAAGCCGTGTTTAAATCAAATGGAAGTGGATATTTTCCTAATGAGTCTGGAGATGTTTTTTTCGAGAATATTGAAGTTCAGGAACTCACTTCCGAATTTGAGATTCCAGTTGCATATAGCATTTTGTCTGATTCGAAACCCTATACAGTTGATGTTACATCGTACAATTTGCCAGCGGTTTATGAGCATTATGCAGTTCCATCGATGGAGAAAGATGCTTACCTCACTGCCAAATTTACGGGTTGGAACAATCTAAATCTTGTAAGTGGTGAAGCGAGTATTTTCTTTAAAGGCACTTATTTAGGACAATCATTTATCAATACAGTTTCGGTGGATGACACTTTGGCTATTTCGTTGGGACGCGATAAGAACATTGCTATTGAACGAAAGAAGATGGTTGATATCAGTAAACGTCAAGTTCTTGGCAACAACGAAAAGGAAACGTCATTTTTCGAAACTACTCTCCGAAATAACAGCGACAAAGAGGTGATTCTTATGTTAGAAGATCAAGTACCAGTTTCGTTACGCGGGGATATCACAGTAGATGTTTTGGAGATGTCTGAAGGAGTACTCGACAAGCCGACTGGGAAGATTCAATGGAGGATTCGACTAGCTCCTGGAGAATCAAGGAAGATTTCATTTGGCTATTCAGTAAAAACACCGAAAGGAATGGTAGTTGGAGGAAAAAGGTCGTCTAAATCCACCCCAAGATTTTTGTAAAGAGAAAGTTTTCGAGTTTCCTATCAACGCGTTCCAACGCTCACAGTGGGTGGATTACATTTTTGGGACACCCGCGAATCAAATACGATGGGAAGAATAAACTTCGAATCCACGGAGGCGCCATTTCTTTGAGATGGTTTCCAATTTGGCATGCACTTTACGATCCGTTTTGCCTCTTGATTGAGGGTAGTGTGGGAAGTTTGTATGACTTCAATATCTGTTACTTCCCCCGAGCTACTGATAGTAAATGCGGTGTATACCCATCCTTCTACTCCCAATTTGGCGGCGGGTTCAGGAAACCTCATTTCTAGCACTACATATTCATTGAGAGCATCTATTCCACCGGGAAAAGCGGCCGGAACGCTAATTTCTTCGCTTGATTTTGAAACTGACATGGGATAAACTCTGTCGGGTTTTGCCTTGCCTTCCCAATCCCAGCGCTTCCAAATGCCAGATTTTTCACCTTTTGTGAAGTATCCTTCCGATTCTTTTAAACCATTGGCGAAATAGTAAGTGAAATGTCCATCTTCTAGAGTCATGAGAGGGGAGGAGTATCGACCTTTCATTTTGAGTCCTCCTCGCAAAAAAGTCACCTCAACGAGCACCGAGCTATCCTCTTGAAGTACAATAATTCTTTTAAGTGCAGCATCACTGGTGGCCACAATGGGCTCCATATTCTGGTCGAGGTATTCTACGATTTGATCCTGCCCCGAATAGCTAGGAGCAAGCAAATAGAATGACAAGAACACAATTATTCGGGTCACACACATCATTTTTGTCAAGTCAGGCAGAGAGAGTTGTTTCTTTGGCTCCCGAAAAGTAGACGAGTGAAACAAGCGAAGGTGGTCTACTAAACCGAACTTTTTAACAAGCAGTATTGAATGGATTATATTTTCGAAAAGAGCTGGAATGACACTGTTTCCAGGATTTCTGAGGGTTTTGGGGAGAAGTTGGACTATGCCGCCATCCTATTTTTGATAGGATTACAGGAATTGGGACAGACCGACCGAACCTTTAAAAAGGACGAAAAGCTCTCCCTCATGCATATTGCAATCTGCACTTTGTTAGAACCGTATGGCTATTATCGCTTTCAAGGACGCGATGAGGAGGGGTGGCCGCATTTCGAACGCATTGAGGAAATCCCTGCTCTGGCTCCCACCGATCAGGAATTATTGATCCGAAAGGCCATAGTCAATTATTTTAGGGAGAGTTAGGCTTCCTCCATTCTTCAATCCCCCATTCCCCCATTCCCCCATTCCCGCATTAACGAATTCCCCAATTCACTAATTCCCACATTCACTAATTCCCCCATTCCCTAGTTCCCACATTAACAAATTCCCCCATTCCCCCATTCCCCCATTCACCAATTCCCTCATTCACTAATTCACCCATTCCCACATTAACAAATTCCCCCATTCACTAATTCACCAATTCCCTCATTCACTAATTCCCCCATTCCCACATTCACCAATTCCCTCATTCACCAATTCCCTCATTCACTAATTCACCCATTCCCACATTAACAAATTCCCCCATTCACTAATTCACCCATTCCCTCATTAACAAATTCCCCCATTCACTAATTCACCAATTCCCTCATTCACTAATTCCCTCATTAACAAATTCACCAATTCACTAATTCACCAATTCCCTCATTCACTAATTCCCTCATTAACAAATTCACCAATTCACTAATTCCCCATTCACTAATTCCCCCATTTGATTATATTTGTTTTTCAACCTTGCCAAACGAATTCTTTTACCATGAAACATCACAATCCTTTCCTTGGGCTTCTATTGCCTTATTCAAAATTTTCGCTGCTTTTATTGGTATTCTTTTTTTCAGCTCAGTCGATACACAGTCAATGGCTCGATTGGCAAGATGAAACATCGAATCGACTTTCTCTTACTTCTGTTGCCAATAGCGATGATGAAGAAAAAGACATGTGGACAGCGGATTTCAACAATGATGGCAGTCCGGATGTAATAGTTGTGCGCAAAGAACCTTTCTCCCTTTCGAATGAACCACCCAAATCGGATCTTCTACTTATAAATGAAAGCGGAGTGCTCGTAGATAGGACAGCGGAATATGCCAATGGTTTCATCACGAATCCGACATTTGCACGGGATATTTTCGCTGGTGATTTTGACTCCGACGGTTGGCTCGACGTAATTGTGGCCAACACATTTGGTCAGCAACCTTTGTACTACAGCAATTTGGGCAACGATGTTAATGGCGATTGGCTTGGATTTGCGGATGAATCTGCCTCTCGATTTCCAACGCTTACTGCCGACATTCCGCTTATTTGCGCGGTTTGGGGAGGCGACGTAACGGGAGATGGTAGCATGGATATTTACTTAGTCAACTATAAAGTGAATTCAGGAGGAGGCACTGCAAAAGATTTTTTATTGATCAACGACGGCACCGGACACTTCACAGAGGAAGGTTTGGCTCGACTGGGTAATCTTCGAAATTCTGCATTTGGAACCGCCGTTCAGATTCATGATATCGATAACGATGGTGACAAGGACATCATAAAAGTTTCAACGCTTTACAATGTGAGTCCATGGAATGATATTGGAGTATTTGTTTTATTCAATAATGGCACAGGAAATTTCAGCAACTGGCAAAATTTGGTACCTGTCGGTTCTCCCTACATGTTCGATGTTGCGGACTTTAATCTCGATGGACAAATGGATTTATTCGTAGTCGATGATGGAAGTGATTATGTTCTCCGCGTCAATTCCGTGGTGGCTAATACGAGCATCAACGTTACAAAAATAAATCTTGGTTTTAGTTCTTCCAACGGGTTTGGAGGAAATGTTCATGCCGCCGATTTGGATTTAGATGGTGATATGGATATTGTTGTTTGCGATGTCGATGTAGATATCCCGCCTTGCGATTCATCGAGGCGCATGGCTCTTTATCGCAACGATGGAGGAACATTTTCTAATCCCTACGGGTCTACATCTTTTCCATGGGCCGACAATGCTTATGACAGTGTTTGTCTTGATATTAATGGTGATGGTTTATTGGATTTTTTAATGGGCAAATGTTCCGGCTACGGATTATTTATGTCCGACAATTGTGATATAGCGCCTGTCCCCTCAGATTATGATGGCGATGGTTTGGCGGATTCATGTGATCCATGTCCAACCAATCCGGATCCCAATTGTGCTGAGTCGGTAAATTTCCCGGTTATAGGCACAGATAAAAATGTAGCCAGGCAATGGAATGAAATGTTGCTCGCATCTATACGCAACGATTTTGCTCGACCCACTGTACACGCACGAAATTTATTTCATGTGTCGTCTGCCATGTTCGATGCATGGGCCGTTTATGAACCCGGTACGTGCACCTATCTTCTTGGCAACCTTGTAGATGGATTTGATTGCACCTTCACGGGAATACCCACGGAAGATGATATTATTGCTGCACGCGACTCCGCTATCTCTTATGCTTCATATCGCATGTTGGTGCATCGATTCCAGAACTCACCAAAAGCACTTTTGCTGAAGCAGGGTTATGATAACCACATGGCTACTTTAGGAATGGATATCAGTTTTACTTCTACAGCATATCAAAACGGTTGTGCAGCTGCCTTAGGAAATTACATTGCTCAGTGTTATATCAGTTTTGGTTTGCAAGATGGATGCAATGAACAGAATCTCTATGCCAATACAAGTTATGCACCCGTGAATCCACCGATGATTGTAGACATTTCGGGAAATCCGACAATTGTTGATTACAATCGTTGGCAACCTCTGACCCTTGATCTTTTTATAGATCAAAGTGGAAACGCAATTCCGGGAGCGACTCCTCCTTTCCTAAGTGCCGAGTGGGGACAAGTTTCGCCATTTGCACTTTCTACAGATGATTTGGCAACGAACAATAGAAATGGTTTTGATTATTTGGTTTATCATGATCCCGGATTACCACCTATGCTTTCAATGGATGGTTCAGGAACTTCCGAAGATTACAAGTGGACATTTTTGACAACACTTATTTGGTCCTCACATCTCGATGCAAGTGATGGAGTAATGTGGGATATTTCGCCAGCATCATTGGGCGATAGAAATGACTTGCCTGCAACATTTCAGGAGCACCATACATTTTATGATCAATTAAATGGTGGAACGCAGAACAATGGACATTCGATAAATCCGGCGACAGGTTTGCCTTATACGCCCAATATGGTTCCGAGAGGCGACTATGCGCGTGTACTAGCAGAGTTTTGGGCCGATGGTCCTCAGTCCGAGACCCCGCCAGGGCATTGGTTTACCATATTTAACTATGTATCGGATCATCCCATGACGGTTAAGAAATTTAAGGGCGAAGGAGACATCTTGGACGATATGGAGTGGGATGTGAAAGGTTATTTTACGATGGGAGGAGCAATGCATGATGTGGCTGTTACGGTTTGGGGGATTAAAGGTTGGTATGATTATCTTAGGCCGATATCTGCCATAAGAGGAATGATAGATCTAGGACAAAGTTCCGAGCCCTTTTCACTCAATTATCATCCGGCGGGTATTCCATTGGTTCCAGATTATGTTGAGCTTATCCAATTAGGTGATGCATTAGACGGTGGAGGAGCCAACGTTGGGAAAATAAAAGTGAAGGCTTGGAGAGGTCACAGTGTTATTAATAATGTAGATGTTGATGCAGCAGGAGTTGATTGGATCTTGGGCGAAAATTGGGAGCCCTATCAACGTCCATCATTTGTGACACCTCCATTTGCAGGCTATGTATCAGGTCACTCTTCATACTCTCGTGCCGCAGCCGAAGTATTAACTATGTTTACTGGCGACGAATATTTCCCCGGAGGAATGGGAGAGTTTACAGCTTCGGTAAATGATTTTTTGGTTTTTGAAGAAGGGCCTAGTATTGATGTTCATCTGCAATGGGCTACCTATAGAGATGCAGCCGACGAATCATCACTTTCCAGAATTTGGGGAGGCATTCATCCACCATGCGACGACATTCCTGCTCGAATCATGGGCATCGAAATTGGCAACGACGCCTTTGCTTTAGCGGAGGCCTATTTTACAGATGGCGACAGCGATGGTTTGTGCAATTTAATTGATCCACCCTCCACCTGTTATGCCGATATGAATGGCGATGGGCTTGTGAACGGAACAGATCTATTGATCTTCATATCATTTTTAGGATACAATTGCGGTTCGCCATATTGCCCTGGTGATCTTACCGGCGACGGCTCAGCCAACAGTGGCGATTTGCTGTTGTTTATTTCGTTTTTCGGGGGACCCTGTCCGTAAGATATCTTCAGTAAAAAAAAAGCGCGGCGAGTTGAGGCCGCGTTTTTTTTTGAGGGGGTAAGAATTCGATCTTTGAATCTTGAGGAAATATTTGAAAGTTTGATTACGCACTAGCGCAATTGAAGAGTTCTATTTTTGAAATGAGTTAAGCAGAAGTGGCTACCGATTCATAATGCGATAATGAAATCGCCTAAATCAAAAGAATGGATGAGAGAGAAAGACATCTAATCGAAGGAATTGTGAAACCAGTTTATGAAGCGGAGCGCAATCGTCTTATTAGGTATGAAATGGCCAAGCAAGTCCCTTTAACCCAGAATCCGCATTGGAAATCTATTGCAGCGCTTACCCCATTTGATATCAAGCACTTTCTCGATTTTTATTCTTGATGTATTAGTATTCACCATTAAATAATCTCGCATTGCGCATTGGAAGCAGCTTGAGGTTAATGCGCTGCGGGATTCTCGAATCTACACGATGGAACAAAGTAACAGTTCGACCTATGAATTCCGATATCTCCATCGCATGATTCGGGTTTACTGCAAGAAGAA
>Ga0163144_10001137_pt1 | contig 62871 bp, 52 predicted proteins | sample OliLak19BULKMAT1_FD_123175 | JGI IMG/M metagenome (GOLD analysis project Ga0163144, IMG submission 123175) | Freshwater microbial mat bacterial communities from Lake Vanda, McMurdo Dry Valleys, Antarctica - Oligotrophic Lake LV.19.BULKMAT1 | ecosystem: Environmental > Aquatic > Freshwater >...
ATCACGGTTTCGATCAGTGGCAGGATGTTGTCATCGGTTTCGATGCTGATGCCTTCGCGGGCGCCCTGAATAATCTCCGCCTTCGCCGGAATGCTGAGCGAGATGCCGTTGAAGCCAGACACGATGCGCGCCTCAGTCTTGATGTTGCCCGAACCCGACACCTTGGCGCCCCAGGACCAATCCCCCGCGGCAGCGGGTGTTGCGATGAATGCGAGTGCAGTGAGGAGTGCAAATGCCGAAAACTTCGGCAGAAAAAATTTGGAAAATTGCATGATTTAGCTCCGAAAAAGTGGATTACCAGAGTGGGACGTGCCGGGATCACACTTTGCATATGGCGCCGTTCAGATTCAGGCCAGGTCGTGGCGAATTTGCATGGCGACCGCAAGCGCTTGCGCCTGATCGACATCACAAACCGTCACATGGCCCATCTTGCGGCCGGCACGGGCCTGGCGCTTGCCATAGAGATGCAAATGCGCGCCGGGATGTTTCAACACGGCCTGCCAGTCCGGTGGTGTTTCCTTATTGGCGCCCCGCCAAAGTTCGCCCATCAGGTTCAACATCACCGCAGGCGTATGTAGCGATGGGTCGCCCAGAGGCAGCTCGCACAGCACCCGTACCTGTTGCTCGAATTGCGAGGTTCGGCAGGCGTCTATCGTGTAATGCCCGCTGTTATGTGGACGGGGCGCGATTTCATTGACCAGCAGTTGCTCTTTTCCGGCGCCGCCATCGGTCACGAAAAATTCGACCGCCATGACACCGACGTAATCGAGCTTGGCCGCGATTTGTGAGGCAATATCTTCTGCGTCAATCGCCAGCGTCGTGGAAATCCGCGCCGGGGCGATTGTCATGTCGAGAATGCCGTTTACGTGCTGATTTTCAGCAATCGGAAATAGCGCAGTCTTGCCGTCCGCACTGCGAGCCAACACCACCGATATTTCTTTCACCAGAGGCACGAACTCTTCCAACACGCAAAGCGCACCCTTCCAGTCGATCAGTGTGGCTTCGAGTTGTTTACGCGTTGCGACCCGCGCCTGGCCCTTGCCGTCGTAGCCGAAACGCGCTGTCTTCAGCACACCCGGCAGCTTGACTTTGCGTAGTGCGTCATCGATATCAGCGCCAGATTGAATGACCGCGAACGGCCCAACCGGAAAACCGTTGGACGCAAAGAAGCTTTTTTCGATCGTACGATCCTGCGCGATGGCCACGGCGTGCCCGCTCGGGCGAACCGTCGTACGTCTGGCCAATTCGATCAAGGCTTCAGCTGGCGCGTTTTCAAATTCCGTTGTCACGGCGGCGCAAGTCTTCGCCATTTCATCCAGCGACACCGGGTGTGTATAGGCGGTGTTGAGGTGACCGCTTGCGAATTCTGCGGCAGGTGAAAGTGGATCTGGGTCGAGCACCGTGACGCGGTAGTCCAGATTGCGCGCAGCCATCGTGAACATGCGGCCAAGCTGGCCGCCACCCACCAGACCTAATGTTGCGCCGGGGAGGATCATGGCGCGCTAGAGAACTTCCGGAAGCTGCATGGCCGCGACCTGTTCTTTCAGGCTCTCGCGGTATTCGCTCAGTTTGGTCACCAGGCTGGCGTCGCCACCGGCGAGCAAACTTACGGCAAACAATGCAGCATTTGCCGCCCCGGCTTCACCGATGGCAAACGTCGCCACCGGAATGCCCTTGGGCATTTGCACGATGGAGTAGAGCGAATCCTGACCCGCCAGATGTTTCGACGGCACCGGCACGCCCAGCACGGGAATCGTCGTCTTGCTGGCAATCATTCCGGGCAAGTGTGCGGCACCGCCGGCACCTGCGATGATGCACTTGAGGCCACGTTCGCGTGCGGTTTCGGCGTACTCGAACATCGCGTCCGGCGTGCGATGCGCCGAGACCACCCGGTGTTCAAACGCCACGCCAAAATCGCGCAGCACCTTGGCCGCATGCTGCATCACGTCCCAGTCCGATTGAGAGCCCATCACCACGCCGACGATTGGATCACTCATATGGGTTTCTCGGTAAGGGCAAGCTTGACGCCGATGGCGATGAACAGCGCGCCACAGCAACGGTTGAGCCACAACACGATGCGGCATGAATGCTTGAAGCGTGCGTTGGCTTGAATCTGAACCTGTGCCACCAGGGCCGCGAAGGTCACTGTCACGAACAGGCTATTGAAGATGAAGATGATGCCCAGCAACACAAACGCCGCTGGTTTGGTCGGACTATCAGCAGAAATGAACTGTGGCAGGAACGCGAGGAAAAACAACGCCACCTTCGGGTTAAGCACATTGGTGAGGAAGCCCTGCCAGAACACTTGGCGAATCGTCCTGGAGGGCAGGCTGCTGGAAATTTCCAGCGATGTGCCGTCGGATTTCGTTTCCAGCAACAAGGAAATACCGACGTAAACAAGATAGGCAGCACCGATCAGCTTGACGAAAAAAAACGCTTCAACAGAGGCCGTCAGGATGGCTGACAGGCCGATGGCCGCTGCAAACGTATGGACCAGACAACCGGCATTAATGCCCATCACGGCCGCGAGGCCCCTGCGAAAGCCCTGCGAAGCCGTTCGCCCGGCGATGTAGAGCAAATCCGGGCCGGGCGTGATATTGAGCAGCAGGCCGGCTAAGATGAATAGCGGAAGATCGTGAATGCCGAACATGATGGTGATCGGTTAAGTGTTCAATCGACCAGATGCTTGGCCTCTTCGATTTCCTGGCGGTAGGAATCGAAAATGCCTTTGAGCGCGTCGGCCATGTTCACGGTCGGTGCCCAGCCGAGATCCTTCATTGTGTTGTCGATCTTGGGTACGCGGTTTTGCACGTCCTGATAGCCCTTGCCGTAGTACTCGCCGGAAGTGGTTTCAAGAATCCTCACTTTCGCCGCCGTCGCCTTGTACTCGGGATACGTCGCAGCGAGTTCGAGCATCATCGTCGCCAGTTCGCGAACCGAAAAATTGTTCTTCGGGTTGCCGATGTTGTAGATCTGGCCGGATGCGATGTTGCCCTCGTTGGCGATAATTTTCATCAATGCCGAAATGCCATCGTCGATATAGGTGAAGGCACGTTTCTGCTGGCCGCCGTCGACCAGCTTGATCGGCTCACCACGCACGATATGGCCGAAGAACTGGGTGATGACGCGGCTTGAGCCTTCTTTCGCGGTATGGATGCTGTCGAGTCCCGCACCGATCCAGTTGAAGGGGCGAAACAGGGTGAAATCGAGCTCGTCGCGGGACCCATAGGCGAAGATGACGCGATCCATCAGCTGCTTGGAGCAGGAGTAAATCCAGCGCTGCATTTCAATCGGCCCCAGCACCAGATTGGACGCATGCGGATCGAATTCCTCGTCGGCGCACATGCCATAGACCTCGGAGGTCGAGGGGAAAATGATGCGCTTCCTGTATTTCACGCATGAGCGCACGAAGGGCAGGTTCGCTTCGAAGTCGAGTTCGAACACCCGCAGTGGGTCTTTCACGTAGGTCGATGGTGTGGCGATCGCCACCAGCGGCAACACCACATCGCATTTCTTGATGTGGTACTCGATCCACTCCTTGTTGATGGTGATGTCGCCTTCAAAAAAATGGAAGCGCTCGTCGTCCATGAACGGTTTGACGCGATCTGAGCTCATGTCCATGCCGTAAACATGCCAATCGGTGGTTGCGAGGATGCATTTGGAAAGGTGATGGCCGATAAAGCCGTTGACGCCGAGGATGAGGATTTTTTTCATCAGATTAGACATTCAGAAATTTGGATTCGGTTTGTTCGGCTGCATGGCGCGCTTCGAGGCGGTGCTTGCTGAGACAAAACATTCCGGGTGTCGTGTCGCTCATCAATAGCGTCCAAGCGGATAAACGCCAACGCCCAGAATTTTGCAAAGCACGGCTTCATCAGCCATTTTCCCATCGAATTGGGCTTCCAGCACGCGCAACATGCGACCGTCGCCGCAGAGCGCGATGCAGCGCGAAGAACTGACGTTCAGAAAACCCGGTTTGCTATGCGTAAAATGCGCTGGCGCCAATGCCGTTCGGGTGATGGTGATGGCCCGACCGCTGACAGTTGTGGTGGCTCCCGGATAGGGCGGCGCGACCGCGCGCACCAGGTTGTGGATATTCCCGGCGCTATCATCCCAGTTGATGATGCCGTCCTCGGGTTTGCGGCCACCGTAATAGCTGCCAGCTGCCAGGTTTTGCGCGTGCATCACGGCGGAACCAGCAATAAGGTCGGGAAGGGCGCGATCAAGCGCTGTCGCTGCAGCGACCGTTACTTTATTGAAAACGTCCGACGCAGTCTCATCCGGCAGGATTGCGACGACTTCTTGCGCGACGATGCGGCCCGCATCGGGTTTTTCGACCATTTCGTGGAGCGTCGCACCGGTTTCAGTTTCACCTTTGATGATCGCCCAGTTGATCGGCACACGGCCGCGGTACTTGGGCAACAGCGAACCGTGCATGTTGTACGCGCCGTTCGGCGCAGTTGCGAGCAGGGCAGGCTTCAACATCATGCGGTAATAGAACGAGAACAGAAAGTCTGGTTTCAGCGCCGCAATTTGCGCCGTGAATTCGGGCGTGTTGGGATCATCAGGCATCACCACAGGAATATTGTTGGCGGCGGCTAGTTTTCCCAAGCTGTCGAACCAGATGTTCTCTGTCGGCTTGTCGTGATGCGTGACGACCAACTTTACCTCGATACCATGGCGCAGTAGCACCGAAAGGCACGCGCAACCTACGTTGTGATAAGCAAAAACAACTGCCGACGTCATTCTGTCTTTTCAAGCACCGCTTGAATCAGATAGCGTGGCCGTTCGCGGACCTGTTGGTAAATGCGCCCCACATACTCACCGAGCAAGCCGATGCCGAATAAGGTGACGCCGATGAGAAAGAAGGCGATGCCGAACAGCGTGAATAGCCCCTCTGCCTCCGGCCCTATAATCAAGCGCCGAATTCCCAGATAGATGACGAACGCAATCGACAGCATCGAAATGGCGATGCCGATTAGCGAAAAAACCTGGAGTGGCACGGTAGAAAAGCCAGTGACCAGATCAAAATTGAGCCGGACCAGTTTGTATAACGAGTACTTGGATTCGCCGGCGGAACGTTCTTCGTGTTCGACTTCAATTTCTGTCGGGTTATGCGAGAACGAATACGCCAGCGCCGGGATATAGGTGCTGACTTCGCGCGACTGATTGATCGCGTTGATGATGTCGCGGCTGTAGGCACGCAGCATGCAACCCTGGTCGGTCATCTTGATGTGGGTGAGCCGTTCGCGTGTGCGGTTCATCGCTTTTGACGCCCAGCGCCGCCAGGCTAGGTCCTGACGCTTGCGGCGGATGCTGCCGACATAGTCAAAGCCTTGGTCCATCACGGCCATCAAATTGCCAATTTCCTCAGGTGGATTCTGCAGGTCGGCATCCATTGTGACGATGCGCTCCCCCCGGCAACGCTCAAAGCCGGCCATGATGGCCATATGTTGGCCGTAGTTACCGTTGAACAACACCACGCGAGTCACGTCAGGGCGCAACTGAAACTGTTCGCGCAATAGTGCGGCTGAGCGATCCACCGAGCCGTCATTGACGAAGATAATTTCAAAAGTGCAGCCTAGCTTGTCGAGCGCCGGATAGAGCCGCGCGAATAATTCCGCAAGGCCGGCCTCTTCGTCGTAAACCGGAATAACGACTGACAGCTTTGGATTTGCGCTCATGCGGCCGGACGATTCGTCGTGAGGATGTCGGCCATCTCAGCGCAGACGCGCTCAATATCGGCAAATGTGATGGCCGGATGCAGCGGCAACGTGACCGTTTCAGCCGCAATCCGTTCGGCATTGGGAAATTCGCCTTCACGATGCCCCTTGCTCCGAAACAGTGAGGACAAATGCATCGCCTCGTAGGAAACGCCGAGGCCGATTTGCCGCGCGTTCATTTGATCCATGAATTGCTTGCGGCTAATCGAAAGCTTTGCCAGCGGCAGCAATACACAAAACATATTCCAGCTGTGGCCAGACTCGTCGCCCGGGTGTCCCTTCGCGGGCAACACGAGGCCAAGTTTGTCGGCAACCGGCTCAAGTTGCGCGAAATAATGCTTAGCTAATTCACGCCGCTGGACACACCAGTCGTCCAGATGTTTCAACTGCTCAATGCCAAGACGGGCCGATACATCACTCATGTTGAACTTGCCGCCCGGGTAATCCACATCGCGGGTGCCGTCAGCGAGGCGCGAGATACCGTGAAAGCGCAGTATCTCCGCGCGCCGCGCTTCGGTGAGATCAGCAAAGACCGCGGCGCCGCCTTCGATGGAGGTCATGTTCTTGTTTGGATGAAAGCTGAACAGGACGATATCGCCAAACGCGCCGATGTGCTTACCCTTCCAGCCGCTGCCGATGGCTAGCGCAGCATCTTCTATGACCCGCAGATTGTGCTTTTTTGCAACGGCATACAGCCTCTCCATATCGCATGGCAGGCCTGAAAAATGCGTGGGAATGATCGCTTTGGTTCTCGGTGTGATGGCGCGCACCACCTGGTCCAGTTCGAGGTTGCGGGTGATCAGGTCGCAATCGACCATGACTGTTTTGGCGCCAACCTTTTCGATCATGTTACCGACCGAGAAGAAGGTCATCGCTGAGGTGATGACTTCATCGTCGGCATTGCCGCCACAGGCCGCACCGATACTGCATACCTGAAACACCACTTCCATCGCGGCGGTGGCAGACGTGAACACGCGCGTCGACCGACCACCGTGATAGTCCGACAGCGCTTGCTCAAATTCCGTCACGCGCGGGCCGCTGGCGATGTGCCGTGTGAGCAGTGTGTCCTTCACGGCGTCAGCCATGCTTTCGGTAATGGTGGGACGCGCGAAGTTGAGGTAGGGCAGGGCACTCATGATCTAGCCACCAGATATACACCAATGATGATGAAGCCGATGCCGAAGATTTTTTGCGGCGTGAGCGACTCGCCAAACAAATACCAAGCGGCAATCGCGCTGATGATGTAACCGATCGACAGCATCGGGTACGCGATGCTCACCGGCACCCGTGAGAGTCCGAGAATCCAAACAATCAGACTGACGACGTAACAGCCGATACCGGCGACGATAAATGGCTGGGTCATGAGCTTCCAACCAACGGGGACGATATTCTCGGCACTGAAGGCAAATTCGCCGATGCGGGTGGTACCCGCCTTCAGGCATAGCTGCGCCACGGCGTTGAGCAGGACGCCGGACAACAGAAGAGAAAAGCTGGTTAGTGTCAAAGTCAGTGTTCCGGACTATTCAGCGATTAGTTTTTTTTGATGGCAGCACGGCGTGAATCTTTGTGAATCACGTCGAAGGACAGGCCTAGCGCGCGCATTTTATCGACATCGCCGTGTGGAATGATAGCGATCGCCGGGCCGGAAGTATTCCATGCGGCTGCGAAATCGCTGGTTTTTGGAATCCATTTCTGCGGTTCGCGCATCTGGCCCATTTTAAATTCATCAATATAGTCGACCAGCGTGAGGGTGCGCTTGATATAGAAAGGCAGCGACTGTTCATAATTGCCGACCGAGTAAAGGCGTGTTTCTGGCGTGAGGTGCGGCCGGACGGATTCTGCCAGCGCGTACGCCGATTGCAGCGGCGAAATTTTTTCGTAGCCACGGTCGAGGAGTTGGATGGTGGCGGTAGTGCCCAATACCAGCGCGAGGATGCCCAGCCATTTGCGTTGCTTTCGCAACAACACAAACGACGCGATTGCTCCCACACCCATCGCCGCGATGGCGGCAGCGGCCCACACGCTTGCTTCTTGATATAACGGGCGGCTGAATTGGTCTCCGCGCGCCGCCAGACCGACCGAAGCCGCATAGGCACCGCCCAGCGACAATGGAAATACTGGCAACACCATCCAGGCAAGACGCCTGGGGTCCGCATCGCGCAGGTAGCTGGCGAGCACCAGGGCTAACACCGGAAACATCGGCAGGATGTAATGCGGCAGCTTCGAACCGGATTTACTGAAGAACAGCAGGATAAACAAGCTATAGAGAAGCACGAATTTGTTTGGTGAGAAGGTGCGTCCCGTGTGTCCCTCAACGCCGCCGCGAGCGGGACGACGCCAGCCCGCAACGCAGGCTGGCAGCAGCACAGCCGCCAATGGCAGGAATCCGCCAAACAAAAGAGGGAAAAAGAACCACCACGGCTCTTCACGGCGATGCACTGTCGTCAGAAAGCGCTCGAAATGTTCATGAACAAAGAAAAATTGCGGAAATTCAGGGTTGCGTAGTGAAACGAGGACAAACCAGGGCGTCGCAATCGCAAAGAATATCAGCAAGCCACGCAGCCATTCGACCTTGAGCAGCATCCGGAAGTCTCGCTGGACCACGCAGTAAAGAAACAGTGCTGCTGCTGGAAAGACGATACCGATCAGCCCCTTGGATAGCACCGCTGCGGCCATCGCGGCCCATGCCAGCCATAACCATTTGCGGCGGGATGGGTCCGTAGCCACATGTTGGGAGATGAGGAAAGCACACACCGCCAGCGTCATCCAGAAGTTGAGACCCATATCGAGTGTTACGATGCCGGTCATTGCCATGAAGAAAGGTGTGCTCAGCATCACCGCCCCGGCGAGCAATCCAGTTTCTTCGTCAAACACTCGTTTGCCGGTATACGCGATCAGCAGGATGCAGCCAATACCGCAAAGCGCTGTGTACAGCCGCGCGGTGAATTCGTTTTCACCAAACGCGGTAAAGACGACCGCGGTCGCCCAATACTGCAACGGCGGTTTCTCGAAATACTTGAGTCCATTCAGGCGCGGGGTAACAAAGTCTCCCGTCGCCGCCATTTCCCTCGAGATTTCGGAATACCGCCCTTCATCGGGGTTGGCGAGGCGGCGATGGCCGAGGTCGTAAAGCGTGACGAAGATTACCAGCAGTGCAAGCAGGAATATTAGTGGGCGCGATAGTTGTATAGGCATTTGGTGGGTGGCCCTGGCGCCGGCGGGCAGTTGGATACAGAAATTTGAGGTCAAGAACGCGGATGCGCCCTGATTTTAACTCGACTTGAGCAACACAATGACCGCGCCAGCGCCGCCGTCGGCAGGGGCCGCGTCGCAAAACGCGAGGACCTCATCGCGCTGCGAAAGCGATAGCCGGACTTTGTTGCGAATGACGGCGATATTGTTAGGCGACCGCGTGCCCTTGCCGTGAACGATGCGCACGCAACGGATGCCAGTGTGGCGCGCGATGCCGAGAAAACGTCCAAGTTCAGTTCGCGCACCATCCGTCGTGCGTCCGTGCAAGTCCAGCGACGCTTGCACCACCCACTGGCCGCGCCGCAACTTGCGTAACACATCGGTTGGCAAGCCAGTACGTTTGAAGGTGATGAGGTCGCCGTTTTCGATATCGGCATCCCAACCGGATGTGTCTTTCATCATCTCGACGGGGATGGCTAGATCGTCTTCGATGCGCTTGTAGGGGATCGGTCTGGGGCGCGCCTTCTGCATGCTCGCGCGCGGAGCGATATTCAGCGGAACAACGCCATCGTCGGCCATTTCGGCACGGAATAATTCTTCGTCATCGCCCGGAATTTTGCCCATTGCCATTAATGTTCCGGAGGTCTATCGCCAATATCGGCGGGCGCTCGCAAGGCAAATTGCCCTGAAACGTCGGCCAATAATAGAGTTTCGATAATTTGTAGGTGCTGGCGGCCATGACACTGCCTTGGTCGCGTGCTCCTCATCTTTGGGAACGGCGTCGCGAACGAAAATCGTTCCAGGGCTGGCTGATTCCTTCCCCCGCACTTGCGGGGGAAGGCCAGGATGGGGGCGTGCCATTTCGGGCGGTGCCATATCGTATCTGCATCGACCCCATCCCGGCCCTGTCGCCGGAGGACCAACCAAAGGGGTTGCGCCGGGAGTCATTCGGCGACGACGAGTGGTTATGTTGATGTTGATTGAGTTCGTGCTCGCGAGCATGAATGACACTTGAATGACACTTAAGGTAATGCCAGAACAGGCTGCTACGAAAGGCGCTCAAGGTATTTGTCGGCATCCAGGGCAGCCATACAGCCTGTGCCGGAACTGGTGATGGCTTGCCGATAGACGTGATCCTGCACGTCGCCCGCCGCAAACACGCCCGGCACGGAAGTCGCCGTCGCATTTCCTTTCAGCCCGCTTTGGGTGACGATATAACCGTTGACCATTTCCAGTTGCCCCGCGAAGATGTCGGTATTGGGCTTGTGGCCGATGGCGATAAAGCAGCCGGTCAGTTTCAGTTCGCGCGTTGTGCCATCCACCACGGACTTGAGTCGCACGCCGGTCACGCCGGACTTGTCGCCCAGCACTTCATCGAGCGCGTGATTCCAGAGAATGGTCACCTTGCCTTCCCGCTCCTTGGCGAATAGCCGCTCTTGAAGGATTTTTTCCGAGCGAAATTTGTCGCGCCTGTGCACCACCGTCACGTGACTGGCGATATTTGTCAGGTAAAGCGCCTCCTCAACGGCGGTATTGCCGCCGCCGACCACACAAACTTCCTGACCTTTGTAGAAAAAGCCATCGCAAGTTGCACAACCGGATACACCTTTTCCCATGAAGGCTTCTTCCGATGGCAGTCCGAGATATTGCGCCGAAGCACCAGTGGCGATGATGAGCGCCTCACAGGAATAGGTGGCCGAGTCCCCTGTCAACAACAAGGGTCTCTGCTTGAAGTCAACGGTATGGATATGGTCAAAGATGATTTTCGTGTCGAAACGCTCGGCGTGGTCCAGGAACCGCGCCATCAAATCAGGTCCTTGCAGGCCTTCAATGTCTGCGGGCCAGTTTTCGACCTCGGTAGTCGTCATAAGCTGGCCACCCTGCGCCATGCCGGTAATCAGTACTGGCTTCAGGTTGGCGCGAGCGGCGTAGATGGCTGCGGTGTAGCCGGCCGGCCCGGAGCCGAGAATGAGGAGACGATGGTGTTGAATTGACATGCTTTTCTCTCTGGGGTTGTCCCCGATAATGGGATATTTTAACCGAGCGACCTGTTGACCCCGAATAGATTTGGGACAAGCCGCCAAATTCAATCTGCGCTGGAATGTCGAAATGAACGACCCGCAAATCACCCAATGCCCGCAACTGTGAGAAACTGACGCGAAGGCAACCTAATATGCGTCTGATGGTTGTCTGGAATACGCACAATAAAGTTGGTGGGAGGCACGGTGTTACGTTCGATACCATTATTTAAAGACCTGACAGATTCTGATCTGGCCTTGATCGGCGACCTGGCCGTTGAAAAGCCAGTGCCGAAGGGCACCGTCATCTTGACCGAGGGGCAGGACGGCGATTCGCTCTATCTGATTGAAAGCGGCCGCGTAAAAGTCTTCATCGGCGATGAGGACGGGCGCGAGATCATTCTCAAAATCCTCGGCCCGGGCGATTTTTTCGGTGAGATGGCGCTGATCGACAAGCAGCCGCGCTCTGCTTCCGTTTCCACCCTTGAACCGTCGACATTTCGGATTCTGTCACATCAGGCATTTGAAATGTGCATCGAAAAAGCGCCACGCATCGCGGCAATCGTGATGCAGGCGCTGGCCAAACGCCTGCGCGACGCGGATCGAAAAATTTCCACCCTTGCACTGATGGATGTTTACGGCAGGGTTGCCAATACCCTGCTTGAGTTGGCCATCGTCAACAATGGAAAGCTGGTGGTGGGCGAGAAACTTTCCCAGCAGGATATCGCCAATATGGTTGGTGCTTCGCGTGAGATGGTCAATCGCATACTGAAGGACCTGACCGAACGCGGCTATATTTCGGTGGAATCCAAAACCATCACCATTCACGACCAGAAATTGCCGCCGTCGTTTTGACGTCACTGTTGCCGTGACGCACTGCTTTTGCAGTGCTTGCCAGCTTGGGTAGCAGCTATAATTCGCAACAATGAGCGCCAGCGACCCGAACGAAATATTTGATCCCACCGAACCACCGCCGCGTGTGGTGACGCCTCAATCCACGCGCCTGTCGCGCCTGATGCGGGAAGCCGGCTGGCTTCTTTTCCTGGCGCTGGCTGCCTATCTGGCGCTGATATTTGCGACGCACAATCCGACCGATCCGGGCTATTTCTATAGCGGCAAAGACGGGGTTATTGTCAACAAGGGCGGGGCGACAGGCGCCTGGTTTTCCGATTTGTTCTTTGGCCTGTTTGGGCTTTCGGCCTGGTGGTGGGTGGCGTTGACCGGTTTCGCCGTCATGCGTCTGTTTCACCGTGTTGAGACCTGGAGTGTTTTTGACCGGCGCAATCTTGCCATCGCGATCGGCGGTTTCTGTATTCTTCTTTTGGCGTCCAGTACGCTGGAATCGGTGCGGCTTTATTCACTGAAGGGCGACTTGCCCAATGGCGCCGGCGGTGTTGTTGGTGGACTGCTCGCCGGCATGGTCGAAACTGCTTTTGGTTTCGCCGGAAGTACCGTGCTGCTGCTCGCCATTTGCGCAGCCGCGCTGAGCATCTTCAGCGGACTTTCCTGGATCAAGCTTGCCGAAAAAATCGGCGCTGGCGTCGAATGGCTGTTTCTGACCTCCAGGGCGAAGATTGAAGCGCGGCGTGACCGGGAAGTTGGCGATCTGGCGGTTGTGGAGCGCGAAGAAAAAGTGGTGGAGATGAAGCGGATGATTGAAGATCATCCGCCAATACGGATCGAGCCGACCATCACCGAAATCCCGCAATCGGATCGTATGAAAAAAGAGAAGCAGGTCCCGCTGTTTTCGGATTTGCCGGATTCACCGTTGCCGCCGATTGCGCTGCTGGATCCTGCCGGAGAAAGTATTGAACGGCCGACCAACGAAACGCTTGAATTTACCTCGCGATTGATCGAACGCAAGTTGATGGACTTCAATGTGCTGGCCAAAGTCGTTGCCGCACATCCGGGCCCCGTCATTACGCGATACGAAATCGAGCCCGCCGTCGGTGTCAAGGGTTCGCAAATCGTGAATCTCTCCAGAGACCTTGCACGCGCGCTGTCGGTGATATCGATTCGCGTCGTTGAAACAATTCCCGGCACGTCGCATATGGGCCTGGAGATTCCAAACCCGAAGCGCGAAATTGTGCGGCTCTCCGAAATCCTTGGCTCTGCCGTTTATGGAGACATGGCATCGAAACTTGCCATCGCCATGGGCAAGGATATCGCTGGTCGTCCAGTGGTGACCGACCTCGCAAAAATGCCCCATGTGCTCGTAGCCGGCACCACCGGATCGGGCAAGTCGGTGGCGATCAACGCGATGATTCTGTCGCTGCTCTACAAAGCGACCGCCAATGAAGTGCGCCTGATCCTGATCGACCCGAAGATGCTGGAGCTGTCGGTCTATGAGAGCATTCCGCATTTGCTGGCGCCGGTGGTGACCGACATGAAACACGCTGCCTATGCGTTGAACTGGTGTGTGGCCGAGATGGATCGACGCTACAAGCTGATGAGCGCCGTCGGCGTCAGGAATCTCGCCGGCTACAACACCAAGGTACGCGAGGCCAAAGAAAAGGGCACGCCACTGCCTCACCCGTTCTCGTTGACCCCGGATGCGCCCGAGCCACTGGAGGCGCTACCGTTGATCGTCGTCGTGATCGACGAATTAGCCGACATGATGATGGTTGTGGGCAAGAAGGTCGAGGAACTGATCGCGCGCCTCGCGCAAAAGGCGCGAGCCTCGGGCATTCACCTTGTCCTCGCAACACAGCGTCCGAGCGTTGATGTGATTACCGGTCTTATCAAGGCAAATGTGCCGACACGCGTGGCATTCCAGGTCTCCTCGAAAATTGATTCGCGCACCATCCTCGACCAGCAGGGCGCGGAAGCGTTGCTGGGGCAGGGCGATATGCTCTATCTGCCGCCCGGCTCGGGCATGCCGCAGCGGGTGCATGGCGCGTTTGTCGGCGATGCCGAAGTCCATCGTGTCGTTGAATACCTGAAACGGCAGGGCGAACCGCAGTACATCGAAGGCATCCTTGATGCGCCTGAGGAAACCATGTTGGAGAACATCGGTGGCGGCGGCAATGGCGCGGCTGGTGGCGAGCAGGACGCGCTCTATGATCAGGCGGTGCAGGTGGTGCTGCAAAACAAACGCGCGTCGATTTCGCTGGTGCAGCGCCACTTGCGCATTGGTTACAACCGCGCCGCCAGGCTGCTGGAGGACATGGAAAAGGCCGGGCTGGTGTCGAGTATGCAGTCCAACGGCAATCGCGAAATCATCGCACCGAACAAAGATATTGAGAGCTAAATGTCAAATTTCCTGCGTTATATCGCCGCGTTTTTGTTGACGACTGCGTTCGTCACCGCTACTGCGGGCACAGCGCGAGCCGGTGCGATCAATGACTTCCAGTTGTTTACGTCGTCCACACAATCCGCGCGCGCCAGTTTCGAACAGTTGGTATTCGACGCTAAAGGTAAACAGATCCAGCGCAACAACGGCACGCTAGCCTTCGTGCGCCCGGGCAAATTCCGCTTTCAATACGAGAAACCCGCACAGGTCATCGTCGGCGACGGCAAGAAAGTTTCGTTTTTTGATCAGGACTTGAATCAGGTTACGGTCAAGAAATTTGAACAGGCATTTTCCAGCACGCCCGCTGCGCTGCTGGCGGGTAAGGGGGATATCGACAATGCCTTTACGCTGGTTGCGTCCGGCGAATCGGAGAATCTGACTTGGCTGGATGCGGTGCCGCGTCAAAAAGACGCGGGCATCGATAAATTCCGGTTGGGCTTTAGCAATGGGCAATTGGCTGCGATGGAGTTGAACGACGCGTTCGGCAATCGCACGCGGCTGAACTTCTCGAAATTCGAGCGCAACCCGAAAATCGATGCGAAGGAATTCGTTTTTCTGCCACCCAAGGGCGCCGACATTATCGGCGAATAGACATGAAAACCAAAGCTGCAATCGCCTGGAAAGCTGGTGCGCCATTGACCATTGAAGTGGTCGATCTACAAGGGCCCCAAGCCGGGGAAGTCCTCGTTGAAATCAAGGCGACCGGGATTTGCCACACCGATTACTACACATTGTCCGGCGCTGACCCAGAAGGCATCTTCCCGTCGATTTTGGGCCACGAGGGTGCGGGCATCGTCGTGGATACTGGCTCCGGTGTGAGCAGCCTGAAGAATGGCGACCACGTTATTCCGCTTTACACACCGGAATGCCGCCAGTGCAAATTCTGCCTGTCACGCAAGACTAACCTTTGCCAGTCGATCCGCGCCACCCAAGGCAAGGGATTGATGCCAGACGCCACCAGCCGCTTTTCCATCGACGGCAAACCGATCTTTCACTACATGGGCACCTCCACATTTTCGAATTATGTCGTGGTGCCGGAAATTGCGCTGGCCAAGATTCGCGAAGACGCGCCCTTCGACAAGGTTTGCTATATCGGTTGCGGCGTCACCACCGGTATCGGCGCGGTGATTTTCTCGGCGAAAGTGGAGGCTGGAGCGAACGTAGTGGTATTCGGGCTGGGTGGCATCGGGCTCAACGTGATTCAGGGTGCCAAAATGGTCGGCGCTGACAAGATCATCGGCATCGACCTGAATCCAGCGCGAGAGGCATTGGCGCGCAAATTTGGCATGACGCATTTCATCAATCCGAAGAACGTCGAAAACGTGGTCGATGCCATCGTGCAACTCACCGACGGCGGCGCCGACTACAGTTTTGAGTGTATTGGCAACACCAAAACCATGCGTCAGGCGTTGGAGTGCTGCCATAAAGGGTGGGGGCGTTCGCTCATCATCGGCGTCGCGGAAGCGGGTGCGGAGATCAGCACGCGGCCTTTCCAACTCGTGACCGGCCGCAAATGGGAAGGGTCGGCGTTCGGAGGCGCGCGTGGCCGCACAGACGTACCCAAGATCGTGGACTGGTATATGGAAGGCAAGATCAATATCGATGACTTGATCACCCATACGCTGCCGCTTGAAAAGATCAACGACGGTTTTGCGCTGATGAAAAGCGGCGAATCGATTCGTTCCGTCGTCGTTTACTGATGGTTGAAACGATCAGCGAGCACGCCTGCTTTGGCGGTGTGCAAGGCTTCTATACTCACTATGCCGATTGCATCGGCCTGCCGATGCGGTTTTCGGTTTATCAGCCACCGCAAGCCAAGCAAGGGCGAGTGCCAGTATTGTTTTTTCTGGCGGGGCTAACCGCGACCGAGGAGACCTTCATGATCAAGGCCGGTGCGCAACAGCATGCCGCGCAACTCGGACTGATGTTGGTGGCACCCGATACCAGCCCGCGCCAAACAGGTATAAAAGGTGCGACCGACGATTGGGCTTTCGGCGAAGGTGCAGGGTTTTACCTCGATGCCACCGAGGCGCCGTGGAACACTCATTTCCAGATGGAGACCTGGATCATCAAGGAATTGCGCGGCCTGATTTTGGATAAATTCCCGGCACAGCCCGATCAGATCGGCATTTTCGGCCACTCGATGGGCGGCCATGGGGCATTGACGCTGGCGCTGCGCCACCCGGATATTTACCGCTCAGTTTCTGCGTTCGCGCCCGTGAGTGCACCCATGCAATGCGCTTGGGGCGAAAACGCATTCAGCAAATATCTGGGCTCGGACAGACAATCGTGGAAGGCCCATGACGCCAGTGAATTGGTGCGTCAGGCAGGTGCGAGATTTCCGAAAGGCATCCTCATCGATCAGGGCTTGAGTGATAAATTTCTGGGCCAACAGCAGCTGAAGCCGGATGTTTTTGAAGCGGCGTGCAAGGTGGCGGGCCAGCCGCTGACACTGCGCCACCATGCGGGCTATGACCACGGCTACTATTTCATCTCGACCTTTATGGCCGATCATCTGGCGTTTCATAGCAGGAATCTCGCGTTGTAGTTGGGCGGATCGGGTTTTGGTAGTCTCAGTACGCGAGCGCTGCAAATGCTTCGCGAGATTGCAAACTCAAATACTGATGGGCCTCTCAGATCGAAAATGCCTGCTATGCGGCACCAGGTCTGGTGTTTTTGCAGTTTTCGCTTTGATTGATGCGCCCATCAAATGGTTTCATTTTGTTGACTCGTCGTCCCAGCGGAGGCTGGGACCCAGTCCTATCCATTGATCGGCCATTAGGACAAACAACGAATGACTTTGGATGGACTGGATTCCAGCCCGGCGCAACCCTTGTGGTTGTACGCTGGAATGACGATGCTGTGGACTTCACGCTGCTAAATCTGCAGTCCGTCGCAAATCCCTGTCATCGCCGCCAGCGGTTCCTAAAATGGCCTAACTCATTTTTGGAGATCGCCATGAAAATCCGCAAACACTCGTTCCGCCAACTGATTCTCGTCACTATTGCGACCGCTGCGCTGGCCGTCGCAGCCACCGGTACGGCGCAAGCGGAGGAAACGGAGAAGTCTACTTCCAAGCACTTTTCGTGGAACTTCAACATCAATTTTGGCAACCAAAGCAGCTTCGGCAACAACCGCACTAAGGGTTCCGGCGTGATGAAACAGGAAACGCGCCCCGTAGCCAATTTTTCGCGATTGGTATTGGCGCTGCCGGCCGTGGTGATGCTTTCGCAAGGCGCGACTGAATCGCTGACCATTACTACGGACGATAACCTGTTGCCCGTGATAGCCACTCGCGTTGAAAGCGGTGAACTTATTATCGACGCCGACAAATCGCGCGGTTTTTCCACCACACAGCAAATCAAGATTCGCCTTGTTGTGAGATCGCTTAATGGCATCACCATAAAAGGCTCGGGCGACGTGATCGGCGACGAATTGAGATCCGACAAACTCGACATCGCCATCAACGGTTCAGGTGACGTGAAATTCAAATCGATTCGAGCCGACGAATTCAAGGTCACCATCAAGGGTTCAGGAGATGTGGCCATCAATGCGCTTGAGAGCAAGCTCGTCGAGGCCGCTATTCGTGGTTCCGGCGATATTAAGCTGCCGTCGCTGCAAACGGGGATAGCCACTATTTCAGTTCACGGCTCGGGCGACGTGTTTGCGGCAGGTGTCGCGGATAAAGTCGATGTCGAAATCGTGGGTAGTGGCGACGTACGGACTCTCAAGCTTATTGCGCGTGAGACCAATGTAAACATCATGGCTTCAGGCGACGCCGAGGTGCACGCTGGGGAAAGACTTACGGCCACCGTTTCCGGCTCTGGTTCAATCCGCTATGCAGGATCGCCTGCCAGTGTGAGCAGGATGGTGCGTGGTTCAGGGACGATCAAGTCGCTGTAAGTTGCTCGGGTGCGCGCTACGCCGCCTGCGTGTGGTTGGCTCGCGACGCCGCGATGACTGGTGCATTCGGATAGAGTGCGAGATCGTAGATCGATTCCAGCGCGTAGAGCAGATCAACCGCCCATTCATCGTCGTCAGCGCGTGGATCATCCAGCAGAACCGTCAGTGCTTTTAGCTTGAGCGCGAGAGCTTCTTTGTGGCTCGTCATGTTGCTGCCCTTCCTCTGTGCATGGTTCACGGTTCCCATCAGGGGTTTCCCCGATGCTGTGGTGTAAAAAAACGTGAACAAATTATCGACCAGTGTTCGCCGCAACCGCAAGGCGAAACGGTCGAGTTTGCAAAAGTTGACAATTTCTAAGAGGCATCAATAATGCGTCGGCAAATGGTGATTTGCGACACCCCTATTGGTTGCAGACCAGATGGGCATCATTGGCGCCAATACGGCTGGCGCGGCTTTATCGCGCCAGTCCGGGTTTAATAAAAAGTCAGGTATTTAATTCAACCCTGAGCCCTTTCGTTCTTCCTTTCGTTCTTCCTTTTGTTCTTCCTTTTGTTCTTCTTTTGATCCGTCCCGGCTTTTGAACAACAGTTCGACCTTGGGAATTAAGTGCAAGATTGCCAAGGCCAAGAAAGTACTGAGGACGGCCGTCGCCTCTCGCCCCATGCCTGCGGCGACGCCGATTGCTGCTGTTAGCCATATGCCCGCCGCCGTGGTCATCCCCCTAGCTTCTTCTCGTCGGTTTCCCATAATGATGGCTCCGGCCCCAAGGAACCCCACCCCAGCAACCAAGCCCTGCAACACACGAGTTAAATCTGCGATCGATGCCCCCGCTTGTTGAGGAATCAGGACGAAAAGTGCTGCCCCGAGGGCAACCAGCATGTGCGTTCGCAACCCTGCCGCCTTGCCCTTTTGCTCCCGCTCGTACCCCAGTAGGCCACCAAGGGTCGCAGCAATCAGGAGGCGTAAAGTGATGCGGGTAATTTGAGCCGTATCGGGGATATCGGAGAATTCCGATAGCACGGTATTCCATATCTCTTGCCACACGGCCATAGTCGATCCTTACTTTGTCTGTACTTCATTGGGTTCACTCACGATCCCGCCCTAATATATTGTTGAGGGAGCACAAAGTGCCCCGAACATTCCGAGCTGCTCCCTATCATTCCATGCATAAGCGGGAGTTTGTCCATATTTAACAAGAGCATAACGCAGACAACACCTGACAAAAAAGTCATTAACAGAATCACGAAAAGCGTCAAGGTCATTCCGTTATCTGCACATTGTAGAATCTGAGAACAGTTGTAAAGCCATTTACTGGCGCAGCTTTTCAGCCATTTTTGCTCCAAACACCTCGCCAGTGCTTGACTTTACCCTACCGCTCGCACGTCCACCGGAATCCCGTTCAACGCCGCATTCCCCGAAATCGCGTCGATAAACTTGTCGTCGCTGATGTCGTTGAAGCTCGCGCCCGCGTGAGCGCTGGCGATGCCCGTGCGCGCGCCTTCGCGATCGTGCCCCCAGCCGTGCGGGAGGCAGACGACGCCACGCATCACATCAGTGGTGGCTTCGACGGGTACGTTCAGCTTGCCGATTCGCGAGCTCAACTCGATGACTTGGCCGCTGGTCAATCCGCGGGAGGCGAGGTCGTCAGGGTGCATCAGCAATTGGTGGCGCGCCTTGCCTTTGACGAGGCGATGGTAGTTGTGCATCCAGGAGTTATTGCTGCGCACGTGGCGCCTGCCGATGAGGTGCAGGCTCTTCGGCGCGCGGTCTAATAGCTCGCGATTGAAGCGCGCCATATCCGCTAGCATGGGCGCGGGTGAGCAGTCGATGAGTTTGTCCGCCGTTTCGATGCGAGATGCCAGCGACGGCTTCAGCGCGCCGAGGTCGATGCCGTGGGGCGCTGCTTTCAGGGATTCCAATGTCGTGCCTTCGCGGTTGCCGCTCTTTTTCAGCATGCCACCGATGATGTGCTGCAGCGCCGGCATGGGGGTGAATTCGCGGCCCAGTTTGGTGGCCAGCTTTGCACCGATGCCGGAAAAAATTTCCCAGTCGTAGCGCTCATCTTCAGGCCGCGCCCAGAAGGCTTCGTTATAGCGGGTGACATTGCGCACGGCGAAGGCATTGAAAATCAGATCGTAGTGATCGTGATTGAGGGCCGACGTGGGCGGCAGGATCAGATCGGCATGGCGCGTAGTCTCGTTCACGTAGATGTCGATGGACAGCATGAATGCCAGTGATTCAAATGCGCGGTCCAGTTGCCTGCCGTTGGGTGTGGAGAGGACGGGATTGCCGCAGCTCGTAATGAGTCCGCGAATCTGGTCCTGGCCGGGCTTGAGGATTTCTTCGGCAAGTGCGGCCACCGGTATCTCGCCTCCGGATTCGGGCAGGCCGCTGACGCGCGATTTCCATTGTGCGTAATGGCCGGGACGGGTGCCGGGGCCGGTGATGGGAATGACTGGATTGGTGGGCATGGTGCCGCCTTCGCGGTCCAGGTTACCGGTGACGATGTTGAGCAATTGCACCAGCCATTGTGCAACGGTGCCGAAAGGCTGAATGCAGGCACCGATGCGGCCATAGGCGATGGCGGTGCGCGATCTGGCAAAGTCCCGAGCCAAGCGCTTAATTTCGTCCACCGCAATCCCTGTCGATGCAGCGGCGATTTCCGGTGTGATGTGGGCGATGGCTTCTAGCGCCTGATCGAGGTTCTTTAACGGCAGCGCCGCGTTCGGCTTCATCAGTCCTTCGCTGCGAATGACGTTAAGCATTGCCATCAGCAATGCCGCGTCGGTGCCAGGTCGGATGAAATGGTGTTCGCTGGCGATTTCTGCGGTTTCGGTGCGTCGCGGATCTATGACGACCACCTTGCCGCCGCGCGCTTGAATGGCTTTGAGGCGCTTGGCGACATCGGGTACCGTCATCATGCTGCCGTTGGAGGCAATGGGATTGCCGCCCAGGATGAGGAAATAGTCGGTATGGTCGATGTCCGGAATCGGGATCATGAATTGATGGCCGAACATCAGCAGCGACGTGAGCTGCTGCGGCAGTTGATCGACCGATGATGCACTGAATGCGCTGCGGGTTTTCAGCAGCCGCGCGAGTTGCTGTATGCCCAGCAGATGGCCAAGATTGTGGACGGAAGGGTTGCCGGCATAAAACGCAACGGCGTTGTTGCCGTGCTCTCGCACCAGTGTCGCCATGCGATCAGCGGCAAATTCGAAAGCCTCATCCCAACTGATTTCCTGCCAGTCCTTGCCGTTGCGCTTCATCGGTCTGCGCAGGCGGTCGGGATCTTCGTGAATGTCTTTGAGCGCGACGGCCTTCGGGCAGATATGGCCGCGACTGAAGGGATCGGCATCGTCGCCGCGAATGGAGATTATCTTCTCGCCGTCAATCTTGAATTCGAGTCCGCAGATCGCCTCGCAGAGATTGCAGGCGCGGTATTCAGTTCTCAACTGCTTGAGTGGTTCGTTCATATTCCGCCTATAAGATGTTCAACCAGTATTTTGCTGCCGATCAGTATCAATACGATACCCCCGAAAACTTCCGCGCGTTTAGCCATCGTTTTGCCCAGCCGCGCGCCGAACCATACCGCAGGCAGGCACAGCACGAATGTCACCACGCCGATAATTGTCGCCGCCGTCACCAGACTGATTTCCAGCAATGAAAAACTGATGCCGACCGCGAAGGCATCGAGGCTGGTCGCAATCGCCAGCACCAGCAGCTTGCCGGTCGCAAAGGGCGAAGCAAGCGTTTCTTCACCTGCACCTTTGGCCTCCACGATCATCTTGATGCCGAGGGCAACGAGCAACACGAACGCGATCCAGTGATCGTAAGCATTCAGAACGTTGGCGAAAAGCCCGCCGATAAAGTAGCCACCGACCGGCATGATCGCCTGGAATACACCGAAGAACAAAGCCATCTTGAATGCGTCAGACCATCTGAGTTGCCTGACGGAAAGTCCACTCGCGATGGAGACCGCGACAGCATCCATCGCGAGGCCCAGGGCGGTGGCTAATGTCGTGGCAAACATGGGCGTACGCGGCAGGCAGGAGTTTGGGCGACAAAATCACACTCGCGCGGTCGTCGCAAATCGACTCCTTCCCCCGGCAACGGGGGAAACAACCACAAGGGTTGCGCCAAGCTGGGAAGGGGGCGATGCCTCCTGCGAAGACACCCCCATCCCGCCCTTCCCCCGCGATTGCGGGGGAAGGAGTCGATTTGCGACGACTGCGTCACAGACTTCTGTCGCCTGTACCCGCGACTGCTGCGTAAACACATCCCGGACGCAGGCCGCATTGTCGTAGTCGTCCCGCAGTTGCCTGCTGACGACTGCCTAGTATTCAAGCGAAAACAAGCCGGGCGCAATATTCAACGTGGCGATTGCACCGAATGGCAGCGTGAGCTTCTTCGCCACATGACCAAAAGGTAGCCCTGTCAATACAGGAATCGGCAACAACTCACGCAGCGTTTCGACGACGTGCGCCAGCGCGTATGGAAAGCGGTCCGGCTCTGGATCGCAATCGGAAAAGTCCGCGAGGATCACGGCTTTTTGTTTCTGCAAAATGCCGGCATGAAAGAGTTGTAACAACATGCGCTCAACCGCATAGGGGGCTTCGCCGATTTCTTCGAGAAACAAAATACCGCCTTCAATATCCGGCAGGTAGGGCGTACCCACCAAATGCGCCAACAATGAGAGATTGCTGCCCCATAGCGGACCAGCGACTGTGCGGGGAGGATACGTGAAGCTATCGTTGAACGGACCGGCGCTGACCGGTTCACCTGCGAGCGCGGGCCAGCAGTGTGTTTCCATGAAGGCGTGATCATTCTGTGTTTCAGGTTTGTCGTCCGCGCCGCCGAAATCGATGGCGGCACCCGGCCCGGCAAAGGTGATCAGATTCGCTTGTGCCAGCGCGGCCAGATTGAATGCCGTGAAGTCGCTGAACCCGACAAATGTTTTGCGGCTCACCGCTACGGCATCCCAGTCGATGCGATGCAGCAGCCGTGACCAGCCGTAACCGCCGCGCACCATCATCATGGCATCCAGCGAATCGTCGGCGAGCATTGCATGAAAAGACGCGAGGCGCTCGTCGTCGGACCCGGCAAAATAGCGCCATTGCATTTCCACCTCGGGTGCGACCTTCATAAGATAGCCGCGCGCGGTGAGCGCAATGACTGCCGCTTGCATGCGCGGCACATTGACGACGCCAGATGGGGCAAAAAGGCCAATTGATCCGCCCCGCAGGAGCGGCTTAGGTGCAGCGAAGCTTCCAGGATTCAAGATTTTTGTCGCATTTCGTCGAAGGCAATCAGGTTTCCGTCCGGGTCGCGCAATACAAAACTGCGTGCGCCCGAATAGTTGTCATGCGGCGGCTTAACGACGTGCTCGCCGGCCGGAATCTGTGCAAAACGTTTGTCCGCATCGTGAATATCCAGATGCAGGGTGGCGGCGTGCGGTGCTTGCAGATTGTCAATGCCTGGGTTTTCCGGGGACTCGGCGAGCACAACGCGTACGGCGCCACCATTGAACATCGCGCCCTTCTTGCCGTGGTTGTCAGTCCATTCGCTCACGATCTGCCAGCCGAGCACGTCCACATAGAATTGCCGCGACGCCGTGAAATCCCGCGGACAGAAAAACAAATGTTCGAAACGGTCGGCTACCATGTGGCTACTCAGCTTTCTAACGTCGCGACGCTTGCGCGTCGACGACTGCCAATGCGGTCATGTTGACAATGCGCCGCACCGTGGCCGTCGGCGTGACGATATGTACCGGCATTGCACTGCCGAGCAAAATAGGGCCAATCGTGATCCCGCCCCCTGAGGCGGTCTTCAGCAGATTGAACGCGATGTTGGCGGCATCGAGGGTTGGCATGATGAGAAGATTGGCTTCCCCTTTGAGGCGCGAGCCGGGAAAACTTGCGCGCCGTACTGCTTCGGAAAGAGCGGCATCGCCATGCATTTCACCATCTATTTCGAGGTCCGGTGCCTGCAGATTGATCAAGCCAAGTGCAACACGCATTTTGACGGCCGACGGCGCATCGGAGGTGCCGAAACTCGAATGCGAAAGCAAAGCGGCCTTGGGGACGACACCAAAACGGCGGATTTCCTCGGCCGCCAACAGCGTCATTTCGGCGATCTGTTCAGGCGTTGGGTCGTGATTTACATATGTGTCGCAAATGAAAATGGTGCGCGTCGGTAACATCAGCACATTCATCGCATAGTAGTTGTTGATGCCTTTTCGGCGGCCGATGACTTGATCGACATAGTGCAGGTGCAGGTCATGTGTACCGAAGGTGCCGCAAACCATACCGTCGGCTTCACCTTTGTGCATCATCATCGCGCCAATGAGGGTAAGACGCCGCCGCATTTCAATTTTTGCGTAAGTCTCCGAGACGCCGCGTCTTGCCGTCAGCGCGTAATAACCCTGCCAGTAATCGCGATAGCGCTCATCCCATTCAGGATTGACGACATCGACATCCTTGTTTAACTCCAGCCGCAGACCAAATTTTTCGATGCGCTTGGCAAGCACCGAAGGACGTCCGACCAAAATCGGCCGTGCCAGTTTTTCGTCGACCACGATCTGCACGGCGCGCAGGACGCGCTCTTCTTCGCCTTCGGCATAGACGATGCGCTTGGGCGCCTGTTTTGCCTTCGCGAAAACGTGTTTCATGATCAGGCCGGAGTGATACACAAACTGATCCAGCCTCTGCATATATGCAGGCCAATCCGTGATCGGGCTGGTCGCTACGCCACTTTCCATCGCCGCGCGAGCTACTGCCGGCGCAACCTTGGCGATGAGGCGGGGGTCGAACGGCTTGGGAATCAGATAGTCCTTGCCGAACCCCGCGGCCGTTTCACCGTAGGCCATGGCGACGATGTCGGACTGCTCCGCCTGCGCGAGTTCGGCGATCGCGTGTACAGCGGCGAGTTTCATCGATTCATTGATGGTGGTTGCCCCCACATCCAGTGCGCCACGGAAAATGAACGGGAAGCAGAGGACGTTGTTCACCTGATTGGGATAGTCCGAGCGGCCCGTCGCGATCACAGCATCGTCGCGTACAGAGCGGATCTCTTCGGGCAGTATTTCCGGCGTGGGATTGGCAAGCGCCAGGATCAGCGGATTTGCCGCCATCAATTTCACCATCTCGGGCTTTAGTACGCCGCCAGCCGAGAGACCAAGGAACACATCGGCACCTTCGATCACATCGGCCAGTTTGCGAGTCGGCGTTTCCTTCGCATAGCGGTCCTTGTTCGGGTCCATTTCCTCCTTGCGGCCCCGATAAACCACCCCGGCAATATCCGTCACCCAGATGTGTGACATTTTCATGCCGAGCGCGACCAGCATATCCAGACAGGCTAACGCCGCCGCACCAGCGCCAGAAGCAACCAGCTTGACCTGGCCGATGTCCTTGCCGACGACTTTAAGGCCATTGACGATGGCAGCGCCAACGATGATCGCGGTGCCATGCTGATCGTCGTGAAAAACGGGAATCTTCATCCGTTCGCGCAATTTCTTTTCAACATAGAAGCACTCGGGCGCTTTGATGTCTTCCAGATTGATACCGCCAAAGGTCGGCTCCAGCGCGGCGATGATATCGACCAGCTTGTCGGGGTCACGCTCATTTATCTCGATGTCGAATACATCGATCCCGGCGAATTTCTTGAACAGTACTGCCTTGCCTTCCATAACGGGCTTCGCCGCCAGCGGGCCGATGGCGCCCAGGCCGAGCACCGCCGTGCCGTTGGTGATCACGCCGACCAGATTGCCGCGCGCCGTCAGGTTGCGGGCTTCGGCCGGGTCTTCCACGATGGCTTCACACACCTTGGCCACACCCGGCGTATAAGCGAGTGCCAGATCACGTTGGGTCGCGAGTGGTTTGGTGGGCGAAATCTCGATCTTGCCGGGGACAGGATAACGGTGATATTCGAGCGCGGCCGCTTTTAGGTCATCTTGGGTTGCCATGTGTACTCCAGACGCTGAGCTACTTTTCTTCGAGGTTTTATCAGGGGGCAGGGCGAGAATAGCGCAGCGTGCCGACGGTTGACGCGTGCACTGCAAACTGTCAATTTTCCGCCTAATGTTAATTTTGAGTTTAGCACGCTGGTAAGGCGACACTCCTCGCCCTCACGCGCACGATCGTTGCTTTTGAAAAAGAACGATGCAGGGCTTGACAATCAAAACTATATAATTAAGAATGTAGTTATGAATCCAGATTACACCAAAGCAATCCCAGCCGCGTGGAAGAACGTTTCTAGCGTCTTTTCCGCGCTTGGCGACGAGCACCGCCAGCGCATCTTGCTGACGTTTGAACCCGGCGAGCGGCTAAACGTCGGCCAGATCGTCGAGGTATCAACACTGTCGCGTTCGGCGGTCTCACATCACTTGCGAATTCTTCGCGAGGCTGGTGTCTTGGACTCTGAGAAAATCGGCAAGGAAGTGTACTTCTGGCTGAATAAGAAACAGATCAAGGAGTCATTGACGGCAGTGCTTGATTACCTGAAAACCCAGTAAATTTTTTTATGTTTATATGTCGAAATAGTTGGTTATGAAAATGGCGCACAAATATTTGTTTTGCACCGGGGGCCACTGATGAGACGACGTAGTTTTCTTCGCGCGGGGATGGCTGCCGTCGTGGCCTCGGCATTGCCGGTATCGGCGCTGCGGTTGGATGAAGGCGCACCGGTGTTCAACCCATGCGGTAAATTATCGGAGGAATTGCGCAATCATCCTCTGACGACTTCTACATTTGCAGAGCTTAACGCGCAGGATGTTTGGGATTGTCATGTGCATTTGTTGGGTCTGGGTGATTCAGGTGGTGGCGCCTGGGTAACGCCGAAAATGCAATCTGCGTGGCGCATTCGCATGTATGCGCAGTATCGTTTTTATCTAAATGCTTCTTGCGTAGATCCTGGACTCAAGAATGTGGACCGCGACTATCTGTTGCGGCTGCGGGCACTGATGGCGGATTTCCCGCCAGGTTTCAGGGCGATGGTCATGGCCTTTGATCGAACACACGACGGCAAGGGCAGGTTACAAATCAATAAATCGGCGTTCTATCTGCCAAACGCTTACGCAGGCGATTTTGCTGCCGCAAATGCTTCGCGCTTCGGCTGGATCGCTTCAGTGCATCCACATCGCGAAGATGCGGCTGGGGCGTTGGCACAAGCTGTGAAACAAGGTGCGCTGGCGGTGAAATGGCTGCCGCCGGCCATGGGTATCGACCCGGCGTCGCCGCTGTGCGACCGTTTTTACGACGCGATGGCTAAACTCGAGCTGCCGCTCATCACCCACGGCGGCGAAGAGCGGGCGGTGGAGGGCGCGCATCGGCCTGATTTTGGCAATGTGCTGAAATTACGCCGCCCCCTAGAGCGTGGGGTGCGGGTGGTGATCGCGCACTGCGCCAGCATGGGAACGGACATCGATCTGGACAAGGGTAACAAAGGTCCTGACGTGGAGAGCTTCAAACTGTTTGAGCGGCTAATGGCCACTCGCGAATTTGAAGGCAGGCTGTTTGGCGATATTTCGGCATTGCCGCAAACAAATCGATTCGCGTATCTTGAGCCGATATTGAAACATCAGGAGTGGACGGGACGCTTGTTGAACGGTTCGGACTATCCATTGCCGGGCGTGTTTCCGTTGTTTTCAGTCGATGCCTTCGTCGAGAAAAAATGGCTCAGTGCCGACGTTGGCGAACATCTGAAGCAGGTTCGCCTGGGCAATCCGTTGCTGTTTGATTTCCTGTTGAAGCGGCACTTGCAAATTGACGGTCTGAAATTCGGCCGTGACGTTTTCGAAACGGCGCGCGTGTTTCGCCGCGCCACGTAAACCCAAAGACATACATTCATGACCACACAATCCACCAGCCAGTTCGACCTTCTCGCCCAGCGCCGCTTTGCGCCTTTCTTCTGGACGCAATTCCTGGGTGCGGGAAACGACAACATTTTCAAGTTTGCTTTCACCGTGCTGGCGACCTTTCATGCAGCCGAATGGGGTGGCCTGGATGCAAAGCTCGCCGGGCCGGTAATCGGCGGCCTGTTCATCCTGCCATTCGTCATTTTCTCGGCGACCTGCGGGCAGCTTGCGGACAAGTATGACAAGGCGGCCATCGCGCGGCTGGTGAAGAATATGGAAATCGCTTTCATGCTGATCATCGGTGCAGGGTTTATCTGGCAGGTTCCCGCAGCGCTATACGTTGGCGTGTTTCTGATGGGCTGCCACTCGACTCTGTTTGGGCCGGCCAAGTTCGCCTATTTGCCGCAGCACCTGCGTGAGACTGAATTGACTGGCGGCAACGGCCTGGTGGAAATGGGGACGTTCGTCGCCATCTTGCTGGGCACCATGCTTGGCGGTGCGCTTGTCGCGATCCCCGGTATGGGGCCGACCTATGTTGCGGTGGCGTCTATCGTGATCGCCGTTGTCGGCCGGATTGCGGCAGGCTTCATTCCAGCCTCGCCCGCGCCGGCGCCGGAACTCAAAATCAATTGGAACCCGGTCACTGAAACCTGGGCTAACCTCAAGATCGCGAACAAGAACCGTGTGGTGTTCCTGTCGATGATCGGGATTTCGTGGCTGTGGTTTTTCGGCTCGATTTTTTTGACGTCGTTCACCGGATTTGCCAAAGATGGACTTTCTGGCAACGAACAAGTTGTCACCTTGCTATTGGCGACGTTCTCCGTCGGCATCGGTCTCGGTTCGGTGCTGTGCGAAAAAATGTCCGGCCACCGGGTCGAGATCGGCTTGGTCCCGTTTGGTGCAATCGGCATGACGGTGTTTGCAGTAGATCTGTACTTCGCTTCAAGGGGCATGACGCCTGGCGCCTTGATAGGTGCGGGCGATTTCATCAGCGTCGGCCGCAACTGGCGAATCATGGCGGATCTTTTCCTGTTGGCCATGTTCGCCGGTTTCTACAGCGTGCCGCTCTATGCCCTGATGCAGACCCGCACCGAAAAAAAGTTTCGTGCCCGCATCATCGCTGCCAACAATATTCTCAATGCCCTGTTCATGGTGGTCGCCTCGCTAATGGCCGCCGCTCTGCTGCAATCGGGTCTCACGCTGCCGCAGTTGTATCTGGTGGTGGGCATCATGAACGCAGCGGTTGCCTTGTTTATTTTCAAGCTGGTCCCCGAATTCCTGATGCGCTTCATCATCTGGATACTGATCCATACGTTCTACCGTGTCGAAAAAGAGGGCTTGGATAATATCCCCGACGAGGGGCCCTGCTTGCTGGTGTGTAACCACGTGAGCTTTGTCGACGCATTGGTCATCGGCGGCTGCATCCAGCGGCCGGTGCGGTTCGTGATGGATCACCGAATCTTCAAAATTCCTGTGCTCAATTTTGTGTTTCGTACGGCAGGAACCATCCCGATCGCGAGTGCCAAAGAAGACCCGGTGATGCTGGAAAAAGCCTATGAGCGCATAGACGCGTATCTAAAGGAAGGCGAAGTCGTCTGTATTTTCCCCGAAGGGCGCATCACCGATAACGGCGATCTCTATCCCTTCAAAAAAGGCGTGACCCGCATCATTGAACGCACGCCAGTGCCAGTTATTCCGATGGCTCTGCGCGGCCTCTGGGGCAGCTTCTTTTCGCGCTGGGGAGGCGACGCGATGCGCTATCCACGCGGCGTCTTCTCGCGAATCGCGCTGAAGATTGATGCACCCTGGCAGCCGAATGTGGTGACACCGGAAGGCTTGCAGGCGAAAGTGGCGAAAATTCGCGGCGACTGGAAATGAGCGAGCATGCCATCGGTCGCGACGAGATTGATCAGCTTGCCGAAGCTGGCGATTTCAACGCCGAACAGCGAGAGATTGCGCTGGTGGTTGCCGGGGTGAGCCCGGACGCTTCACGTTGGCACCTGTTCCTCAGCCGCGTGTTTCTGACCTTCGGCGTGACCTTGCTAATCGCAGCGGTGGGATATTTTGTTGCTTACAACTGGGATGAGATGGGGCGTTTCGCGAAGATCGCCCTGTTGGAAGTCGGTGTCGCGGGGGCTGCTCTGGGGGCTGCATATTTTTCGCCGGGCGACATTCGTGCCCGCGCAGCTCTGCTTGCCGCCGTGTTGCTGACCGGACCGTTGCTGGCATTCATTGGGCAGACCTACCAGACTGGCGCAGATTCATACGAATTGTTTCGCGCTTGGGCGTTGCTGGCGTTGCCATGGGTCGTTGTCGCCCGCTGGCGGGTACTGTGGTGTTTCTGGCTGCTGATCGCCAACGTAGCGATCACGCTTTATTTTGCGCAAGCGTGGCGGCCGTTGATCGGCTCGGTGTTTGATCATCACGGTGCATTGGCGCATTTGGCTGGCACTGGATTCTTCCTGGTCGCTATCGAATGGCTGGGGCGTGATCGACTGACTGGCGGCGGACGCAGCGTCGAGCGGTTCGCATTGTCACTGGTCATCGGGGCAGCCACGTTTCTCTTTTTCCATTTCCTGTTCGATACCCGTGAGCGCGTTTTCTGGGAGTTGCCGCTATCCTTTGCGGTCTTTGGCGCGGTGTGGTGGTGGTATCGCTTCAAACAACTCGATTTGGTGGCCCTGGCAATGTGGTCATTCGCAGGCATCGCCGTGACGGTTGCCACTGTCAGCAGGATGTTGTTTGCAGTGCATGCTGACGGGCTCGCGTTTCTGGTGGTCGGTGGAACAGTCATTGGCCTGTCAGCTTGGGCGGCGGCATGGTTGCGCCGCTTGAACAAAACGGCAGTGGCGGCATGAACCTGCAATCGCTGTTTGAGAGCTTGCATCGTGACGGCCACGTTGCCTCACCTGGCCCACCAAAGATCGTCTTTGCCGAGACTTCCAACCCCTGGTACACGCGGGTGTTGATGGGCTTCATGGGCTGGCTGGGTGGCCTTTTTGTGCTTGGATTCTTTGGCGCCATCATCGGCAACCTTTTCGAAAATGGTGTCATATTGGTGATCGTCGCCACCGGCTTATTTGCAGGCAGCTTCGCCATGTACCGGGCGATGCCCAATAGCGACTTCGGCACGCAGTTTGCGCTTGCCGCTTCGATTTGCGCGCAGGTTGTTGCAACTATTGCCTTCGCCAAGCTGGTGGGATACAGCGGCAATACTTATGGCATTGCCTGGTTCGTCGGCTTGATGCAGGTCGCGCTGGTGATCGCCATGCCTAACGGACTGCATCGTCTGATCTCAACGCTGTTTGCAGCGGCTGCGTTCTTTCTTGCCGCTGAAAAAGGGCTGCTGGTACCGGCGCTGGACGCAATTCTGGTCATTGTGTTGATTGTGCTGGCGCGCATGGAGTCCACGCTGGTGGTATCGGGGCAGCGCCAACTGGTCGATCCGGTGATCAATGGCGTGTCGATCGCACTGTTATTGCGCGGCGCGGCGCATGTCAATCTCTTTGGCGAGACGCTCTGGCTACCATTCGCGCTGCAAGCCGCAGTGGTGTTTGCCGTGGCCTTGACGGTTTGGACTGCGCTCAACACTGCGCGTCTCACGATGGTTACTCGAAGCGCTGCGGTGCTGGCCGCAATTGTTTACGGCGCGGTGACGTGGCGTGCTCCTGGTCTGATTGCGGTGGTGTTGGTGCTGCTGGTGGCATTTGCCAGCGGTCGCCGTGCGTTGACGGCATTCAGTCTGGTTGCATTGGTGGCCTATCTTTCGACTTACTACTATCAGATGCAGTTGACGCTCGCGACCAAGTCCATGGTGCTGGCACTGAGCGGAGCCAGCCTGCTGGTGATGTGGTGGGTGCATCGGACCTACTTCAGTGGGGAGCGCGCATGAGCCGCAAACTTTACGTGGGCTTGGTGGTGGCGGCATTGGTACTGCTGCTGGCCGCTGCAAATTTCACGATTTGGCAGCGCGAAACTTTGCTGCGCGACGGACAGGTGCTGCTGCTCGAACTGGCGCCGGTCGATCCGCGTTCACTAATGCAGGGGGATTACATGGCACTAAGGTTTGCCGTCTCTCAAAAACTCGGTCCGGCTGATGTTGGCGATGCTGCCGCGACTGAGGGTTATGTGGTGGTCAAACGCGACGCGAGAAATATCGGCACCTTTGGGCGCATTTATCGCAACGGCGAAATACTGGCGACGAACGAGTCGCGGGTTCACTACCGCATCCGCAAGCGTGACGTACGCATTGTCACCAACGCGTATTTTTTTCAGGAGGGCATGGCAGGCGAATACAGCAAGGCGCGGTTTGGTGAACTTCGCGTCGCGGCCAATGGCGCTGCGTTGCTGACGGGCATGCGCGACAAGGACTTGAAGTTGCTTCGCAATGAGAAAAAATCATGAAACACAAGCACTGGTGCGGTAGATGGAGTGTTTCCGGCCTGAAAGGCGCGCCGGTACTGGTGTTTACGATCGCACGCCGTATCCTTTGCGAGGAGACCTGATTTGTGGTTCTGGGGCGCACTACTGGGTTTGATGGCGGGCGCGGCAATGTTCGGCTGGAAAGGTGCAGTCGTTGGGGCTGCCATTGGTTGGCTCGCGGGCATGCTGATCAGCAAGCAGGATGAATCCAGCAAAGAAACAGCTAAATCGCGTGATCTGGAAAAGCGCTTGGCGCATACGCAGAAGGTTCTGGAGGATGTGCATTGGCGTTTGGCGCGACTGGAGAAGCAGGCCGATTTGCCGCCTTCGCCGTTCGCGCAGGCAGTGATGGCCGCGCAGGAGCCAGCGGTAGCACCACAGTCGGGCGCCGATCCCGTCCAAAAGCTATCGTCAGAAGGCACTGTTTCAATCGAGACTCAGCCGTTGCCAGTGGAGCCTGCACTGGCTGCAACAGTGTTGACGCCCGCACCAGCGATGCCTGCGCCATCCGCCATCAAATCGAAGATGGAAACGGTCGCCGACAGCGAGAACGTCGCTGCTCCTGCGCCCGCCGCGAGGTCTGTGCAAGCCAGTTCGCCGCCAGCGCGTCCGCCGCCGCCGCGCTCGCCAATACCAGAAGGCCCCGGTTTTATTGAACGCATGCTGGAGGGCAACATCGTCGCCAAGCTGGGTGTGGTGGTGCTCTTTCTCGGCGTCGGCTTTTTGCTCAAGCATGCCTATGATCGCGGCATCTTTCCTCCCGAGTTACGTCTGCTTGGCGTGGCCGTTGCAGCAGTTGTTATGTTCTTTCTCGGCCGGCGTTTGCTTGAAGCGAAGCGCACCTATGCACTGATCCTGTTCGGCGGTGCGATGGGGCTGATGTATCTGGACGTGTTCTTCGCGCTCAAAACTTTTGCGTTGATCAGTGCACCGCTGGGATTTCTGTTGTTCGCGGCCCTGGGCATCGCCACCATCGCCCTCGCCTTGAAATACGACGCTCGCGCGTTTGCCGCACTGGGGTTGATCGGTGCGTTTCTCGCGCCGATTCTGGCGTCCACCGGCAGCGGCAACCATGTACTGCTGTTCTCGTATTACCTATTACTCAATCTCGTCATCCTTGGTGCCAGCTGGTTCAAGGCCTGGCGCGAACTCAATTTCATCGGCTTCCTATTTACCTTTGCCATCGCTCTGTTTTGGGGATACGCGACCTACACGCCTGAACACTTCTCGACTGTGGAGCCATTCCTGATTGTGTTTTTCCTGCTGTACCTGGCTATTCCGATCCTGTTCGCATCGCGCCAGCCGCCGGAATTGAAGGGCTTGGTCGACGCTACGCTTGTTTTCGGTATGCCCATGTCTGCCGCGATGCTGCAAGCGGCGCTCACGCGCGGTATGGGTGACCATGTGCTTGCCTGGAGTGCCTTCGGCGCGGCGCTGATTTATGCGGCGTTGGCATGGGCGCTGTGGAAGCGCGAAAAGATGCGTCTGTTGGCGGAGGCACATCTGGCGCTGGCGGTCGTGTTCGCCACGGCGGTACCATTCTTCGCCTTCCGTGGCTATCCGACATTCGCATTCTGGACGCTGGAGGGCGCGGCAATATTCTGGATGGGCTGCCGACAAAAAAGTGTGCTGGCACGTATGTTTGCGCTGTGCCTTCAACTCGGTGCGGCAGCCTATTTCTGGTCAGTCACGCAAGGCGCAATCTACCTCGACCCATGGTGGAATGACCGCGTGGTTGGCTGCGGCTTGATCGCGGCTGCGTCGCTGCTGACTGCCTGGTTCATGCATCGTTTCGAAGAGTCGATTTCGGCTAGAGAGCATTCCTTGCAGGCGCTAGCAATCACCTGGGGCTCGCTGTGGTTGTTCTCAGGTTTTGTGCTCGGCGCTTGGCAGTACTGGACTGAAGCGGAAGCGCGGATATCGGCGCTGCTGATTTTCGCGGCGGCGGTTTTTGTCTTGTTCGAGTGGCTGGGCACCTGGGGAAACTGGCGGCTACTGCGCCTCACGTCGAGAGCACACGTACTGCTGATAGGGTCGCTCGCAATGGCTTGGGCGGTACTCGCGCCTGGCGAGAATCCACTCTCAGGCGATGGTCTGGTGGCGTGGCCGCTGACTTTTGCAGCGTATTTTTATGTGCTGCATCGACAACGAATTGACGCAGTCGAGTCGTCAAGCGGATGGCGATATCAATCAGCATGGATTCTGATGCTGGCGCTGGCCACCTGGGAGTCTGCGTGGCGATGCAGCTACGGGGAGTTTGGCTGGGTATTCGGCATCGGTGTCGTCGGCGTCGTCGCCGCGGGGCTGCGGTTCAGGCTGCGTGAATTCGCAACGGACGACGAACCCGGACGGCTGATGCGGGTTTCCAATATTCCGCTGCTGTGGGCGCTGTTCTGGTGGTTCGCTGGCGTGCATGGTTTGATCGAGACGCGCACTTCGGAGGCCAGCCATGTTGCCGTGCATCTGGTGGTGGTGACGTTGTCGATATTGTTGTTTGAGATTTGCGGCTCGGTGTTGACGTGGTCTGCTTTGCGTCGCACACAGGTTTTGTTACCACTCGCAATGCTGGTTGCGGCGCTTCATCTGGCCAACCACGATATAAATCCATTCATGGGGCCGCAGTTTTTTGCGTGGCTGATGGCGTTCGTGATCGGCGCTGCGGTGCTGGCCCGGCAGGAGCGCGACGAAATGGCTTGGCGCCCGTCATGGCAACACGCGGTTCTGTTCAATCTGGCGCTACTGCTTGTCGGTTGGGAGCTGTGCTGGCGGGCCGTCGATGCCGGACTCGAAAATGCCTGGCAGTATGCCGCAACAGGCGGCACCGTCGCGTTGGGAATAGCGGTAGCCACGTTCGGCATTGTGAGAGAGTTGTGGCCGTTCGGCGCCCATGCAACCACGATTCGCAACTGGTCCGTGACACCGCTGCTGGTACTGGTTTTCGTCTGGACACTGGTGGCGAATATGGCCAGCAGCGGATCAGCTGCACCTCTGCCTTACATTCCGCTGCTCAATCCGCTCGATCTCGCACAACTGGCGTTGTTTGCGACGGCGTTGTGGGCGATGCGGACGCTTTACGCTACCGATGGTGATGCCGAAGCATCAGCGACGACCGGGACGACCCTCGTGCTCGCTGCGTCGGGATTCTTCTGGATAAACGCGGTGTTGCTGCGGACCGTTCATTTTTGGACCGACGTGCCGTTTGACTTGTCGGCATTGCTGCACTCGGTGGTCGCGCAGGCGGCGCTGTCCCTGCTCTGGACATCAGTCGCGCTGGTGCTGATGTACGCGGCTGGCAAGCAAGAGCGGCCGTCGCGTAGCTTGTGGATGACTGGGGCTGCATTGCTTGGCCTGGTCATCCTGAAACTGGCCGTAAACGACATGGGCAACACCGGCACCATCGCGCGCATTGTTTCGTTTATCGGCGTGGGGGTGCTGTTGCTGGTGATTGGCTACCTCGCGCCGATGCCGCCCAAGGTGCAGCCTGCAGAATAGTGATATTTTGGTGAAACTCTCATACAGGCGCGGCTCGCAGGCCAAAAAGCTCTGGAGATGCCCGCCGATATTGGTGTTTTACGTTTGTTTGTTGCACAGTGCGTCCAGCTGCAGCGCGAGTAACAGTTGCTCTGCTGCTCTCGCGCAGTCAGTCGGGAGCCTGCCAACTTCGCTGTTTTGAGCTCGGAAAGGAAATCGCGATGCTGCAGATTCGTCCCGGATGTGAATGCTGTGATCGCGACCTCGCGCCCGACTCACCGGATGCGTTGATCTGCTCGTTCGAATGTACATTCTGCCGTAGCTGCGTTGAGAAAGTACTTCACGGAAAATGCCCCAACTGTGGCGGCGGCTTCGTGGATCGCCCGATTCGCCCGGCGCGTCTGCTAGAGAAATATCCGCCTTCGCTGGTGCGGATATTCAAACCCGATGGTAGTGCAAAGGTGGCGTGATCAATCACCTCTGTCATTTCGAACGAAGAGAGAAATCTGCTGTTTTGCGACGAAAAAGCAAAAACAGATTTCTCTCTTCGTTCGAAATGACAGTGGTTTCGTGTTGGTCGGCGTTATTGGAAAACAAGCCGAAGCGCGAATCAATCTGGCGCCAGCTACTTAAGGAGCAGGTAAATCGCAAGTACCAGCGCAACAATGGCGAGCGACACGACGATCACGAGGTGAATCTTCGTGCTTTGGGTAGAACTGTCGGGCGCCACGATGCGTTTTCGGGTCACGGTATCAGACGAGACTGGGGACGGGCGCGACAGCGCCGGGGAGATATACGGCAGTTCACTTGAGCCGCGCGAGGGAGGTGTAGTGCCAGCCGGTGATTCACGTGTCTTGGTGCCTGTTGGCTGGGCGCCAAGGGGGCCGGTAATCGCACCCGTATACGCTTTCATTTTCTTCGTCTCCGAAATGTACTGGTCAAACTCCGCAGTTTGATTGGTCATCGCGGCCAGTTTGACGGTGGCGTCAAATGAGTCAAAGGCCTTGGCAATCTTGAGCGGCTTCGCATCTTCAACTGCCTCATCTTTTTTCTGGTATCGACCAATACCTAGCCCCTCCAGGGAGACGGGCTTGCTTGGTGTTGGTGTTTGGGACGCGACGATCTTTGCGCCGGGTTGCTGCGACATCAGCAGACGCTTTACTTCGTTCAAGTCGCCGGAGAATTCGAGCATCGTCTGATACCGCTCCTCGACAGACTTTGCCAGCGCTTTGGCGATAACAAGATCAAGCATCGGCGGCACGCTGGAATTGGTCGAAGACGGCGGAGGCGGTGCGGCATTCACCGTCGCGTACATAATGGCGTTGACGTTATCACCATCAAACGGCGGTGTTCCGGTCAGTGCCTCATAGAGCACGACACCGAGAGAAAAAATATCCGTGCGGTGATCCAGCGTGCGGCCAATGACCTGCTCCGGCGACATGTATCGGGGGCTACCAAGTATCAGACCGGTCATTGTTTTCACGGCGGAGGAGGGCATGCGCGCGATACCAAAATCGGTAATCTTGGCGTATCCGCCGCGTACCACCATGATGTTTGACGGCTTGACGTCGCGGTGGATGATGTCATTCTCATGTGCGAAGCCCAGACCCAAGGCTATTTGTGCGATCCAGTCGACCAGGGTCGAGACGGACTGCACAGTGCTACTTTCGGCAAGGATGTCCTTCAGTTCTTTGCCATCAAGGAACTCCATGGCCATGTAGGCCATGTTTTCGTTGCGGCCGACGTCATGGATGGTGACGATATTGGGATGATTGAGTCGACCCGCCGCCTTGATTTCCTGCTGAAAGCGCGCTTCGAATTCTTCGATTTCGTCCCGGCTCAGATTGAGGTTCACGGTCTTGATCGCAACCGTGCGGTCGATCATCGGATCAACAGCCTTATACACCACACCCATCGCGCCTTGCCCGAGGATGCTTAGTATCTTGTAACGGCCCAGCGTCTCGATCATTATTTTTTCGGCAGAACGGGTTTTCGTTTGGCTTTCACTGCGCGAAACGATGGTCCCCACGCAGGATGTCCTGCCTCGGCTGGCGCAAGGTCAAAATTCTCGTCGATCTTGAAAATCGCTTCAAACTCAGCTCGACAGAGCGTCGTACGGTTGGTGAGGCAGTAGCTGAACGCCGTGAGCTTGTGGGCAGCGATCTGATTGGCGACCGTCAAGGTTTCCTTCAGCGCATCCTGAAAACTCTTTATTGACTTGTTGTAGTCGGCATCTTCGTAATTCTTCATGCCTTCTTGAATCAATTTTTCTCCGGCAGTTAGTGGCTTGACCGCAGTCAGCGGCAGGGCACGGCCAGATTTCCGCAACTCGTGTTCTGTCTTCGTCAGTCGATAGATTGGCCCCCAGATGGGGTGCCCCGACTCCGCCGGCGTCAGGTCAAACTTGGGATCAAGAGTAATGACCTTTTCAAACTCCTCTTTGCAATTGGCTTCGCGCCCGCTCAGACAGTGCACAAACGCCATATGTTTTCTGGCATTCAACTGTTCCGGTACCGTCAGCAACCTGGTATCCAGTGCTAACAGGAAATTACTGATCGCTTCTTCATAATTGCCGCTGTCGTACTTCTTCAGTCCATCAGCGAGATTCGCCTGCGCTCTCTCGGTTCGTTGCTGCTTCGCGGTCTCCTCGGCAGTCGGACCTGACGATTTCTGCGGCGGCGCGGCGCAACCAGCCGCGATAGAGACCAATATCGCCGAGGCCACGATACGTACCCAATGCTTTACTGGTCCAGCCCAACGTGGAATTTGCGTGCTGATCATATGGTGACCTCGTGTTTGGTTCAAGAGCGCGATCGATTATTGAGCAAATGTCTACTGAAAGCGATACTTTACGGCGACATCATCCTTTGCCTTGACTTCGATATTGGTTACGTACGGTGTAAATGTCCCGTTTTTCACTTCAATCTTGTATTTTCCCGGCGCGAGCTTGTGTTGCTTCAATGGTGGCGATACGCCGATCGCACGGCCATTTACAAATACTTCTCCCCAAGGATCAATTCGCAAGCTCACGGTGCCCATGTCTAGTGGCTTCGGCGCTGCCGGTTTTGCTGCTTCAGCAGGTGTGTCTTTGGCTGCTGTGGCCTTTGCGCCTTTGGCCGCATCTGCCGGTGTTTTTGCAGGATCGGTTGCCGACGTTGCCGATGCGGGCGATGGTGATGCGATCGCTGAGAGCCCAACCGCCGAAGTGGAAGACTCAGTTGGCTTGCCAGAATCCGTTACAGGCGCTGCGCCGACGGGAGGCGTTGAAGTTGCGGCCACCGGCGGGGGTGACCCGCTCGGCACGGCCGTTGCGCTCGCCGACTCAGGCTTTGCAGGTTCGGGCGAATTTTTCATTACTGCGGCAACCGCCAAGGCCAAAACTATTGCGACCAACACGCTGACAGCGATGGTGAGTTTCCCCCGGTCCTTTAGAAACGGCACCGCGCCTTCACCGGTGTTTTCCTGTCCCGTCGAAGCATGCGCGTGCGTACCCGTGACGACGGCGGCGAGGGTTGTCGCTTTTGGATTGGTCTGAGCGGCGCGGTCAACCATGCCGGCCCTCGCTTGATCGAATGCCGCCACCGACTCTCCGACTACATAGATTTCGTGCTCGCGAACATGCTTGTCGGTACGCGATCCTTCATATTTGAAGAGTTTTGCGTACTTGTCGGAAATGACTGACACCACATCGAAATATGACCTTGAAACGACAATTTGGCCGGGACGAGCGAAACTCATGATGCGCTGCGCCACGTTGATGCCGTCACCCACGATATTCGGGTGGCCGTTGATATCGCGCAGCAACTTCACCGGGCCCAGATTGATGCCGATACGCACAGAAAGGTCGCCCTGCGGACCGATATCGATATCTTCTTGCGCCGCGTTTTCGGGCAGGCCGAGACTGGCATAGGTGCGTTGCAGAAAATCGCGCATGTGCATGCTGACGAATAAGGCATCTTCGGGGTCGCCGAGGAAGCTCATTGCCGCGCCGTCGCCAGTATCCAGAATGATCCGCTGCTCAGGCCCGATGTCCTTGAGCGAATCCGCGAGCAGCGACTGGAAACGGTCCTTGAGGGCAAGTTGCTCTGAAACTGAGGTTTTCGAATAGCCGACGATATCGACAAAAACAACGCTGCCGATAAACGTTCGATTTCCCTGATCGAGAATATTACTCACTTGTTTGGCTTGATCCCGTTGGTGAGACTGTGCGCGGCGGCGGAAGAAATGCAATGAATTTTTATTGCCGTCCCATATGTTACCGAAATCTTGACCAGTTTCGAAACATATCGCGCTGCTATCGCTGACCTGATTCGGGGATGGCGCAAGAATCGTGCATACAATCGAGCAAAGTAGCCGAAATTCCGGAGCTATCCGAACCTGCCAAAAACAGGAAATGCCGACCCAAAGCGCTTGCCTGTCGATGCTGATCCGAAATCTCGCCTGGATGGCTCTTGCTTCGCATCGGGCTGGCCACCGGTCCCGGCAGGCACAGATTGAAGCGCACTTTTGTCTGTCCTTCCATTTCATCAGCCCAAATCGCGATAAGGTTATGTAGCGCACCTTTTGTAACGGAAAAAGCGCCCCAGAATGCTTTTGGCTCGACGGCATGCGTTTCGGTCAAGAAAATGACCGACCCATCGGTTGCCCGCTTGAGCAGTGGCAAACAAGCCTTGGTCAGCGCGGCCGGCACCACGAGGTTAACGCGGCTGTGTTTCAGCCACATGTCGAGGTCGTGCAGGGCAAGTGGCATGCAGGAAACGAAATGGCTGGCGCCATGGAAAATGACGTCGAGTCGACCGAACGTGCTCTGGATCGATTGTGCGTACGCATCAAGTTCGACCTGCGTGGTCTGGAAATAATCCAATGGCAGGATGGCTGGCTCGGGATATCCTGCTGCTACGATTTCATCGTAAGCCGCTTCCAGCCGTGGCACATTTCGCCCGTGGAGTATGACCGAGGCGCCATGCTGCGCAAAGGCAAGCGCGGCGACTTTGCCTAGACCCTGACCTGCGCCGGTAACCAGCGCGACCCGGCCTCTTAAAAGATCGGCAGCCGGATGGTAATCGGCTGGCAAAGATGTCACATTAAGATTCATAGTTCCGATTCGGCAGTTTTGAGATATGTGATGCATGACTCTGCGGCTTTAATGCCATTGCGGACTGCGCCTTCCAGTGTTGCCGGATAGTCCCCGGCGACGTAATCACCAGCACGAAATGCGCCGGGAAACGGCGTTGCCACGGGCGGGCGGTCCGCGAGGGGCTTACAGGCGAATGTCGCAAATTGTTCCGAGATAACTTTGCTCCAGATCGGTTTAGGCAACTGCAAAACATGTTGCGCCAATTCGGCCAACACGTGATCGGCAAGCGCTTCTTGGGTGAGTTGCATATGCGGTCCCGAAGTCGACAAGACGGCGGCGATCAAGCCGCCGTGCTCTTCGCCAGCTGTGCAACTGCTGCCCAGAGCCGCGCGGTCGAAAAACCACTGCGCCATGCCCTTCGCCTGGCCGAGCATCGGTTCCGGCAGACGGATGCGACAATCAAATTTAAAGTAGACCGTCACGATAGGCTCATAGTCTAGCCTGGGCGGATCGAGGCCTGCGAGCAATCCACCCAACTGGTGTGGTCCGACCGCGAGGATGATCGCGTCAAACTGCTCCGGGTCACCAATGCAACTGACCCGATAGCCGCCGTCGGCTGAGATAATGTTTTTTACGCGTGCTTCCACCCTGACCTGGCCACCACGCTTCGTCAGCCAATTAGCGGCAGGGTCAGGAAACAAAGCGGATAGGTCAACACACGGCAACAACAAATCGCTCGCGTTGCGATCTGACGCCAATGAGTCACGCAGCACGTTGGCAAATACCTGCGCTGAGGCACTCGCCAAAGGTGTATTGAGAGCAGAAATTGTCAATGGTTGCCAAAGATGGTCAATCAGGTTTTGCGGTTGCCGTTGCGCTGTTAGCAATTGCGCGACCGTCAATCTTGCGTCCACTTGATACTTCAGCCGCTTCAACGCCAACATGAAGCGTATGGCCGCCCAGCGGTCTGCAACGCCAAGCCCTTTGGTCGTGAGCAGGGTCCAGGCCATGTAAAGCGGGCCTGGAAAAAGCGCCTTGGATGGCGCGTTCAACAAAAAATCCGGGGGCATCGATAGTCTGAGCGAAACCCGGCGAAGCGCGGTTCCGGGGACCTCGACCAAACGCATCAGACGCAATAATTCGCTATATGCTCCAGCCAGAATGTGTTGCCCATTGTCCAAAATTTGGCCACGGTATTCGATCCGTCGAGCTCTGCCGCCTAGCGCCTTTCCAGCCTCGAAGAGCACGGGCCGCACGCCGTTTTCGGTCAGTGTTATCGCGGCTGCCAATCCTGCATATCCGCCGCCGATGACCGCTACTGTCTTGGCAACCCGTCTGGCCAGCGGCATTACGCGACGACCCATGTGCGCCAGGCGATCCACAGTTTTCGCATCGGCGTTAGTGACGTTCTTTGCGTCAGGACCATAAAGTCATCACGCTCGATTTCTTGCAGAAGCGTGCGGTAAATTGCCGACATGATCAGGCCGGGCCGTTGTGGACGCCGATCTTCAGGTGAAAGTGCCTCAAACGCCGCGTCATACAATGACTTTGCCCGTTGGCATTGGAAAGCCATCAGGCTTACGAAAGGAAGTGAATGACGAGCGGCAAGGACGTCAGCGGTGCTAACGCCAAATTTCGCCATCTCATCCTGCGGAAGATAAATCCGATCGCGCCGCGCGTCTTCACCGACATCTCGAATGATATTGGTCATTTGAAACGCCAGTCCCAGATTCTCGGCGTAATCAAGCGTTCTGGGATTGCTGTAGCCAAAAATGCCAGCAGATAGTTGTCCGACGACACCGGCGACTCGGTGGCAGTACAGCTTCAAAGACGCAAAATCATTGTAACGATGGTGTGTCAAATCCATCTCCATGCCATCGATAATTTCGTTGAGGCGCGCTTGATCGACGGAGAACGCCGTTGTCGCCGGGGCCAATGCCTTTGTGACCGGATGTTGAGGATGTCCTTGAAACAAGTTGGCTAACTCAGCACGCCACCAGCCGAGCTTGGCGCGAGCGATATTGAGGTCGGAAACTTCGTCGGCAATGTCATCGACTTCGCGGCAAAAAGCATACAGTGCAGTAATGGCGCGACGACGATCAGGCGGTAGAAAACGGAAGCTGTAGTAAAAACTAGAGCCGCTTTTCGCCGCTTTGTTCTGGCAATATTCGTCAGGTGTCATAGGCCAAGCACCGCGCGGGGACCGATCTTGAGCCAATCCCATTTTGTCAGTATCGGCCGTTGCCGAAACACATCGCCTTGGGCGGCGCCAATTTTGTCGAGAATGGCAATGCCGCCCGCAATAATGACGCGAATTTCGGCGCCCATGCGTCCGCCCAGGACGTTACCCAGCGGCGCGCCAAAGAGCATCATTTTTCTTGCGCGGTCGCATTGAAATGCCATCATGTTGCGCCACTCTACACTTCTAGTTTGACTGGCGATGTCGCGTTCGCTTAATTCGAAACGGGCCAGATCGTCAAGCGGCAAATAGACCCGGCCGCCGTCATTCTTGCGCCAATCAACTGCGACATCCTGCCAGTGATTGATCAGTTGCAACGCTGAGCAGACCGCGTCGCTCCTTGCGAGATTTTCATCTGCAGCCTGATGGTTCAGGTGCAGGAGAAGTCTTCCGATCGGGTTCGCCGAGCGGCGACAATAGTCCATTAGTTCGTTGAAATCCGTATAGCGCGTTTTTGTTACATCCTGTCGGAATGCAGAAAGCAGATCACGAAACAAGTGTAGCGGCAATTCGTGTTGCGCGATGGTGGCGGCCAGATCGCTGAAGAGCGACAACGTGGACGTGCCACCGGCCTCGATGAGATCAAGCTCTCTTTCGTAGCCATCAAGCAAGCAGAACCGCTCTTCTATCGAGAGCGAGCCTTCGTCCGCAAAGTCGTCTGCCGTACGAGCGAACACGTATATTTGCTCAATCGGCTTGCGCAGCTTTGGCGGTAGCAGCCATGATGCTACTGGAAAATTTTCGTAATGGTCGACTGTCATCGGGCAAGAGCAAACGGGATTTGACGCGAAGAAATTGCCAAAGGACAAAATTATATTTGTAAAAACAAGACCTTTCGTCTCGCCTAGTCAATAAAAAAGCGTTGCCGTATGCGCGAATGCCTGTGGATTGCGGTAAAATCTGCGTCGAAGAATCTATGCGAAAGTGGCGGAATTGGTAGACGCACTGGATTTAGGTTCCAGCGCCTCACGGCGTGGGGGTTCGAGTCCCTTCTTTCGCACCAACCTATTAATGTCGGCTTCGCGGCTGGGTATTAATCAATCGAGCAGCCAGCCGCAGCTTTGGGATGGCTTAGCTCTCACGTTGGCATGACGTGATGCACCTATTGGCAGGCGCCAAGACCCAAAATTTATAAGACTGTTAGGACTTTACTATGCAAGCGCAAACCCAAACCCCTGCACCAAGCCGCCTCGAACGCAATCTCATTGTGTCTTTGGCTGCAGTCGAAGTCGAGAGCCAGATCACAACCCGGCTGAGGCAGATCGCGCGCACCGCGAAGATGGCCGGTTTCAGGCCAGGCAAAGTGCCGTTCAACATCGTTGCCAATCAGTACGGATATCAGGTGAGGCAGGAAGTGATGTCTGACTCTGTTCAGAGGTCATTCGCCAACGCGGTCAAAGACCAGCAGTTACAGGTTGCCGGCTATCCGCGCTTTGCCCCCGCTAACTCTGGCGAGTCTGCGGACAAGTTTGAGTTTACCGCGACGTTTGAGGTCTATCCCGAAGTGAAAGTTGCTTCGCTCACCGGTAAGAAACTCGAGCGGTTGACCGCTGATGTGGCCGACGTTGATGTCGACAACACGCTTGAAACGCTGCGCAAGCAGCGTGCCACCTATGACAAGACAGACCGTGCGGCAGAAAAAGGTGATTTCCTGGTCGTTGACTTTTTGGGCAAACTTGACGGCACGCCGTTCAAAGGTGGCGATGCGCAGAACTTCGGCGTAGTCCTCGGTGAAGGTCGCATGCTTCCGGATTTTGAAGCGGCCTTGATCGGGATGAAGAGTGGCGAAGACAAATCATTCGACCTGACCTTCCCAGCCGACTACCAGCCCGAACTTGCCGGCAAGACAGTACAGTTTGCTGTGACTGCGAAAGTCGTGAATGCACCGAAACTTCCACCATTGGATGCAGAGTTTGCCAAGTCGTTGGGCGTCGCAGACGGCGACGTTGGCAAAATGCGCGCGGAAATCAAGGCGAATCTTGAGCGCGAGTTGAAAAAGCGAATTCAGGCCAAAACTAAGGACCAGGTTATGGACGCTTTGTTGTCCGTTTCCGACTTGGACCTGCCACGATCATTGGTTGAAATGGAGATTTCGAGATTGCAAGAACAGGCGGTAAAGGACCTCGAAGCACGCGGCATGACAGCAAAAGACCTGCAATTGCCACCTGAACTTTTTTTGGAACGTGCCGAAAGACGTGTGAAGCTTGGTTTGGTGTTGTCAGAAGTCGTTAAGCAGAATGAGCTTCGCGCCAAACCGGAGCAAATCCGCGCCATGGTTGAAGAGCACGCCGAGAGCTTTGAAGATCCGAAGCAAATGGTGAGCTGGTACTACAGTGAGCCGTCACGTTTGGCTGAAGTCGAAGGCATGGTTTTGGAAGACAACGTTGTTGAATGGGCGGCGAAATCGCTCGATGTGGCTACCGTCACGAAGACATTCGACGAAATTATGGAGATCAAAAGAACATGAAGAGCTTCATCGACTATCAATCACACGCCTATGACCTGACCGGTATGGCGCCGGCTGACCGCGACTACTACCAGACGCGGGGCCTTGGTTACATCCCAATGGTGATTGAGCAGTCCGGACGCGGCGAGCGGGCGTTTGACATCTATTCGCGATTGCTGAAAGAGCGCGTCATCTTCCTGGTTGGCGAGGTCAATGATGCAACTGCAAATGTGATCGTCGCGCAAATGCTATTCCTTGAAAGCGAAAACGCTGACAAGGATATTTCGCTATACATCAACTCGCCGGGCGGTTCGGTCACGGCCGGTCTTGCCATTTACGACACGATGCAGTTTATTAAGCCAGATGTATCAACACTTTGTACCGGCTTCGCTGCCAGCATGGGCGCTTTCCTGCTCGCTGCTGGAAAAAAGGGCAAGCGTTTGTGCCTGCCGAATTCGCGCGTAATGATCCATCAGGTATCCGGCGGATTTCGTGGCCAGGCGTCTGATATCGCGATTCATGCGAAAGAGACATTGTTTCTTAAGCAGCGCCTGAACGAACTCATGGCTAAACACACTGGACAATCGATCGAAGTCGTAGAGCGTGACACTGACCGCGACAATTTCCTGTCTGCGGAGGATGCGTTGAAATACGGTATTATCGATAAAGTGCTGGAAAGCAGGCACCAGGCGTAGAGCGAGAGGGGACGAATAAGCATGCTTTTTGCTTGTTGGTCGAACAGGTTGAATGAGGCACGGTAATGACTGACAAGATAGGCGAAAAACTGCTCTATTGTTCCTTTTGCGGCAAGAGCCAGCACGAGGTGCGCAAGCTGATCGCTGGCCCGTCCGTGTTCATATGCGACGAGTGCATCGACCTCTGCAACGACATCATTCGCGAGGAAGCGCAGAGCGACCCGAATGCGAAAGCATCGAAGAACGATTTGCCCACACCGCAGGAGATTTGCGACATTCTTGATCAGTATGTGATTGATCAGGTTCAGGCTAAAAAGATCTTGTCCGTCGCGGTCTACAATCATTACAAGCGCTTGAAAAGCGGCGCCAAGGATGGCGAAGTAGAGTTGGCGAAATCGAATATCCTGCTGATCGGGCCTACTGGTTCAGGCAAGACACTCCTCGCCCAAACGCTCGCGCGCTTGCTCAATGTGCCGTTTGTCATCGCGGATGCAACAACGCTGACTGAAGCGGGATATGTTGGCGAAGATGTCGAAAACATCATTCAAAAATTGCTGCAGAAGTGCGATTACGACGTAGAGAAGGCACAACGCGGCATTGTTTACATCGACGAGATCGACAAGATTTCGCGCAAATCGGATAACCCTTCAATCACGCGCGACGTCAGCGGCGAGGGGGTTCAGCAGGCGCTCTTGAAGTTGATCGAAGGTACGATCGCGTCGGTGCCGCCGCAAGGTGGACGCAAGCATCCAAATCAGGAGTTTGTACAGGTTGATACGACGAATATCCTGTTCATTTGCGGTGGTGCGTTCAGTGGACTGGAAAAAGTCATCCAGCAACGTACTGATCGCGTCGGTATTGGTTTTGGTGCCGATGTTCGCAGTGGTAATGACCGCGAGGCCAGCAATCAATTGTTACGTGATTGTGAACCTGAAGATTTGATCAAGTACGGTTTGATACCCGAATTTGTTGGCCGGCTTCCTGTTGTTGCGACGCTAGAGGAGCTTGACGTCAAGGCGTTGGTGCGGATTCTTACCGAGCCGAAAAATGCACTCACCAAGCAATACGAAAAACTTTTTGCTATGGAAGGTGTAGTGCTTGAGTTTCGTGAGTCTGCTCTGGCAGCGATCGCCAAACGCGCGTTGGAGCGAAAGACCGGTGCACGTGGTTTGCGCTCGATCATAGAACACGCGCTATTGGACATCATGTTCGAGCTGCCTTCTCTAAGCAACGTCGAGAAGGCGGTTGTGGATGAGGGCACTATTACCACCGAGCAAAAACCTCTCCTTATCTACGCCGACAAGCCTAAAGTGGCTGGTGCGCAAAAGTAGCGGCTCTCAAATTCTGGTGCGAGTCTGCGGATAGCCCTTCTATCCAAGCCGTCTCCGGGTCATCCACTTGAGAATGCTTTTGCAGACCCCAATTACCAACCCTGATAATTTTTCTCGCGCATTTCCAAGGACGAGACTATGAGCGCTTTGCCAAAAGACACCGATTCGAGCATCCTGCCACTCCTGCCGCTACGCGACGTCGTGGTGTTTCCGCATATGGTCATCCCGCTATTTGTCGGGCGCCCAAAATCCATCAAAGCACTGGAAGCAGCGATGGAAGAGGGAAAAAACGTGGTCTTGGTCGCGCAAAAATCTGCCGCCAACGATGAGCCGACGCCAGAGGATCTCTATGAGGTCGGTACCGTCGCCAGCATTTTGCAGATGTTGAAGCTACCTGACGGCACCGTAAAAGTTTTGGTTGAGGGTGTTCATCGCGCTCGCATCAATCACGTGTTGAACGTAAAGGAAAACTATGAGGCGGATGTGTCGCCCATTCCTCAGGAAGAGGGCGACAACAACGAAGTTGAGGCCATGCGCCGCAGCTTGTTTGCGCAGTTTGATCAGTACGTCAAGTTGAACAAGAAGATTCCACCAGAAGTGCTCACCTCGCTATCGGGCATCGAAAACGCCAGTCGCCTTTCCGACACGATTGCAGCCCACCTGCCGCTTAAGTTGGAGCAAAAGCAGCAAATTCTCGAGAACTTTGATGTGCCTGCTCGCCTGGAGCAGTTGCTCGGCTTGCTGGAAACCGAGATCGATATTCTTCAAGTCGAAAAGCGTATCCGCGGTCGCGTCAAGCGCCAGATGGAAAAAAGTCAGCGAGAATACTACTTGAACGAACAGGTAAAGGCGATCCAGAAGGAGCTCGGCGAGACCGAGGAGGGCGCTGATATCGACGAACTTGAAAAGAAGATCAAGGCCGCGCACATGCCCAAGGAGGCACGCACCAAGGCGGATGCAGAACTGAAAAAGCTGAAGTTGATGTCGCCGATGTCAGCGGAAGCAACGGTTGTGCGCAACTACATAGACACCCTGGTTGGCTTGCCATGGAAGAAGAAAACCAAGGTGAATTCCGACTTGCTCAATGCAGAAAAAGTGCTCGATGCCGATCACTATGGCCTCGAAAAAGTGAAAGAGCGCATCGTCGAGTACCTCGCTGTGCAAAGTCGCGTCGACAAGCTCAAAGCGCCGATTCTTTGCCTGGTTGGACCTCCCGGCGTGGGCAAGACTTCGCTGGGCCAATCCATTGCGAAAGCGACCAACCGAAAGTTCATTCGCATGTCGCTGGGCGGCGTACGCGACGAATCAGAGATTCGCGGTCACCGGCGTACGTATATCGGCTCGATGCCTGGCAAGATCTTGCAAAACATGACAAAGGTCGGCGTGCGCAACCCGCTATTTCTGCTCGACGAAGTCGACAAGATGGGTATGGATTTCCGCGGCGATCCCGCCAGCGCCTTGCTGGAAGTGCTCGATCCTGAACAGAATCATACGTTCCAGGATCATTACGTCGAAGTGGATTTCGATTTGTCCGACGTGATGTTTGTGGCCACATCGAATTCATTCAATATTCCCCCCGCATTACTTGACCGCATGGAAGTCATTCGCCTGGCCGGTTACACCGAAGACGAAAAAGTGCACATTGCCCGGCAGTATTTGTTGCCAAAGCAAATGAAGGCCAATGGTGTAAAGGACGAAGAGTTGCACATCGCTGATGCCGCGTTGCGTGACATCACGCGGTATTACACGCGGGAAGCGGGTGTTCGCGGCATGGATCGTGAGATTGCGAGAATTTGCCGCAAAGTGGTGAAGGCGCAACTAACGAAGAAAAAAGAAGGTAAGGCGCAAGTGCTTGCGAAGAATCTGGATAAATATCTGGGTGTTCGCCGTTACTCCTATGGTATTGCTGAAAAATCCAATCAGATTGGTCAGGTGACTGGCTTGGCCTGGACCGAAGTCGGTGGTGAATTGCTAACGGTTGAGGCCGCTCGCCTGCCCGGCAAAGGTAAGGTTGATACTACCGGCAAACTCGGCGAGGTGATGCAAGAATCCATCAAGGCGGCGATTTCTGTTGTTCGTTCGCGCGCAAAAATGCTTGGCATTGCCGAAGATTTCTACGAGAAGAATGATCTGCATATTCATCTGCCTGAAGGCGCGACGCCAAAGGATGGCCCTAGTGCCGGCATTGCGATCACCACGGCATTGGTATCAGTGCTGAGCGGCATCCCGGTCCGTTGCGACGTTGCCATGACCGGCGAAATTACGCTGCGTGGCGAGGTGTTGCCGATCGGTGGATTGAAAGAAAAATTGCTCGCTGCTGCGCGTGGCGGAATCAAAACTGTATTGATCCCGGAAGAAAACGAAAAAGACCTTGCTGAAATCCCGGATGAGATCACAAAGAATTTAAAAATCATTCCAGTCCGCTGGATTGACAAAGTTTTAGAGACCGCGCTTGAGAGAAACCCCGTTCCGCTGGTTGAAGCGGTGGATGTCCCGGCGGGCAGCAGCGCGGCAAAGGAAATTGTGCCGGTGATCACGAAGCATTAACACATCACGCTCTTCGCCGCATACCGCAAATGCGCGTCTGTTTTGTGACTTAAACGCGTAACTTTACTTGACACGCGCTTTGCCTACTTGTTATAAAAGTAACTTGCATTGAGCATCGTAAATTCTGCATGACAGGTACCATGATTTTCCAGCAGCAAGCTTGTCATCTGACCCTCCGGCCCACCAATCGGGTCTGCATAAGAAACTATCCCAGGAAGGATACGCCCCGTGAACAAATCCGAATTGATTGAATCCATTGCCAAGTCAGCCGATATTTCAAAAGCCGCAGCACAGCGCGCGCTGGACAGTATGGTGGGCGCAGTAAGGCTGTCACTTAAGCGCGGACACATGGTCACCCTGGTGGGTTTTGGTACGTTTTACGTGGGTAAGCGCGCGGCCCGTGCGGGACGAAATCCACGCACCGGCGCCGCGATCAAGATCAAGGCAGCGAAAGTTCCTAAATTCCGTGCTGGAAAAGCGCTCAAGGATGCGTTAAACTAGAAAGCTTCGGGTGCTTAGCTCAGCTGGTAGAGCGTCGCCCTTACAAGGCGAATGTCGGGGGTTCGAGCCCCTCAGCACCCACCAGCAGTAATGCAGCAAGTATTGGCAGTAAATCAGTATCAAGTTCCCACCAGGGACGCTACCGACTAAAGGAGTGGTAGTTCAGTTGGTTAGAATACCGGCCTGTCACGCCGGGGGTCGCGGGTTCGAGTCCCGTCCACTCCGCCAGACCTGGGGCGAACTTTCGAGTTCGCCCCTTTTTATATGTGCTTCAATTTGCTGCATCGTTAGCAATTGAAACGGCAAGAAGAAGTTTAGAGCCGGTACCCCTCACCCCAGCCCTTTCCCGACGGAGGCGGTGAAAATGCGTAACGATGAATAAAAACATCATCGTTCCGTACCAATAGTTCCATCGTTCATAGACTGAAGAAAAAGCATGCTAGAAACCATCCGCACGGCCGCAAATACCTTTCTTGCCAAATTAATTCTCGCGCTGATCATGGTCCCTTTCGCGTTGTGGGGTGTCGAATCCTACATAAATACCGCGCCAGGGCAGGAAACTGTAGCGACTGTTGAAAAAGAGAAAATCACCACTCAGGAATTTCAACAGGCGGTTCGCAATCAGCTGGACCAATTTCGCCAGCAGTTTGGTGGCAGCATTGATCCTTCCATTATGGACAACCCCGAAATGCGGAAGTCTATCCTTGATCAGTTGATCGACCAGCGGCTCGTGGTGGAGGCCGCAAAGAGTAGTGGCGTCGTGGTCAGTGATGCCACTTTACGTGAGCGTATCGGCACGGAGCCAAGCTTTCAACAGGATGGCAAATTTGCACCCAGCCGCTATGAATTGTTCCTTAAGGCGCAGGGGCTGTCGGCCGTGAGTTTTGAAGGCAAGATGCGTCAGGATTTGGAGCGGCAACAATTTGTTGAAAGTATCGCGTCGACGGCATTCGCCTCAAATGCGAGTGTCAAGCAGTACTTGCGCGCTTCGGAGCAAACTCGCGATGTCGCGATTATCAATATCTCACCGGAGCAATTCCTGCCCCAAGTGAAAATATCCCCCGACGCCGCCAAGACTTTCTATGAGCAAAAGAAAATCGAGTTCACAACGCCCGAGCAAGTGCGCGCTGAGTACATCGAGCTGTCTGTGGATGCGTTGACGCCGACCATTCAGGTTCCTGCGGAAGAGGTAAAGGCGTTTTACGATGCCAACAACAGCCGCTATGTGCAGAAAGAACAGCGCAAGGCAAGTCATATCCTCATCAACGTGACGCCAAAGGCGGCTGACGCCGAGAAAAAAGCGGCCAAGGACAAAGCCGATGCGTTGTTCGCGCAAGCGAAAAAAACCCCCAAGGAGTTTGGTGAGTTGGCTAAAAAGAATTCGCAAGATGCGGGCTCAGCAGTCAATGGCGGTGACCTGGGCTTTTTTGCCCGCGGTGCGATGGTAAAGCCGTTTGAAGATGCAACGTTTGGCGCAAAAAAGGACGAATTGGTCGGGCCTGTCCTCTCGGATTTCGGCTATCACATTATTTTTGTGACTGACATTCAGCCGGAAAAAGGCAAAGGCCTCGCCGAAGTGACGCCGGAAATTGAAGGTGAACTAAAGAAGCAAAGAGCTGCCCGCAAGTTTGCAGAACTCGCCGAGAAATTCACCAACGCTGCGTACGAGCAATCAAGCAGTCTGAAAGCCGCTGCTGAGGCAGTGAATCTGCCAATCAAGCAGTCACCCTGGATGGCAAAAGGTCAGGGCATGGCACCACCATTCAGCAATCAAAAACTGCAGACGGCCTTGTTTTCAGAGGAAGTGCAGAAGAGCAAACGTAACACCGAAGCAGTAGAAGTGGCCACCAATACGCTTGTTGTCGCGCGCTTGCTGGAGTCGAAACCGGCGATCGTCAAACCATTTGCGGAGGTTGAGGCGGGAATCATTGCACGCCTGACGCGCGAAGAAGCAAGCAAACTCGCCGCCAAGGACGGAGAGGCCAAACTGGCAGCGCTAAAACAAGGCAAGGCTGCCGACCTCAAATGGCCGGCATTCTTATCGGTCGGTCGCGCCGCGCCTGGCGGGCTTGCGCCGAACGTCATTGAAGCAGCGCTGAAAGCGGATCCGAAAGTGTTGCCTGCTTTCGTGGGCACTGAAAACCCTGGCGGCGGATTCGTTCTGGTGCAAGTCGGCAAAGTGAATGACTTGCCTGCAATCGATGAGGCAAAGTTGCAAACCACACGCACCCGCATCGCTCAAGCGCAAACGCAACAAGAAATCCTGGCAACACTGGCGCAAATACGTTCCAAGTCCAACGTCACAATTTCCAAGGACGCGCTGACAAAGAAACCCGACCAATAAGCGTTGGTCGAATATTCGACAACACGTCCAATTGGCCGGGCGCTTCAGTCTTTCAGGCTGAACACATCGCGCGGATTACGCATTTCGGCAATATCCTCCAGTCGCGCTTTCACGAGCTTCATGAAATTCGGATGCGAGAGGATATAAAACTGCCTGTCCCGGATCGCGTCAAAAGTAATATTCGCCACATCGACCGCAGTGAGCCGGCCTGAACTCACGGCCCGCCCCATCATTTGTTGCGCCTTAATCATGGAGTCGGTCGGCCCGTCGGCATTATGCATTTCCACCGGTCGCGAAACATGCGACCTGGAAATGCCAGTCGGCGTAAAGCCCGGACACAGCACCGAAGCAGCGATGCGAGGTTCAACTTTTGCCAGATCGTGGTACAACGACTCGCTGTGCGCGACGACGGCATGCTTGCTAACGTTATAGGCTCCCATCAGCCCGGGCGCGATCAAACCCGCAATCGATGCCACGCTCACGATATGGCCCTCGTACGCGGAATCATTTTTCGCAGCGGCCAGCATCAGTGGCGTGAATGTCCGCACACCATGGATCACACCCCACAAGTTGACGTTTAGCACCCATTCCCAGTCTTTGACGGTGTTTTCCCAGATTAGTCCACCGGAACCGACGCCTGCGTTATTGAACAGGCAGTGCACCGCACCAAAAGAATCGGTCGCGAGCGCGGCAAGCGATTCAATGTACTGGGCCTTCGATACATCGCCGCCCAGCGCCACCACCTCAGCGCCTGCCGATTTCAATTCAGCCACCGCTTGCTGCAATGGTTCCTCGCGAATGTCGCCAAGTACCAGCTTCATTTTCAGCGTTGCTGCTTTATCCGCAAACGCGCGCCCCAATCCACTCGCGCCACCGGTGATGACGGCCACCTTATTCTCAAAATCTTTCAATGCTTTTCCCCATAACTTTTTAGAACACTAGAATTGACGGGCATTTCCGGGCACTATTGCTCCAAGCGCCGCCCGGAATATGCCTTTACGCAAACTTATGCGGGCATGCCGCTGGCGATGACATTGAATCCACAGTCCACGTAGGTAATTTCCCCAGTAACGGCACTGGCTAGGTCGCTCATCAGGAATGCGGCCACATTGCCAACTTCCTCCTGCGTGACATTGCGCCGCAATGGCGCTTGCTCTTCAAAGAATTTCAACATCTTGCCAAAGCCACTGATGCCCGCCGCCGCGAGTGTTTTGATCGGTCCCGCTGAAATTGCATTGGCGCGGATACCCCGCGGGCCCAGACTCGCAGCCAAATAGCGTGTCACCGCTTCGAGGCTCGCTTTCGCGGCACCCATGGTGTTGTAATTCGGAACGACGCGCTCGGCGCCCAAATAAGAAAGTGTCAGGCAGGCAGCATTACGGCCTTGCATCATCGGCAGCGCCGCTTTGGCGAGCGCAGCATAGCTGTAGCTTGAAATATCGTGGGCGATTCGAAAGTTCTCGCGTGTCATACCATCAAGAAAGTCGCCGCCGATCGCCTCTCTGGGGGCGAAGGCTATCGCGTGTACAAACCCGTCAAGGCCATCCCAGTGTTTTGCCAATTCCACAAACAAATTATCGATGTCTTCGTCTTTGGAGACATCGCAGGGCAAGATAATTTTGCCGTCGAAATCCGGCGCCAGCTTTTCAACGCGTTCGCGTATACCTTCGCCCGCGTAGGTGAAAGCTAGTTCAGCACCTTCCCGTTTCATGGCTTTGGCAATACCGTAGGCGATGGAGCGCTGCGAAAGCAGTCCGGTAATCAGAATTTTTTTGTTATCTAGAAAGCCCATAATTTAATTTACTCTTCATGCGCAAAGCGGCAAGTTTAGCCGATTCAAACGCTGCAAAGTCTGACAAAATGGCGCGCACGAGTTTAGAGTATCGTTCGCGTGTTTCTTTAACCCAGATTTTCCACGGTGGCGCCGACAAAAGTCAGCCAAGGCGCGTGCCGCACAAATGGAAAATCCGGTTCAACAGTTTCTCCGAGGTGCTATGCGTTTCTATCGAATAGGTCAGTTACTGCTGGGGTCATGTTTGGCGCTACCGCTGGCAGCAATGGGGCAGAGTGCAAACTCATCGTTGCAGGGCCCCGCCAACCCTGAAAAGGTCTTGCGCTACGCCTTCGAAGTCGCCGAAACGAGTTTTGATCCGCATAGAGTGACCGATGTTTATTCGGGCATCGTCAACAATGGCATGTTCGATGCGCCGCTTCGTTATGATCATCTCGCCCGCCCGGCGAAGCTGGTTCCCAATACATTGGTCGCCATGCCCGAAGTGTCGGCTGATTTCAAGACGTTTGTTTTGCGCGTCAAACCTGGCATTTACTTTGACAATCATGAAGTGTTTGGCGGAAAGAAGCGCGAGCTGACGGCCGAAGACTATGTCTACACCATGAAACGCATTCTGGACCCCAAACTCTCTGCGCCGCTGCTTTCTGAAATGGAGGGCTCCATTGTCGGCACCGTTGAATTCCTTAAGCGCGTCCGAAAGAACGGAAAGATGGAATATGACACCGAAATTGAAGGCCTGAAGGTCATTGATCGATACACGTTCCAGGTGAAGCTTGAGGACGCTAAGCCCACTTGGGTATATAACTTCGCCGACTGCAGGATTAGTTGTGCAGTTGCGCGTGAAGTCGTTGAAAAATACGGCGACGATATTGGTGCCCATCCGGTGGGGACGGGTGCTTACCGTTTGAAATCCTGGAAACGTTCCTCGAAGATGATTTTTGAGCCAAACCCCAACTACCGTGAGGAATTTTATTCTGGAGACCCGGCACCAGATGACGAGGCAGGTCAGGCGATACTCGCAAAATTGAAGGGCAGGCGCGTGCCAATGATCGGTCGCATCGAGGTCTCAGTTATCGAGGAGCGCCAGCCTCGCTGGATATCGTTCATTAACAGGGAGTTCGATTTGCTGTGGCGCATGCCGGAAGATGTCGCTCAGCAAGCCGTGCCTAACCGCACCCTTGCGCCGAATCTGGTGAAGCAGGGCATTCGTGCCGAGCTTGTGCCGGCGCTGGACCTGACATTTTTGTATTTCAACATGAAGGATCCGATTGTCGGTGGCTATTCGCCCGAAAAAATCGCACTGCGTCGCGCTATTTCTCTGGCTTACCGCTCGCAGGATGAAATCGATATCGTCCAAAAAGGGCTGGCCATCCCTGCACATACGCCGTACAGCCCCGGCGTCGCGGGATACGACCCTAATTTCCGAACCAGTGCCAGCGAATACAATCCTGCCAAGGCAAGGGCTTTGCTCGACATGCACGGCTATATTGACCGTACTGGCGACGGCTTTCGCGACATGCCCGATGGCAGTCCGCTGATACTCAAGAGTAATTCCACGCCCACTGAAAAAGACCGGACGGTGGACGAGTTATGGCGCCGCTCAATGGATGATATCGGCATTCGTATCGAATTTCGCAAAGCAAAATGGCCGGATCTGCTTAAGGAATCGAACGCTGGCAAGCTGATGATGTGGTTCCTCGGCGGATCGGCCTCTGCGCCGGACGCTGACACTTGGCTGCAGTCCTTGTATGGCCCAAACTGTGGATTCAAAGGCAATCGTGCGTGCTTTCAGCTGAAGGAGTACGACGCGGCGTTCGAGAAAGCGGAGCGCATGCCTGACAGCCCGGAGCGTACGCGTCTTTATCAGGAGATGGCACGGCTCATGGTTGTCTATGCGCCGTGGAAGATAAACATGCATCGCATCTTGACCGACATGTGGTACCCCTACGTGGTCGGCTTCCGTCGCCCGTTGGTGCAGACCCAGAACTGGTGGCGGTTCGTCGACATCGACCTCGACGCCAAGAAGCAATTCGAGACGCGATGAGCGTGTTTCGAATTGGTGTTTCCCGCTGGCTGCGCGGTTGCGTAATAACGCTGACGACGGTCTTGTCCAGCATTGCTATTGCCGACACGGTTCGTCATGCCGACCCCAACAAGGTCCTGAAATACGCATTCGAAGTTGCCGAGACCGGATTCGATCCGGCGCAGATCTCAGATTGGTATTCGAGCATCATCAATGAACAGATATTCGACACGCCATTGCAGTACGACTATCTGGCGCGCCCGGTCAAATTGAAGCCCAACTTATTGGAGGCGATGCCTGAAATCAGCGCCGACGGCAAGGTTTACACGCTGCGATTTCGCAAGGGCATCTTTTTTGCCGATGACCCGGCCTTCGGTGGAAAACCTCGTGAGCTTGTAGCGGCCGACCTCGCCTACTCGATGAAGCGGCTGTACGACCCCAAAACCAAGTCGCCCAACCTGTATTTCCTGGACGGCAAAATCGCGGGAATGGAACCACTGAAAAAAAAGGCAAAGGAGTCTGGGGCGTTTGACTATGACATGGCCTGTGCAGGCTTTGAAATCGTTGATCGCTATACGCTGAAAATCATACTGCTTGAGGCGGACTACAATTTCCTCTACCTGCTTGCGTCGATCAGCGCGTCTGCGATCTTCGCCCGTGAAGTCATCGAAAAGTATCCGCAGGACATCATGGCGCATCCGGTGGGCACAGGCCCTTACCGGCTGGCTGCCTGGAAACGGTCTTCGCGCATCGTGCTGGAAGCGAACCCTACGTTTCGTGAAACCTATTTTGATGCCGAGCCACCAGCCGACGACGCTGAGAAACAGGCGATTGCTGCGAAGTTAAATGGCCGCCGCTTGCCGATGATCGGACGCATTGAAATCTACCCGGTCGAGGAAGAGCAACCACGCTGGCTCGCCTTCCTGAACAAAGAGCACGACTTTATTGACCGTGTGCCTGACAGCTTTGCCAATCACGCGTTTCCCGGAAACAAGCTCGCAAGCTATTTGAGCAAGGACGGGGTTCAGATGGATCTTCAGCCGAGTATGGCAGTGACCTACGCTTATTTTGCGATGGAGAGCCCTGTTGTTGGTGGATACAGCGCCGAAAAAATAGCGCTGCGGCGCGCGATCGTTCTTGGGTTTAACACCGATGACGAAATCCGCATTATCCGCAAGAATCAAGCCGTACCCGCACAGAGTCCGATTGGCCCCGGCGCATTCGGTTACGAGGCAGATTTTCGCACCACGGCCAACGAATTTGACCCGGCACGTTCGCGCGCTCTGCTGGATATGTATGGATATATCGATCGCGACGGCGATGGCCATCGCGAAAATCCGGATGGCTCAAAACTGGAACTCGAACTGGCGACGACACCGACGCAGCGCGACAAGCAGTTCGATGAGCTTTGGAAAAAAAGCATGGATGCCATCGGCATCAAATTGGGTATCAAGAAAGCGAACTGGCCAGATCTGCTTAAAGAATCACGCGCTGGCAAACTGATGATGTGGCAATTAGGCTGGTCGGGCTCATATCCCGACGCCGAGGCGTTCTTCGTGATGCTCTATGGCCCCAATAGCGGTCAGGCGAATCACTCGCGCTTCAAAAATGCGGCCTTCGACCGCCTGTTTGAAAAGGCGCGCATGACGCCACCGGGCCCGGAGCGCGCTGCAATCTATCGCGAAATGAATCGCATTTTTCTGGTCTATGCCCCCTGGAAGTTGGGCGGAAACCGTTTGCTCACCGATCTGTCTCACCCTTGGGTCATTGGCCACGCCCGACATCCAGTCAATCGCGCCACATTGCGTTATCTGGATATTGATCTTGAATTGCAGCGCAAGCTGAAAAAATGACATCGACCAAACTACTCATGCGGTTCATCGTCTGTTGCGTAACGCTATTGTTGAGCACGGTGAGCAACTCTGCTGCCGACAAAGTGAAGACGAGTCGTTTTGCATTCCTCATCGCCGAGACCAGTTTTGACCCGGCCAAAGTTTCCGACATCTATTCAAACATCATTAACGAAGCCATTTTCGATTCGCCGCTCACCTATGATTTTCTCGCCCGTCCAGCCAAGTTGATACCCAATACTGCCGTCGCCATGCCTGAGGTGACGGACAGTGGCAAGACCTACACATTCAAATTCAAGCCGGGCATCTATTTTGCCGATGACCCGGCATTCAAAGGGGCCAAGCGTGAATTAACGGCGTACGACTACGCCTATAGCTTGAAACGGTTTTACGATCCGCAGCTGTCATCGCCCTGGCTCTGGTACGTGGAAGGGAAAATCATCGGCGGCGATGAAGCGATGGCGGCGGCCAAGAAGGCCGGTAAATTTGACTACGACGCGCCAATGGCGGGCATTGAGACGCCGGACAAGTACACCCTGCGTATCCGCCTCAAGGAAACCGATTACAACTTCATCTACATTTTCGGCACAGTCCAGACTGGCGCGGTCGCGCGCGAGGTCATCGAAGCAAACGCGGCCGATCCAGGGGCGCATCCCGTCGGTTCTGGTCCGTATCGGCTGGTCGAATGGAAGCGCTCGCACAAAATGGTGCTAGAAGCCAACCCCGGCTATCGCACACATTATTACGAGGCTGATCCGGGCAATGACCCAGGCATGCAGGAGATTTACCGACAGATGAAAGGCAAGAAATTGCCGCAGATACAGCGTGTCGAAGTGACGGTGATCGAAGAATCCCAGCCACGCTGGCTGGCGTTCCTGAACGGCGAAACCGATTACGCGAATGCGCCCAATGAGTTCTCTGGATTTGCGTTTCCCGGCGGAAAGCTGGCTCCCAATCTTGTCAAGCAGGGCATGCGTGGCCAACAGTTTGTTGAGCCCGACCTTGTCTACACCTATTTCAATATGGAGCACCCGGTGGTTGGTGGATACACGCCGGAGAAAGTCGCACTGCGGCGCGCCATTTGGCTTGGCTACAACATCAATGAGGAAATAAACGTCATTCGCAATGGCGGTGCGATCAAAGCGGAGTCACCGATTCCGCCAGGCGTCGCGGGCTACGATCCGGCTTTTCGCAATGCATTCAGTGAATACAGCCCGGCGAAAGCAAACGCATTGCTGGATATGTACGGCTATATCGACGGCGATGGTGATGGTTATCGCGAAAATCCCGATGGGTCGAAGCTGGTCATCGAACAATCTTCGGACCCTAGCGCCAACTCCAAGCAATACGACGAGCTGTGGCGCAAAAATATGGATGCCATTGGTGTAAAGCTGGTTTGGAACAAAGCAAAGTGGCCCGAGTTAAACAAGCAATCGATGCTCGGCAAGCTGGTGATGTTGCAGCAGGGGTGGGCTGCTGACTACCCTGATGCAGAAAATTTTTACCAGAATCTCTATGGTCCCAATACAGGGCAAAGCAACCGCGCCAAATTCAAACTTCCCGCCTTCGACAAACTCTACGAGCAAGCCCGGCTGATGCCACCATCTGCCGAAAGAAACAAAATCTATGGCGAGATGGCTCGGCTGGTGTCAGCCTATGCGCCCTGGATTTCGCATGTGCATCGTCTGCGCCGCGATGTCATTCAGCCTTGGGTGATCGGCTACATCAAGCACCCGATATTGAATGCGCCATGGCTTTTCATGGACGTGGATGAGACCAAACGGCCACAACGCTGACTTGGGGCCGGGATGTTCGTGACGCTATAATTACACAGTTTTTTCGTTGAGAAATCAGAGGTTTGGTCAGCCGCATTTACAGCGGGACGGTATTGGATACAAATCAGCCATCCTTTTAAAAGTCTAGCACTGGCGCGGTTTTCAGGGCACTTTTTCTCCAAATAGCCCGCCAAATGGCGATCTACGTGTCTGGTGCCGCAGGTTTATTTTTGTAACGCAGGGGAGTGCGATGTGCGTTTGCTGGTAACAAGAAAATGGCACTGTCAATTTATAGGTTCGCTGATTGCGGCTCTGGCCGCATCGCTTATCCAGCTTTCGACGCCTCTGTACGCCGTCGAGAAAAAGACGCTCAAGATCGCCTTCCGCGCAGCCGAAACCGGCTTCGACCCGCAGAAAATTGAAGACCGTTACTCGATTGGTATCTGCGAAAACATTTTTGATTCACTGCTCAGTTACGACTGGCTCGCTCGCCCGGTGAAAGTGGTGCCGCAGATTGTCGAAGCGGTTCCGGTAGGCGAGGAGGGCGGTACCCGCTTCACCTTCAAGATCAAGCCCGGCATCTTTTTCTCGAACGATCCCATCTTCAAGGGCAAGCCCCGCGAACTGGTCGCCAGGGATATGGAGTACGCCATCAAGCGTTTCCGCGACCCAGCCAATCGAAGCCCGTATTCGTGGCTATTCGAAGACCGTATTGTTGGGCTGGATGAGTTTGTGGCCGCCGCCAAGAAGAGCGGCAAGTATGACTACGATGCGCCCATCGAAGGCCTCAAGGTGCTGGATAAGTACACGATTTCGTTCAAATTACGTGAGCCGGATTACAACTTCATCTATTTCTTCACGTTACCCCACGTCGTGCCGGTCGCGCGCGAAGCGATAGAGGGTTACGCCAACGACACGATGGCTCATCCCGTGGGGACCGGCCCTTACATACTCAAGCAATGGGTGCGCCGGTCGAAAATCGTGCTGGAGAAAAACCCCAATTACCGCGGACACACACTCGATACTCGCTACGCCAACCCTGCAGACGCCTGGGACAATGAAGCGATCAAGGCGCTTGGTGGCAAGACACTGCCATTAATCGACCGCATTGAAATTGCCCCGATTGAAGAAGAGCAGCCACGCTTTCTAGCCTTCATGAATCGTGAGCACGACTACATTGAAGAAACGCCCGCTGTGTTTATCGAGCAGGTATTGCCTAACGGCAAATTGTCGTCGGCGATGCAGAAGCGCAACATGCGTGTTTTCCGGCAAGAGCAACCGGAGATCGTATGGGACGCATTCAATCTCGATGACCCGGTGGTCGGCGGATATAAGCCGGAGAACGTCGGCTTTCGGCGCGCCCTCGTGCTTGCCCATGATCGGGGTCAGGAAATTGCGATTGTACGGCGTGGTCAGGCGATCCCGATGCAGACTTTGGTCGCACCAGGCCTGATCGGTTCGGACCCCACATTCCGCGCGCTCGAACAGGAATACAACCCGGCGCGAGCCAAGGCGATGCTCGATATGCTGGGGTATGTTGATGGGGACGGCGATGGCTGGCGCGAATTACCTGGCGGCAAACCGCTGAAGCTTACTTACAAGTATCGTGCAAACGACGACTCGTCCCGGCAGCAAGCCGAATTGTGGGCGAAGTGCCTGGCGGCAGTCGGTATCCGCATGGACGCGGTCGCAGTGCAGTTTGCGGATTTACTCAAGGATCGCAAGGTTGGTAAGTTCCAGATGTCCGGCCTCGCCTGGATCGCCGATTATCCGGACGCGCAAAATTTCCTGCAGTTGCTTTACGGCCCCAACACGAATATTTCAAATGATGCGCGCTTCAAGTGGCCAGCATACGACTTGCTCTATACGCAGGCGCTGAAACTGCCGGATAGCCCGGAACGCGACAAGTTGTATCGTGAAATGAATCGTATCGCGGTTGTCTTTGCGCCTTGGCGCTTTGGCGTTCACCGCATCTTCAACCACTTCATTAGCCCTTGGGTGCTCGGCTACAAAAAGCACCCCATTTTGTTTACGAGTTTCAAATATCTGGATATTGACGCGGCGTCACAGAAGGCGGTCATGCAGCAATAGCCAGCATCTGGCGTTTTTGGTTTCATTAACTTAGGGAGGCCCGATGGGTGCCTATATTGTTCGACGACTCTGGCAGATGATTCCTACGCTTGCGGGCGTGGTGCTGCTGATATTTTTTCTATTCAACTGGGTGGGTGGTGATCCCGCGCTGGTGTTGGCGGGCAAGATCACCAACGCCGAGCAGATCGAGAATATTCGCAAGCAGTTGGGCGTTGACCAACCCTATTGGTACCAACTCTGGGTGTTCGTTAAACAAATCGTGACGTTCGATTTCGGACGTTCATGGGC